>Ga0222715_10000170_pt1 | contig 66437 bp, 58 predicted proteins | sample C33_9DmetaG_FD_165056 | JGI IMG/M metagenome (GOLD analysis project Ga0222715, IMG submission 165056) | Estuarine water microbial communities from San Francisco Bay, California, United States - C33_9D | ecosystem: Environmental > Aquatic > Marine > Unclassified | place: USA: California...
GCTTTTAAACCTGTTAAAACAGTTTCTTGTTCTCCAGGTTTTGAACCATTAAATATTGGGCCTATTTCAAACAAAGCTATATCTTTAAAACCTCTATTTAAATTTTTATTTAAATAAATAATTAAATTAGAAAAAATAGAATTTCTTAAAACATTCAAATCTGCACTAATGGGGTTAACAATTTTTGATTGTTTTTTATTTTTGCTGAATAATTCATTTACTTTAGAGTCTGAAAAAGACCATGTAATAGCTTCAAGATAGCCTTTAGAGGCGATAGCTCTTTGCAAAAAATGAAATAACTTTTGAGATTTATTTAATGTAGGTTTATTTCTAACTTTTTTTGGTTCAATTGTTTCAATCTTATCATACCCATAAATTCTAACTAATTCCTCTATAACATCAATTTCTTGATTAATATCTGGTCGCCAACTAGGAACTGTTAATGAGAGAATATTTTTTTTCTTTTCAACAATAAAACCTAAACTATTTAATATCTCTAAAATCTCTTTATTTGGAATATCAAATCCAGAAATTTTCTTAAACGACTCTGTATTAAAATCAATTATTGTATTTTTAAATTCTTTTATTGATTGAATATCAATATTACTCGCAGTCCCTCCACAAATTTCGGTAATAAGTTCTACTGCTCTGTTTAATCCTTCTTCTATAGATTGAGGATCTATACCTCTCTCAAATCTAAATTTTGCATCAGTATCAATATTGAGTTGTTTGGCAGTTTTTCTTATGGATCTTGGATCGAAATAAGCCGACTCAATTAATACATTTTTTGTATTTAATTCTGTACCTGAGCGTTCTCCTCCAATAATTCCTCCTAAACCAAGCACTCCTGTGTTATCTGAAATAACACACATGTCCTCTTCTAATTTATAATCTTTGTTGTCTAGGGCTTTAAAGGTTTCACCTTTTTTTGAATTTCGAACTACTATTCCTTTATCAATTTTGTCTGCGTCATACGCATGCAATGGTCTGTTTAAATCGAACATAACATAATTCGTAATATCCACTATTGCTGAAATTGGCTTTTGACCTATTGAAATTATTTTTTCTTTCAACCACTCTGGACTTTGAGTATTTTTAACACTTGTTATCAAGCAGCTTCCAAAAAAAGAACATCCTTGATTTTTTTCATTTAAAATTTTAACACTCAATGATTGTTTTTCTTTAGAGATATTTTTTTTAGATTTATTGTCTTTTAATTTTCCAAAACCTGCTGCTGCTAGATCTCTAGCAATTCCCTTAACACCTAAACAATCTGGCCTATTAGGTGTGATGGATATATCAATTACATTAGACGTTTTTTTTGAAAAATAATTTTGACCAATTTTATTCGAATAATCTTTACTATTTAGTTCTGTAATACCTTCGCTATCTTCAGATAAATTTAATTCAGATTCTGAGCAAAGCATTCCGTGTGAGGTTACTCCTCTAATTTTAGCAACTACCAACTTCATTTTATTCTTAGGAATAACAGAGCCAGGAGGTGCATAAATTGTAATTAATCCTTCTCTTGCATTTGAGGCACCACAAACAACTTTTAAAATATTTTGATTTCCAGTATCTACATCACAAACTTTAAGCCTATCAGCATCTGGATGTGGTTCTGTCTTTAATATCTTTGCAACTAAAAATTTTTCTAGATCATTTGATGGCTTTTCTACTCCTTCTACTTCTAAACCAATATCTGTTAATTTATCCAACAACTGATCTTCACTAAACTTAGTGTCCAGGTGTTCTTTTAACCAATCGAAAGTTAGTTTCATCGACTAAGACCTCTATAATTGGTGGGTACATCTAAAGGGTCAAAGCCATAATGATTTAACCATCTATAATCACATTCAAAGAAAGCTCTTAAATCATTAATACCGTATTTGAGCATTGCTAGCCTGTCTATTCCTATGCCAAAAGCATATCCTTGAAAATTTAAAGGATCTACTTTTGCATTTTTAAGAACATTTGGATGAACCATCCCACAGCCTAAAATTTCAAGCCATTTATCACCTTCGCCAATTACTATCTTTCCGTCTTTTATTTCGTAACCAATGTCAACTTCTGCTGAAGGCTCAGTAAATGGAAAATGACTTGGTCTAAACCTCATTTTAATTTTATCAACCTCAAAAAATTCTTTAATAAAATAGTTTAAACAACCTTTTAAATGACCCATATTAATATCTTTATCAATATGCAAACCCTCCACTTGATGAAACATCGGGGCATGGGTTTGATCACTGTCAGATCTATAAGTTCTTCCAGGTGCTATAATCTTAAAAGGTGGTTTTTCTTTTAGCATTGTTCTTATTTGTACTGGCGAAGTATGTGTTCTCAATAAAGTCTCTTTATTCTCATCAAGGTAAAAAGTATCATGCATGTCCCTTGCTGGATGATTGTCGGGAGTATTTAAAGCTGTGAAGTTATAATATTCATTCTCAACGTCTGGACCCTCTTCAATACTAAAACCAATTTCTGAAAATATAGAAGAAATTTCATCTATCGTTTGTGAAACTGGATGAATTTTACCCTGAACGAAAGATCTCTCAGGCAGAGTAATATCAACTTTTTCTTTAGCTAATTTTTCATTTATTTCAGCAGTCTCTATTTCATTAACTTTAGAATTAATTAAATCTTGAAGCTCATCTTTAATAGAATTTAAATCAGCTGCAAATTTTTTTCGCTCCGCTTCTTCAACAGAACCTATGTTTTTAAACTGAGATGAAATTAAACCGTTTTTCCCAAACAAATCTGTTTTGATCTGATTGACTTGACTAATATCAATTTTTGACTTTAATTTTGATAAATACTCTTCTTTGATTTTTTTAATATCTGACATTTTTACAGATTATTTCCTCACCAAATAAAAACAATAGTGAAGATTAATTTAAAGCTGATTGGGCTTTTTGAACTATAGTTTTAAAGGCTTCAGGGCTATCGTAAGCTATTTCAGCTAGTATTTTTCTATCAATTTTAATTCCACACTTATTAAGACCATTAATAAATTTTGAATAAGTTAAACCCTCAGCTCTGACACCAGCATTAATTCTTTGGATCCATAATGATTTAAATTCTCTTTTTTTCGTTCTTCTATCTCTATATGCATATTGCATAGCCTTTTCCATAGCTTGCTTTGCAACTCTAATAGTATTTTTTCTTCTGCCCCATTGACCTTTGACAGCTTTTAAAACTTTTTTGTGTTTAGCTCGGCTAGTTACACCTCTTTTAACTCTTGCCATATTAACCTCTTAAACTGTAGGGCATATACGATTTTACGATTTTTGCGTCTTGTTTTGACATCGCAGTAGTGCCTCTTAATTTTCTAATTTGAGAATTTGTTCTTTTAATCATACCATGTCTTTTCCCAGCTTGGGCTGTCATTACTTTGCCTGTTGCTGAGATTTTGAATCTCTTTTTTGCTGAGCTTTTAGTTTTTAGTTTTGGCATAATTCTGCGGTGTTATACAAAGATTGCTATAAATTTACAACCTATATTAACGCCTATAAAGGCTGAATTACCATGATCATTTGCTTACCATCAAACTTTGGGTGAAGTTCTATCTTGCCAATATCCTTCATATCTTCCTTAATTTTATTCATCAACTCATTACCTAAATGTGAGTGCTGAAGTTCTCGACCTTTAAATCTGATTGTAAATTTAACCTTATCTCCTTTTGCAATAAATTTTTTTGCATTTTTTACTTTGAATTCATAGTCGTGAGTTTCTGTTACAGGTCTCATTTTAATTTCTTTCAGGGCTACAATTTTTTGTTTCTTTTTTGCTAGATTTGCTTTTTTTTGGGCATCATATTTATATTTACCCATATCCATTATTTTACAAACTGGAGGATTAGCATTGGGTGCAATCTCAATTAAATCTAGACCTAGATTTTTTGCAACTGAAATAGCTTCATTAGTATTGAGCACTCCAAGATTTTCTCCCTCACTACCAATAACTTGAACTTCAGGTGATGAAATCCGATTATTAGATCTTGGACCTCTATCCTTAGTTCGTCTTTGAAAATAATTTTGTTTAAAGTCTGCCACTTAGTTTGATGATGCTTTGTTTAAAGCAGAGAATTTTTTTAAGAATAAATCTAAATCCATATTTTCTTGTTTATTACTATCCAATCTTCTAATCGTTACAGTGTTACTGTCAACTTCTTTTTTACCACAAATTAATAAAAGGGGGATTTTTGCTAATGAATGATCTCTAATTTTATAATTTAAGTTATGTTTTTTTAAATCTACAACAGATGTTATTCCTGCTTGCTTAATTTTATTAGACACTTCGATAGCATAATTTTCAAAGTCTTCTGAAATCGGAATCACAACAGTTTGTAAAGGAGAGATCCAAAATGGAAATTTACCCGCGTAATGTTCTATCAAAATACCTATAAATCTTTCTAAAGAACCAAATAAAGCCCTGTGCAACATAACTGGAACTTTTTTAACACCATCTTTATCTACATATGAAGCGTCCAATCTACCAGGTAAATTTAAGTCTACTTGTAAAGTACCACATTGCCAATCTCTACCAATTGCATCTCTTAAAACAAATTCAATTTTAGGTCCGTAAAAAGCACCTTCACCTTTGTTAATTGTATACTCAAGTTTTGATGCTTTAACCGCATCTAACAAAGCGGACTCTGCTTTATCCCAAACACTATCATCACCAACTCTTAAATCTGGTCTATCAGAATATTTTAAAATAACATTTTCAAATCCAAGCTCTTTATAAATATCTAAAATTAAATTTGTTACTATTAAACATTCACTAGTAATTTGATCCTCAGTACAAAAAATATGAGCATCATCCTGTGTAAAAGCTCTAACTCTTAGAAGTCCATGAAGTGCTCCAGATGGCTCATATCTATGCACTTTTCCAAATTCTGATATTCTAAGTGGAAGATCTCTATAACTTTTTAGCCCTTGATTAAAAACCTGAATGTGTCCAGGACAATTCATTGGTTTTATAGCAAAAACTTTTTCATCAGGAGTTGTGGAAGTATACATGTGTTCGCCATATTTTTCCCAGTGTCCTGACTTTTCCCATAAAGCTCTGTCTAAAATTTCAGGTGTATTTACCTCTTTGTAACCAGCAATATCTTGTCTAGATCTCATGTATGAAATTAATTTCTGAAATAAAGCCCACCCTTTTTCATGCCAAAAAACTGAGCCTGGACTTTCTTCTCTAAAATGAAATAGATCCATTTCTTTTCCTAATTTTCTATGATCTCTTTTTTCAGCTTCTTCTATTCTTTTTAAATAATCATCCAAATCTTTTTGGGTTGCCCAGCTAGTACCATAAATTCTTTGAAGCATTTCATTATTAGAGTCACCTCGCCAATAAGCTCCTGACACTTTCATTAATTTAAAAAACTTCCCTACCTTTCCAGTCGAAGTAAGATGAGGACCTCGGCATAGATCGTGCCAATCACCATGGAAATATATTGAAACTTCCTCTCCAGCAGGAATACTTTCTATTAATTCAGCTTTATATACTTCTCCTTTATTTCTAAAATGTTGTATTGCCTTATCTCTATCCCAAACTTCTCTTTTTGTAATTTCATCTCGATCAACAATCTCTTTCATTTTATTTTCAATTTTTAATAAATCCTCTTCTGTAAAGGGTTCTTTTCTTGCAAAATCATAATAAAAGCCATTTTCAATTACAGGACCAATTGTTACTTGAGTTCCTGGAAATAATTCTTGAACAGCCATTGCTAGTATATGAGCTGTATCGTGTCTGATCGTATCCAAACCTTCTTCATTTTTAGAAGTAAAAATTTTTACCAAACAATCATTTTTAATTTGATGATCAAGATCTTTTAACTCGCCATCAACACTTATCACCATTGCTTGCTTAGCTAGCGACTTACTAATCTTTTCGGCCACCTGTAATCCAGTTACATGATTTTCAAAATTTAGACTATTTCCATCTGGTAAAGTGATTTTTGGCATTAGTTAAATATTTTTTTGTATTCTGAATAAGTTGAAAAACACATTTTTTCAACATTAAATTTTTGTATTATATTTTTTCTACCCTCTGAACCAATTAATTTTAGAGAGGCATCATTCATATTTAATACTTTTAAAATGGTTTTACTCAAAGATTGAGCATCTCCTGACTGAAATAAAAAGCCTGTTTTACCATCAACGACTGTTTCATTAGAACCTCCAATATTGCTTGCTATAATCACTTTTTGCATTGATTGTGCTTCTACTGACACTCTTCCGAAAGCCTCCGGTTCAATAGAGGCTGAAACTACAATGTCAGAAACTTTATATGCTAAAGCCATATCATTACAGTGATCAATAAATCTAACCTGGTTGTTCATCCTATATTGTTCACTAAGTCTAGTTAATTTCTTTTTATAAAGATCTCTTCCTTGGTCACTACCAAGAATTATTCCATAAAATGACTCATATCCTAATTCAATATTTACCAAATTTATTGCTTCTATAAAAAGCTCCTGACCTTTCCATGAGGTTAGGCGTCCTGGTAATAAAATAATTTTTTTATCTTTATTTATGTCCCAAACTTTTAGCAATTTTTTTTCATCACTTTCTAATTTTGTTTCAGGATCAAAATAATCAACATTTATTCCTCTAAAAATTACTAAAAGTTTTTTTTTAAAACTTAAATATTTAGAATAATTTTCATTTATGTGTGAAAAAATGAAATTAGATCCTGCGATAATTAGATCTGACCTTACCATTACTGAATTATAAAATTTCTTAAGTTTGCTTTTAAAATTATAAGTTCCATGAAAAGTTGTCACAAATTTTCTACCGGTTAATTTACATGCAATTAAACAAGACCATGCAGGAGCTCTACTTCTGGCATGCACAATATTGATTTTATAAAATAGAATAATTGAAGAAATTAATAATGCATTTATTAAAATTAATATAGGATTCTTACTGTGAACAGGAAGTTTAATTAATTTTACTTTTTTTTTATCAATAAACTTTATTAATTCTCCACCACTGGTAATTATAAATGATCCACAATTATTTTCAGGTAAATAATGTGCAATGTCATAGCAGCCTGTCTCTGCACCTCCATAACCAAGTTTTGGAATAACTTGTAAAACTTTTAAATTAGATGACATATGATATGATCTTATATTAATTGATGTTATATAAAAACTATAATGGCTATTTTTAGTTACTACAAAACCTCAAAAACACAAAAAATTAGATACCTAAAAATCACAAAAAAAAACAAGACATATCTTGTTTTTTTACATGGTTTTATGTCAGATCTAGAGGGGGAAAAACCTAAAAATTTCCTAAATTTTTCAAAAAAACATGATCTTGGCTTTTTAGCTTTAGAATACTCTGGTCATGGAAAATCTTCAGGTAAATTTGTTAACGGAAATATTTCAAAGTGGAGTGAACAGACCCATTTACTCATAAAAAAAATTGTGAAGAAAAATAATTTTATTTTAATTGGCTCTAGTATGGGTGCTTGGATTTCAATAAATCAATTTAAAATTTTTAAAAATCAAATTAAAGGTTTTTTAGGAATAGGTTCAGCTCCTGAATTTTTAGAAAACCTAATGTGGAAAAAATTTACTGAAAAAATGAAGAAAGAAACAATAAATAAAGGAATTTATCATTTAAAACATGGAAATTATGAATATCCAATTACATATCAACTAATTAAAGATGGTCGAAGAAATAAAGTTTTAAACAAACCTATAAATATAAAAACTAAAGTTACCATGGTCCATGGAGAAAAAGATGAGGTAGTCCCCATATCTTATTCAAAAAAAGTTTTAAAAATTTTCCCTAAGGCTAAAAAAAAAATGATTGTCATCAAAAATGGGGATCATAGTCTTTCGACTAAAAAATGGCTTAAAATAATAACAAAAGAATTAAAGGAACTTATCTAACTAACTTCTTTAATACTTGGTTTTAATGTTATTGGATTTTTTAATTTATTTACCATTTCTTTAGGACAAATTTGAACAAAATTTTTTATTTCTTCTTCAAAGTTTTCAATTATTTTTTTGGATAAATTTGAATTTGTTTCATTGAAATGTTGTGTTACTAAATCCTTTAAGTAATTTATCCAATAATTTGTTTCTACATTTTGCCAAATAATTGACTCAGGATTTGCTTTTTTTTCAAATTGATTATTTACATCATAAACAAAAGCCATCCCACCAGTCATTCCTGCGCCAAAATTATCTCCTACGTCACCTAGAATAACGATGGTACCACCAGTCATATATTCACAACCATTTGAGTCACAACCTTCTATAACTGCAGTAGCTCCTGAGTTTCTTACTGCAAATCTTTCACCAGCTTGCCCTGCAGCAAATAAATTACCTGAGGTAGCTCCATAAAGTACTGTGTTTCCTATTATAGTATTTTCATTTGAAATTAAGTTGCTTTCATCAGAAAGCTTTATTGAAATAGTAGCTCCAGATAAGCCTTTTCCGACATAATCATTAGCATCACCTTTTAAAACTAATTTTAATCCTTTAGTTGCGAATGCTCCAAATGATTGTCCAGCCGAACCTTTAAAATTTAATGTTAAAAAATTATTCTCTAATTTTTCATTTCCATACTTTTTATATAAATGATAAGAAATTCTAGTGCCCACTGCTCTATTAGTATTTTTAATTTCAAATTCTTCTGAAATTTTTTCAGATTGATCTAATTTTTTTTCAATTTGAGGCCAAATTTTTTGATCTAAAGTATCTGGAACGCTGTTAATTTCTTGGCTTTCACAATATCTTTTGTTTTCTCCTGGATCTGCTTGTACAAATAATGGGTTTAAATCTAAATCATCAAGATTAGGTGAGGCTTTACTAACTTGCATTAACAAATCGGTTCTTCCAATAATTTCATTTAAAGATTTAAAACCTAATTTTGCAAGAATTTCTCTCACTTCAGTGGCTATAAATGTAAATAGATTTACAACTTTATCTGGAGTACCAGTAAATTTTTCTCTTAATTTTTCGTCTTGAGTACAAACTCCAACTGGGCAAGTATTAGAATGGCACTGTCTAACCATAATACAACCCATTGCAACTAATGCTGTTGTAGCTACACCATACTCCTCAGCACCCATCATGGCAGCAATAACAACATCTCTTCCGGTTTTTATTCCACCATCTGTTCTTAAAGTTACTTTGTGTCTTAAGTTATTTAATGTAAGAACTTGGTTAGCTTCTGTTAAACCCATTTCCCAAGGGATTCCCACATACTTAACACTTGTTTGTGGAGTAGCACCAGTTCCACCGTTGTGACCAGAAATTAAAATTATATCTGCTTTTGCTTTAGCTACTCCTGCAGCAATAGTACCAACACCTGATGAGGCAACTAATTTAACTCCAATTCTAGCTTTCGGATTAACTTGTTTCAGATCATAAATTAATTGAGCCAAGTCTTCGATTGAATAAATATCATGATGAGGTGGTGGTGAAATTAATGTTACTCCAGGTGTAGAATGCCTTAATTTTGCAATCTCCTCCGTTACCTTAAAACCTGGTAATTGACCACCTTCACCTGGCTTTGCTCCTTGAGCTATTTTAATTTCAATTTCATTGCAGTTATTTAAATAATTTATTGTTACCCCAAATCTCGCAGAAGCTATTTGTTTAACTCTTGAATTTGCTGTATCTCCACTATCCATAACTTTAAATCTAGCTTCATCTTCTCCACCTTCTCCACTACATGAGGCTCCTTTAATTCTATTCATTCCAATAGCTAGAGTTTCGTGAGCTTCTTTAGACAAAGCTCCATGAGACATACTTCCACTTCCAAATCTTTTTAAAATATTTTCAATTGGTTCAACTTCTGAAATATCAATAGGTGCAGTTAGTTTTTTTTTTCTAAAATCTATTAAATCTCTTAGATTAATTGGTGGTAAGTTATAGATGCCTTGTGCATATTTTTTATAAGCTTCATAAGAATTTGATCCAACTGCGCTTTGCAATAAATGGATTAATTTTCCTTGATACTGATGTGTTTCTCCATTTTTTCTGTATCTATATATTCCACCAATTGGCAAGATAGTATCTGTACTTTCAAAGGCTTCTTTATGTATTCCTCTAATCTTTTTTTCAATACCCGTTAACCCAATTCCAGAAATTTTAGAAACTACACCAGGAAAATAGTCAGCCACAATAGTTCTACTTAAACCTACAGTTTCAAAGTTACATCCACCTCTATAAGAACTTAAAACTGATATACCCATTTTAGACATTATTTTTAATAGTCCAGCATTTACAGATTTAATGTATCTTTCTACACAGTCATCAAAACTGAATTGCCCAAATAATTTTTTTTCATATCTTTGATATAGACTATCAAATGCTAAATAAGGATTTACAGTAGTAGCACCTACTCCTATCAAAGTAGCAAATGAGTGTGTGTCTAGCGCTTCACCTGACTGTACGTTTATCGACACATATCCTCTTAATTTTTTTTGAATCAAAAAGGTATTAATTGCTCCAACACATAACAACATTGGTATTGGAAGTTTAGTATCTGATAAATTTTTATCACTTAAAATTAATTGAGTAACACCTTGTCTTACTGCAATTTCTGCATCTTTTTGAATTTTATCAATAGAGTCAGATAGATTCTCTTTTTCATCAAATGTACAATCAATTACTATAGAATTTTTACCGAAATAATTGATGAATTTCTCAAATTGAGTGTTGGACAAAATTGGACTATTCAACACATAAATATTTTCTTTCGTTAAAGTGTCAAAATTTAGAATGTTACCTAGATTACCAAACCTAGTTTTTAAACTCATGACCTTACTTTCTCTGAGTGAATCAATAGGAGGATTTGTAACTTGGCTAAAATTTTGTCTAAAGAAATGATAAAGAGGACGATATTTATCTGACAATACAGCTAAGGGTGTATCATCACCCATAGAGCCTGTAGCTTCTTTGGCATCCTCTGCCATAGGATGAAGAATTAATTCTAAGTCTTCTAGACTAACTCCAAAAGTATATTGTCTTCTTCTAAGATCATCTCCAGAGAAAATATTTTTTTCATTTGAAATTGTTAATTTTTCATCTAAATCGACAATCTGAGAATTGAAATGTTTATATTCTTTAGCTAAATAATCTTTAATTTTATCATTAGTAAAAATTTTTCCTTTTTCAATTCTAACTCCAATTATTTCTCCAGGACCTAATCTACCTTTTGATAAAATCTTTTTTTCATTCAACTCAATCATTCCCGTTTCTGACCCTGCAAAAAGCAATTTATCTTTTGTGATTGCGTATCTAAGTGGTCTCAAACCATTTCTATCATTTGCAGCAATAACCCATTCATTGTCAGTAGCTGCTATTGCAGCTGGTCCATCCCATGGTTCCATGGTGCTATTCAAAAAATTAAATAATTGCTGGTGATCTTTTGGTAAAGTTTTACTTTTTTTTGACCAAGCATCAGGTACTAACATCAATTTTGCTAACGGTGCAGGTTGACCCGATATATTTAAAAGTTCAAATACATTATCTAGGGCAGCTGAATCTGAGGTACCTTGCTGAATAACAGGTTTAAGATTTTCAATATTTTCAAATAAAGGACTGTTCATTTCTTGCTCATGAACTTTCATCCAATTTTTATTTCCTCTAAATGTATTTATCTCACCATTGTGTGCAATTGCTCTGAAAGGTTGAGCCAAATTCCAGCTAGGAGCAGTATTAGTTGAAAACCTCTGATGAAAAATTGCGTATCTTGAAATAAATCTTTCATCTTTAAGATCTAAGTAAAAATCTGCTATTGCCTCTGCAAGGAACATTCCTTTATAAATAATTGATTTAGAACTTAGTGAACAAATATAAAAATTGTTTAATGATATTTTAAAAGCTTGATTTTCAATTTTTCTTCTTGTTTCATAAATCTTTCGCTCAAGTTCTTTATTTAATAAATCTGGATCATTTGATTTGAATAACACTTGAATAATTTCAGGCATTGTTTGAAGGGCTTTTTCCCCAAGCACTTTTGGATTTACCGGAACCTGTCTCCAACCATAAATGCTAAAATTATTTTTAGTTAATTCACTTTCGACAATTGTTTTACAACTTTCTTGTGCTGAATAATCATTTCTTGGCAAAAAGATCATTCCAACGCAAATCTCTGAATTGTCATGGAAATGTCCTGTAACTTCAATTTTCTCAATAAAAAAATCTTTGGGAATTTCTACATGAATACCAGCTCCATCGCCGGTTTTTCCGTCTGCATCTACTGCTCCTCTATGCCAAACTGCTTTTAATGCTTCAATGCCATATTCTACAACTTTTCTAGATTTTTTACCCTCAGTGGATGCAATTAAACCAACACCACAAGCATCATGCTCCATCTCTTCTGAGTAAACATGATTTTTTTTTAATAAATCTAAATTTTTATTATATTTTTTCACTAAGCTACTTTTTGTTGTTTTAAATTTTTATTTTCTAAATAATCTTTGATGGACTTTGCTACATCTCTACCATCTTTTATTGCCCAAACGACAAGTGATGCTCCCCTTACAATATCTCCAGCTGCAAAAACTCCTTTTAAATTTGTTTCCATCGTATCGAAATCAATTTTTACAGTGCCCCATTTTGAAACCTGTAAATCATTACAATCAAACAAAGTTGGTAAATCCTCTGGATCAAAACCAAGAGCTTTTATTACCATATCTGCTTTTACTTCAAAATCTGAACCATTTTGTATCTCAGGTTTTCTTCTACCCGACTCATCAGGTTCACCTAGTTTAATTTTATTCACTATTAATTTTTCAATTTTGTTTGTCCCCTTAAACTCTTTAGGACTAGATAACCAAACGAAGTCAACTCCTTCCTCTTCTGCATTTGCAACTTCTCTTGCTGAGCCAGGCATATTTTCTTTATCTCTTCGATATAAACATTTTACAGATTTAGCTTTTTGTCTAATAGATGTTCTTACACAATCCATTGCTGTATCTCCTCCTCCAATTACGACAACATCCTTTCCTTCAGCATTCAAAGTGCCTCTGTCAAATAATTCAACTTTATCACCTAAACCTTTTTTATTTGATGCTGTTAAAAAATCCATTGCTGGAAAAATATTATTTAAATCATTTCCTGGTAGATCTATTTCTCTAGCTTTATAAACACCTGTGGCAATTAATATTGCATCATGTTTTTTTCTTAATTGATCTAGTGATGCATCTTTTCCTACTTCAAAATTTTGAATGAATTCAATTCCACCTTCTTCTAAAAGTTTTGTTCTTCTCTCAACTACAAATTTTTCTAATTTAAAATTAGGAATTCCATAAATTAATAAACCTCCAGCTCTATCGTATCGGTCATAAATTGTTATTTTGTATCCTTGTTTTCTTAATTCCTCTGCTGCAGCTAAACCAGCTGGACCAGCACCAATTATTCCAACACTTTGATTTTTTTCATTTTTTAATTCTATGGGTTTAACCCAGCCATTTTCCCAAGCAGTATCTGTTATAAATTTTTCTATTGATCCAATTGTAACGGTTCCATGACCTGATTGTTCTATTACACAGTTTCCTTCACACAATCTATCTTGAGGGCAAATTCTTCCACAAACCTCTGGCATATTATTTGTACTTTGAGATAGCTCGTATGCCTCTTTTAATCTTCCCTCGGCAGTTAATTTAAGCCAATCAGGAATATTATTACTTAACGGGCAATGCACCTGACAAAAAGGAACTCCACACTGTGAACATCTGCTAGACTGTTCAGTTGCTTTTTCATTAATAAATTCTTTATAAATCTCACCAAAATCTTTTTTTCTGTTCTCAACTTCTCTTTTAGGTGGAGTTTGTTGACCTATATCAACGAATTTTAACATTTTTTCAGACATAAAATTTTAGTTTTAAGGCAAGTTATATATTGATTATGTTAAATAAAGCATAAAATAGGTCAGTTATTATGACCTTAATTAAGATTTTATCGGTAAAAAATCACATAAATTTATTTTTTGCATAGCTCATATTCTTAAATCGAATTGTTTTACATAAATAATTTTTAAGTTACGACACATAGATGTTTCAAAATATTATAGAAATTTTAATTTTATCTATAGTTCAAGGTGTATCAGAATTTTTACCTATAAGCTCATCCGCCCACCTAATAGTTATTGAAAGTCTATATGAGTTTAAAAATAGCTCACTTCTTATAGATGTAAGTTTACATCTGGGGTCTTTAACGGCTATTGCATTTTTTTTTCGCAAAGATCTTTTGGATTTAAAAAATAACCGACATTTATTAACTCTAATATTAATTGGATCTTTGCCCGTTATTATCGTTGGATTTATTCTATACCAAACAGGAGCAATAAATTATCTAAGAGATATAAAAGTTATTGCATGGACAACATTGATATTTGGGGTCTTATTATTCATTGCTGATAAAAGTAATTTCAATAAAAAACTTTCAAGCAACTTAAATTTGAAAACAATTTTATTCATTGGTTTATTTCAAATTTTATCTTTAATACCTGGAGTTAGTAGGGCTGGTATAACAATTACAGCTGCAAGAATTTTAAAATTTAATCGAGTAGACTCTAGCAAAATTTCATTTCTACTATCTATACCAGCATTGGGCGGTGCAAGTTTTTTAGGTCTAAAAGATATAATTAAACAGCCCTTGGAATTTAATTACTTAATAATTTTAGCAATTATAACTTCTTTTGTTTTTTCTTATATGACGGTCAAATTTTTTTTAATTTATATTAATAAATTTTCAATGAATGTCTTTGTAATTTATCGAATATTTGTTGCAGTAATATTATTTTTAATAATTTATTAATATTAATTTTTTTTTAAAATTGGTAAAAGTTGGGACAATAAAACTCCACTTAATATAAAAAAACATCCCATCAAGTTATTCATATCTAAAATTTGACTCAGTAAATACCAAGCTGCAATTGTTGCAAATACACCCTCTAATGAAAAAATAATTGCAGCTGGAGCAGGAGAAATATTTTCTTGAGCATAAATTTGTAAAACAAAAGCTAGACCACCTGATAATACGCCAGCATATAAAATTTGAAATTTTTCCTCTAATATATTTATTAAAATAAAATCTTCATAAACTAGAGCTATAATAAAAGAAAAAAATGCAACTATAATTGTTTGAAGTGCACCAATAGTAAGAGGTAAATTATATTTTTTAATTATAATTCCTGTAAAAATTATATGAGTACTCCAGAAAAAAGCTCCTAATAATACTAGGCTATCCCCCATCCTAACAGTGGCATCATAAAAATTAGTTAATAGATAACCGCCTATCACACACAAAAGGACTGAGGGCCAAACACTCCAATGAATATCTTTCTTGTGTAAAAAAAAAACAAGAATTGGAACCATTGGAACATAAAAAATTGTAAAAAATGCTGCATTTGCAACATCTGTATATAAAAGGGCCACTTGTTGTAATGCTGAGCCTAAAAACAATGATAACCCAATTAAAAAAACAAGTATTTTAAAGCTCTTTTTATCTTTTTTAATTATCGTATTAATTTTTTTTCTCTCAAAAAAAAATACTAAAGGAGCTAATGCTAAAAAACCAACAAAGAATCTAACTGCATTAAAAGTGAAAGGACCAATATTGTCCATACCAGTGTCTTGAGCGATAAATGTTGTTCCCCAGATAAAAGTACATAGCAAGGCACTAAATAAAGACATCGATTTTGACATAGTCTAAACTGCCAGCTTATAGGCAAAATTTTTACCAAGATTTTCTTTTAAATCATTATTAAACCTTGCAGCTTCAGCTCCATCAATTATTCTATGATCATAAGATAAGGAAATAGGCAGCATTGTTCGAGTTTCAAATTTATTATTAATATAAATTTGTTTTTTCTCAGATTTACCAATTCCTAAAATAGCTACTTCAGGAAAGTTAATTATTGGAGTAAAAAAAGATCCTCCAATACCTCCAAGACTAGTGATGGTCATAGAACCACCAAACAATTCTTTTTTATCTATTTTTAGATTTTTACAAAGATCACTAACTTCTTTAAGTTCTTTGCTAATTGTAGAAATACTTTTATTATCAGCATTTCTTATTTTGGGTACCATTAATCCATGAGGTGTATCTACTGCTATACCAATATGAAAATATTTCTTTAAAGTCATTTTTCCATTTTCAATTTCATCAATCGATGAATTAAAGCTAGGGAATTTTTTTAAAGATGCTACTAAGGCTTTAATTATAAATGCTAATGGTGTAATTTTCTTTTTTTCACCTGTATAAATATCTGTTAATGAAGATCTAAAATCTTCCATTTCAGTAATATCTGCCTCATCATGATTGGTTACATGTGGGATAGTTGACCATGAGTTCATCAAATAACTAGATGCTAACTTCTTAACTCGAGGAATATCTTTTATTTCTATTTCTCCAAATTCTGAGTGAGAATACTCTTGAACAATTTTTTTGGTTTTTTTTTCTTCAATAATTTCGGACTTTTCATTTTTAAATGTTCTTGAGGCAACAAAATATTTTATATCTTCTTCTGTAACTCTATTATTTCTTTCGCTGCCAACAATTTGATTTATATCTATACCCAATTCTCTAGCAAATTTTCTTGCTTTAGGAGAAGCTAAAACCATACTAGCATTTTTATTGTCAAAATTAATTGGAACTGAAGTTTTTTGATCAGAAATTTTTTTATCTTCTTTAGCTACTATTGTCTCTTGTTTAGCTACTATTTTCTCTTCAGGTTCGGTTTTTTCTTCATTTGAACTTTCGGCCTCTAAATCTAAAATTTTATCACCTTCAGAGACTTTGTCTCCTACATTTAATTTTAAACTTTTTATTTTACCATTGTGACTTGATGGGATTTCAACGCTAGATTTGTCACTTTCAATTGTTATCAAGGCATCATTTTTTTTAACTTCTTGACCCTCTTTAACTAGCACTTCTATTACCTCTACATTCTTAAAATCTCCAATATTCGGCACTTTTACTTCAATTGTGGACATTTTTATAATTTAGTAGGCATCGGTTTATTTTTATCAATATTATATTTTTTGATAGCCTCAGATGCGTATTTAGAAGCTATTAACTGCTCTTTAGCTAAAACACTTAAACCGTAGGCAACAATATGCTCTTTATCTACCTCAAAAAAATTTCTTAAATTTTTTCTAGTATCACTTCTTCCAAACCCATCTGTTCCAAGAGAGTAAAAGCTTTTATTAATATATGGTCGGATTTGATCTGAATTCATTCTCATATAATCCGACGCAGCCATTATTGGTCCTTCTGTTTTTTCTAAACAAAGCTCAACAAATGATTTCTTGGGTTCTTTATCTGGATTTAATAAATTATATCTTTCTACTTCCATACCATCTCTTCTTAATTCATTGAAACTAGTCACACTCCAAATCTCACTATCAATTTGATATTCATTTTGTAGTATTTCAGCTCCAGCAATCATTTCTCTTAAAATAGTTCCTGAACCTAAAAATTGAATTTTGGTTTTTTTAAATTTGTTGAATTCTCTAATTTTATACATCCCCTTAAGAATTCCCTCTTCACAATTTTTATCTTTTGGCATTTCAGGATGCGAATAATTTTCATTCATTGTGGTAATATAGTAGAAAATATTTTCTTTCTTTTCATGCATCCTTCTTAAACCTTCTCTAAAAATTACTGCTAACTCATAATGAAATGTTGGGTCATAAGACAGACAATTTGGTATTGTAGAAGCTAGTAAGTGACTATGGCCATCTTGGTGTTGTAATCCTTCACCGGCAAGAGTAGTTCTTCCTGCAGTTGCTCCAATTAAAAATCCTCTAGACTGACTATCTGCTCCAGCCCAAGCTAAATCACCAATCCTTTGAAAACCAAACATTGAATAAAATAAATATATAGGAATCATTTCAATATCATGATTGGTATAAGAAGTTCCTGCAGCTATCCATGATGACATCGCACCAGCTTCATTAATACCTTCTTCTAATACTTGACCGCTCTTTTCTTCTCTATATGAACTTAATTGTGCAGAGTCCTCTGGTTCATATTTTTGACCTTCATGTGCATAAATACCAATTTTTTGAAAAAAACCTTCCATACCAAAAGTTCTTGCTTCATCTGGGATTATTGGAACTAACCTAGGAGCCACATTTTTATCCCTTAATAAATTTGTTAACATTCTAACAAGTGCCATTGTTGTCGACATTTGTTTTTCACCCGTTGAAACTTTCATATTATCAAAAATATCACTTGGTGGTGACAAGATAGGTTTAGCATAAGTTGTTCTTGAAGGAATAAAACCACCTAGATCTAATCTTCTTTTCTTAATATATTTTATCTCTGGTGAATTTTCATCAGGCTTATAATATTCAATATTTTTTACTTGCTCATCTGTTAAAGGAACATCAAATCTGTCTCTGTAATACATCAAATCATCGATATCTAATTTTTTTGTTTGATGAGTTGTATTCACACTTTCACCAGTTTTACCCATTCCATAACCCTTAATAGTCTTTGCTATTATTACTGTTGGACTACCAATATTTTTTGAAGCTTTATCGTAAGCTGCATATACTTTATGGGGATCATGTCCACCTCTGTTTAGTCTCCAAACATCTGTATCTGATAAATTTGAAATAAGTTTTTTTGTTTCAGGAAATTTGCCAAAGAATTTTTCTCTAACATAGGCACCATCTCGAGCTTTCATAGCTTGATATTCACCATCAACCGTTTCATTCATTGCTTTAACTAGATGACCAGATTTATCGTTAGCTAACAATGGATCCCAATATGAACCCCAAATCACTTTTATTACATTCCAACCTGCGCCTCTAAATATACCTTCAAGTTCTTGAATTATTTTTCCATTGCCCCTAACAGGTCCATCTAATCTTTGTAAGTTACAATTTACCACAAAAATCAAATTGTCTAACTTTTCCCTAGCCGCTAAACCAATTGCTCCTAAAGACTCTGGTTCATCCATTTCACCATCTCCAAGAAAAGCCCAAACTTTTCTACCATCATCTTTGATGAATCCTCTATTAATTAAATATTTCATAAACCTCGCTTGATAAATTGCAAGCATGGGCCCTAATCCCATAGATACGGTAGGAAACTGCCAAAAATCTGGCATCAACCATGGATGAGGATACGATGATAATCCTCCCGGTTTAACCTCTTGTCTAAAATTGTCTAATTGTTTTTCATTTAATCTACCCTCTAAAAATGCTCTAGAGTAGATCCCGGGTGCACAATGCCCTTGAAAGTAAATTAAATCACCACCAAAATTTTCATTTTTTGCTCTCCAAAAATGATTCATTCCTACATCATAAAGTGTAGCTGCAGATGCAAACGTTCCTATATGACCTCCTAGTTCAGGGAATTTTTTATTAGCCCTTACAACCATTGCGGCTGCGTTCCATCTGATTAATGATCTAATTCTTCTTTCTATATTTTGATCACCTGTAGATTTTACTTCTTCGCTTACAGGAATTGTGTTTATATAAGGAGTAGTTTGTGAGTGGGGAATATTCGCTCCCTCCATATAAGCTTTATTCATTAACTCTTTAATCAAATAATGTGCTCTTTCATTACCATCTCTATTAATCACTGCAGATAATGATTCTAACCATTCATTAGTCTCAACTGGATCAATATCATTTTGATTAACAACTTTTATAACTTGGGGTTTTTCTTTTATTATCGTTTTTGAGGGTTCTTCTTTAATGTTATTTTTTTTTAATGCTTCTTCAGCTTCTATAATTAATTTTTCTGTATCTTTTGGAATAATTTTTTCTGTAACCTGTTTACTATCTGAAGAAACAATACTCAAAAGTAAATCTCCTTTTGAAACCTTGTCACCTACTTTTACTGAGACTGAATCTATTAATCCTGAAATTGTTGAAGGAATTTCAACGCTAGATTTATCACTTTCAATAGTAACAACAGGATCGTTAACTTTTATTTGATCACCCTTTTTGACTAAAAGCTCAATAACTTCAACTTTTTCAAAATCTCCAATATCTGGAACTAATAGTTTTTCACTCATATATTATTTTATCCACTTATACACTAAAACAAGAAATTAAATGCTATTTTTAACACAAAAAATACATTTTTTGGTCATTGTTTTATTTAAATTTATAAGAATGATTAAATCAATTATTCAACTATTATCTAACTCAAAAAAAAATCAAAGCCTTGATACACAAATTTGGATACAAAAAATTATTTTAACTCAAAAATTTAATAAAAAAAAATTTAGATTGTCTCTATACACATAGCTATTCCCATTCCACCTCCAATACAAAGAGCGGCACAACCTTTTTTTTTATTTTGTTTTTTCATCTCATGAATTAATGTAACTAAAATTCTAGTTCCAGATGCACCAATTGGATGTCCAAGGGCAATGGCTCCTCCATTTACATTAACAATTTCTTTATCAATTTTTAACTCTTCAATAACAGCTATGCTTTGAGCAGCAAATGCCTCATTAATTTCAAATAAATCTATATCTTTTAAATTCCAATGAGCTTTTTTTATTGCAAGTTTTATAGCCTCAATAGGACCAAGCCCCATATAAGCTGGATCAACACCAGTTGTAGCCCAAGATATAATTTTTGCTAGAGGTTCAATAGAATTTTTTTTTGCAACTTCTGATGTTGACATTATTATTGCGGCAGCACCATCATTAATTCCAGAGGAATTTCCTGCTGTAACAGTTCCATTTTTATCAAAAACTGGTTTTAATTTTGATAAATCAGAGATTAATAAATTAGGTCTTGGATGTTCATCTGTTTCTAATAAATAACTGTTATCATCTTTTTTGATTTTAACTATTTCCTTATCAAATTTTTTTTCATTAATTGCTTTTTTTGCTTTCATTTGAGAATTAAATGCAAATAGATCTTGTGTTTCTCTATCTATATTAAATTTTTTTGAAATATTTTCTGCAGTAACCCCCATATGATAATTGTTAAATGCATCCATAAGACCATCATGTATCATTGTATCTACCAAAGACTCTTCATCTAACTTTTTTTCTTCTCTATAAAAAATTGAATGAGGAGCTAAAGACATACATTCTTGGCCTCCAGCAATAATAGTGTTTGAGTCTCCTAAAAGAATTGATTGATAGCCTGAAATAATTGATCTTAAACCTGAACCACAAACTTGATTAATTAGATGAGCTGGTTTAGAAACCGATATCCCAGCATTGATGGCCGCTTGTCTAGCGGGGTTCTGTCCACTTGCTGAAGTTAAAACCTGACCAATAATGACTTCATCTATTTGATCTGGATTCAAATTTGTTTTTTTTAAAACATCTCTAATCACTATAGATCCTAATTGGTCAGCTTTAGTATTTTTTAAAGCTCCTTTATAGGTTCCAATAGGTGTTCGTGAGGCACTTAAAATTACAACTTCTCTAGATTTGTTATTCATAAATTTCAAAATATACCAAAATAAGGATATACTAAAATAAATTAAAAACTAACAAAACGATTGCACTTGTAGCTCAATTGGATAGAGCGACTGACTACGGATCAGTAGGTTGAGGGTTCGACTCCTTCCAAGTGCACCAAAAGGAAATAAAATGTTTAAATGGATGTCTAATTTATCTCTTCAAAACTCAGTGATATATTTTTTTATTATAATCTTTATAATTGTTTTAATTTTAACAATTATTTTATAAGAAACACAAATGTCAGAAAATTTTGAACAGATAAGTCAAAAAAAAGGTTTTATGAAACATAATGGTGGGCTTATGTTTAAAAATATTTCTCAAAATGAATTTGAATTTAAATCTACAATAAATGAAAATCACCTAAATGCAGCTGGAATTACTCACGGAGGTTACATTTCAGCATTGATAGATGCTGGTGCTGGAACATCGGCTCATAGAGCAACAGATAATGCTCCATGTGTAACTATTTCTTTAGATATAAAATTTATTGGTGCCTCCAAAGTTGGTGATGAATTAATTGGATTTGTAAAAATTTTAAAAAAAACAAACACGCTTGTATTTCTATATTGCGATTTAAAATGCAATGATAAGATAATAGCGTCTGCTTCAGGTGTTTGGAAAATTTTAAAAGTAAAACCTTCTGAATTAGGTCCTGGTGGCTAATTTTTAATCTCTAAAAATTTTTTAATTATCTAAATTAATTCTTTTAAGTTTTTGAATTCATCTAAAGATTGAGGATTTAACAAAGCTTCTTTATTTTTTATAGGTTGGCCTTCAATTGTATTTTTTACAGCTAGTTCTACAGTTTTGCCATTTTTAGTTTTTGGAATATCATGAACTGAAATTATTTTTGACGGGACATGTCTTGGTGAAACATTTTTTCTAATTTCAAATTTAATTTTATTCTTTAAGTTTTCATCCAACTCTTTGTCCGGAGTTAAAATTACAAATAAAATAATTCTAACATCATTATCCCAAGCTTGTCCAACTACTACAGACTCTTTTATTTCTTTAAATTTCTCTACTTCCGAATAGATTTCTGCTGTGCCCAGCCTTACTCCGCCAGGATTTAAAGTTGTATCTGATCTACCATAAATTATAAAACCTCCATTACTTTTAACTTCAGCATAATCCCCGTGATACCAAACATTTTTAAATTTATTAAAATAGGTATCTTTAAATTTGATATTCTTTTTATCCTTCCAGAACTTGAGTGGAATAGTCGGGAATGCATTTTTACAGACTAATTCACCTTTGCTATTCTTTAATGGCCTTCCTTTATCATCAAATATATCAACATCCATTGCCAGCCCTTTATTTTGTATCTCTCCTAGAATAACTGGTTGATATAAATTACCTAAAACAAAACAAGATACAATGTCAGTACCACCAGATATTGATGATAAATGAACGTCTTTTTTGATATTATCATAAACATATAAAAATCCTTCAGGAGACAAAGGGGACCCTGTTGAACAAACTGTTCTTAATTTTTTTAATTTATATTTGTATCTTAAATGAGGTTTTAACTTTCTAAGAGCGTCTATATATTTGGCACTAATACCAAATAAAGTAATATTTTCTCTTTCTGCAATTCTTAATAACAAATCATCCTGTTTATACATTGGGGAGCCATCAAACAAAACAATTGAAGCTTTTGAAGCTAATGCACTTACCAACCAATTCCACATCATCCAACCACACGTTGTAAAATAAAATACATTATCTTTTTCTTTAATATCACAGTGAAGAAGATGTTCTTTTTTATGTTGCAATAATACACCACCAGATCTATGAACAATACACTTAGGTTTACCTGTTGTGCCGCTTGAGTATAGGATTGCTAAATCTTTTTCAAAATCATATTTTTCAAATACCATTTCTTTATTTTTAATTTTAATCAATTCAGTCCAATTAAAAATTTTAACATTTTTTATTTTTAATTTATTTGTTTTGTTAACTTGCCCGGGATAATTAACTACAATTAAAAATTTTATTGATTTTATTGATTTTATAATTTTGTAAGCTCTATTTAAAACATCAATTTTTTTTCCATTATAAAAATAACTATCTACTATAAATAATACTTTTGGAGAAATTTGTGAGAATCTTTCAATAACACCATTTTCACCAAAATCAGGTGAGCATGATGACCAAATTGCACCTATGGATGCTGTGCCAAGAAAAGCTTCCACTGTCTCAGGTAGATTGGGCAAATAAGCTGCAATTCTATCACTTTTTTTTATTTTTATTTTCTTTAAAAAATTTTGAATATTTGAAACATTTTTTGCTAACTCTTGCCAATTTTTTTCCTCCCTGTAGCCATTTTCACTAATAAAAGTTATAGCCTTATCTTTATTATTTTTAGCAAGTAAGTTTTCGGTGAAATTTAATTTAGAACCTGGTAAAAATAAATTTTTAAATAATATTTTATTTTTAATTATTTTTTTATTTGCTTTTATTCCCCTTATTTGTGAAAAATCCCACAATGAATTCCAAAAATCTGGTGAATTTTTAATACTCCAATTCCAAATTTTTGAGTAATTTTGATTAAATTTTTTTTTAAACTTTTTTGAAATAAATTTTTCAAATTGAAATAAGTTAGATTTTTTTTTTAACTGAGGACTAGCCTCCCAAAGTTTTTTGGACATGTCTTTAAATATTATTATAGAAATAATCTTTAATATGTTACTGTATAATTTTTTTATAAGTAAAATGAGAACTTTTTACCCTCCGATTCGGTCATGTTTTAGTCTATTTTTGTTCTTTAACACCAACAATATCTGGTAGGTAAAAAAAAAGGTATACCAACGATAGAAATGACCAAAAATAAAATTACCGCTGTTCTTGGACCAACAAATACTGGCAAAACTCATCTCGCAATCGAAACTATGCTTAGTTTTGACACGGGAATGATTGGATTTCCTTTGAGATTATTGGCTAGGGAAGTTTATGACAAAATAATTAAAAAAGTAAGCTTAGACAAAGTGGCTTTAATTACTGGGGAGGAAAAAATCATACCCTCAAATGCTAAATATTTTCTTTGCACCGTTGAGTCTATGCCCATAGACAAACATTTAGATTTTGTTGGAGTCGATGAAATTCAGATGTGTGCTGACCATGAAAGAGGTCATATTTTTACAGATAGATTGCTTAACATGCGAGGAGAAAAATTAACAATGTTAATGGGCTCTAACACAATTAAAAAAATTATATCTAAATTAGATGATGATATTGAGTTTATAAATAGAGAAAGACTATCTAAATTAACTTATGCGGGTCATAAAAAAATTTCTCGCATAGACCGCAAAACAGCAATTATAGCATTCTCTGCGGAAGAAGTTTATGCAATAGCAGAACTTATTAGAAGACAAAAAGGAGGAGCAGCTATTGTAATGGGTTCTTTAAGTCCAAAAACAAGAAATTCTCAGGTAGAGCTTTATCAATCTGGAGATGTAGATTTTCTTGTAGCAACAGACGCTATAGGCATGGGGATAAACATGGACTTAGATTATGTTTATTTTTCTAATCTTAAAAAATTCGATGGAAAAAAATTAAGAAAATTAAATCTCTCAGAAATTGGACAAATTGCCGGACGTGCAGGACGTTATCTTAATGATGGAAGTTTTGGAATAACAGGTGATTGTAAAGAAATTTCAGCCGAAGATGTTGATATGTTGGAAAATCACAAATTTGAAGAAATAAGAACTCTATTTTGGAGAAACTCTAATCTCAACTTTAACAATCCAGCAATGTTATTAAAATCACTCGAAGAAAGACCTTATCGAGACTGGTTAAAAAAAATACACGAATGTGAAGATGAAAAAGCATTAAAATTTTTTTTAAGAGATAATAATTTCAATAATATTAATTTTGATCAAAAAACTTTGATGCTTTTATGGGAATGCTGCCAGATACCTGATTTTGTAAAAAAAACTTATGGCAATCATTACGAGGTTATTGGTAATGTTTTCAAATTTCTAAATAGTAAAAAGGGCCAAATAAATGATGAATTTATGAGGTTGCAACTAATGAAATTGGATAAATTAGATGGAAATGTCGATTCTTTATCAAATAGAATTGCAAATGTAAGAACTTGGTCATATGTTTCTAATAAAAATAATTGGGTAGAAAATCAAAATTATTGGATAGAAAAAACTAAACTATTAGAAGACAGACTCTCAGATCGACTTCATGAAGAACTTACTAAAACATTTATTGATAAAAGAGCTAGCGTTCTTGCTCGAGGTTTAAAACAAGATATGGAATTTAAGACAGAAATATTGGAAAATAATGATGTATTAATTGACAATCAATTTATTGGAAAAATTAATGGGTTAAAACTTGAGCTAGATTTAAAAAAGGGTGCTCTAGAAACAGATATTAAGTCTCTAAAAAAAGCAGCGAGACAAACCGTAGGACCTGAACTAGAAAAAAGAATTCAAAATATTATAGATACAGGATTAATTGAGCTTAGTGATGACTTTAAAATATATTGGCACAAATTTGCTATCGCTAGATTAACTGCTGGTAAAGATTATCTAATTCCAAATTTTGAATTGATAGTTGATGATATATTGGAACAAAATCAAAAACAAAAATTGATAGAATTTATTGATAAATGGTTAAAAAATAAAATTAATACTGTCTTAAAAAGTTTAATAGATCTAAAAAATCTAAAAGAAAAAAACTCTTCAATTAAAGCTCTTTCATACCAGTTGTATGAAAATAATGGAGTTTTAAAAAGAGATCAGGTTTCTGATTATCTTAAAAATTTAGGTCAAGATGAAAGAAAAATTTTAAGAGAACTGGGTGTTAAATTTGGAAGATACCATGTTTTCTTGTATAGACTAATCAAACCTGAGGCTGTTTCATTAAGAACTTTATTGTGGAAAAATTTTCATCAAAAATACTTTAACTTAAAGCCTCCTACATTTGGCTTAAATTTTATTGAGGATAAGGACTCTAAGAATAAAAATTTTATGCTTTTATGTGGATTTGAAAAATTTGATAACTTTTTTGTTAGAATAGATATTTTGGAGAGATTATTTATGCAAATAATTAACTCTAATGTCGATGAAAATAAAGAAATCAAAATGATACCTGAAATGTTAAATTTATTAGGATGTAGCAAAGATAATTTTAAAAAACTTTTGTTTAAAATGAATTATAGAATTATAGAAAAAAATAATGAAGTTTTTTTTAGGTATAATCCAATTAAAAAAATCAAAAAAAACTTTATTAAAAAAACAACCGCTGAAAGTCCTTTCAATATTTTAAAAAAAATGAATTTTAGTTAGCAAAATGTTTTTTAAAAAAAAAGAAAATAAAACTGAAAATAATTTTTTGATTAAAATAGCCTCTTTATTAATTCATGCAGCAAAGATAGATGAACATTACACTGAGGAAGAAGAAAAAATAATCAAAGAGGCTTTAATTCAATTAGGTTCAGACTCTAAATCAGTTAATAAGCTTGTTGAGGAAGCAAAATTATTTGAAGAAAATTCTAACCAGATTCTTGATTTTACTCGTGAAGTAAAAAGTTTAGCGGATGATGAAAAAATAAAAATAATAGAGGCCTTATGGAGAATAATTTACTCTAATAAAGATGCTGATATGTATGAAACTAACCTTATGAGACGTTTAGCTGGTTTACTTTATATTGACAATAAAGTTATGGGAGATATTAAAGAAAAAATTAGAAACGAAAAATCTTCATGACTTATATCGTTAATGACAAATGTATTAAATGCAAGTTGATGGATTGTGTTGAGGTATGTCCGGTTGATTGCTTTTATGAAGGTAAAAATATGCTTGTAATTAAACCGGATGAGTGTATAGATTGTGGCGTTTGTGAGCCAGAATGCCCAGTTGATGCTATAACTGCAGACACTGAGCCTGGTAGTGAACAATGGTTAGAAATCAATAAAACATATTCTGAAATCTGGCCAAACATAAGTGAAAAAAAAGATCCCCCTGCGGATCATGAAAAATTTAAAAATGAGCAAAATAAGTACGAAAAATATTTTAAAGAAAATCTTTAAAACCAAATCACCCAAAAAAGTTAAAAAAAAAGCTGTAAAAAAACCAGCTAAGGTAAAAAAAGTAGTTACAAAAAAAGTAACTAGTACAAAAAATATTAAACCAAAAACAACCTCAATTAAAAAATCTGCAAAGCCAATAGAAGAAAATGTTGAAATAAAAACAGATAATTTGAGAATTTCTAAAAGTAACGAAGTTAAACCAGAAATTAAAAAAGTAAAAAAACAGGAAACAGAAAAAAGAGAATACAAAATCAAAGATTTTGTTGTTTATCCTAAACATGGTGTTGGACAAATTACAGAATTTAAAAAAATTAATATTGGAGGAATCGACGTTGAAACTTACGTGATTAGATTTGAAAAAGATAAAGCTAATGGAATGGTCCCTGTAAATAAGCAATCAAATCTAAGACCTTTAGCAACAATAAATCAAGTCAATAAATGTATCTCTATCTTAAAAAGTAAGCCAAAAATTAAAAGGTCTATGTGGAGTAGACGAGCTCAAGAATATGAAGCTAAAATTTCCTCAGGGAAAATATATGAGCTAGCTGAAGTTGTAAGAGACTTAAATAAAGGTGATGACTTAATGGTTGATCAATCTTACAGTGAGAGACAATTATTTGAAAAAGCCTATGAGAGAATATTGTCTGAATTCCAAATAGTTTTAAATGTATCTTTAGAGGATACACAAAAAAAATTAGATAAAGCCTTAAAAAGAAATTTAGAGGTACAAGCTAAAGCTCCTGCAACAACTCCTAAATCTCCTACTGTAGATTTACCGGATGAAGAGCCAATCACTGAAACTGAGGCTGAAGAGCCATTAGACGAATAAAAAAAAACGCCTCTCACACGAATCGTTATGAGAAGCGTTTTTAATAAAGAATACTAAGTTACTATCTTCTTCTTTTTTTAGCTTTCTTAGCTTTTTTCTTAGTTTTCTTTGCAGCTTTTTTCTTTTTCTTAGGCATCTTTAGCTCCCTTTTTTAGTTTAACGAATCAAATTGATTCGTTCTTAAGTTATTTTTATTTTTTTATGTAAGTGATGTCAATTCTTTAATTAAAAGCCAAATTTCTTAAAAAAAAAATTTTTATTTTTTTTATAATTTAAATTTTTTTTATGAAAAAAAGTTAATGTTTACGCGTATTATAATCAAGTTTAAAAACAAACTTAATAAAGTTTTTCAAAGTCATCTTTATATTTTTTAATTATTTTATATCTTTTTAGTTTGAGTGTGGGTGTTAACATTTCATTTTCAATTGTAAATTGTTCTGAAATTATAAAAAATTTTTTTATTTTTTCTATTATAGATAAATTTTTATTTATTTTATCAATTTCATTTTGAATAACTTCATTAGTTAAATCTTTTTTGTCTTTAGCAAGAACTAATAGAGCAACTAAATAAGGTTTATTGTCCCCATAAACTAATGCTTGCTCTACAAAATCAATTTTAACTAAATCATTTTCTAATTTAACAGGTGAAATGTTATCTCCTCCTGGAGTTATTAAAATATCTTTTTTTCTATCAGTAATTTTTAAATAACCCTCTTCAAAGTGACCAATATCTCCAGTAGACAACCATCCATCAATTAATACTTTTTTAGTCTCTTCTTCGTTGTTCCAATACCCTAACATTACATTCTCACCTTTTACTAATATTTCTCCATCGTTTGCTATTTTTACAGAATTTCCCTCAAAGGGTGGGCCAACAGTTTCAATTCTAATATCTGAAATTGGATTGCAGCTAACCACCGGTGATGTCTCTGTCAAACCATAGCCCTGTAAAGTTGGTAGACCAATGGCGTTTAAGAAAGTACCAACCTCATAATCTAATGCTCCACCTCCAGAGATAAAAGCTTTTAGAGATCCTCCAAACTGAGATTTAATTTTTTTTCTTACTAATTTATTACATAAAAAATTAATAATTTTATCCGCTGTTGATAATTTTTTTTTTTGTATTATTTTTTTTCCCAGTTCTACTGTTTTATTAATTAAAAATTTTTTAAAACCAGTAGTCTTATTAAAATTAGAGTTAATTTTTTGGAAAAGATTTTGATAAAATCTTGGCACAGCAGTCATTATTTCTGGGTTACAATCGTTCATATTTTTAATTAATTTATCAATACTTTCTGCATAAAAAACTCTTGCCGCAACAGCAATTTGAACAAACTGTACTGTGTGTTCATATGAATGAGACAAAGGTAACCATGTTAAAAACTTAGGATTAAGAGAAATAAATTCCTGCAAAAGTTTATATGCTCCTTCACAATTATTTAAAATACCACCATGGCTTAGCATTACTCCTTTTGGATTACCTTGTGTGCCTGAAGTGTAAATTATACAGGCAATATCATTTCTTTTTATATCTAAGTTAAAAAAATTTTTTTCATTAAAATCACTTTTACCAAAAATATTTTTAATATTTATGATCTCAACATCATCATAGTTTTTAACTTCTTCAAATGTAATTACTGTTTTTATAAAGTTTGTTTTTCTTACAATATTAATTAATTTATCTAATTGAGCTTGATCTGAAGCAAAGATTATTGAAGGCTTACAATCGTTTATTAAATATTCATAATCTCTTTCGGTATATGTTGTGTAGGCTGGAACCGTAATCCCTTGAGACAGCATAATTGCTAAGTCACTTATCATCCATTCAGGTCTGTTCTCAGAAACTAACAAACATCTATCTTTTGCTAATATTTTACTATTTAAAAACTCAGACAGCTTAACAATATTAGAATACGTTTCGCTCCAAGAATAAGTATCTTTAGTAGGATTTTTTAATGATGTTAAGAATTGATTGTTACTTTTTTGATTTTCAAATTGATTATAGAAGAGTTCCAGAAGATTATTATATTTTTTAAAGTTCATTTTTTTTGGTGGGCGAAGAGAGAATCGAACTCTCACTTCTTGCGAAACACGATTTTGAGTCGTGCGCGTCTACCAGTTCCGCCATTCGCCCAATTGTTTTAATAATTATAATTAAATAGTATAAGAACTAGTTTTATATTAAAACCTAAAAATGTTTAAATCACTTTATAAAAAATGTTTAAATTTAGCGGGACATAGAAAGTCAAATTTTTTTCTAGGCTTAGTGTCTTTTGCAGAAAGTTCTTTTTTTCCTATACCGCCTGATGTCATGATTATTCCTATGGTTATAGCCAAACGAAAGAATTTTTTTAGAATTTTTTTAATTGCCTCAATTTTTTCAGTTCTAGGTGGAATTTTTGGTTACATGCTGGGTGCAATATTTTTCGATTTAGCGATGAATGTTATACAATTTTACGGCTATGAAGAAAAAGTCACTAATTTAAAAGCTAGTCTTACTCTCAATGAGGGATTTTTTGCATGGTTTGGAATACTTTTTTTAGCTGGTTTTACACCACTCCCTTATAAAGTTTTTACAATAGCAAGTGGTTTAATAAGCTTTAACTTACCTGTTTTTATTTTAGTAAGTTTAATTTCAAGAAGCTTAAGATTTTTTATAATTTCTTACCTTAGCTACAAGTTTGGTTATTTATTTGATAACTTCATGGAAAATCATGGATCGAAATGGTTTACTATAATTGGAATAATTATTATCTTAATAGCGACAATTTTATATTTAATATTTAAACCTCATGGATAAATTAAATAAAAATAATACTTTATTACTAGTTTTTTTTATTAGTATTATTGCTTTAATTTCGGCATATTTTATTGAATATATTCTTGGTCATCAACCATGTAATCTTTGTCTAATCGAAAGAATACCCTACGCTCTATCGATTATTATTATTTTTTTAATTTACAAATTTAAGCAATTTGAAAAAATACTTATTATACTGCTAATCTTAGTCTTTGTTTTTTCTTTTATTGTTTCAATTTATCATTTTGGAATAGAACAAGGTTATATTAAAGAGTCTCTAGTATGTGATTTACAAAATGGCTCTAAAATTTTATCAAAAGACGAATTGTTAAAAGAACTACAAAAAAAAACTGTTAGCTGTAAAGATGTGACATTTAAGTTGTTTGGATTATCTTTGACTACATTTAACATTTTTATATCGCTTTTAATTACAGGAATTTTAGCTAAAAATTTTTTAAATTATGAAAAAAATAAATAATAATAAAGTTGAAGAATTTATAAGAGTTGATCACGCCGGTGAAAGAGGAGCAGTTAAAATTTATGAAGGACAACTACTTGCTTTAAACACTTTGGTTAAAGATGAAAGTTTAAAAAAAACTATAGAGGAAATGAAAGTTCATGAAAAAGAACACTGTGAGTTTTTTGAAAATGAAATTAAAAAAAGAAATATAAAACCTACTAAATTTTTGCCTTTGTGGGATCTTTTAGGTGTTGGCCTTGGTTTTGGATCAACGCTCTTAGGAAAAAAAGCAGCCATGCTATGTACTGCTTCTGTTGAAGAAGTAATAGATAAACATTATTTAAATCAAATTAATCAATTAGGCTCTAAGGAGAAAAAATTAAAATCAAAAATAATTAAATTTAGAAATGATGAACTTCTTCATAAAGATATTGCTTATGAAAAAGGGGCTACAAAAAAAGGTGCTTACGCAATACTTGATAAAATCATTAAAACAGGTTCAAAAATAGCAATTAATATTTCAGAAAAAATATAAATTTAAATTAAGATTCTAATTCTACATCCCAATATAAATAATCCATCCAGCTCTTATGCAGAAAGTTTGGGGGGAAATTTTTACCATTTCTGTGAAGATCCTCTGTAGATGGTTGATATGGGAGTTGATTTAACCTCATACCGGAGAATTTTAATAATTTTCCACCTTTTTTTACATTACAATCAGAACAAGCTGTAACAACATTTTGCCAATTAGTCTCTCCACCTTTAGATCTTGGAAGTAAATGATCAAAAGTAAGTTCATGATTGCTTCCACAATATTGGCATGAAAACTTGTCTCTTAAAAAAACATTAAATCTTGTAAAACTCGGTTTCGATTGAGGCGCTATATAACTTTTTAAAGCTATAACGCTTGGCAATTGCATGTCAAAAGATGGGCTTCTAACTACTCTATCATAATTGCTTACAATGGTAACTCTATCTAAAAAAACAGATTTTATAGTATCTTGCCAAGACCATAAAGATAAAGGGTAATAACTTAGTGGTCTATAATCTGCATTTAAAACTAGTGCAGGACATTTTTCTAATGAAATATTTTGTTCTAAAAAATTGTTCATTGACTAAGTTTAACTTAATTAGAAAACTATATCAATAATAACCAATAATTAAAATTTTTTTAGAATATAATTTAGAGCTATACTTGAAGCTTCAATAGGAATATGATGTCCACAATTTTTTATTAAATGAGTCTCTATATTAATATTATTTCTAATAAAAAAATCTTTTGCTTCTAGTAAAAAAGTAGGTGAAACAATATCATCTAGGTCTCCATGAATTAAAAGAGTATCCGTTGATGATTTTTTTCTCAATCTCAAATCTTCTTGATTAATTATTTTTCCAGAAAATCCTAATATACACATAAATTCCGAACTAGCAGTCAAACCTAAATTAATAGACATCATACAACCTTGACTAAAGCCTGATATGCATATTTGATTATTAGATAAATTATACTCCTTTTTAATCTCCTCAATATATTGTCTAAGTTTTATTTCTGCTTTTTTAGACTCAACTAAAATATATTTTGGATCATCATTAGTTAAATCAAACCATTGATAGCCACTAGGATTAATAGAGCATTGTTCGTGACCATCAGGGCAAAGAAATATAGTATTAGGTAAATGTCTTTTCCAGCTAACTGATAAGATGCTAATGTCTTTACCATCACCACCATAACCATGTAATAGTACAACTGCATTTTTGATTGGATTACCATTTTCTGGTTTAATAATTGTTGAATTAAGGCAAAATGTCATAGTGGGTTAAATATGTTTTTTATTTTTTAAAACACTTTACAATATAAATATGTTTTCAGGAATATTAGTTAAACTTTTATCCATTGTTTTGTTAATTGCTGTCGGTATTGTTTTAATATTAGGCATTGGAACTTTGTTTAAAGGTGGAGAAACAAGTAAAAAATATTCAAATAAATTAATGCAGTTAAGAGTTTTACTTCAATTTATTGCAATTCTTGTCCTGGTTGGATTTGCTTATTTTTTTAAAAATTAATTATATTTACTAAGCCACTCTAGAAATTTTTTATCACCAAAATCAATTGACCCAATTATTCTTGCAAATTCTTCACCTTTTTTATTAAAAATAATTGAAGTTGGAACACCTCTAAGAAGAAAAGTCTTTGCTAAAGTAATTTCAGGGTCAAAATATATTTCCATATGCTGAATCTGTAAATCAGTAAAAAATTGTTCAGCTTTTTTGACACTATCTTGACCAATATTTATAGGAAAAATTTTTAAATTACTAAATAGTTCGTTATTTTGAAGTTTATCTAAAGATGGCATTTCCTCTTTGCAGGGAGCACACCAAGTAGCCCAAAAATTTAATATGACTAAATTATTTTTAAATTCACTAAGATATATTTCTTGGCCTTTAGTATCTAAAAAAAATACACTATCGTAGGTTTTTGGCTCTTTATTAACTACAATATTTTTTATATCTGGTTCTGTTGCTGCAAATACGTTGTTAATTAAAAGAATAAATATTATTAAAAATCTCATGTTAATAGGTATAAGTTTAATATCATGGCAAAAAATAAAAACAACCAGGCAATATGGAATACGAGAATAAAAAAACAATCCTCTTTATTTCAAAAGATTGGTAATTCAATAGACATCGACAAAAGACTTTATAAGGAAGATATTGCAGGATCAATTGCCCATGTTGAGATGTTATTTAAACAAAAAATAATATCTTTTAAAATCAAAAATAAAATTATCTATGGTCTTAATAAAATAGAAAAAGAAATTTTAAAAAATAAATTTGAATTTAATAAAAAATATGAAGATATTCATATGAATATCGAAAAAAGACTTTTTCAAATAATTGGTGATGAAGCAGGTTATGTTCATACGGCAAGATCTAGAAACGATCAGGTCATAACAGATTTTAAAATGTGGATGAAGTCAGCCACTATAGAAATAAATAAACAAATAGATAAGATTTTAAAAAGTACTTTAAAAGTTGCTGAAAAAAATATTGAAACCATTATGCCAGGTTTTACTCATTTGAAGAATGCACAACCAATTTCATTTGCACATTACTTAATGGCATATGTGGAAATGTTTAGCAGAGATAAAAAAAGATTTTTTAATAATTTGGAAAGTTTAAATGAAAATCCATTAGGTGTTGCAGCATTAACAGGCACTTCATTTAATATAGATAGATATTACACAACTAAAAAACTTGGCTTTAAAACACCAACTAATAACTCTGTTGACACGGTATCAGACCGAGATTTTGTAGTAGATTTTTTATATAGTGTTTCTGTATGTTCTATGCACATTTCTAGAGTAGCAGAGGAGTTAATAATTTGGAACTCAGATGGTTTTAATATTATTAAACTTTCAGATAAAGTAGTTACGGGATCCTCTATCATGCCTCAAAAAAAGAATCCTGACTTACTGGAATATTTAAGAGGAAAATCTGGAATTACATATGGAAATTTATTTTCTATGTTAACAATTCTGAAAGGATTACCTTTATCTTATTTCAAAGATCTTCAAGATGATAAAGAAATAATTTTTAAATCTTACGATACAATAATTAATTGTCTTAAAATATTTGATGAAATTTTGAAAAATTTTTCACCTAATAAAAATAAAATGTTAGAGTTAGCAAATAATGGATATATTACAGCAACAGACTTAGCGGACTATTTGGTTAAAAATCATACTATGTCATTTAGAGAAGCTTACCAAAAAACAGCAGCAATTGTAAATCTTGCAGAAAAAAGAAATAAAAAATTAGAAGAACTTGATATTAATGAATTAAAAAAAATTGAACCAAAGCTAACGAATGAAGTTTTAAAAATTTTTGATCTAAAAAATTCAATTAATTCAAAAAAATCATATGGAGGAACTGCTTTTGATAATATTAAAAAAATGATATTGAAATATAAAAAGCAACTATGAATAAAAAAATAAGTTTAATTATTATACTGTGCCTATTTCTAATCTCCTGTGGCAAAAAAGGAGATCCTGTATATAAAGAGCCTGAAAACAATGCCAAAGTTTTTGACACCCAATTTAAAGTGGTGCTATGAAATATTTAGGACAAGAATTCTTCATTGAAAAAATAAAGGCTAAATTAATTGCAAAAAAATTTGGAACTCCAGCTTATTGTTATTCATACTCTAGACTAAAAGAAAACATTGAAAATCTCCAAAAAAATTTCAAGTCCTTTAATCCATTGTTTTGTTTTGCAGTTAAATCCAATACTAATAAATATTTATTAAATGAGATCAGCAAATTTGGTTTTGGAGCTGATGTCGTTTCTATGGGGGAGTTAATAAGAGCAATTTCTGCTGGAATTAGCCCAAACAAAATAGTTTTTTCAGGAGTTGGTAAAACTGCCAGAGAAATAGAATATGCAATAAATAAAAAAATTCTTTTAATTAATGCTGAGTCTAAAAGTGAGATTTTACAAATTGAAAAAATAGCAAAACTTAAAAAAAAAACTATTAATATTGGTATAAGACTTAATCCCAATACTGATGCAAAAACTTTGAAAGAAATTTCAACTGGAAAAAAAGAGAATAAATTTGGTGTAAATGAAAAAACATTTTTAGAACTTGTAAATTATATAAAAAATTCCAAAAATCTTAATTTAAAATGTTTAAGTGCTCATATTGGAAGCCAAATTCTAGATGACAAACCCTACTTAAAAATGCTTAATGTTTTAGATAAAGTCATTCGAAAAAGTAATCACAAATTTGAATATGTTGATCTTGGTGGGGGCATAGGTATAGATTATGATCACAATAATAAAAAACTTAATTTAAAAAAATATAATTCCTATATTCAAAAATTTTTAAAAGTTAATAGTTGTAAAATTATATTTGAACCTGGAAGATCTATTATTGGGGATACGGCAGTTTTAATTACCAATATTACTTATATTAAAGAAAGTGATAAAAAAGATTTTATAATTCTAGACGCTGGAATGAATGATTTAATGAGACCTGCTTTATACAAAGCTGAACATAAAATAATTCCTATAGTTAAAAAAAAGATTAAATCAAAAAAAATTTATGAATTTGTTGGGCCTATATGCGAAACAACAGATAAATTTCTAACAATTAAAAACTACCAAAAACTAAATGAAAATGATTTAATTGTTATATATGATGTTGGTGCTTACGGTATGTCTTTAAGCTCTAATTACAATCTAAGACCTAAACCAATAGAATTACTAATTCATAATTCTAAAATTAAAATAATAAATAAAAGACAAAAACTATCTGAATTAGTCTAGTTTTTAATTAGAATGATAAGAAATATAGTATTTTCAATATTCTTTTTTTTAGGAATAATTTTTATTTCTATAATTTTTTTGCCTAGCTTATTACTGCCAAGAGCAATTGTTTTATTGGGTGGAAAGTTAATGGGTCATTGGACTTCTTTTTGTCTTAAAATATTTTTATCTACTAAAATTTTAGTTAAAGGAAAAGAAAATATAATCACCAATAAAAAATTTTTTATTGCAGCTTCACATCAATCAATGTTTGAAACTTTTTTTCTTCAAACCATATTTAATGCTCCTGTTTTTATTTTGAAAAAAGAACTTTTGCTTATACCTATATTTGGATGGTATTTAAAAAAAATTGGTTCTATTTCAATAAAAAGAAATAAAGTAACAAAAGATAACCTGGGTTTTTTCGAAGAAATAACAAATCAAATTAAAAATTCAGATAGACCTGTTATTATTTTTCCACAAGGGACAAGAGTTTTGCCTAATGAGAGACCTCCTTTTAAAAAAGGAGTTGCAAGAATTTATGAAGAACTAAAAATTACCTGTCAACCAATTGCAATTAATTCTGGATATGTGTGGCCCAAAAATGGCACAAAACAATCAAAAAGAACGATTACAGTTTCTATATTAGAACCTATTGAGTATGGGTTAAATAAGGAAGATTTTTTAAAAACTATTGAAAAAAATATATACGAAGAACTTAATAAAATTAATTAACCCTTCATAGGCATAACAACAAAAATACTATCAAAGTCTCCCGGATCTTTGATTAAAGCTGGAGAGCCGGTATCATTAAAAAATATTTCAATTCGATCACCATCTAATTGAGAGGCTACATCAATCAAATATCTTGAATTAAAACTAATTTCAAGATCATGATCAAATTTGACACTTAGGGTTTCCTTACCATCACCACTATTAGTGTTATTAACAGATAAATTAAGAGTATCTTTAGTTAAATTAAATTTTACTCCATCTTTTTTATCCAAAGATACAGAGGCAACTCTATCTACAGAGTCTAGAAATAATTTTAAATCAATTTCTAATTTTTTTTGATTATTTTTTGGTATTACTTGAACATAATTTGGAAATTTTCCATCAATCAATTTTGAAATTAATATACTGTTATTTAGCTCAAATTTAATTTTGGATTTAACATTAGAAATTTTAACATCTCCATCATAACTATCAAGCAAGGAGCATAATTGAAAAATAGTTTTTTTTGGAAGAATTATTGGTTCAAAATCAATTTTTTGATCAAGTCTAATTTTTGAAATTGACATTCGATGACTATCAGTGGCAACAGCTGTTAAGTAGTTCTTTTCATCTACTTCTGTCTGATGTAAAAAAATACCACTTAGGTAGTGTCTGGTTTCATCATTAGAAACTGAGAATTTACATTTATTTAACAATTTTAACAGTTGTTTTGATTTAATTGAAAATTCATTTTGATTAAAATTTTCATCTGTCAGAGGAAATTCAGTTGCACTTATACAATTTAAATTAAAGATTGATTTTTCAGATTCTACTTGAAGCTTGCTTACTTCAGTAAGTGATAAATTTATTTTTTTTCCAGATGAAAATTTTCTAATAATATCATACATGATTGATGAAGTTGTGGTAGTTCTACCCTCATCAAGTATTTCAACATTATTAAGTTGATGAATAAAAATTAAATCTAAATCAGTTGCAGTGATGGTTAATTTTGAGTTACTAGCATCTAATAAGATGTTTGATAAAATTGGTAGGGTGCTTCTTTTTTCAATTACACCCTGACAGTAATTTAATGCTTGCTGAAGGTCTTGTTGGTTTACGTTAAATTTCATTTTCTTTATTATTGTATAGTATCTGATTTTTTAATTTATTGATATTATCAACCATCTCTGGGTCTTTTTCTTTTAACTTTTCGATCGTTTTTACCGAGTGAATAATAGTAGTATGATCTCTATTAGAGAATTCTCTTCCAATTTCCGGTAATGATTTGGAAGTTAATATTTTAGTCAAATAAATAGCTGTTTGTCTGGGTCTAACTAAATATCTTGATCTTCTTGAAGATAACATTTCATTTTTACTAATCTTAAAAAACTTACAAACAACGGTCTGAATAAGATCAATTGTAACTTTATTTTCTGCTAAATTTAAAAGATCTTTTAAAACTACTTTTGTTTCAGTTAAATTGGGGACTTTATTATAAATTCTAGAAAAAGAGACAATTCTGTTAATTGCTCCTACCAGCTCTCTTATACTTGTGGTTATTTCTGTGCTAATAAAATCCTGAATTTCTTTTGATATTTTAATCTGATCAGCATAAAGATTATTCAATTCAATTGTTTTTCTTTCTACAATCTTTTTTCTTAATTCATAATCAGGATTTTGAATATCTACAACTAGACCACCAGAAAATCGTGATTTAATTCTTTCTTGAATTCTTGAAAGTTTATTTGGAGCTCGATCTGCTGATAAGATAATTTGAGAACCTTTATCTAATAAAGCATTAAAGGTATGAAAGAATTCTTCCTGCATAGCTTCCTTCCCATTCATAAATTGAATATCATCAATTAAAAGAATGTCAGTATTTCTAAAATATTCCTTAAATTTTACCATGTCGTTAGCTTTGATAGATTTAACAAATTGATACATAAATCTCTCAGCTGAAATAAACATAACTTTATGACTTTTTTTTAATTCTAAACCAATAGAGTTAAGTAGATGAGTTTTACCCATTCCAACACCACCATAAATATAAAGTGGATTATAATGAGAAATATTCTCTGAAACTTTTAAAGATGCTTCGTAAGCTAATTTATTACTTGAGCCAGTTATAAAATTATCAAATCTTTTGTTTGGATCTATTCTGTTATACTGTAAGTAAGTATCTTTTATAAAAGATACATTCTCTATATTTGCAGCTACTCCTGCAGTGTTTTCTTCCTCATTTTTTTTAGTCTCTTTTTCTACAATCTTAAACTCAATTCTTATAATATCTTTTTTGTAGCTTTTTATAATTTGTAAAATTTGATCAAGATATCTGGATGTAATCCAATCTCTTATAAAACGAGTAGGTATAGATAAGAGAAGATAGTTATTAAACTCTTCAACAAAATCTATTTTTTTTAACCAGCTTTCATATATGTCCAATCCTAATTTATTCTTCATATCAGATTGAATTATATTCCAATCTAAATTTTCAGTCTTAAAACTCTGAATATTTTTAGTATTATTTAGGTTGTTCATAACTTCTAGGAAAAAACCCAGTTAGAACCAATTAATAATTTTTGCAACTAATAATTAAAAAATTATAAAAAAAAATGTAATCCACGATTGTGTAAAAAATTTGACACAGAAAAAAATTTTGTTGACAAAAAAATAATTTCTTTTTTTTTAAAATAAATTTTTAGTTGTATCTTACTAAAAATTTTATTTACCATGTCTAAATCTAGTAAATGAAAAAAAAAAATTAGTATATTATGTGGATGCTTTAGGTTGTATTATAATATCAACTATAGATAGTTTTTAATTATAGTGCAGAAACTTTTTTAGTAATTCTCGAAACATTTCTAGAAGCATTTTGCTTCTTAATAATTCCAGTTTTGGCTATTTTCATTAATTCAGAATTCAACTTAGGTAAGAATTTAAGTGCCTCAGCTTTATTCTTTGACTCAATCAGTAAGTTCATTTTTTTTAAAGCATTTCTATATCTGCTTTTTCTCGCTTTATTAACCGCAGTTTGCTTAGAAATTCTTCTAATTCTTTTAATTGCTGATTTAGTGTTAGCCATATCGGCAGGGGTATAGCTTGAGAATTAATATTGGTCAATAAAATAATCGGTTAATTTTGGCAAATATCACAAAAGAAAGTCGACCTATTTGATATAAAAACTTTTTTTATCATTCCTGTACATCTAGGATTTTTACATTTCTCTCCTTCTCTTTGATACACATTAAATTCTTTTTGAAAATTACCATCAAGACCATTTGAATCTCTAAAATTTTTTATACTCGATCCACCTCTATCTATAGCGTGTAATAAAATTTTTTTAGAATTAGATATAATTTTTTTACACTCAGGCTCACTTAATAACTTTGCTTTTTTTAATGGATTTACTTTACTCAAAAATAATATTTCACTAGCATAGATATTTCCAATTCCTGAAACAAAATTTTGATCTAACAAAAAATTTTTAATATTTTTTTCTTTATCTTTAAAAAAATTTTTTAAATATTCTAGACTAAATTTAGATTGAAATGGTTCAGGACCTAAATGATTAAATCTTTTTTTTAATTTATCCTTATTTTTTAAAATTTCAAAAAAACCAAATCTTCTTGGATCATTATAGATTATTTTTAAATCATTAAAAAAAATTTCAATATGATTATGTTTTTTTGGAAGCAAAGGATTATTATAAAAGCTAGTATTGGTTATAATATCTTTTTTTTTAAAATTTATTAAATGAATTGTACCTGACATTCCCAAATGAATTAAACAAAAACTTTTATCATCTAAGCATAAAATTAAATACTTTGAAAATCGATTTACATTAATAACTTTTTTATGCTTTAGAAAATTTTTAAAATTAGCAGGAACTTTAAATCTTAAATTTCTGTTTCTAACTAATACTTTTTTAATCTCTTTATTTTTAATCTTTTGATGAAGAGATTTTCTAACAACTTCTACTTCTGGTAATTCTGGCATTTCATACTATATTGATAATATAATTTTTTATTATGCAACAATATCTTCAAAATAAAAAAGGACTGGTTCAAGGTGTTTTTGATCAAGTATTTGATCGCTATGACCTGATGAATGATTTTATGTCTTTAGGTATCCATCGATCTTGGAAAAAAAATCTAATTCACATGATGAATCCGTCATCAAAAAAAAATTTAATAGATGTTGCATGTGGTACCGGTGACATTGCAAAACTTTTCTTAGATAATACTGGTACAGATAGTAATATTACTTGTGTCGATCCTAATGAGGGTATGATCAATCAAGGAAAACAAAAACTATCTAATTATAAAAATATAAATTGGATAATTTCTCATGCTGAAAACTTACCTTTAGAAACAAATAGTTTTGATTTTTACACAATAAGTTTTGGGCTAAGGAATACTAAAGATCTAGATAAAGCTTTATTTGAAGCTCATAGAGTTTTGAAACCTGGAGGACGATTTCTTTGTTTAGAATTTTCTAAAATTCAAAACTCAAATTTAGAATTTATCTATAAAAATTACTCAAAACTAATACCTTTAGTTGGAAAATTGGTTGTTGGAAAAAGAGAACCTTATGACTACCTAATTAAAAGTATAGAAGAATTTGTAAACCAAGAAGAATTAATTGAACTAATGAATAATAATAACTTTAAAAATTGTACCTATAGAAATTTATCAGGTGGCATAGTTTCTATTCATAGTGGTTGGAAAATTTAATGATAAAAAAATTTATTACTCTATTTAAACTAGGAAGAAAAGTTGCCAAGTCAGATATTCTTGAAATAGCTTCAAAATTTCAAGAACCTCCGTTAGTTATTAAAATCCTATTTAAAATACTAGCCTTTTCATTCACTAAAAAAGAAACTTTAGAAACTAATAAAGATGAAGGTGAAAGACTATCAAGTTCGTTGGAATCTATGGGAACAACATTTATTAAACTTGGACAATTTTTAGCTACACGCCCAGATATAATTGGTGAAGAACTTTCAAAAAGACTAGAAAATTTACAAGATCGTTTGCCTCCTTTTTCTAGTTATGAAGCAAAAGAAATAATTAAAAAAGATTTAGGAGAGGAAACTTTTAATACTATATTAAATCTAAGCGAACCTATTGCTGCGGCATCTATTGCACAAGTTCATAAAGCTCAAATTAACGACGAAGGAACTATCAAAGATGTTGCAATTAAGATTTTAAGACCAAACATAAAAAAAATATTTAATGAAGAAATTGATGCAATAATGTTATTTGCATTTTTAGTTGAGTCTTTTATTAAAAAAACAAAAAGATTAAAACTTGTAGAAGTTGTTTTTTTACTTAAAGAAATAACTAACCTAGAAATGGACCTAAGATTTGAAGCTGCAGCAGCTAATGAATACGCAGAAAATACCAAAAATGATGCAGGGTTTAGAGTCCCACAAATTTATTGGAATTTTACTAGCGAAAATGTAATGACACTAGATTGGATTGATGGGGTGTCAATAAGGGAAACTGAAGAGTTAAAAAGAAGAAATATAGACACAAAGAAAATTGCTGAAGACATAATACAGCATTTTTTAAGACACGCTGTTAGAGATGGTTTTTTTCATGCTGATATGCACCAAGGTAATATTTTCATTGATAACAATGGAGAAATAGCTCCTATAGACTTTGGAATTATGGGTAGATTAGATAAGTTAAGTAAGAGATTTTTAGCCGAAATACTTTATGGATTCATCCAAAGAGACTATAAAAAAGTAGCTGAAGTTCATTTGGTAGCAGGTCTTGTCCCAAAAGAAGTGCCAATTGATGATCTTGCACAAGCACTCAGATCTATTGGAGAACCGATATTTGGCCAAGCTGTAAAAGATATTTCTGGAGGAAAATTATTAAAACAATTATTTGATGTAACAGAAAAATTTAATATGCAAACTCAGCCTCAGCTTTTAATGTTACAAAAAACAATGGTCGTTGTTGAAGGTGTTGCAAGAAAATTACATCCTGAAACCAATATATGGACAACATCTAAACCGGTATTAGAAAGCTGGTTAAGAGAAACTAAAGACCCAATTAATACTTTGAATGAGACACTTCAAAGTACTTCTGAAGTAATTAAACGATTACCAGAGTTTCCAGAAATAATGGACAAGGCCAATCAAGCTTTGACATTTTTAGCAAGTGGTCAGATCCCACAAAATTCAAATTCCTTTACCGCTTTAAATAACAAAAAATCTGAAATGATAGCTTTTAGAAACCAATCAGTTATTGGTTTATTACTACTTGTAATTTTAGGACTATTAGTATTTTAATTCGACGATGAAAAATTTGTTAAATAAAAAAATCTTATTTATTATTTGTGGGGGTATATCTGCTTACAAAAGTTTAGAAACAATAAGATTATTTAAAAAAAATGGTGCTGAAATTAAAACTATTTTAACTAAAAGTGCTAAAGAGTTTATAACTCCTTTATCAATTGCTTCTCTATCTCAAGGTAAGGTCTATGAAGAATTATTCAGTGTTGAAAATGAAACGGAAATGGATCATATAGCTCTTTCTAGATGGGCTGATATAATTTTAATTTCACCAATTACTGCAAATACAATTTCTAAATTAGCCAATGGTAATGCTGATGATTTAGCTTCAACTGTTGTTTTGGCTTCAAATAAAGAAATTTTTATAACTCCTGCAATGAATGTGAGAATGTGGGATCATCCATCAACTCAAGAAAACTTTAAAAAACTTCAAAAATTTGGATATCGTGTTATTGGACCTGAAATTGGAGATATGGCATGTGGTGAATATGGTGAAGGAAAAATGTCAGAACCATTATTAATAGCAAATAAAATTGATCAATATTTTTTATCTCTAAAACAAAACAAAAAATATAAAGCCTTAGTTACAGCTGGGCCTACTCAAGAATATATTGACCCCGTAAGATATATAACAAACAAATCTAGTGGCAAACAAGGCTATGAATTAGCGAAATCATTATCAAAGAAAGGTTTTGAAACAACTTTAATTTCAGGTCCAACAAATTTAGAAATTGGTGATACAGAAATTAAAATAATTCAAGTAGAAACTGCAGATGAAATGTTTAGAGCAACTCAGGAAAATTTACCTGCAGATGTTGCAATTTTTGCTGCTGCGGTAGCAGACTTTAAAGTGAATAAAACATTTGATAATAAAATAAAAAAAACTGAAAGCTTAAGTCTAGAACTTGAAAAAAATATTGATATCTTGAATTATGTTTCAAATCATAATTCTTTACGTCCAAAACTTGTAATTGGTTTTGCTGCAGAAACTGAAAATCTTGGTAAAAATGCTGAAACAAAATTATTAAATAAAAATTGTGATTGGATTATTGCAAATGATGTTTCCAATAAAAAAATTGGTTTTGATTCTGATTTTAATGAAGTAACAATTTACTATAAAAATAATAGTTTAAAAAAAGATAACTTATCTTTTAAAAAAAAATCTGAATTATCTGATGAAATTGTTGATAAAATTATTAATCAATTAAATTGATGGTTAAAGTTTTAATTAAAAAATTACATCCAGAAGTACAAATACCAGCCTATAAAACAAGTGGTGCTTCAGGTATGGATTTAATGGCATTTATACAAGATCCAATTATATTGAAACCAAAATCCTCTTGTTTAGTGCCCACTGGTATAGCAGTAGCATTTCCTAAAGACTTTGAAATTCAAATAAGACCTAGATCAGGACTAGCTGCAAAAAGCAGCATAAGTGTTCTAAATACTCCTGGCACAATTGATAGTGATTATAGAGGCGAGATAAAGGTAATACTTTTTAACCATGGAAATAATGATTTTAAAATCAATAATGAAGATCGAATTGCCCAAATGATTCTAGCGCCAGTAATTAAAATGCAATTAGATGAAGTTAAAGATTTGCCAGAGACCGTAAGAGGAGAGGGTGGTTTTGGTTCAACTGGAAAATGAGCTTAGAATTAAAAAAAAATCAAATTGATAGATATTCAAGACAAATAATCCTTAAAAACATTGGTATTATTGGCCAGAAAAAAATTTTAACATCAAGAGTTTTAATAGTGGGTGCCGGAGGATTAGGTTGTCCTGTCGCAGAATTTTTAGCTAGAGCTGGTGTGGGTACAATTGGCATTATAGATGATGATAAAGTAAATTTATCAAATCTTCATAGACAAAGCCTTTACGATACAAACGATTTAGGAAAATCTAAAGTTAAGACTGTTAAAGATAAATTAAAAAAAATTAACCCTAATACAAAAGTTAATATTTATAATTATAGAATTAATGAAAAAAATTTTGATAAAATTTTAAAGAATTATGATTTTATTGTTGATGGCACAGATAATTTTAAAACTAAATTCTTAATTAATGATAACTGTATCAAATTCAAAAAATTTTTGGTTACTGGGGCTATTAGTAAATTTGATGGTCATATCTTTACATTTAATTTTAAAGATAAAAAAACTCCATGCTTAAGATGTTTTTATCAAGAAAATGAAATTTCTGATGATATTCTTAATTGTGAATTTGAAGGTGTTTTAGGTACTGTAGCTAATATTGTGGGCAGTTTACAAGCTAATGAAATAATAAAAAAAATAATAAATATTGGTAATAATCTTAATAATTATATTTTGATAATTGATTTATTAAATTTAAATTTTAGAAAAGTTAAATTAAATAAAAGAAAAAATTGCCTATGTTCCTAATTAAAAAAAAATTTTATATAATTTTTTTTTATTTAATATTAATTTCATGCTCTAATGCTGAGGAAATTTTTTTATCTTTAAAGAAAAATAAGGTCAACGTTCGGTATGGACCAGGTTTTGATTTTCCTATTAAGTATGTTTATAAAAAAATTAATTTGCCTATCAAACAAATTGATAAAAAAGAAAATTTCAGAAGAATAATTGATTTAAAAAATAATAGTGGGTGGATACATATCTCACAGTTAAAACCTGCTAATTCTTTAATTGCAACAGAAGATAAAGTTTTATTTAGTAAACCCTCAATCTTTTCAAAGCCACTAGCTAATATTAAAAAGGGAAGATTATTAGTCGTACAAAAATGTGAAAGCAACTGGTGTAAAGTTGAAACTGAAACTTTTAAAGGTTGGATAAATAAAGAAAATTTATGGGGATCTATTAATTAAATGGATCTTCCAGTACGCAAGCAACTAGATGAATACGATCTTGTTCACCACCATTAAAAAAATTATGATATTTTTTGTTATTTGTGATCGTTACTGACCCATCAGCGGGCAAATGTTTTGCTACATTTTCTATCACCATAGAGCAACCTGGATTTGTAATAATTGGTATATGTAGTCTTGGTTCAGGGTCTTTATGCCAACTAAGTGTTGATCTTGGCTCTTTTAACAACAATCTAACTCTTCCAAGTTTAAATTTTTTACTCAATGTTTCATAAACTTCTTTAAAATAAGTATCATGAAATTCAGGAACTAATTGGGTATATTTAGACTCATCTATTTCGATATCTCTAGATACTTCTTTCCCAGTTTCGTCTGGTATAGTCCAATATTGTCCTCTTAATCTATGTCCTTTAATAGAGTCTTCATCATTAGGTATTTGATTAATAGGTATAGCTCCAAAATGAGTTACTCCCGGAGAATTGAACTGTCTTCTTTTAAGCACAAGCTCCAAATCAGATCTTAATCTAGAAATATCAAATTTTAGATTTGGAACTTGGTAAAAATCGTCGAAAGTAACTTGAGCCATAATGTTTTAACTACTAATTGATATCAAAACGGTCTGCATTCATAACTTTAGTCCAAGCTGACACAAAGTCATTTACAAACTTATCTTTTGAGTCATCAGTTGCATAAACTTCCGCTAAAGCTCTCAATTGAGAATTTGAACCAAATATTAAGTCAGCTCTAGTTCCTGTCCATTTAACTTTATTTGTTTTTCTATCTTTACCTTGGAAGATATCTTCTTTTTTAGACACTTCCTTCCATTTAGTATTTAGATCTAGAAGATTAACAAAAAAGTCATTAGTTAATTTACCAGGTGTTTTAGTTAGAACTCCATGCTTTGAGTTATCAAAGTTAGTTCCCAAAACTCTCATACCACCAACTAATACTGTCATTTCTGCAGCTGTTAATTTTAATAATTGAGCTTTATCAACTAACAATTCTTCAGCAATTGTTGAATTATCACCTTTAGCATAATTTCTAAATCCATCTGCTACTGGCTGAAGTAAACCAAAAGAATGGATGTCTGTTTGTTCTTGAGTAGCATCTCCTCTTCCTGGTTTAAAAGGTACTGTTACTTTTACCCCTGCAGCTTTAGCAGCTTTTTCAACACCAACAGTTCCACCTAATACAATTAGGTCAGCTATTGATACTGATTTAGATTTATTGTTAAATGATTTTTGTATTCTCTCATAAACTTTTAAAACTTTAGATAAAGTTGATGGATTGTTTACTTCCCAATTTTTCATTGGAGCCAATCTGATACGAGCACCATTTGCTCCACCTCTTTTATCTGATCCTCTAAAAGTTGATGCTGAAGCCCAAGCAACAGATACTAATTGCGAAACAGATAAACCTGAGCTAGCTATTTTATTTTTAAGCGAACCGATTTCACTGTTTTTAAGTTTGTATTTACTTCTTGGAATTGGATCCTGCCAAATTAACTCTTCTCTTGGAACTTCAGGCCCTAAATAATTTACTTTAGGTCCCATATCTCTGTGAGTTAATTTAAACCATGCTCTTGCAAAAGCATCGGCAAACTCTTGTGGGTTTGCATGAAAATGTCTAGAAATTCTATTAAATCCTGGATCCATTCTCATTGATAAATCTGTAGTTTGCATCATAGGCATGTTTTTTTTGCCTTTGATATGTGCGTCTGGAGTCATTGCAATGGCTTTACCATTTTTCTTTGGTTTCCACTGATATGCACCTGCGGGACTTTTAGTTAGTTCCCATTCATGACCAAATAAATTATCAAAATAACCCATATCCCATTTAATAGGGTTTGATGTCCAAGCTCCTTCGATACCACTACTTATTGTATCTGCACCGTGTCCAGTTTTATAACTGCTATTGTAACCAGTTCCTTGTTCTTGAATTTTAGCTCCTTCTGGCTCTGGTCCTTTATAAGACTCTGCTGCTGCACCGTGAGATTTACCAAAGGTATGTCCTCCTGCAACTAAAGCTACAATCTCGTAATCATTCATAGCCATTCTTCCAAAAGTTTCTCTGATATCTCTAGCTGCCGCTAAAGGATCTGGCTTTCCATCTGGTCCTTGAGGGTTTACATAAATTAATCCCATTTGAACTGCACCTAATGGATTTTCAAGTTCTCTTTTTTTATTATAACGGTTATTTGCTAACCATTCTTTTTCTGAACCCCAATAAATATCATCTTCAGGTTCCCAAATATCTTCTCTGCCACCACCAAAGCCAAAAGTTTTTAAACCCATCGACTCAATCGCAACGTTTCCAACTAATACAAATAGATCAGCCCAAGAAATTCTTTTTCCATATTTTTTCTTAATAGGCCAAAGTAATAATCTTGCCTTATCTAAATTGACGTTATCTGGCCAACTATTCAGGGGTGCAAATCTTTGGTTCCCTGTTCCAGCTCCACCTCTACCATCGCCAGTTCTATAAGTTCCAGCAGCATGCCATGCTAATCTTACCATTAATGGACCATAATGACCGTAATCTGCTGGCCACCAACTTTGTGAGTTAGTCATTAATTTTTCTAAATCTTTTTTAAGTGCTTTATAATTTAGTTTTTTAAATTCTTTTTTGTAATCAAATTTCTTATTAAACGGATCAACAAGTTCAGAATGTTGACTTAAAACTTTAAGGTTTAAACTATTAGGCCACCAATCTTTATTGGTTTGTCCTTTTCCCGTGGGATGTTTCTGAGGTATCCCTTCTCCATGATATGGACATTTGCTAATTTCACCTTTCATTTCACTGCTCATTTTGTATCCTTTGTTGTAAGAAAATTTGATTTGAGCTACTTTATAATTATTCTAAAAAAGAAATCAAGGGATATTTAAAAAAATAATTTAAGAATTATTTATTTTCAACTCTTACAAGAACTTCTACTGAGGTAATTTTTTTACCAGGTAATGAAGTATTTATTTTAACTTTTTCGACTTGTTCATCACTGATATCCGTTAACTCTTTTGTATTGTTATCGTAAAAGTGATGATGAATTTTAGTATTTGTATCAAAGTAACTTTTGTCACTATTAATTGATATCTCTTTTAAATAGCCTTTTTTGTGAAATGCATGAACAGTATTGTATACGGTTGCTAAAGAAATTTTTTCATTCATTTTTTCATCAATTATTTTGACTAAATCATTGACGGTAAAATGAAATGTTTTCTCTGTATCAAATAAAACCTCACATATTTTAAGTCTTTGTTTTGTAGGTCTTAACCCGGATGATCTCAATTTATCAATAAAAATGCTGTTATTTGTCATGTTCTTTATAATAGTTCTAAACTAAATCTATATTATAATCCTCTAAAATCAAGTAATAAGATCGTTCAATTTTATGAAAAAAAACTCATATTCATACGATGATCTAATCACATGTGGAAATGGTGAGCTTTTTGGGCCAGGTAATGCTAAATTACCTCTTCCCCCAATGCTCATGTTTGATAGAATAACTGAGATAAATGATGATAACGGGGCCTTCAAAAAAGGTTCTATAAAAGCAGAGCTTGATATCAAAGAAAATCTTTGGTTTTTTGATTGTCATTTTAAAGAAGATCCGGTTATGCCAGGATGCCTTGGGCTTGACGCGATGTGGCAACTAGTTGGCTTTTATCTTGGTTGGCTTGGAAATCCTGGAAAAGGTAGGGCTCTAGGGGTTGGAACAGTTAAATTTACTGGAGAAGTTTTAAAAAACGTAAAAACAGTAAAATATGAAATTGATATGAAAAAAATTTTATCACCGGGAGGAACAACCGTAGGTCTTGCAAATGGGATTGTTTTAGCGGATGATAAAAAAATATATTCAGCAGAGAGTTTAAAAGTAGGTTTGTTTAAATAATGAGAAGAGTAGTAATCACCGGTATTGGAATAGTATCTTGTTTAGGTAACAATCAAGAGGAAGTTCACCAATCCCTATTAAACTCAAAATCAGGAATTTCTTTTAGTGAAGAATATAAAGAACATAATTTAAAAAGTAATATTCACGGTAAACCAAATATCAAACTTGAAGATCACGTTGATAGAAAAACAATTCGATTTATGGGATCTGGATCTGCTTATAATTATATTGCTATGAAAGAAGCCATTCAAGACTCTGGCTTAGAGGAAAAAGAAGTAAGTAATTTTAAATCGGGAATTGTAATGGGTTCAGGTGGACCCTCTATTGAAAATGTAGTTTTATCTGTTGATAAAACTAGAGCAAAAACTCCAAAATTAATGGGACCATTTATTGTACCAAGAACTATGGCTAGTACAGCCTCTGCTACTTTAGCAGTACCGTTCAAAATTAAAGGAGTAAATTATACGATGAGTTCAGCTTGTGCTACTAGCGGCCATTGTATAGGTCACGCCATGGAATTAATCCAAATGGGTAAACAAGATGTGGTTTTTGCTGGTGGTAGTGAAGAATTACATTGGGCTATGACAGCCATGTTTGATGCAATGACTGCTTTATCTTCAAAATATAATGATACTCCAGAAACAGCATCACGAGCTTACGATAAAACTAGAGATGGATTTGTAATTGCTGGTGGGGGTGGAACATTAGTTTTAGAGGAATATGAACACGCAAAGGCTAGAGGTGCTAAAATATACGCGGAATTAACTGGTTATGGAGCAACTTCAGATGGCTACGATATGGTGGCACCATCAGGAGAAGGTGCTGTAAGATGTATGAAAATGGCTATTGCTACAGCAAAAAATAAAATTGATTACATAAATACTCATGGGACATCAACCCCAGTTGGAGATATCACAGAATTAAAAGCTGTTGGTGAAACATTTGGAGCAGAAATACCAAAAATTAGTTCCACAAAATCTTTATCAGGTCATCCTTTAGGAGCAGCATCAGTCCATGAAGCAATTTATAGTTTAATTATGATGAAAAATAATTTTATCACAGGTTCAGCAAACATTACTGATATGGATGAAGAAGCAAAAAAATTTCCAATCGTCACAAAAACAGAAACTGGGGTTACATTAAACACGGTTATGTCAAATAGTTTTGGTTTTGGTGGAACAAATGCAGCCTTAATTTTTGAAAAGATATAATTATGGATTTAATGAAAGGTAAAAAAGGATTAATCATGGGCGTTGCTAACGAACGTTCGATAGCCTGGGGTATATCACAAAAACTTGCTGAAGCTGGTGCTGAACTAGCTTTCACTTACCTCGGTGATGCTTTAAAAAAAAGAGTTATTCCACTAGCAGAGAAATTAAATTCTAAGGTTACATTTAGTTGTGATGTAGAAAAAAAAGAAGAAGTTATAAAATTATTTGAAGATATTAAGTCTCAATGGGGAGAAATTGACTTTGTAGTTCATGCAGTTGCTTTTTCAGATAAATCAGAATTATCTGGAGAATACTTAAATACCACAAGGGAAAATTTTTTAAGAAGCATGTTGATCTCATGTTTTTCATTTACTGAGGTTGCAAAAGAAGCTTCAAAAATAATGAAAGAGGGTGGAAGTTTATTAACTTTAACTTACGAGTCTACTAAAGCTATTCCAAACTATAATGTAATGGGTGTTTGCAAATCAGCTCTTGAGGCAAGTGTTAAATATTTAGCAAGAGATTTGGGTGCTAAAGGCATGAGAGTAAATGCAATAAGTGCGGGACCTATTAAAACTTTAGCAGCTTCTGCTATTGGTGATGCCAAATTTTTATATAAATGGAATGAAGACCATTCTTTTCTTAAAAGAAACGTAGATATCCATGATGTTGGAAATTCAGCATTATATCTTCTAAGCGACCTTGCAAGTGGTGTAACTGGTGAAATTCACTACGTTGACGCTGGATATAATAAGGTTGGAATGCCAGATCCTAAGAATATTACTCAAATATAGTTAAATTTAGTTAAAAATATTAGTGGCGTTTTGTTGCCAGGTGTCCCATAAAAAAACCCCCAGAACTTTCATTCCAGGGGTTTAGAATTTTAATTTAAATTATTATTCAGCAGCTTGTTTCATAGAAAGTTTAACTTTACCTCTATCGAAACCAATTACTTTAACTTTTACTTCGTCGCCTTCTTTGACAACATCAGTAACTTTTTCTACTCTTTTAGCAGCAAGCTCTGAGATATGAACTAAACCATCTTGTTTTCCTAAGAAGTTTACAAAGGCACCAAACTCCATAATTTTCATTACTTTACCAGAGTACACTTTGTTTAGTTCAGCTTTAGCGGTGATATCTTTAATCATTTGCAAAGCAATGTTTCTAGACTCCTCGTCTGGAGCAGCAACTGTTACAACTCCTTCGTCATTTACATCAACTTTTGCACCTGATTTTTCAACAATTTCTCTAATTGTTGCACCACCTTTTCCAATAACGGCTGCGATATCTTTTTTATCAACAGTTACTTGTTCCATTTTTGGAGTATGTTTTCCAACATCAGCTCTTGATTCACCTAAAGCTTTGTTCATTTCACCTAAGATGTGAATTCTTCCATCTTTAGCTTGATTTAATGCCTGCTCCATTATTTCAAATGTGATACCTGTAATCTTAATATCCATTTGTAATGAAGTAATACCATCTTTAGTACCAGCAACTTTAAAGTCCATATCGCCTAAGTGATCTTCATCGCCCAAAATATCAGACAAGACACTAAATTCATCACCTTCTTTAATTAAACCCATTGCAATACCGGCAACTGGCTCTTTAATCGGCACTCCCGCATCCATTAATGCTAGAGACGTACCACAAACAGTTGCCATTGAAGATGAACCATTAGATTCAGTAATCTCTGACACTATTCTAAAAGTGTATGGAAATGCTTCTTTTGAGGGTAATGAAGAATTAATTGCTCTCCAAGCTAACTTACCATGACCAATTTCTCTTCGACCTGTTCCAATTCTTCCCGTTTCTCCAACAGAAAAAGGGGGAAAGTTGTAATGAAGCATAAATCGTTCTCTTTGTAATCCATCCAAACTTTCAATACGTTGTTCATCATCAGAAGTTCCTAGAGTTGCCACAACAATTGCTTGTGTTTCTCCTCTGGTAAATAATGCAGAACCATGAGTTCTAGGTAAAATTCCAACTTCACATGAAATTGGTCTTACATCAGATAATCCTCTACCATCAATTCTATTTTTATTTTTTAAAATATCAGTTCGAACAATTTTCTTTTCAAGATTTTTAAGCTGAGAATTAACATCAAGATCTGTAAAATTTTCATTATCAGCAAAAAGTTGTTTTGCTTTATCAGTGATCTGTGAAATTTGATTTGATCTGTCTTGTTTATCTCTTGTGGCAAACGCTTTAGTTAAATCTGCCGTAAACTCCTCTTCAAGTTTTTTCTTAACTTCAGACAAGTCTTTTTTCTCAACGACCCAATCAGGTTTTTTACACTCCTTAGCTAGTTCTTCAATCATTTCGATTACTGGAACAAAGCCTTCGTGACCAAACTTAACAGCATTTAACATTTCTTCTTCTGTTAAACCATTCGCTTCTGACTCAACCATTAAAACTGCATCTTTTGTACCTGCAACCACTAGATCTAAACTAGAATTTTCCAACTCTGATTTAGAAGGGTTAAGAATGTATTTACCATCAACAAAACCCACTCTAGAAGCCCCTACAGGCCCCATAAATGGCATTCCAGAGATAGCTAATGCCGCAGATGATGCTGTTATTGCAAGGATATCTGGTTGATTATCTTTATCATACGAAATGACAGTCGGTAATAACTGAACTTCATTTTTAAATTCTTCAGGAAACAAGGGTCTGATTGGTCTATCAATTAATCTTGAAATTAATGTTTCACTTTCAGTTGGTCTTGCTTCTCTTTTAAAATATCCACCAGGGATTTTACCACCTGCATAATATTTTTCTTGGTAGTTAACTGATAACGGAAAGTAATCCATATCTGGATTAACTTTTTTTGCTCCTACCACTGTTGCTAAAATAACTGTTTCACCACTAGTTGCGATGATTGCCCCGTCTGCTTGTCTTGCTACTTTACCTGTTTCTAAACTTATTTTTTTTCCTGCTACTTCAATTTCCTTCTTGTATACTTTAAACATCTAATTTCCATTTCCTTCTATCTATTTTCTCAAATTTAACTTCGTTAATACATTTTTGTAAGAATCCATTTTATTTTTCTTTAAATATTCCAACAATTTTTTTCTTCTATTGACCGCTCTCAACAACCCAACTGAAGAATGTTTATCCTTTTTGAATTGTTTAATGTGTTTTGAAAGAGTTTCAATTTTTTCTGTTAGTAAAGCAATTTGGATTTCTGAAGATCCAGTATCCTTATCATGCATTGCTAGTTCTTGTGCCTTTTTGTTCATACCTCGTTTTTCCTATTTATGTGTTTGTTTTATTAAGTTTTCTATTTTTTCCGCATACTCAAAAGACTCGTCTTTTCTAAAAAGTAGTTTTGGTAAAAATTTCATAATCACTTTTTGTGATAAAATTTTTCTAATTATAAATGAGTATTCTTTTAAAATTTTAATTACTTCATCAGCATCTTTGCCTCCTAATGGAAGGACATAGGCTTTAGCAATTTTTAAGTCTTGGCTCATTCTTACTTCGGTTACAGTAATTGTTTTTGTTTCTAAATGAGGGACCTTAGCCTCATTTCTCATAAAAATCATGCTTAATGACTGCTTAATCATTTCTCCAACTCTAAGCTGTCTTTGTGTAAGTGGTTTTCCAATTCTATCAGCCATTAAATTGTTCTCTCCTTAGAGGTTACACTAAATGCCTCTATTGTATCGTCTTTTTGGAAATCCATATAGTCTTTTACTGTAATTCCACATTCTTGGCCATTACTCACCTGTTTTACTTGGTTTTTTTCTCTAAATAGAGTTCCAATTTTACCTGTATAAATGATGGCACCATCTCTAATTATTCTTACATCAGAATTACTCAAAATTTCACCCTCAGTAACTTTCGAGCCTGCTACCTTTCCGGCACCTGAAACTTTAAATATTTCTAAAATTTGAGCTGTACCTAAAGTTGTTTCTTGAACATCAGGAGCAAGTAATCCGGACATTCTTTGTTTTATATAATCTAGAACTTCATAAATAATATTGTATGAAGATATTTTTATTTTCTCATTTTCAGCAAGTTTTTTTGCTTCTTTACTTGGCTTTACGTTAAAAGCTATTAAAACTGCATTTGAAGCTTTAGCTAAAGTAACATCTGTTTCGGTTACCATTCCAATATCAGATAATATAATTTTTGGTTTTACTTCATCATGTTTTATTTGGCTAATTGCACTTTTGATTGCTTCAGATGAACCATGAACATCTGATTTAACAATTATATTTAATTCCTCTGATGACTTATTTGAAAAAGCAGATTCTTGAGTAGCAAATGTTAATGGATTTTTTCCATCCTTGGTCTCTTCGGCTCTATTAGCACTTAAAGTTTTAGCTTCTTTTTCACTATCTACAACGATAAAATCATCACCAGCTTTTGCGGCACCATTAATCCCTAAGATCTCAACCGGTGTAGATGGTAATGCCTCATTTATTGCTTCACCTTTGTCATTAATAATTGCTCTTACTTTTCCCCATTTCAAACCACTTACAAAAAAATCTCCTTTTTTAAGAGTTCCAGTGGTTACAATAATTGTTGCTACAGGACCTCTACCAACATCAATTTTAGACTCTAAAACTACTCCGGTTGCTTTGGTGTCATAATCCGTTTTTAAATCTAAAATCTCTGCTTGAAGAATAATTGACTCTACTAACTTATCTAAATTCTTTTTTGTTTTTGCTGAAATTTCAACCATCAAAGTATCTCCTGATAAATCTTCAGCTATTAATTCATATTCTAATAATTGGTTTTTAATTTTTTGTGGATCTGCATCTGGAAGATCACATTTATTTATCGCAACTACTATTGGAACATTTGCGGCTTTAGCATGTTTGATAGATTCGATTGTTTGAGGTTTCACACCATCATCTGCAGCAACAACTAAAACTACGACATCTGTTAACTTAGATCCTCTAGCTCTCATTTCTGTAAATGCAGCATGACCAGGGGTATCTATAAAGGTTAATTTATTTGACTGAGACTCAATTTGGTAAGCTCCAATATGCTGAGTAATTCCACCAAATTCTCCTGAAACAACATTGGCACTTCTTAAAACATCTAAAACAGATGTTTTTCCATGATCAACATGACCCATTACCGTAACTATTGGCGGTCTATTTTTTAAATTTTCAGATCTAGACTCTTTAATCTTTTTAATAATCTCTTCTGCTTTTTCCTCTCGAATTGGATTGTGCCCAAATTCTTTTACTAAAAACTCTGCAGTATCTGCTGCCAGCGTTTGATTAATAGTAACTGTTACGCCCATACCAAATAAATATTTTATAACATTACTTGATTGCTCAGCCATTCTATTCGCAAGCTCTCTAACTGTGATTGCTTCAGGAATATTTACATCTCTTTTAATTGGCTTTAAATTTTCTTTAGTTTCTTCTTTAGTTAAAACTTTATTCTGTTTTAATCTTGCTCTTTTAATAGATGCTAAACTTCTTGCTCGTGATTCTATATCGTCATTATCACTTATTGCTCTTGAAATAGTTAATTTCAATTCTCGTTTTTTAGTTCCAAGTTTTGATTTTTTACTTCCACCATCATCCTCACCTTTAAGTCTTTTAGTTGCTCTTTGCTCAGCTAACTTTCGTTTCTCAAAATCATTAGCAATTGGGGATGCTTTTGGTGGAAACGTTGGTTTGATTGGTGGTGTACTTCTTTCAAAAGACGAGCTAGGTTTTGACTTAACTCCAGCAGGTCTAAACGAACCGCCTCTGTTAGGAAATTTACTAGGTTGTTTTTCTATGACTACAGAGTTTTTTCCTTGAGTTTTTGCTATCTCAATATTTTGAATAGACTTCTTGGCTATGCCAGAAATTGTTAATTTTGTTTTTTTGTTTTCCATAACTCATCACTCAATCTTTATAGACAATGTTTCTTGCAGACATAATTAAATCATCTGCTTCAGCTTTTGATAATGCAAAATCCTCGAGACAACCTTGGATTTTTACTCTTTCACCTTTAACAATGTCATAACCACCTGTTAATTCATCTGATGCTAAATCTGCAAAATCCTCTAATTTTAATATTTTTTGTTCCCCTAAAGTAACTAACATACCTGGTGTTAATCCTTTAAGATTAATTAATCCATCTTCTAAACCTAAATCTTTTATTCTTTGAGAAATATCTTCTTGATCTTTTTCATGAAACTCTTTTGCTCTTTCAATTAAAGCATTTGCAGTTTCTTCCTCGATACCTTCAATTTTCATTAAATCCTGAGCATTACTATCTTTAATATCATCAATTGTTGAAAAGCCTTCTGCTACTAAAAGCTGACCTAGTGTTTCATCTAATTCTAAGTTTTTTACAAAATTTTCTGTTTTTTCTTTAAACTCTAATTGTCTTCTTTCAGAGTCCTCAGCATCAGTCATGATGTTTATTTCATAGTTCATTAATTTTGTTGCAAGTCTAACGTTTTGACCTCTTCTACCAATTGCTTTACTCAAATTCTCTTCGGTTAGAATTACATCAAGTTTTTTTCTTTCAGTATCAACATTTACTCTTTGAACTTCAGCTGGTGATAAAGCGTTTGAGACTAAAATAGCTGGATCCTCAGACCAATTGACAATATCAATTTTTTCGCCTTGTAATTCATTAACAACTGCTTGAACTCTAGAACCTCTCATTCCTACACAAGCACCAACTGGATCTAATGATGTGTCGACTGCTTTAACACAGATTTTAGCTCTACTGCCAGGATCTCTTGAAGATGATTTTATTTCTATTAAACCATCATAAATTTCTGGAACCTCTTGTACAAAAAGTTTTTCCATAAATTTTGGGTGTGCTCTTGATAAAAATATTTGTTGTCCTCTTGGTTCTCGTCTAACATCAAAGCAATAAGCTTTAATTCTATCACCAGCTTTAATGTTTTCTCTTGGGATTAATTCATTTTTTTGAATAATTGCCTCTGTTCTTCCTAAATCAACTATAACATTTCCAAATTCTAATCTTTTTACAATTCCACTTAAAATAGAGTCTTTTTTATCAATAAAGTCATTATATTGTCTTTCTCTTTCAGCTTCTCTAACATTAAAAGTAATTACTTGCTTAGCTGTTTGAGCAGCAATTCTTCCAAAATCAAATGCCGGTAATGGTTGCAAAACCTCATCTCCAATTGCTTTTCCTTTATTAGTTTCATTCAAAGTAATTGCATCATCTAATCTTATTTCTGTATTAGAGTTTTCTGGTTTTTCAACTATCACTAATTTTCTAAAAATTTCGATATCTCCATTTTCTCTGTTAATTAAAACTTTAATTTCATTGTCCTGACCAAATTTAGATTTGGCTGCTTTTGCAATTCCTGTCTCCATTGAATTGATGATTAATTCTTTATCAATAGATTTTTCTAAAGCTACCGCTTCAGCTATTCTTAATAGTTCTAATTTATCAGCTCTTTTGTTTAACATATTTTTGTTTGCTCCAAAAAAAAATGGGCTAGAGCCCATTTTGTAAATTCAATAATGTAAGGGCAATATATTAAAGATTTTTTTTAATTCAATAAAAACTATTTAGAAAAAACCCCTGTTTTATCTGATTTTTCCCATGAAAAAGCACCATCATCTTCAGGCGTTCTGCCAAAATGACCGTAGGCAGCTGTTTTTTCGTATATCGGTTTATTTAACTGTAACATCTCTCTAATTCCTCTTGGACTTAAATCAAAATTTTCATTTATTTTTTTTATAACAAAATTATTTTTTTCTAAATCACCATCAAACAAATCTACATAAATTGATAAAGGCTTTGAAACTCCTATGGCATACGCAAGTTGTATCAAACATTTGTTTGCAATTTTAGATGCCACAATATTCTTTGCTATATAACGAGCAGCATAAGCTGCGGACCTGTCCACCTTTGTGGGATCTTTTCCAGAAAAAGCACCACCACCATGAGGAGCTGCCCCACCATAAGTGTCTACTATTATTTTTCTACCAGTAAGACCACAGTCACCATCAGGACCACCAATGACAAAATTACCAGTTGGGTTAACATAAAATTCTTCTTCGTTAAAACCTTCCAAAAAATTTTCTGGAATTGAATTTAACATATAAGGCCTTAATAATTCTCTAACCTGTCCTTGGTTAACTTCTTCTGAATGTTGAGAAGAAATAACAACCGATCTTACTTTTGTTGGTTTACCATCAACATATTCAAAAGTAACTTGGCTTTTAGAGTCTGGTTCTATATTTTTTAATTTTCCAGACTTTCTGTCTTCTGCCATTAATCTTAAAATTTTATGAGAATAATGAATAGGAGCTGGCATTAACACGTCAGTTTCATCACAAGCATAACCAAACATAATTCCCTGGTCTCCTGCACCCTCATCTTTGTTACCCGACGAGTCTACACCCATTGCTATGTCTGCTGATTGGGAGTGAAGATGACTTTCTATTTTAGTTGCTTCTTTCCAAGTAAAACCTTCTTGGTCATAACCAATATCTTTTATACAATTTCTAACTTTTTCGATCAGCTCATCTTTTTTTATATCTGGCCCTCTAACTTCGCCTGCTAGAACAACTTTGTTAGTGGTGGTTAGCGTTTCACATGCTACTCTAGAAAAAGGATCCCCAGAAAGATAACTATCAACAACCATATCAGAAATTCGATCAGATACTTTATCTGGATGTCCTTCAGATACAGACTCACTTGTAAATAAAAAATTCTTTAGGTTACTCATTCTTAATTCTATTAAATGAAAAAATTAAAAAAATATACAATAAAATTATTAATAAGAATATTTTATTTCCATATTTAGAAAATACTGTTGGTGAAAATTTTCTTGATTTTTCAAAATCAACATATCCATTTTTACCAAAATCAACTTGTCCTTCAATATTTCCAATTGGGTTAACGATAGCTGCCATACCATTATTAGCTGAACGAATTATATATTTTCCACTCTCAATCGCTCTAAATATGCTGTGTACGAAATGTTGTTTTGGTCCAATAGAACTCCCAAACCATCCATCTTCAGAAACATTAATTATATAATCAAAGTTTTGATCTGAATAAAGTCTTCCTGAATAGATTATTTCATAACAAATTAAGGGAAGTATCTTAAAACTAAATAACTCCCAGTTTACTTGTATAGCCTCTCTTTTTTGACCTTTGGAATATGACTGGTAGTTATTTGTAAGATTTTTAAGACCAATTTTTCTAAGTATTTCTTCAAAAGGTAAAAATTCCCCAAAAGGAACTAAATTTATTTTGTCATAGGAATTTAAAAGATTTAAGTTGTTATCATAAATTGAAAACGAATTAAAAAACTTTGCGCCTGATTGATCATAAGATTGTTTATTAATACCAAGTCCTAATAAATGATTGCTGTTAAAATGATCTTTAAATAAATATTGATACTGAACAAACTCATTCTGATAAATGTCTGGAATTATACCTTCGGGCCATAGAAAAAAAATATTTTTGCTCGGATCAGGCTCACTAATTTTAATCAGTTCGTTAATTATTAGAGTGGGATCTACATCTCGATAAAATCTATCTAAATTTATGTTTGAACCAATTGTCCGAATTGTAAAATTATTATTTGTTTCTTCTATTTTTAGAAATTTTTTTTCATAAATAGTTCCATACATATAAAACAGAATGGGTAATATTAAAAATAATATACAAACAATTAAATCTTTACGACTATCTCTTAAAATAAAAATTGATGGACTAATAAAAAGTGAAATACAAAATAAATTAAATCCAAATGTACCAATAATAGACATAATGCTTAACAATTCTGGATGATTAGAAAAACTAAAAGCAATTAAATTCCATGGGAATCCAGTTAAAATAGAACCTCTTAGAAATTCAACTATTCCAAATAGTAAAGAGAAAAGAAAAAATGAGCTCACAATTTTTTTTAATCTTAAAATTGCAAACAGATAAGTAAGTATTCCATAAAAGATTGCTAAAAAGGCTGGTATTAAAATAAGAGATAGAGGTATTAAAGCCTTAAAATTTTCATCAAATGTTAATGAAATAGATATCCAATAAATATTAGATATAAAATATCCAAATCCAAATGCCCATCCATATAGAAAAAAATTAAATTTTTGATATGAATTTTTTTTAAATAAAAAAATAAATAATAAACTAAATGTTAAAAAATTAATGATAAAATAATTAAATGGAGGAAGACTTAGAGAAGAAAAAACACCTAAAAAAAATAGGTATAACAATTCTAAATAAATATTTTTTTTCAATTAATTAAGTTTAGAAATTACTGATTTGTAAATTTTGTTTTCTTCTATAATCATTTTTTTATAATCTTTATCTTTAATATGATCAAATCCTAATAAGTGTAAAAATCCATGAATAAAAGTTTTAATCACCACTGTTTTAAATGATCTTTTTTCTTTATCTTTGTTCATATAATTAAAGCTAATTATTACATCTCCAAGGTAAGTATCCTTTTTAATTGAAATCTTATGACTTAATGGAAATGAAAGAATATCTGTTGGTTTATTTTTATTTCTAAATTTTTTGTTTAGTTTTTTGATATTTTGGTTATTCGAAAGTAATAAGGTAAAACCGACATTTTTGTTTAAAAACTTATATTTATTAGGAAAAGCATCACAAATAGAATTAAAAAAAATCTCTTTATTTTTTATTTTTTTAGACCAATTAGTGTCTTCAGAAAAGACATTAACGCTAATCATCGTTATTAGAATAAGCTTTTACTATTTTTGATACTAATGGGTGTCTAACAACGTCTGAATGATCAAAATCGACTACAGAAATTTCATTTAAGTGATTTAGAAGTTTTTTTGCTCTGTTTAAACCTGACATACTTTTATTTGGAAGATCAATTTGAGAAGGATCCCCATTAACAACTATTTTTGAATTTTCACCAATTCTTGTTAAAAACATTTTAATTTGAGTATCTGTTGCATTTTGTGCCTCATCTAAAATTGCAAATGAATTTTTTAAAGTTCGACCCCTCATGAAAGCTAAAGGAGCAATTTCAATATCTCCAATTTCAATCATTCTTTGAATTTTTTCAAAATCAAACAGATCGTAAAGTGAATCGTACAAAGGTCTAAGATATGGATCAACTTTTTCCTTCATATCTCCAGGTAAAAAACCTAATCTCTCTCCAGCTTCAACGGCTGGTCTAGAAAGAATTATTCTTTCAATTTTCTTTTCTAATAACATTGTTAATCCAACAGCAACTGCTAAAAAAGTTTTTCCAGTCCCTGCAGGTCCTGCTGAAATAGTGATGTCGCTTTGTCTTAGAGCTCTAACATACTCTTTTTGTTTTTCAGACCTTGGAATAATTGATTTTTTTGGTGTTTTGATTATGTCAGTTATATTTTGATTTTTTACTTTTTCATTAATCATAAATTGGTCTACCGAAGATATAATATCTTTGTTTTCAATACTGCCATTATTTATAAATTGATTAGCTAAAAACTGTATTGCATTTTTAACAACTTCATTTTTTTCAGCTGATGATTTGATTAGTATTGAATTTCCCCTCGAATATAAACTAGACCCAGTTATTTTTTCTAATTCTTTCAAGTTTGTATTAAACTCACCAACAACACCCATGAGTAAGTCGTTATCATGAAAAATGACACTTAAAGAGTTATTGTCTGAGTAAACGAATTTTAGCGTTGTATTAATATTTTTTTTTAAAAAACTGCTCAATTGTTAAGCTACCTTTTGATTTAAATTTGTAACAGCCTCTCCAAACAAGGTGTTTTGATTGCTTTTGTTTATTTTTACTTTCACAATTTGTCCAATACTTTCTTCATTACCACTAAATATTACTGAAGTCATGTACTCAGATCTCCCAAAAAGTTTGGTTTTATCCTCAGTTTGATTTTCAACTAGCACCTCAATTGTATTATTTTCTAAAGATTTATTTTTTTGAATCTGATGCTCGAATAATTTCTGTTGTATTTTTTCCAACCTATTCAATGATATTTCTTTATCTATTAATTCTAAATTTTCAGCTACTGTGCCTGGCCTTGGGCTGAAAATAAATGAATAAGAATTTATAAATTTTATCTTTTTAATTAATTCAAATGTTTCATTAAAATCTTGCTCCTCTTCACCTGGATAAGCAATTATAAAATCACTTGAAAATTCAACTGCTGGATTAATTTCTTTTAATTTTTCATAGGTATTAAGATATTCTTGAATAGTATGCTTTCTATTCATTAGCTCTAAAACCTTATTAGATCCGCTTTGAACCGGAAGATGGACCAGGGGCATTAATTTTTTTGAATGTTTATATACTTCAATTAAATCATCTGTCATATCTTTTGGGTGTGAAGTGGTGTACCGAATTCTTTTTACCTCATTTATTTTTTCAATTTCTAAAATCAAGTTTGATAAACGCAAACCATTATCATTATAAGCATTTACATTTTGGCCTAATAAAATAATTTCTTTAGCTCCTTGTTCTATAAGGCTTTTTGCTTCATCAATGATTTGTTTAAAAGGTCTAGAATATTCAGGACCTCTAGTATATGGCACCACACAAAAATGACAAAACTTATCACAGCCTTCCTGTATAGTTAAAAAGGAGGATACTTTTGAAGAATTATTTTTTATTTTACTCAGATATTCAAACTTACTTACTGCATCAAATTCAGTTTCTTCAAACTTTTGTTTTTCAACATAATTAAGTATGGTGTCGTTAATTTTGTGATAAGCCTGAGGTCCAATGACCAAATCTATATAAGGTTCTCTTTTTAACATTTCTTGATTTTCGGCTTGAGCCACACAGCCTGCAACAATAACCAAAGGCTTCTTTTTTGCTCTAAAGATTTTTTTCACTCTACCAATTTCATGGTAAACTTTTTCTTTAGCTTTATCTCGTATATGACAGGTGTTTAAAAGATAGCAATTTGCATCCTCATAATTATCTGTTTTTTCATATCCAATTTTTTTAACTGTGTCATAAATTCTATTTGAGTCATACTCGTTCATCTGACAGCCAAATGTTTTGATAAATATTTTTTGATTCATGATTATTGAGATTTTTTTTTAACCCCGTAGAGTTCTAATTTATGATCAACTAATTTGTAACCATACTTTTCAGCAACTTTTTTTTGAAGTTTTTCAATTTCTTCGTCTACAAATTCTATAATTTCTCCAGTTTTTACATCTATTAAATGATCATGATGACCCTCATTAAGCTCTTCATATCTAGCTTTGCCACCTTTAAACTCGTGTTTTGCTAAAATTCCAGATTCCTCAAAAAGTTTTACAGTTCTATAAACTGTTGCGATACTAATTTTTGGATCAATTTTATTTACTCTATTATAAAGTTCATCAACATCCGGATGATCAGTGGACTCGGACATTACCTTTGCTATAACTTTCCTTTGTTCGGTCAGTTTGACACCTATTGATAAGCATTTTTCCTCAATTGTATCTGGCATATTTAATTTTAACTCTAATAAATGGGATTAATCAAATTTTTTTTAATTTGATATTTATCACACAAATTGGGAATATTTTCATATTTCGTATTTTCTGACGCCTCAAAATCTTGCAAACTATAACAATAATAATCAATTTTTTTGGCTAAAAAAATAGCTTTAACAATAGATAAAGAATTTCTTATTCCAGCAAAACTGCCAGGCCCCCGGTTGATATAAATCTCAGAAAGGTCATTATAATTTATTTTTTTAGATGAAATAAAACCCTCAATTAACAGAATTAATTTCTCATAATTAATTTTAGTATTTTCATGGGTAATACTATAAATATTATCTTTATTAATGAGCATTAAAAATATTTTTTCATTTGCAGCATCAATTATAAGTTTGGTCATTTTAATTCTATTTTTATCATTAAACTCTAAAGCAGATAACAATAATATCAAATATTATTCGAAAGATGAGGGTATTTTATCGCTAATGTATCATAGATTTGATGAAAACAAATATCCATCAACAAACATTCAAATGGAAGTTTTTGTTAAGCAAATAGAAATGATTAAAAATTCAAACTATGAATTTTATGACATACAAAAATTTATTGATAATTTTAATGAACCTAAAAATGAAAAAAAAATATTAATAACAATTGATGATGCATTTTCATCATTTTATGAAATTGCGTGGCCATTTTTGAAAGAAAATAAAATTCCATTTATTTTATTTGTCTCAACAGAGCCAGTTGGCAATAATGGCTATATGACTTGGGATCAAATTAGAGAAGTTGAGAAAGAGAGTTTTGCCTATATAGGACATCATTCACATACTCATGACTATTTAATAGAAAAATCAGATGATGAATTTATTAATGATATAGAAATAGCATCTAAATTTTTTTTAAGAGAGCTCGGTTATATTCCAAATTTATTTTCTTATCCATTTGGTGAATATTCAAAATTCATGAAAGATTATGTTGCTGAAAATTTTAGTTTTGCTTTTGGTCAGCATTCTGGGGTTATAGATTTAAATAAAGATAAATTTGAATTACCAAGATTTCCTATCAATGAAAATTATGGAGAATTAAATAGATTTAAATCAATCATTAATTTTTTTCCCTTAGAGTACAAAAATTTAATTCCAGAGGAAAAAAAATTAACAAAAGCAAATAATCCACCTGAATTTCAAGTTGAATTTTTTGAA
>Ga0222715_10000171_pt1 | contig 66071 bp, 61 predicted proteins | sample C33_9DmetaG_FD_165056 | JGI IMG/M metagenome (GOLD analysis project Ga0222715, IMG submission 165056) | Estuarine water microbial communities from San Francisco Bay, California, United States - C33_9D | ecosystem: Environmental > Aquatic > Marine > Unclassified | place: USA: California...
ACAGGTTTTTGATATTGCTTCTTATAAGCATGCACTAAGAATATGGACAATTGTTCTTGAAATTTCAGTTGAAATGGCTCAGTTCCCTTCTAAAGAAATTGCCCAAGGGTCTTATGATTACAGAACTTTAGGACTTGGTTATGCAAATCTCGGATCGTTATTAATGAGAAAAGGTATTGCTTATGACTCTGATCTTGGAAGGGCAATTGCAGGTGCTTTAACAGCGATGCTTACAGGAGAAGCGTATAAAGCTTCTGCTGAAATGGCAGGAATTGTTGGTCCATTCCCTAAGTTTGAAGAAAATAGTGAAAATATGCTCAGAGTTATGAATAACCACAGAAAAGCAGCATATGATACAAACGATTATGAAGGTTTAAGTCATGATTTAATTGCAATAAACCAAGAGTTATGCCCTAGTGACTTGCTGGAAGCAGCACAGTTATCGTGGGATGAAGCTGTAGAACTTGGAACCAAGAATGGCTACAGAAATGCTCAAGCAACAGTATTGGCTCCAACCGGTACTATTGGACTTTTAATGGACTGTGATACCACAGGAGTTGAGCCAGACTTTGCGTTAATGAAGTTTAAAAAACTTGCTGGTGGTGGATACATGAAGATCGCAAACCAATCTATAGGTCCTGCGCTACAAGCACTTGGATATGAAGATAGCCAGGTAAATGAAATCATTCAGTATGTTATAGGTTCAATGTCTCTTGAAAACTCTCCATATGTAAACAGACAATCACTTATGGACAAAGGGCTTTCAGAAAATGATATTGAAAAAATTGAAAATGCTCTTCCGGGAGCTTTTGAAATCCAACACGCTTTCAATGTATTTGTACTTGGTGAAGATACTTTGCAGGGTCTTGGAATTGAAGAAGAGGAATATACTTCTTTCGACTTTAATCTTCTAGAAAAATTAGGATTTTCTAGAAATGAAATAGCTCAAGCAAATCTTGATATTTGTGGAACACAGAAAATTGAAGGAGCTCCGCACCTCAAAGAAGAACATCTTGAAGTATTTGATTGTGCAAACAAATGCGGTAAAGACGGTGAAAGATTCATTCACTATATGGGACATGTGAGAATGATGGCCGCAGCTCAACCTTTTATTTCTGGAGCAATTTCAAAAACAGTGAACATGCCAAACGAGGCTACTGTCCAAGATATAGAAGATTGTTATTTTGAATCTGCAAAAATTGGTGTAAAAGCTATAGCCATTTACAGAGATGGATCTAAAGCTTCTCAACCACTTTCAGCATCTTCTGATGAAGGAGACTCCGATGAAAGTGATCCAGAAGTGAATAAAATTCTTGAAGAAGAAGCAATGCTTGTTCAAGGTAACTTTGCTCCTGGTACAAGCCCAACAAGAGCTTATGCTGGTGTTAATAGACCGAGATTTCTTTTGCCAGAAAGAAGAGAAGGTTGGACTCAAGAAGCAAGAGTTGCTGGTCACAAAGTTTATTTAAGAACAGGTGAGTATCCAGATGGAACACTTGGAGAAGTGTTTATTGACATCGCTAAAGAAGGAGCAACGTTAAAAGGTGTTCTTGGCTGCTTTGCGATTGCAGTCTCAAAAGGACTTCAATATGGTGTGCCTCTTGAAGAGTTTGTAGATACATTTACATTTCAAACATTTGAACCAAGAGGGATGGTTGAAGGTCATGAAAATATAAAAATGAGCAACTCAATCATTGATTATGTGTTCAGAGCTCTTGGATTAGAGTATTTAGATAGAACAGACATTGTACAAGTGCCTCCAAAAGAAAAAACACAAACAGAACCTGTAACTATAGAAGAAAAGCATGAGCCAGTAGCGCCTGTTCAAAAAGCTGAGCCAGTAGCGCCTGTTCAAAAAGCTGAGCCAGTAGCGCCTGTTCAAAAAGCTGAGCCAGTAGCGCCTGAAGAACAGTCAGATAATTCTGTAGCTACTGTACAAGAGGTGCTTGGTGATATGATGGGCGATGCTCCAGCTTGTCCTGATTGTGGCCATATAACTATTAGAAATGGCTCTTGCTACAAATGCTTGAATTGTGGAAATTCTCTAGGTTGTAGTTAATTAAAAAAACGATATTTTAGAGTATTAAATAAATACATAAAACCATCTGAAGTTTTAATTTTTTTTCCTTCTGAGTAGGTTCTACCTTCGTATTTTATTGGTACTTCTTTAATTTTATTTTTAGTTTTTAAAAATTTTGAAAGAATTTCAATTTCGATAGAAAAACCCTGTTCATTTAAACGAATACTTTGAAAAAAATCTGTTGGCATGAGCTTATAGCATGTTGCCACATCGCTAACTTTATAAAAATTAATTACAGAAAAAAATAATGACATTACTTTATTTGCCAACCCTGTTCTAAGGTAAACATTTTTTCTTATTTTGTTTCCCTTAAATCTTGTACCTAAAATTAGGGACTCTGGATAATCTTTAGAAACTTCATACATTTCTACAATATCCGATGGAAAATACTCTAAATCAGCATCGTGAATTACAACATGAGATGTTTTAATATAATCTTTAGCATTATTTAATGCGTTTCCTTTACCTTTATTTTCATTTGATCTAATATACGAAATAAATTCATATTCTTCTGAAAGTTTTTCTGCAATTTTTTCTGAACCATCATTAGAAAAGTCATCTGACAAAATAATTTGATTTGCAATACCTATTTCTAATACTCTATTAATAGAATCTAGTAAATATTTATTTTCATTATAAAAAGGTATAATTACAGATAAATTATGCATACTTAATATTAAATGAAACTAACATTAATTCTGTTAAATAAGGGCGCTTAGCTCAGTCCGGCAGAGCGCTTCCCTTACAAGGAAGAAGTCACAGGTTCAAATCCTGTAGCGCCCACAAGGGTTTTACATTATTCTTTACTTTTTTAAAAATTATAATATTCTTTAAATTATGAAAATTATTACTTTTATTAAAAAACAAGAAAATAGAGTAATTTTATTTACTTCTTTAATGATTTCAACTTATTTAATATTAAAAAGTTTTTTAATGAATATTACAAGCGACGAAGCCTATTCATTTTTAAATTTTGTATACGTAGATGATATATTTAATATCTCAATAGCAAATAATCACTTTTTAAATACCCTACTAATGAAATTATTTACTCAATTTAGTAATTTTGAGTTTTTTTTAAGACTCCCTAATTTACTCTTTGGTCTGATTTATATTTACTTTTCTTACAAAATTTCAATACATTCTAAATTTAAAATGTTTTCAATAGTTTTTTTCTGTTCATTTCCATATGCCTTAGATTTGTTTATCCATGCCAGGGGATATGGAATTGCATTTGTTTTAAATTTTCTTGGTATAAATTTATATCTCAAAAACAGATTCGAAAAATTAGAAACTCAGTATATTGTTTCTTCACTTTGCTTTTATCTGGCTTCTGTAGCAATTAATTATAATTTAATTTTTTTATCATCTTTTTTTATAATTTTTACCGTAAAACATTTTAAAGAATTGACTCGAAGTAAATTATTTATAACTTCAAACATAATCTTACTTTTACTTTCAACGCCTATTTTAAGATTAATATTTATTTCTACTGAACCCAGCAAGCCTTTATACGGTGTTGAAAATTTTGAATTTGCTTATTACGTTAAATATTTTTTTGGTTATACGTTGTTGTTAAATTTTAAATATGAAATTGTTACACTACTAATCTCTTTAACTTTGTTCATTCTTACACTAAAAAAATCATATCGATCAGAGCTTGAATTAAAATACATGTTTTATATTTCTACATTTCAACTATTTATTATTCCACAATTATTTAATAGACCGTTACCCTTACTTAGGCTACTTACTCCTTTTTTGCCTTTACTAATTTTTTGGATATATCTTGCAATTGAGAATTTGGATTTAAAAATTGCTAATGAAAAATTAATTAGTTTTTTTTCACTAATTTTATTTTTAAATATTGTAAATAATCTAAATTTGTATAGTTCTATAATCTGGCCGGGAATAAATAGAAAAGAATATATAAATTTAATTGAGAATGGTTCTGCTTGCGTAAATTTGCCTGAATACGGAGTGACACTTGAATATTATCTAATCTTATACAATATTATTTGTTAATAGTTTAACCATTTAACCATTCGTGTATTTAAATATTTTTTCTGCTTACCTTGGAAATGGATATTTGCAATAAACAACTTTTCACCTGTGTTTTTGTCTAAAATATAATTGGCGTTCATTGAATTGTCCTTCTTAATCAGCATTTTTTTGTTTCTTAATTTATATTGATTTTTTGATTTAAAACCTTCACCATTTGCGTAGCTTTGAGTGAAAACAAAATTTTGGCCTTTAAATTCTCGTGGATAAAGAAGGTTATCAAAACTTATTAAATCAAACTTGTTCATATAAAAATAAAGGGTCATGTCGCAGAAAGACCCTGGATTTTTTTTATGAAATTCAATTTTATCTTCAATAAAATCTATTTTTTTCTTATCTATAAATATTTCTGTAAGTAGATCTTCATATGTTTCACAAAATTTTGAATTAATTAAACCTGAGTGAACACTTGCTCCGTAGTAAAAAGGTTCCCATTCTTCAGGTATCGTTATCGCATTATCTTTTTTAAAGTTAAAGTTATTTACGTTTATCAAGAGTGCATTATCGCTATCACAAGAAAAAAATGTTTCAAACTCATATTCTTTTGCAAATTCTGACATAATCAACATTCTCATAAACCAAAACATGTAAGTTCTTCTATCCTTGTCACCAAAGTGTACGAACTCTCTTTCAAAGGTTTGAAATTTCTCCATTTGCATGTACTTGTTGATATCAACATAAGTTACAGAAGGGTGTTCTTCTAAAACCTTTACACTTTTATTGCCAATCAAGAATATTGAGTTATTCTTGCCAGTTATTTCAACATTAGACTTTAGGAAATCCTGATAATCTTCGTGAACAATAACTACTGGAATCATTTGGCAAACCTTAAGTCTCTATTGTTAATAATTTTGGAAATATCAAATAACAACCAGTCTTGATTTTTTATATACCATTCATAAGTATTTTTTAATCCTTCATCAAAAGAAAATTTTGGTTTCCACCCTAATGAGTTTATTTTTTCACAATTTGTTGCATATCTAAAATCGTGACCTGGTCGATCTTCAATATATTCAATCATATCGTTGCTATATCCACCAGCTTCTAATAATTTATTTGCTGTTTCATTATTTGTTAAATAATCTCCAGAACCTAGATTGTAAATGTCATTTCCTAAACCAACTTCAACTACTTTTAATATTGCCTCTACCGTATCTTCTACATAAAGCCAGTGCCTTACATTTTCACCTTCTCCATAAACTTCGATTTTTTTGTTTTGTATTAAATTGCTAATTGAAAAGGGGATTAATTTTTCAGGTTGCTGAAAAGGGCCATAATTATTTGCTGGCCTAATTGTTGTAATTTGCATATCAAATGTTCTTTTATAAGCATTGATTAACATATCAGCAGAAGCTTTTGAAGCAGAATATGGTGAGGATGGGTTTAACTTATCATCCTCCGTAAAAAAACCATTTTTTGTGCTTCCATATACTTCATCAGTTGAAATCTGGATAAAGTTATGAACTGAATTATTTTTAGCAAAGTTTAAAAGACTTTGTACACCAGACACATTTGAATGAATGAATGCTTCTGGGTTGTAAATCGAAGTATCCACATGCGACTCTGCTGCAAAATTAATAATAAGATCTACGTCTAAAAAATTATTATTCTCAATATCATTAATTTTGTTTATATCTTCCTTTAGAAAAGTGAATTCATCGGATTTATATTTATTAAAATTTAATTTAGAATATGAATTGTTTAAGTTATCAATTCCTATAATTTTAAAATCTGAATTAAAATTTTTAATTATGTATCTTATAAAGTTAAAACCAATAAAACCATAGCAACCCGTTACAATTATTTTCATAACTTCTCCAATTAAATAGAGTCTATATACTTAAATAAGTTTTGAGAATACTCAGAATCTTTATTTCCTTTGAGATTTTTTGATAAATTTTCTTTTGTGATCCAATTATTTCTATAAGATATTTCATGCGGGGAGCAAATTAATAAACCTTGTTTGTCTTGAAGAGTTTTCACAAACAATTCACAATTGAAAAAATCATCATTAGTTCCCATATCAAACCATGCGGTACCCCTACCAATATATTCTGAATTCATATTTTCTAGGCCATATTTTTTAATTATGTCAACAATTTCATACTCACCTCTATTTGATTTTTGTAAATTTTGAAATTTTTCAGAAAAAGTATTGTCGAATATATATAACCCAATTACTGCATCATTTGAGATAAAATCTATTGGCTTTTCTATAATGTCAATGATTTGATTATTGTCCCATTGTAATATTCCAAAATTTTCAGGATTTTTTACTTTTTGATAAAAAAAACTGTTGCTTTTTTTACTGTTAAAGATAGTTTTTATTGTATTAAAAAAATCTCTTCCATATAAAAAATTGTCTCCCAATACAGTCAAAAATTTATCATATTGATTTTGTAACTGGGCAGTATTAATAGCATCTGGAATACCATCTGGAGAGTCTTGAATTGAATATTGTAAATTTATACCAAATTCCTCACCATTGCCAAGTAATTCTTCAAACTGTTTTAAATCTTTAGAATTGCAGACGATAGTCACGTCTTTTATTTCACATAAAAGAAATATTGATAAAGAGTAATAAATCATAGGCTTGTCATAAATAGGAAGGAGGTGCTTGTTAGCTACTAAGGTATTTGGAAATAATCTTGAGCCAGTACCGCCTGCTAGCAAAATTCCGCCGGTTTTAATCATAAAAATATTTTAGTTGATACGTTATCATTTACCCCTTATATGTGAATTAAATAATATAATTAAAAGAAATGTTTTATCAAGAAATAAAAAATTCACTTAATACTTTGGATTCTAAATTTATTACTTTTAATGATCTAGAAAGTTTTTATATTGATTTATTAAATAAATCATCTTTAACAGTTAAGCAAATAGGCTTATCAAATTTAGATAATTGGAAATTTAATAATGATGGTTCTTTTGGACATTCAAGCGGTAAATTTTTTTCAATTAATTCTGTGGACTATAAAAATGAGATTTCAATGATTCTTTTGCAGCCAGAGATTGGTTTATTGTGCAACTTCATGACAATTGTTGATAAAACAGCTTATTTTCTTATACAATTCAAAGAAGAACCGGGAAATATTAATAAAATACAAATGTCCCCTACTATACAAGCAACTAAGAGCAACTATTCAAAAGTTCATGGTGGCAACCTTCCAAATTACTGGGAAGAGTATATTAAAAATGAACAAAATTCATCTATGCTTTCCTTTGACTTGCCTGAACAGGGTACTCGATATTGGCAAAAATTTAACAATAATAAAATTGTACTAACGCCTATGTTTGATGAAAAAAATAATTACAAATGGCTTACTCTTGGCCAAATATTAAGATTTAAAAAAATTTCTAATTCTGTTAACTCATGCCTTAGGAGTTCTTTATCTTTAGTTTATGACTTTTACTTAAATGATGATGATAAAAAAAATACTAACTCTGTAAAACCTCATTTAAACAAATTAAAAAAAAACAACAACAAATCGTTTCTATCTAAAGATGTCAAAAAATTTTATCAAGAAGATTCTGATAGTTTAAAGTTTGATAATCAAAATGATCGTTTTGAGATTGTTGGGGTTGAGGTATTTAGTAAAAGTAGGGAAATTCTTAAATGGACCCAACCTTTAGTTGCAGAATTAAGCGGTCAGCAATATTTTCTTCTAAGTTTTCAAAAAAATAAAGAAAAATACTTTATATGGTCTATTGATAAAGAGGCCGGTTTTAAATCTGGATTCAATTTAGGACCTTCTCTAAAGAACATTAGTTATGAAAACAGTTTCCAAGACAAAATTTTATTATTTGAAGAAATGAATATAAAAGAAAAATTTATTATGTCTGAAGAGGGTGGAAGGTTTTTAAACTTTGAAGTTGAACATATACTTTCTGAAATCAACGAAGAGCAGTTTGATACAAAAAACTATGATTACTTAGTTTTAAACGAATATGAAACCAATGAATTGAACAAGTTAGGATACTTAAGTATGGAAGCTAGAAGTTTGTTCTTTTTTAGTTTAGATTAAAGTGAAAATTCTAATTCTCGGATACTCAAGTATTGTTGAAAGAAAAGTTTTGCCTGCATTAACTAAAGTAGAAAAAATTACTGAAATAGAAATTGCTTCATTATCAAAAGAATCCATACATGGAATAACCAAAGTTTATAAAGATTATGACCTTGCATTAAGCGACAGTGATGCCGAATTAGTATATATTTCTTTACCGAATAGTTTTCATTTTGAATATCTTGAAAAGTCGATAAAACATAATAAAAATGTAATTGTAGACAAACCTTTCTTGATAAATTTTGAAGAATATACTCAAATAAAAAATTTACTCGAAAATTCAAGTTCCTTTATATTTGAAAGTAATGTCTTTACTTTTCATAATGGTTGGAAGGAATTTAGTAAAATTTCACTAAAGAATTCAAATAACGGAACTTTGTTTGCAAACTTTTCAATACCCAGCCTTCCTGCTGAAAATTTTAGAAACAAGCAAAACATGGGAGGTGGAGCATTCAATGACATGGGTCCATACGCCTCTTCAATTGGTCTAAAATTTTGGAATCAAACTGTAAAAGACGTTTATATTAATAAAACCTATGAAAAAAATATCATTGCTTCATTTTCAATCATTGCTAAATATGGGGGTGGAAAAAATTTAATTGGTAATTTTTCTTTTAATAAAGATTACAGGAATTATGTTGCATTTAAAACACTTGATAGCTTTACTTACTTAGCACCTGCTTTTAGTTCACCTGAATCTGTAAATATGAAAATTTTACAAATTAATGGTGATAATTCAATTATTACAAGCATCGAAAAAGATGATACATTTAAAAATTTTATTGAAGAGTCTATAAATATCATTGAAAAAAATCAATTATCAAAAAGTAGAGAGAAGCTTTATACTCCAATAAATGAATTTTTTACTTTTAAGCAGTTATTAAAATGAAAAACAAAAAACAAGAAATTCGAGTTTGGGATTATCTAGATGGTCATCAGTTCATTGAAGATGACGTCACAAAAATTGTCAATAAAGTTTTCAAATCTGGAAGATTAATTTTAGGAAAGTCTGTTGAAAATTTTGAAAAAAATTTTTCTAATTGGAATCAAAGTAAATATGGTGTAGGTGTAGGTAACGGTACTGACGCAATAAAACTTGCCTTGATGGCTGTCGGCGTAAGTAATGGTGATGAGGTAATAACCACTTCCAATACTGCCGTTCCAACTGTGTCTGCTATCGTTGAAACAGGCGCGGATCCAGTTTTTTGTGATATTTATGAAAGCACATACAATATCAATGTTGAATTAATTGAAAGTTTAATTACAAAAAAAACTAAAGCAATCGTTGGTGTTCATCTGTATGGACATCCTATAAAAATAGATGCTATTAAAAATATCTGTAAAAAATATAATTTAAAACTTATCGAAGATTGTGCCCAGTCTCATGGAGCAAAATATTTGAATAAAAAGACAGGATCATTTGGAGAAATTTCTGCGTTTTCTTTTTATCCAACAAAAATTTTAGGTGGTTATGGTGATGGGGGCATGTGTCTTACTAATTCAAAAATATTTTACGAAAAATTAAAAAAACTTAGATTTTATGGCATGGAACAAACTTATTTTTCAAAAATTGATGGAGTGAACTCAAGACTTGATGAAGTTCAAGCTGCTTTATTAGATTATAAATTAAAAAAACTTAATTCTTATATAAACAAAAGACGAAAAATTGCTAAAAATTATAATGAAGGACTTAACAGTAATGATCTTGTCCTTCCAGAAGAAAAGGAAAATTATTTTCACTCCTATTATCTTTATGTTGTTAGACACAAAAATAGAGATAAAATAATTGATAAATTAACAAAAGAGAATATATTTGTAAATATTTCATATCCTTGGCCAATCCACACCATGCCTCCGTATAAAGAATTTAAAAGAACAGAAATGAAAGTTACAAATAAGTTTTCTAAAGAAATTTTTAGTTTACCTATGTACCCTGAGCTAGACCTGCGTAAACAAGAACGAGTTATTGAAGTTTTAAATAAAGTTTCTTAAACAAATACTTAATTAATTTACCTAAAAAAACATATATAAAATTAATAGAATAATTTATTTCTTTAATTTTTCCTGATTTAAATATCCTGTAATACGAATTTTTTAGAGAGTTTGCTTTGAATTCGATATGATACTTTTTTGAAGTTGCATTTCTATATTCATTTTGATAAATCTCAGAATATTCTGAACCAACTGTTTCTGGATTCCACGGTTTTAAATCTCCAAGAAAATGGTAAACCTTCAGTTTTTCCTCATTTTTGAAATTGTGATAATTTGATCTAAAATTTAATTCTGGATTCAATTCAAGATAATCCCCATCAGCATGCATGTTTAGAATATCTTGATCCCACCACAGAATATTATCGTATTTCCTTTTCATAATATTTAATAATTTTTCACCCGTATTTTCTTTTTTCCATTTTTTAAAATTAATTAACATTACTCCAGCATTGAAGTATTTGTTTTGTTTCATCCCCAAACGTTTACAAGATATTTCAGGATCTACCTCAGAGGATGCTGCAAAAAGTATATCTTCTTTTAAAATTTTCTCTGATAAATTCTTTATATCTTCGGTTAGATCTCCACTGCAAATTGTGTCTGCATCTAAATATAAAATTGTATCCAAGCTGTCTTCTATATAGTTTGAAATAAATAGCCTATAGTATGTTGCTATTGAAACATGAGTGTTGTTTACTCGTGGAAAATCATAATGATTGTCATTGAATTTAAAAATATTTATGTTTGCTTGAGTATTCAGATACTTTTTTAAAATCTTTAAAAATTTTTTTGGATGTTCATGAATTATAAAAATATTTAATTTTTCGTCTGTATGTTTAAGAAGAGATGTAATAGAGTTTAAAGCTTGATAATTATAATTATTATCAAAGCAATATAAGATATTTTTCATTTAAATATAATTATTACACTTTGAAAAATTTTCATTTAGTTTTTTAAAAAAACAAAATACATTTTCAGTTTATTTCATCATTATTATATAAATGTGAGAAAAATTTACTTCGCAGTCTCTTAGTGTAGGGGTTACAAATATATGAAAAATTTAATTATTCTTTATGGTTTACCAAATGGTGGTAAATATTCTTGGGAATCTTTAAATAAAGTCATTTTAAATTCAGGTAATTATGATTTAGCAGTTGTAATTCCCCAAAATTTAAATTTACCCCAAAGTATTTTATCCAAGATAAATTATGTATGGACGTTAGATGAATCAAATAATTTCATAAACTTTTGTAAGAAGAATAATTTTCAAGATGCCTATACAAAATTAAATAGGAATATTGATACTGGTCTCTTTCCATCAGGTTTAATTAGTTTCATAAGTAAGGATATTGTTCTAAATGAATATGAAAATTTAGATAATAAATATGACTATCTTTTATTTACTCGATTTGATAATTATTTTTTATTTAATAATTTAGAATTTCAAGGCGAAAATATGTGGATAGTTAATGGCGAAGATTACGGTGGGATTAACGATAGGTTTGTTGCTGTTCATAATAGTCTTATCAAAAAATCTTTTAATATCATGTCATATATAAACCAGCCAACAACCAATGTTGACGGACTAAATTGTGAGCAAGTATGGCTTGAATATTTAAAAAATGAAAAACTCGATAAAAAAATTTATAGATTTGATAGAAGTTTTTTCTTAATTGCTAATAAGTCGGATAAAACTAATTGGAGAAAAGCAATCTATAAGCTTTATTTATTTAAAGACTCTTTTATTAAATATCCAGATGAATTCATAGAGGCAAGTTATAACTTTATTAATAAATATGGAAAACTCTTATTTATTTTCTCAAAATTTCCAATATCAGTTAATTACTATTACTTAACTCTTAGAAGATTTTTAGGAAGTATTAAGGAAAAGTATGAGTAAGATTTCAATAATTACCACGATGACAGATCCTAAATCTAGAAAAGATCCTTGGGAAGAAGCATTAACTTGCTATAACGATTTAGCCGATGAAGTAATAATAACCGGAGAAAATTGGCCAAAAGAATTTAGTTGGAAACATATAGGAGAGACTTTTCAAGAAGGACTTGATAAAGCAAGTGGAGAATGGGTCTTGAGAATGGATCTTGACTACTTCTTTCATGAAAGAGATATAAAAAATATTAAAAAAATGCTTAACAAATATTCAGACTACCCAATAGTTTCTTTTCCTCAGCTACAATTTTTCAAACCAACAAGATATAGCTTAAGAGCCTTGTTAAGTGTTGCTATAAATAAAAAATTTTTTCCTGAAATCAAATTGAATGGAGGCGGGGACCTATGTTTACCAACATTAGAAAATGTTCTTTTAGATCCTTTTAAAAACCCTATTTCCAAATATCCAATTTATCAATATGATTCTTTTTTTAGAGATAAAACTACAATCTCAAAAGATCGTGCGAGATTTGCAAGAGCTTGGTTTAGGGAATTTGGAAACTACCAAGACAGAGGAGGCCCAGATGATTATGATGCATATATCGCGTGGGAAAATATGATACAGAGTAAAACAGTGGAGCATTTTTATTCTTTTAATATTAAAAATCACCCAAAATACATCAAAGACAAAATAATTAACTTAAGCCATGAAGCTTTTGGATACAATGCTTTTGACATAAATTATCTAAATCCTGATTTTAAAACATTTTATATGGAAGTAAAAAAAAGAACTAAAATTTTCAATAGAAGAAAAATATTTGAAGCGAAAAATTTATGGAAAATTTAAAAATAACCTACTTATTTATTGCTGGAAGAAAAAATAGAATAGATAATTCAAATTACGCAAATGACTTTTTTTATGGTTGTAGAGATTTTCTTAAAAATTCATACGATGTTGATATTATTGAAATGACTTTCAAACAAAAAAATTTAAATGCAAAATTGTTGCGTTTTGTTGATAAAGTACTTAGAAAAATTTCAGAATGCTCCTTTTTTCTAGCTTCAATAATTTCAAACAAAAATTTAAAAATTATAAAAAAGACTGACGTATTAATTGCAACTAATGACAGGCTTGGTTTTTCTGCAATTCCGTATTTAATTTATCTAAAAGTAAAAAACAAAAAGTCGATCATATTTGCCATGGGTTTAATAAAATTAAAAAATAGAAATTTTCTTACCAAATTTTTTAATAGGTTGTTTACTAAATTCTTAATTTATCTTTCAAGCAATATTGTTTTTTTGAGTAATAATGAATTAAAAGAAGCTGAATTTAGGTTTAAAAAATATTCAGAAAAACTTACCTATTTTCCATTTTGTGTTGATGTGGAGTTTTGGTCTAAAAATGAAAATGATCAAAAAACACAAAATAATAAACTTTTATTTATTGGTAATGACGGTAATAGGGATTATGAACTTGTAAAAAATATTTCTAAACACTTAAAGGATTACAAAACTGTCTTAATTACAAGCCAAATCAATAATCTTGACCACTTTGATAATGTAAAATTAATCAAATCTTCTTGGCAATCAGATAAATATACTGACTTTGAGCTTAAAAATTTCTATCAAGATGCTTCTTTGGTGTTTTTACCACTTAAAAACAGTTTACAACCATCAGGACAAAGTGTTGCATTGCAAGCAATGTCAATGGGAGTACCGGTAATTATTTCGAAGACTGATGGTTTTTGGGATCATGAAAATTTAATTCATAAAAAAAATATATACGTCGTTGATGAAAATAGTTTAGAAAATTGGTTATCAAAAATTGAAAAATTATCAAATGACAATGAGTTGTTGGCCCTTCTGGCTGATGAGGGTAGGAAAATAGTTAATGAAAAATATAATTCGAAATCAATATATTCAATGATTATTGAATTAATCAATAAATAAAATGAAAATAATAAACAGCAACGGATTTGCAGAAATTTCAAATTTTGTTTTCTCTGAAATAGTATCCACCAAAAAATTTTACAGTTTTGATAATTCTGAAGACTGTATTGTCTTACAAAAAATTAAGAATTCAGAAGTTGATTCTGTTTGGTATATAAATCCAAAAATAGATATTAAAGAAAATGATCTTGTATTTTGCCATACAGAAGTTGTTGAAATATTTTTTGATTTTGTATCTAATATCAAAAATTTAAAAAATATCAAACTTATCACCCATCAGTCTGATAGAGCCATTGATAAAAGCCTATGGAAACTTAAGCCTAATTGTATATCAGAGTGGTACTCAACAAATATAAATTATAAAAATTCAGATTTATTTTCAGTCCCACTTGGGATTGGAAATGATTATATACAAAACTATAAAAATGAAAAAGCTTTACTAAGCAAACATATTGAAGGGTATGTCAATAAAGTTAGTAAAGCTTATATGAACTTTCGAATCAATACAAATACCGTTGAAAGGTTACGTGCATTATTTGATTTAAAAGACAAAAACTGGATTGTACTAGAAAACAATGTGCGATCATTGGAAGATTATTTAGATACAATTAACAAATTTCAATTTACAATATGCCCATGGGGTAATGGATTTGACACACATAGAATGTGGGAGTCTTTATACCTAAACTCAATACCTGTAACTAGATTTCACACAGCATATGATCAATTTAGCTCCTTACCAATAATCTTTGTAAATAAATGGTCAGATTTAAATTTAGAATACTTAGTTCAAGAAAGTAAAAATTTAAATTATAAAAATTTAAATATTCTTGACCTTAATTATTGGGAGAAGAAAATTAAAAAATCTAACATAGAAAGTAAGGAAGTTTTTCATAAAAAGCTTAGTGAATCAGAAATCGACAATTTGAAAGTAAGATACCGTGAAACAATGTCAAAAAAGAAAAAGAAAAAAAATATTGTTTCAAAATTAGTAAAATATCATCCACTTAAAATTAAACACTACATGTTAAGTAAAAATAGTTAAAAGTTATCATTTATATATGAAAATTTTTATAACTGGAATCGCTGGATTTTTAGGTGGTCATATTGCAAAAAATTTATTAGAGCAAGGGCATGAAGTTAGTGGTTGCGATAATCTTATTGGTGGTTACGTTGAAAATGTACCTGAAGATGCTGAATTTTTTCAAGTTGATGCAATATATTTAAATCAAATGAAAAAAATGACAAAAGGTGTCGATGTTATTATCCATACAGCATGTACTGCATATGAAGGTTTAAGTGTTTTTTCACCATACCTCGTTGGACAAAACACTTATCAAATTTCAATGTCAACATTTACTGCAGCTGCCGACAATGGTATTCAAAAAGTTATTAACTGTTCAAGTATGGCTAGATATGGCCATCAAGAAAAAACACCATTTACAGAAGACATGGTTCCTCTCCCACAAGATCCTTATGGTATTGCAAAACTTGCTTCAGAAGAGACACTAAAAGTTTTAAGTGATGTTCATGATTTTCAATTTGTTAATTTAGTCCCCCATAATATTATTGGACCACAACAAAAATATGATGATCCATATAGAAATGTAGTATCTATTATGATTAATCGAATTTTACAAGGTAAACCTCCAATAATCTATGGTGATGGTGAACAGGTAAGATGCTTTTCTGATATTGATGATGTAGTAAATCCTCTCATTAATTCAATATTTGTTGATGAAGCTGTTGGAGAAACCATAAATGTTGGCCCCGACGAAGACGCAATTTCCATAAAAAATCTTGCAACAAAAATATTAACTGTCTTAAATAGCGACCTAGAACCAATTTTTGTTCCAGAACGACCAAAAGAGGTAAAGTTAGCTCATTGTTCAGCTGAAAAGGCGAGGAATCTATTGGGCTATGAAACTACTACTTCGTTGGATGATTCTATAAAAAAAATTGCAGACTGGATAATTAGTAAAGGAAGTAAAAAATTTAGGTATCACTTAGATATAGAAATTTTAAATGACATGACTCCTAAAACATGGAAGGACAGGCTAATATAAAACATTTACCTGTTGATCTAGTATCAATTAATTGTGTTAACCCTGAAGAGAGTATTAAAGCTCTCAAATACTCTTCCAAAAAACTATCTTTCAATAATATTTATTTATTTACTGATGAAAATATAAACTTTGAGCATGAAACAATTAAAATTGAAAAATTAAGAAGCATCAAAGAATATAACAACTTTATTTTAAAATTGAATGATTATATCAACTCGGACTTTGTTTTAATTGTACAAGATGACGGACACATAGTGAATCCTCATCTTTGGGATGATAATTTTCTCAATTATGATTACATAGGAGCACCGTGGCCAAACAATAAAAAATGGAGAAACAGATTTTCAAAACTAGATAAAAACATTTCTTCAAACTTAATTAAAAATTTTAGCTTCAATCAAGTTGGAAATGGCGGTTTCAGCTTAAGAAGCAAAAAGTTTCTACAATATAGTTCAGAGTTCTCCGATACTATGGGATTGGCAGAAGACATATTTTTATGTATATACAATTATGAAACAGCTATTAACAATGGAATAAATTTTGCTCCATTTAAAGTTGCAAAATATTTTTCTTACGAAATCAATCTAAGAAAAATATTTAAATTTGGTGAAGTAAAAAATAAAAAATATAACTTTAACAACCATTTTGGTTGGCATGGAAAACGATTTAGTAACTACGAAGACTTATTAAATCTAAAAAACTTATAGTTTCTGATTAATATAATCAATAAAACTAAAACCAAATAGAAATTCAATACATTAAAATTTAATAAATTCTTTTCTGAGATAAAGAATTTATATCCATTTTCTTTTAAATCCTCACATTCAGCAAAGCTAAATATTTCCTTAAAAGAATCACCATTTGTTAAAATAGCCATACCAAATTTATCATCAACAAAATATTCTTTGTCTCCATTTTCAAGAATCTCTGGTTCCCTATAGTTGTTTGACCAACCACAAAAATTTTTATTTTCAACGAAACAGTCCGAATCGCTGAAATTATCAACTAATAAGTTATTTACACTGCAAAATGGAGACATTCCATTTTGATTTTTCATGGTCTCAGTCATATCCTGTGTATAAAATTTTGGAAATCCAAGAGAAGTCATGATTATCAAAATAAATATTCCTGCATATATTATTTTTTTTGAGATATTGGAAAAGTATGGTTTTTTATCGAGTGTTAAAACTAGATGTAAAAATGATATACATAATAAGAAACTGTAATAAAAAGTTTTATAAGTATCTCCTTTTGTTGGGTCAAAATTGTTATATGGAAATCCAAATGAATTGATTATCAACAATGACATCCCAATAAAGGGAGCTAAAAGTATTTTTAAAGATTTATTTTGTTTATAAAAAAATATAATTGAAAAATAGAAAAATATTGATAAAACAATTGAAAGATAATATTCAATATTATCAAAAAATTTATTGGCATAAAAATTATTAAAATCATAATTTTTAATTTTTTGGTTTCTGTTCATAAATGTTTTGTCTTGGTTCCAGTACAAGTGAAAATAATCATTAAAAGTGTCTATTAATGTTATTCCAATAAATGAATCTGCATGATTATCTAGATATGGCCTGAGCGCAAGGTTACTAAAATTTATATTCAATACACTTGACACTGGCGCTTTATTGTCATAGTTTCCAGAAGAAATTTCATTTCTGACTTCTGAATTAGAAAAATAACTGTACCCATTTACGTCGTAATCATGCAATGCTATTGGAAAAGCTACCAAAATTATGAAGAAGAAATTTAATAATATTGTTTTTAGATGAAGAGTTTTAATGTTTTTATAATATAAAAATATTAAAAAAATCGTAAAAATTATAAAAATAGACACCCTTAAAGAAGAAATTGTAACGTATAGCAATATAGACATATATAAAGATGAATTTTTTTTGCTATTAAAATAATCTTCCAAAGTAATCATTAAATATGGTGCCAAAGCAAATACAAAAATTTCAGGCTTCATTGTCACTTTCATTTCTAAAAATGGGGGGAAAAAATTAAGCATTATTAGAGCTAATAAGACGCTATTTTTTTTATAATTTTTTTTAATAAAATAAAGATATAGACCAATTAACCCAATGAAAGATAAAACTAAGTTTAAAATTTGTACAGCATTATTAAAAATAATTAAGTAATTATTTCCTGCATAAAACCCATCATAAAAACTTAAAACTATAGATACTAAATAATAATACAGTGAGCCATTATCTAAATTGGTTTGATCTGTTAGGCCAAAAAAATATAAAATATATTGACTATACATATTAAAATCTGGACTTTGAGTTGCATCAAATAATAAGTTAAATTTTGAATACAAATAAAGATTTGAAATAATAATTCCAAAAAATAGAATTGCAGATGAAAAATTACTTTTTAGATACATTTAAGTTAAATATAGATACTAATAGATACAATATTAGCTTTAGTCCATCTCTAAATCTATGGATTTGTGTTTTACCATATTTTCTTGATCTATAGTTAACAGGATATTCAGCTACTTTTTCACCAAAATAAGTTGCGGTAAACAGCATATCAAAATCTCCAAAAGGATCGATATTTTTTTGCTCTTTGTTCCATTGAAATATTTTCTCAATTAAATCTCTATTAAATGCTTTCGTACCACAAAGAGTATCTGTAAACCTAACTCCAGTAATAAAGGAAATCATGATTGGAAAAAACGAATTCATAAAGTTATTTAAAGCTCTCATAGCCCCTTTTTCCATTTTGTAAATTAATCTTGTGCAATTTACAAAATCTGCAGTGCCATTTTCAATAATTCTAAAAACATTAGTTAATTCTTCAGGGTCGACAGATAAATCCGAGTCTAAAATTACAACAAGATCATTTTTAACGTATTGAAAACTTTCAAAGACTCCCTTTCCTTTGCCATTGCTCTTCTGTTCAAATAGATGAAAATCTATATCTTTATACTTAGTTGTTAATTCATTGGCTTTTTCATAAGTCCTATCGTTTGACCTACCTATACAAAATATAATTTGTAAATTAGATTTTTCTAAATTGATTCTTTCTATCAATTCTTCCAAATTACCCTCTTCGTTCTTTGCTGGGATAATTACAGTTTTACTGTATATATTTTTGCCTAATCCTCCTTTCCTAAATACAGAGTAAAATTTCATACCAAAATTAAATTTAAAAAATAAAATTTCAAGTAGTTGATTAATTATTAATCCAAATCCAAATAAATAAAATGGTAAAAATAATCTGGTATACGAATTGATTAATTCCAGATTTGCTCCTTTAGCAACACTTATCATTTTTTTTGGTGAAATTTTATTTCTTTTTGGAGATTGTTTTTTAAGTCGTAATATTTCAAATACTTTAAATACTGGATGCCAAATTGAATTTAAATTAGAAAATATTATTTTTCCATTTTCTTTACAAGCCTTTTCAAGGTAAATTATCAATTTCATCACATCATTTGTTATATCAAATATGTCTGTAACAACTATCAAATCATACTTTTCTGTTCTGGTCTCAAATATTTCATAATCAAAATTTTCGGAAATTGAAATAGCCAAAACTTCCTCATCATCACCAAGATTCTCATATGTAATATCTTTGTTTATTACATGAAGTACACTATTTTCTTTTTTTTTGTATTTATTTAGTTCATTGGAATGATATCTGTAGAAAAATTTTGGGGATAATTTAAATAAATTTGTCATGGTTTTATTATCTTCCAGTGGTGTTCATTTTTTTCTAACATATCCAAAATTAAAGTATAAGCCCAAGAAAGTAGTAAAGTTCCATGCAAGTCAGCAAAATTCATTTCTTTTGTAACTATTAATCCGTAGTAATATTTTTGGCTTTTATTTTGTGAATAAGAAAAACCACCTTCGGAAGGTTTGTAGTTTTTAAAAATAGAATCTTCAACTGTGTATAAAAAGTTTGCTATGTCCAATTTACGATAATTGGTTAATTCACTACACATATATAAGCAATAAACTAGGTCTACTAAATCACATGCTTCTGATGATACTTCAATATTTAATATGTAATCTATTATTTTTTTGGGGTAATGGATTTCTGATTCAATCCAATCTAACCCTGTTATAACCTTCATTGCTCCATTTATAAGAACATTTTCAGGTACTTTTTCACCTGTAAAATAAAACCCAGAATTGGTGTCTAACTTAGTTTTAATAAATTCATTTAGATAATCGATCGTTTTGGAATTATCAGAAATCTGTGTCTTGGCAAATAAGCATAGTGATGAGAACTGAGCACCAGCTGACCATGGATTATTCCAATCAAAATTATTTAAATAGGCGAAAATATCTTTTTTGTCTTTAGGAAATTCAGAGTATTTAGATTTGTTTTTGTGTCCTATTTCACTTAATGTTGAAATAGCCTGTTTTGTCTCAGCTACTATCGATGTACTAAGTATTTCATTACTAAGTAGATAGTTGGTTCCTTTGGTTTTATTCAATATTGTTTTAGCAAAATTCTTAACTGATTTTTCAGCATTAAACTTTTTATGCTCCAAGAGAAAGGAATCATCAACAAATGAGTTGGATGGAAAGCCTTGAATATTTTTTTGAAAAGAAGATATATAATTAAACCATTCAAAAATATTATTGTCGTCAAGAGATTGGTCATTAAACATATGTCTAAGCTTTAGTGCATAACAACTAAACCCTAATTCTAATTTTGCTCCTGTTGAAGTAAGGTTTTCAGAAGAAGATATACGGTAAGAGTATTTTGAATCTTGTTTTTTTAAAGATTCCAAAAATTCAAGTATTGAGTCACTATATTGATTAAGGTTTTTTACTAACATAAAAGATTTTTAAATTAGTATACTCAGTTTTTATAAACAAAAATATGGAAAATTTCTCAAAGAAAGCTATTGTTTTTGGAGCCAATGGGCTTGTTGGTTCATCCGTTGTATCTATTTTGAATAACTCAGAAAAAGTCCAAAAAGTAATACCTAGTACTAGAAAAGATGTTAATTTATTTAGTTTTTCAGAAACAAATAATTTTATTAAAAAGGAAGAGCCTAATCTTGTTGTGATTGCAGCAGCTAAAGTTGGAGGAATATACGCAAATAATACTTATAGATCAGATTTTCTTTTAGAAAATCTGAAAATAAATATGAATATTTTGGAATCTTTAATTGAATTTCCCAATTGCAAAATAATTAATCTAGGAAGTAGCTGTATATATCCCTTAAACGCAGAAAATCCAATAAAAGAAGAGTCGATATTTGATGGAAAACTAGAACCAACAAACTCACCTTATGCAGTAGCAAAACTTGCTGCGATAGAATTGGGAAATTCAATGAGAACCCAATACGGACATAAAATTATTAATTTGATGCCTACTAATTTATACGGTCCAAATGATAATTTTTCTGAAAAAGCAAGCCACGTTATCCCTGGAATGATGAGAAGAATGCACAAGGCAAAAGCAGATAATCTTCCTGAATTTAAAATTTGGGGTTCAGGGGAACCAAAGAGAGAATTTTTATATGTAGATGATCTTTCGAGAGCTATTGAGTTCTTATTAGATTTTGATGTTGATCATGAAATATTAAATGTTGGAAGTGGTGAAGAAGTTAGAATAATTGAGCTTGCTGAAATGCTTAAAAACATAATTGAATTTGAAGGGACAATAAGTAAAGATGAAACAATGCCTGATGGGAATCCTAAAAAATTAATTGACTCATCAAAATTATTAGAAATGGGTTGGAAACCAAAAATATCTTTGAAAGAGGGTTTAGAAAAAACATACGATTGGTTTAATCGAAATAAAGATTCACTTAGAGTTTAGTTTTTTACTGAATATTCCCAGGTTGGCTTTAAAAGATTTTTTTCAAATAAAATCTTTTCTCTTTCAGCAAGTTTTAGATCAGATTCAACCATAATTTTTACTAATTCATCAAAATTAATTTTTGGCTTCCACTTTAATTTATCTTGAGCTTTTGAAGAATCTCCCAATAAGTGCTTAACTTCATTAGGCCTTTCGTATTGCTTAGAAGTCAATATAAATTCATTAAAGTCAAGATTAACAACATCAAATGCTGCCTTAACAAAATCTCTTACAGTATGCGATTCACCAGTTGCTAATACCCAATCTTCAGGTGTTTTGTAGTTTAACATACTCCACATACCCTCTACATAATCTCCTGCAAACCCCCAGTCTCTAGATGCATCTAGATTCCCAAGTGTAAGTTTTGTTTGGAGTCCATGGTATATTCTGCCAACAGCTCTTGAAATTTTTCGTGTTACAAAAGTTTCTCCTCTTTCTGGAGATTCGTGATTAAATAATATTCCATTTACAGCATGTATACCGTAAGACTCTCTATAAATTTTTGTCATATTATAAGCAAATAATTTAGCGGCAGCATAAGGGCTTTTTGGGACAAACTTAGATTCTTCATTCAAAAAGGAAGTGTCTTCTCCTCCGAACATTTCTGATGAAGAGGCCTGATAAAATTTTATATTTTTACCTGAGTTTTTTACAGCTTCAAGAAGAGAGACAGGCCCAATTGTTCCTGATTGAATACTATACATTGGGTTTTTAAATGAGACTGCAACATGTGATTGTGCAGCTAAATTGTACAACTCATCAGGTTGAATTGCATTAATTAATGAACTTAATGAAGAAGGATCTAATAAATCAGAGTAATATAGTTTGAATTTGTCTTGGGGGCCATACTCTGATATTAAAGAATCGATTCTAGCTGTATTAAAGGAAGATGCTCTTCTAATAGTTCCATGTACCTCATAGTCTTTTTCTAGTAAAAATTTAGAAAGATAATAACCGTCTTGTCCAGTTACTCCTGTTATGAAAGCCTTTTTCATTCTTCAGCACCATAAATTTCTTGAATTTGTTTGTTTGTTAATATATACCCTAATGTTAGAAAAAATATAAGTGGGAAGTGGACGCCGTCCATGCTTATGTCTAAAAAAGACACAAAAAATACAGGCACTAGATAAGAAAAAATCCTAAGATTTTTACTATTTGAATACCATTCTTTTATTAAATAAAAATAAAAACTTAAAAAGAAGATAAGTTGAATATACCCCCCTCTAGAAATTATTGTAAAGAAGTAATTATGCACATGTTCATTCATCCCGTCTCTCCCTAAACGTCCAGGGGCGGAGCCATCAAGCATTATTGGTATCACTTCGTTATAACCATATCCTATTAGATTTTTACCCTTTAAATTAAGATCTTCAATAACATCTTGCCATATGTCTAATCTCCAATTAGTAGTTGAGTCTGTTGAGAAAATTCGTCCATCTAAATAATAGAAAGAAAACAATGTTTCAAGTGTATCTTTATTTTCAATAATTTGTGAGCTTGTTGTTGTTATGTTTTGTACTGGCTCTTCTGTGAACTCAAAGAAATCGATATCTGAAACTCTATAAAGAGTAAAGATGAGGGCTATTGACGAAATAAGAAGAATTAAAAGATAGCTTTTCAAATTCTTAACAATATATTTTCCAAAATAAAAGGATTCCAATAGGAGAAATAAAATTATTCCCACAAAAGAGCCTCTGCTTTGATACAACAAAAGAGGTAAGAAAAGAAAAGTAATAGTGTATATAAACAAAAGTTTATAGAAGACTTTATTGATATAAAAACTTATAAACAAGCAAACAATTAATATCAGATGAAAAGAGTCACTTGCTTTTGTAAATTGAAATTTATCAGAAAATTGATTGAAAAAATCTATTATAAAATTTGGATAATTTCCTGTCGAAAATATATAACTAAATAAAGGCAATAAACCAAGAACTAGATATGAAGAAGATGGAATTAACTTATGTTTTGAAAAATATTTTCCAAGAAATATATATGAAACCATCCAGATGTATGAACTTGATTTGTAAGTATAGCTGCTTACAAAACTTCCATTATTTAGGAACAGTGATATAAGAAAAGAAAGAATAATTAATCTATAAAAAAGTAAAATTTTATTATTCTTAAATCCAATATTTCCAGAAATGAAAAAAAATAGTGATAATAATAAGCCAAAAAGAACAATGAACTCTCCAAGTCGGAAACCAAAAATCATTATTCCAACAAAAGATCTATTGAAATATGCAACTAAAAAATAAAATACCAGAATTGTAAATAATGTATTTTTTTTATTTATTTTTATCTTCATCTTATTTTTTTAATAAATGATCTCAAAATAAACAAAACACGAGAGAGTATTGTTTTTTTTGGAACATTTCTGTTTCTTAAAATTATTTCTTTATTTGAAAGCATTTCTTCAAATAATTCTAAATAGTCTTTCGACATATTTGTAGCATTAAACGGATACTCTTTTATTTTTTCTTCGTAAAGTCGATAATTTTCAACAACTTCATTCAATTTTTCTAAAAAATTTTCATTATTAAACTTTAAACCATAATTTTCACAATATTCAGGTATCCCCCCGCTGTCGATAAATAAGAGCGGAAGACCACATTGGGCTGCTTCAATATGATGGTTTCCAGATGGTTCATTTAAAGATGCGGTGATATAAAGATGATGTTTCTTTAATTCTGAAGCAAGCTCTAACCCATCTAGGGGGGGGATATAATTAGAGTTTTTAAAGTTGAAGTTCTTTGGCAGATTGCCTACATAGGAAAATTCTATCTTTTCTGACCATTCTGAAGTCCCAATTAAATCATCTAATTTTGAATATACATCAAATCCTTTATTCCAATTATTTCCCCAGTGATGGGTTACAATTTTTAATTTATTTTTACTTGAATATTCAACTCTACCTTTAGAATTAAATATGTTTTCATCTGCACCAGCATAAATAACACTTGCGTTTTTATCATTTATACCAATTGATAAAAATAACTTCATTAACCAAGTGCTGACAAAAATTGTCGCATCAGCTACCTTGTTTGCCTCCAGTAAAGTTTTATTTACGTTTTTTGTGTTTTTTCTTTCATCACATTCATTAATTCTGTGAACGACAAGTGTTTGATTGTTAATTTTTGTTAAATATTTAAAAACATCAAAATCTGTAAAAGCTGACGATTCAGAGGTAATTCTTGGCTCAGTAAGTAATATTAAATCGATGTTATCATCTTTCAGATTATTAATTACTTGATGATTATTTTCAATTAAATAATTTTTAAGATTTATGGCAAAAAGATTTCCACCTCCCCAAGGGCCATCTTTAATATTTGTTCCAATACTAATTTTCATTATGAAAATAATTTCTCAAAGCTATCAATACCTTGCGGTAACATGTATTTTTGTACTTTCTCATAAGCATGTTCTACGTTTGGAATAGCACTTATAACATCTCCTTTTGATATGATAGACTCGGATGACAGTATAGTTTTTGCAACACCAACATTATTTGATATTATTGGAGTTTTTGTGGCCGCACATTCTAAAATAGCTTGTGGCCCGCCCTCAACTCTCGAGCTTACAATATAAAGGTTTAAGATATTGTATAGTTCATTGAGGTCTTTTATGCTTGCCATTTCAAAATACGAATAAGTAATATTGTGACTTTTTAGTTCAGAAATAACATATTGTCTTCTTTTTCCGGTTAGAACAACATGTAAATTGGGAATTCTATCTTTTAATTTTAAAATATACTCAATAAAGATATCGGGTCCTTTTATTAATTTGGGTGATTTAAGGTCTTTTCCTTCGGTGTCCCTTTGAAATGAGCCAATTAAATATTTGTCTTTTGGTAAACCAAACTTATTTTTAATTTTTTCTTTATTGTCTATTTTGTAAAAGTTATTTTGATTAATCCAAAAAGGAATTATAGAAATGTCTTTTTTTGTCAATTTTGATAAATCTTCATAAGAAATTTTAGAAATGGTGTGAAACCTGTCTACATAGCTTTCTAATTCTTTAAAATTTAAATAATCTTCATCTTTAAATTTTTCAAAATCAATATGATGTATAGTACAAATTACATTTTTTTTTGATAACTGTTTTTGATTAAGTTTTTTCCAAGTCCAAGGTGCCATTATCCATACAGTTTCTGATTGAAAAATAGATTTAGAAGTTTCTAGTTTAGTGTGACTATAAAACTCTTTTCTAAACCTATCAACTATCCAATTTTCTTTTGCCTTGTTTATATATATAGACATAACATTATTTAGTTTGGATTAATTTGTTTTCTAACACAGTTTGCATAGTAGTTTTGTTCGTTCCTAAATTTTTCTGATAAATTATTTTTTGTGTTTAAAACATATAGAGCTTTATTGAGGTTTCTTATCTTATAATTATTTTTATACAGCTCCCAGGCTAATTTATAATCTTGTGCATAATAAAAAGCTTCTTCATAATAATTTAAACTTTTTATTACTTCTTTTTTTATCATAAGTGTTCCATGTATGAAAGGATTCTTGTACTTAATCAATATTTTAGAAGGTATGTAATAGGATATACCTGGTATTTTTTTCTTGTTTTGTTTATTAATAGCTCTTGTATATATTGCATCATAATTATTTGTTTTCATTTCATTAACCTGTAGCTGTAATCTATTAGGTAAACTTAAATCATCAGAGTCTTGTCTTGCAATTAATTTAGAAGATGCATTTCTCAAAAGTGTGTTTAATGATTTTGTCAAACCTTCATTTTCAATATTTCTGAATACTTTAATTCTATCGTCCTGTTCTTCAAATTTTTTAATCTTTTCAAAAGTTGAGTCAGTAGAGTTATCATCTAAAATTAAAAATTCAAAGTTTTTAAAAGTCTGATCTAATATACTTTTTATGGAACTGCTAACATTGCTTTCGTCATTATAAACACTCATAATTACCGAAACTTCAAGAGTCATATTACCTACTGACATAACCTTTGAACAAATCGATTAAATTTTCTTCATTTAAAAAGTCTGAAAGAAAAATTTTATTGTTTTTACCCATATTTTCAGTGTCTTCAAGGTTAATTAATTTTTCTATTTTTTGTTTTAAATCTTCATAATTAAATTGTTCAAAGCAGAATTCATAATTACTTGGAAAAAACTCTGAAATGCCTCCTGTTGAGGGATATATTGATAAAGTTTCTAAAGAGGAAGCCTCACAAAGTAAAGTTGGTTGACCTTCGAATAGTTTTGTTGCAGTAACTACAGCTTTTGCATGCTTAATTAAGTCTAAAACTTCAGCGTTTGACAATGCTCCTACAAACTCGATACTGCTTGTGTTATTTTTTCTTTCTAGGTTTTCTTTATATGGTCCTTCACCAGCAATTTTTAATTTATAACCATACTTGTTCTCAATAGAATTAAATGTGTCAACTAATTCTTTTACCCCTTTTTCTTTAGAAACACGTCCTGCATACAGGAAATATTTTTGTGATTGCTGTTTCTTTTTTATATTTTGTGTATCAATAAAGTTAGGATAAACATTTATCTTATTTTTTGATATCCCAAGATTTTCCATAAAATTTTTATGAAATTTAGTAAGAACAAAAATCATTAAATTGTTGTTTGATAATATCTTAAAATATTTTTTTCCATATCTTATAACTAATAAAGACTTATAAAAAGATTCTGAAAAATATTTATTGAATAACCCAATCTCATTTTTACTTATCCCACAACCGTTGCAGAATTCTAAACCTTTTAAGTGGTTCCTAGAAAGATAAAACCTTGTGCAATAATATCTAAAATTGTGTACTTTTATAAATACTTTTGCTTTGCTTTTTAAGGATGTCGTAATTATTGCAAGCGAAGCTTTAAACCAAGTATTGTGTATGTAAATAACATCAGGGTTAAATTCATTGATTTTATTTTCCAAGACTTTTATGCTTTTATAATTTTTATTTATTAAAAAATAAATAAACTGTGAAAAAATATTTTCAATTATGTTTTCAAAATAAAGCTCATCTACTTCGAAGTATTTTTTTAAAAATTCAACTTCATTTTGAACAGCTATATCTTCACCCCCAATTTCTCTATATTGATTGTGAATTACTAAAACTTTTTTCATGACCTAATAATTAATCATACAAATATATTTTATTATTAAGGTAAGTTTATGAATATTTTAGTTCTTTTTACATTTGATATTTCTCTTAAAATGTGGAGTGAACAGGGATTAATCGATAGAGAATTTAAAATCTATAGAGAAATTCTAAAAAAAGAACCATCAATTAAATACACTTTTTTGACCTATGGAAATGAAGAGGATTTACAAGTTCAATCTGATAATAACTTAGATGAATTTACAATATATCCAATTTACAATTATATAAAGAGATCCAATTCATCATTTATAAACATTCTAAAGTCAATAATATTTGCTTATAAAATTAAAAATAAATTCAATAAGGAATTCACCATAGTCAAAACAAATCAATTAATGGGTTCTTGGGTGGGAATAATACTAAAAAATATTTCAAAATCTGGACTATATGTAAGAACAGGTTTTAGTCCATACCTTTTTGCAAAATATGAAAATAAAACTAAATTTAAAATATTTGTTTACAAATTATTAACCACTTTATCGATAAAATATTCTGATTTATACTCAGTAAGTTCAAAATCAGAATTTAATGCCTTAAATAAAATATTAAAAATAGAGAATAAAAAAATAGTTGTAAGAAGTAATTGGGTAACTAATCCAGAATATATATCTCTCAAAAATAGATACAGCAATTCTATTTTGTCTGTAGGAAGATTAGAGGATCAAAAAAATTACTTTAATTTAATTGATCAACTAGAAAATAGTAAATATGAACTTAACATTGTTGGCAGTGGAAGTTTAGAAAAATTTCTTATTGATTATGCGAATCAAAAAAAAGTAAAACTAAACTTAATAGGAAATTTAAAAAATAATGAGCTACTAGAAATATACAAAAAATTTAAATTCTATGTATTGCCATCACTTTATGAAGGAAATTCTAAGTCACTAAAAGAAGCTATGGCTGCAGGTTGTATTCCTATAGTTAATGATATAGAGAGTGTCTATGAAATCATAAAGCACAAAGAAAATGGTCTTATACTAAATTTCAAACGAAATTGTTTGGTAGACGAACTAGACATCTTAAATAAAGAAAACAAAGTTTCTGAAATATTATCTTTAAAAGCATACGATTCTGCGAAAAATTTTTCACTTGAAAAAGCTGCTGAAAAAGAACTTGGTGACTACAACAAAATATTAGTAACTTAAAGTTAAATTTATTTAATTTTATTTAAATATCTGTTTCCTTTTTCAACTGTGATTTCAATATGTGAATCATAAGAAAAATCTTCTTTATTATGTGTTGAATTTATTACAGTTATTTTTTCATTATTAAGTATTTCAAATATTAGCTTCTTTGATTCACTGTCTAAATTAGAAGTAGATTCATCTAACAAAAGAATGTCTACATTGTTTAACAAAGCCCGTATAAAAGAAACTTTTTGCATTTGTCCTGATGAAAGTGTTTTATTTGATACAATTTCATCTAGATCTATCATCCTATCTTTAAATTTAAATCTTTCTAGAAGTTCTATAATATAGGAATCTTCAACTTCAGACATGTTGCCATAAAGTAAATTTTCTCTAATACTTGTCTCTATAATTAGAGGCGTTACTCCGACATACCCCAGCTTGCTACTACTAACTTCTATATTTCCTTTTTCTGGTACATACAAGCCACTTATAAGCCCGAGAAGCGTACTTTTTCCTGAACCGTTTGGTCCGGTAATTATTGTATGAGAATTTTTTTCAATATTTAAATTTAAATCACTAAAAATTATTTCACTAGATCTTAAGTATGTAAAAGAAACATCACTGAAAGAAACTGAATATTTGCCATTGTTGTTGATATTTCTAAATTCTGAAATTCTAACTTGCTTTTGGTTTTCAAATTCGTATAAATCTTCAATATGAATGCTTGAATTAATAACCATTGTCAAAGAATTATTTAAATTTCCTAATGACTGAAAAATTCTTAATAGTACACCAATAAACTCTAAAGTTATAAATTTGGCAAAGCCAAAAAAAGTCAACATTATTGCCAATATAAATGCTGTTAAAAAAGTCGGTAAAATAGCATTTAAAGAACCAAAAATAACATTTTGAGCCGCAGCTTTTCTAAACTTGTTAAGAAGAGTTTTAAATGCCAAAGATTCATTTTGAAATGTATTCAATATTTTAATGAGAAACATATTATCAACAATTCTTTGGATATATCTATTTAAATCTTTCGATATTGTGAAATTTATATGTTGATAATATCTTGCCTTCGAGAGTAGAAACTTAGTTGGAAGGGATAAAACAACTAGAGCTCCCATAAAGATAAAAAATGCATAACTATTTAAGGTAATTAAAAAGAAAGAGTAACCAATAATTTGTATTAAGTTATTTAGTAGGTTCGCTGACGTTCTATAAAAAGTAGAAATATGTCCTGTAACGCCATTTATATAAAAATAAGAATCTGCTGTAGAGTAATTACCTCTTGTAAATATTGTTTTTAATACTCTTGCTTTAAGTTTTTCATTTACTTGTAAACTTAAAAGCTCTACGTTGTATCTTTCTATAAAAAGCAAGATATATCTTAAAATAATTAAGATAGGAAATAAAATTTTATAATTTAAAAATATATCAAGAATTGTACTTACAATAATATTTTCAATATTTACATAATCTCCAATAAGGCTGGTAAATATAACAATGACAAAAACATCAATTGCAACCACAATATTTGATAAAAATACTGAAAAAAGTAATCTTATTTTCTTTTTGTTAATTTCAGTAAGTTTCGAGAGATATAAAATCTTATTATTAATTTCTTTAATATTTTTAAGCAAAATTTAGCCTAACTATTGCAATATATGTAATTCTATTCATAATATTTAATAAGTTAATTAAAAAATTTATCAACTGTCAACTTTCATCAATACAGTAAGTCCATTATTATATTCGACCTTTTCCTTAACTACCCAGTTTGTATTATCTTCTAAAAACTCATTAATTGCTGGCATTAAGCCTTTGATAAGTTCAGACCTTGGCATGCTTAAAAAATTTTTATAATATTCGATATCTAAATTTCGTCTAATTATTTCTCCATCATATCCATCAAGTGTTGTGTCGTGTAAAATAATATACCTGTTTGATACTTTTGAATATTTTTCAAGTTCTCTTTTTAGTTGCCCATAAATATGGAGTGTGTCAATAAATATTAGATCATAATTTGAATCTAACTCCAACTCTAAATTATTCTGCCAAATATATTTAATACTGACTTCTAAGTTTTGGGCAACTTCAACGAGCTCTTCCACATCACATTCGTCTATGTCGTTTAATAGATATCTTTTAATACCATTTTGATTTTTACTTAAACCGTATAAAAAAGCCCATGAAGAAACAACCCCCCTAACTCCAGTTTCAAGAATTGAAGATGATTCTTCTGCATATTTGTAGAGTTTATCAAGATGTAAAAAAATATCCGATTTTTTATTTCTTAAAATCTGAAATTTAATATGTAAATATTTTTCAGACTTTGATTTAACTGTTAACAGATACAACGAATACCATTTATACATTAAATATCTTATGGGGTGAGAAAATACTTGATGTCTAAGTGCTTTTTGTATTCCTAACTTCCATATTAAATATTCTAAAAGCTCTCTTTTTTCTATTTTTAACTTAATAAATTTTAAAAACTTTTTCATGCGATATTTCCAAAATGAGACATCATTGCAGATATATTATGAAAAAAAACAATTATTAATAATGTGATTAGATAAAAGTACTTTTTTATATCCTTGTTTTTCAAATGTTCAAGAAAGATTGTTGAAGAAAGTGCTAGCAAATTAAAAATCTGAATCATATACGTTGCTTTTATAGTATCACCACTTGGTATTTCTGGATAAGATACTAAAAACCATAGATATCCAAAAAAGCTAAAGATTATTGATGCTTTTATAAGCTTTGTAAATGGTTGGTGTTCAGAGGTCCTTCTTAAATTAATAAACCCTAGTAATAAAAGTAATGTTGGAAATATAGAAAATATATTTACACGAGCCAGGTAATCACCAATTGCCATTTGGTTTCTTCCATCTTCAAGATAATTTGATGTAAAAGAAAAGTAACCCCAATAATCACCCCACAGATCTGAATACAATATAGGTAAAAACTGATTATCAAAATTTCCCCTAATAGGTTTAGTAAATATCTTTAATGAATCTTGATTGAGTGGGTTATAAAATGATGAAGGCTGATTATTGAAACTAAATCCCATAGACTCCTTATTGAAACTTGTAATTGTTCCGTAATTGGTATACAGGTGAAAGAAAAAAGGAATAATAATTATTAATGCAATTAAAAATGAGATGGTAAAGAACTTAAGGTAATTAAATCTGTACTTATTTTTAATATAATATAAAGGAATTAAAAAAGCAGGAAATATTAGTAAAGCCCATTGTCTACTTATGCCCATCATGCCAAGGCAAACACCCATAGATAGTAGATTTAATTTATTTAATTCAAAATTTGTTCTGGATATTTTTAAAAACAAATAAAGCACAATACTCAAGAAAAATATAATATATGGTTCACCCCTCAACATCGAAATTGTTCTGTAATTTACAGTAAGTAAAGAAATCATAATTAAAACATTTAAATTTAGTTTTTTTTGAGTGTTGTAGAAAAATTTATTTATTGTCACCATGTTTATATAAATTGTTAACAAATATAATATACTCTGAAATATTTGTACTAATTTTCCCGTAACCGGCATACAGAAAGATACTAAATCTGAAGATGAAGATAAATTTCTGCAGATTACTTGAACAAATGATGGAAAAATATATGCTAACGGTGGACTAAAAAATTCATAAGTATCTGACCTTAATGGCAGTTTGAAACTCTGGGGAAGATACATGGCCAGATATTTGGAATAATTGATATGCGCTGAAGCATCATATCCATAAATTATATTGTAATTTAATATATTGTAGACAAGCACAAACACGACCGATGAAAAAATAACAACAAAATAAAAATTTTCAATTTTTTTGTAATTGTTATATAAATTTAATTTGTTCATATTGTCTGTACAAAAATATTACCTGTAAATAAGTTTTTATTTAGATAAACTTATATTTATTAAATAGCAAAAAAAATGTTAAATATCTTAAATTTGATTAGATTAGACCAGTGGGCAAAAAATTTGCTCATATTTCTAGTTCCCATGTCAGCAGCAAGAACAGAAGTACAATTATATGTTGACCTATTGATTCTGTTTTTTGGATTTTCTTTTTTTGCATCTACAGGTTACGTAATTAATGATATTTTAGATTTAGAGTCTGATAAAGCTCATTATATTAAAAAGTATCGAATGCTCCCTTCAGGAAAGATTTCAGTAAAAAAAGCAAGTTATATTGCTTTTGTTATGTTTGCGACAGGTACATTATTTTTGGCAACCTTAGATTTTATAATCCTATTAGTATGTATCTTCTATTTAGCTATGAGCATGTTTTATTCAAGGTATTTAAAGTACATCAAATACATTGATATCTTAATAATTTCACTCTTCTTTGTTTTGAGAACATACTTAGGTTCTTTATCAACTGGTATATTGATTTCACTATATTTACTTTCTCTTATTTTCTTTTCAAGTATGGCGTTAGTGACCGGTAAAAAGCTTTCTATTCTTAAAGATGATAAGATTAAAAAATCAAAAATTCGTAAAAAAATAATCAAAAACTACACTGAAAATGAACTCCGAAATATATTGAGTTTAAATTTAATTTTAACTTTTTTAACTTTTAATTTCTGGGCATTAAATAGCTTTGATATTTTTAAGTTTATGTTTATTTTTGCGAATATTGCATTAGGTTTATTTTGCTTGGAATTTTACAAACTAAGTTTATTGTCTAAAACAGAAGACTTTATTTATACTTTAAAAAATAATATACGGTTATTTTCTAGCTTTATAATATTTGTTATAACAACTATCTATGGGATATTTTTTTAAATGCAATCAAAGCAAAATATAGTAACTATTGGGTCATCATCTGAAATTAGTCAATGCTTTTATAAACAAGCTACATCCAAAGATTTCTTAGTTCATACTATCTCAAGAATAGACCTTAAAACTTCTAATCATCTAAAGATTAAAGATTACATCAATGAAGTCGAAAAAATAAAGCTGTTTTTATCAAATATTGAAAACCCAATAATTATTTTTTTTAATGGATTTTTAGCTGAAAATAGAGACCTTACAGAACCTACTGTTGAAGAGATAAATAAAACAGACTATGTTAATTATCAAATTCCATATTTTTTATCTAAATCTTTATCTGAAAACAAAGATATAAAAAAATTTATTTTTATATCTTCAATAGCTTCTGTACGCCCAAGGTATAAAAATTATATATATGGATTATCTAAATATAAACTTGAAAAATCGTTAAGATTTTTAAATTTATCAAAATACTTAGTATTACGTTTTGGAAAAGTTGAAACGAAAATGTCAAGTGACCATAAAAGTCCTCCTTTCACAATTTCTGCAAATAAAGCAGCGAATATAATTTTAAAAAAATTAGATTTTGAAGGTTTTAAATACGCAAGTTTTAGTATTTTTATTTCTGGTCTTTTGGTTTTAATTTTTCCAAAAAGAGTTATTGATAAGTTCTAAACTAAATTAATTTAATGACAGATAAAAAGTTAGCAAATAAATAACTAATATTATTTAAAAAATATTCAAAACTAAATTCAAAATTAATATTGCAGCAATGTTCAGCTCGAAAGGCTACTGGATATAAAAATAAGAGATATTTTAACCTTGAACTGATAATGTTTTTATCAGACAAAAGATAAATAGATAGCAAGCAAAGTGTCATAATGTACAACCACCTTCCCCAATCAATTGCTATAAGAAATAAAGGAACAAATGTTACAAATAGGGGTAAAAACATTTTAAACAATTGGAATGCTTGTTTATCAAACAAATATGGGACTAAGGAAAACAGGAATAATACTATATAAAATAAATAAACATCTCTATTCAAATTTATAATATAGTTTTGAGAAATAAGATAATGAGCATTTAAATCCCAGGTTATAAAATCAAAAGAACCATAACCACACAGATTTTCTAATTCTAAATCATACATATAAGAGCACAGTTCATTTTTTATAATTGTAAGTTTTTGTTCTGTGGGTCTTAAAAACAAATTGATAAGAATATAAAAAGCAGATGGCAATATATAAAGAATGTAATCAAAATATTTTTTGGTTTTTTGAAAATTGTATAGGATAAATAAAATTGTAGAAAGAAAAAATAAATTAACTGAATGCGAAAATATTCCAATTGTATAAATAATTGAAGATGCGTAAAGTGAAAGATTATAATTTTTAGATTTAATTGAGCTTGTCAAAATAAATAAAGCCAAAATTCCTAAAATTTCTTTTCTGAAAGATCCTTGAGAGTCATAGATGGGGAATAGAAATGCAAGTGGAGAAAATATTAAAAAATAAGAAATTAAGTTTTGATTTTTATTATTAAATGTTTTTTGTAAAAAGTAAAAAATTAAAATATAGAAAAAAATTAAACTGTAAGTAATTATGTTTAACAATGTAGTTCCGCTTTTACTTAAAGAAACAATTAAAGTTCCTATAAGGCCTCTGCTTACAAAACCAAATTTATAATTTATTAACCAGTCAGCAGTAAGAAAAGAGTGCCCTCCATTTAGATTTAACTCCCTGAAATAACTAAACAATGGAATGTAAGTAAGGATAAGCAGAATAAAAAGAAAATATCTGTAATTTGATAAATTTAATAATTTTATAACTTTCATCAAATCTGATGATAACTTAAAAAAAACAAATTTTTAAACTTGGTTATCATAATATTTATGAAACCAACACTTTCATGGGGAAATTTACCAGATAACTTCATAGTAGATCAAATTCAATACAGCGAAAATATTTTTGATCAAAATTATAAAAGCATTCTTCCCTATGGTAATGGCAGAAGTTATGGTGATGTATGTATTAACAGTACGATGATAACTTTGAGTAATTTAGAAAAATTTATCAATATTGACAGAGAAAATAATCTTATAACCTGTAGCTCAAATATGACAGTTAAAGAAGTTTTGGATTTTTTAATTCCTAAAGGATACTTTCTTCCAGTAGTTCCAGGAACACAAAATATTACAATAGGTGGAGCAGTTGCAAATGACATTCATGGTAAAAATCATCACACTTCTGGAAGTATTGGTAACTTTATCAAAAAAATAGAGCTACACCGATCAGATAAAGGGATTATTTTTTGTGATGAAATAAATGATAATTCATTATTCTTCTCAACTATCGGTGGCCTAGGCTTAACAGGCATAATTAGATCAGTTACAATTGAAGTTAAAAAAATTGAATCTGTATTTATAGATTCTGTTTGTGAAAAGTTTTATTCTTTTGAAGAGTTTTTAAACATTAATAATGAACTTGAAAAAAATTATGAATATTGTGTTGCATGGGTAGACCTAGTTAACATAAAAAAAAGTGGTTTTAAGGGATTGCTCCTCGCAGGTAACCACTCTAAAAATAATATTCAGAAAAAAAACACTTTCTCTACTAAACAATTTAGTATTAACTTCCCATCCACACTTCCATTTTCACTTGTTAATAAATTAACAATTAAAATTTTGAATTTCTTGTATTTTTACTTTGTAGGTAGGACTAAAAATTCGATTCAAATGTATAAAAAATTTTTCTTTCCTCTTGATGTAATTAACTTTTGGAACAAAGCTTATGGTAAAAAAGGATTTTTCCAATATCAATTTGTAGTTCCTTATAAAAATGTTGAATCTTTTTTTAATAAATTTGTAGAGTGCTTAAAAAAATATAATGAGCTTCCTTCACTCACTGTTTTGAAGTCCTTTGGTGATATCGAATCAGTTGGGATGATGTCTTTTCCAAGAAAAGGCGTAACATTAGCTATTGATTTTCCAAACAAAGGAAACTCAACACAAAAATTATTTGATGATCTAGATTTGTTAGTGAATTCATATGGGGGTGCTATATACCCTGCAAAGGATTCACGAATGTCAAAAGAGACATTTCATAAAAGCTTTCCTAAAAAATTAGAATTTGAAAAAAATATAGATCCGCTTTTTTCATCTAATTTTTGGGAACGAGTTAGGTAATGTCTAAAATATTTGTTTGCCCTATAGGGTGGTCTTCCTTAGAATAATGAGCGTCTAGATGATAGATTTTGTTTGAATGACTGAATTTGTTGTTCTCAATCTTAAACAGAACATCTTTTATTAACCCCGTATCTTTTGAATTCATTCCATAAGCACTATTTTCTCGTATTCCATGACCATGAATATTTCTTATATTGTAAAATAAATATCTTATTTTCAGATTGTTTATTTTTAAAATATCTAAAATCTTACTTTTTAAATCTTCCTTTTTTGTTATTTGTTTAATATCAAAATATCCACTCTCTAGCCAATAGTTCATCATCTTTTGGTCATATATCCAACAAGCCATATATCTGTGATTATCATTTACATAGTAAGAACTATCCCCAATTTTAATTATTTTTTCTAATTTTTGTTTCTCATATCCAAGTGCAAATTCATTCCCCTCATTATCTTTTTCAAGAAGCATAAATCCTGGAACATAATTTTTTGAAAATAGTTTATCTTTTTCATTTAGCCAATATTCAAAAGACTCTTTTGGGATTAAAATATCATCATCTGTTTGTATAAAAATATCATATTTTTTAATATTTTTTTTAATAAATTTTCTTGGAGCCCAAGTTAGGTAATAACCTTTATTTCTATAAAGTAAATATCTAAAGAACAGGTTGTATTTCTTTACAAAAATATTGCCGTTTGTATATTTTATATCTTTTAGATTATTAATGTATTTTTTATTTGAATGGATAAAAATATCTACAGTACTTTGATAAGATTCATATTCATTTATTAATTTTTCAAGAAAGTTTTCTTTGTTTGTATTGAAATAAATTATATTTACAAGAACTTTCATAGAAGAATAATAATAACCCTTTATGAATTAGTTATAATTAATAAATTAAACAATGGAAAATAGTGCGTGACAAAATTACTTTATACTTTAAAAACACTTCTATTTTAATTTCTATAGTTGCGATAATTTTTTTTGTAATTTTTAATAGTCAAAAATGCCCTGAAATTAAAGATTTTGAAAAAATAGACTACTTACAATTATTTAAATACAACTTCATACAATCTGATTTAAATCTTGACTTTGAAGAAATATCAATATTTCCTGAATACAACAATATGTCTTGTTTGGGACAGATAAACAATCTTGATGTGGAGAAGAATCAAAATAATCTTTTATACTCGGAAAATTTAATTACGTTAAAAATTTTTACATCTACAAAGCTAAAATCTTTTATTTATGCTCTACTGTTAACTTTACAAATTATTAATTTAAAGTTTTTAAGTAGAAGAGATAATCAAATTTTATCTTTTTTATATTCTGTGGTGTTTAATTTGTATTTTTTTGCAGGAATTGTAGAATTTTTAATTTACACAACAGTTGGGCAAATTGTTATTTATTCCTTTCATACAAATGTTGAAAGTCTTAAAAAAGTTTATTCTTCAAAATTAAAAAAATTTATTTTTCCATTTTTTTCTGCTATAAATTTATTGATTTTGATAGATATGATTTATGAAAAATATTTTTTTATTGATTCTTATTTATTAAATTATAATTTTGGATTTATGAGGAGAGGACTGATCGGAAATTTTATACTATTTTCTCCATTAAGCACATTATTAAATATTGTTTTGATATGCTGTCTATTGATACTTTTGTATTCTCTTTTTTTATATTGGACATACTCTTTATTAAAAAAAACAGATGATATCTATTTATACTTTATTGCATTTTCTCCCTTAATTTTTTTGTATCAACTAGTTAATACAACAAATTCTGTAAACAGTAATCTTATGGGTGGTGAATTTTTAGGGTTGGTAACTGTTAGCTATGCTGCGCATGCAAAAAATAAAATAAATTTTAAAAACTTAACCATATTATTTTTTTTATTTACCTTTTCATTGTATGTTCATGAAATAAATTTATTAACAATATTTGTTATTCATATAATTCTAAAAAACAAATTTTTACTTAATTTGAATATGTTATCCGCTTCAATATTTTTATATTTTTATATTTTAAATTATTCAGAATTTGTAAATAAATTTGATCTTTTTTGTAAACAGTTTCTCTCTTTAAATATACGAAAAGATATTTGCTTAGGAGGATTGTCCAATGCTACATCTGACCAAGTAAAATTTAGTTTAGATATTTTTAGAACTGAAGACTCTGTGCAAACTCTAATTAATAGTAATAACTTAAGTTACATCATTTCAATATTATTTTTTATATTTTTTGCAAGAAATTTAAATTTATCTTATAAAGTTAGGTTAGAAACCATATTCATTTTGCTTATATATTTTCCACTTTTTCTTATAGCTGTAGATTGGGGAAGATGGCTATATGTCATTTTTTCATTACTTTTAATTTTATTTTTAGTTAATGGCACTAAATCCAGTAAAAATATTGATTACTTAGATATATTTTTTTATTTAGCAATGGTTTTTGCACTTAGACATTTTGGAACGCGTGGGATAAATCTTACTAGTGCTAATTTTTTGTTACTTAACAATTGTTATTTTATATTGCCAATATTATTTAAAAACTTTATAAAGAAATAATATTTTATAATTTTCTTATTTTGTTTAATGTAAAATTTAGTAATGAAAGTTTTAGTAGTCGGCGCTGGTTGGACGGGAGCAACTATTGCTAATGTTCTTCATAAAAATAATATAGATGTGTTATTAGTTGAAAAAGACAATACGATTGGAGGACATTCAAGAAGTTCTGAAATAAATCAAGTAATATGGGAACCCTACGGTGCGCATATATTTCATACTTCAAATGAGAAAGTTGCTAGGTTTGTAAACAGTCATGGGATGGTAAGACCCTATGAGCACAAAGTTATTACAGAAATACGTGATAAAAATGAAACTTTTTTTCTTTCCTGGCCTCCACAGATTGAAGAACTAAAAAAATTATCTCAGTGGAGTAAAATTAAAGAAGAGATTTCTAATTTACCAGACAAGCCCCTAGGTGAGAGCTTTATTGATTATGTAGTTTCAATGATGGGAAAAACTCTGTACGAATTGTTTATTGAGGGATATTCAATGAAACAATGGGGAGATGAGCTTAAAAATCTCTCATCAAGTTTTGCCCCAAAAAGAATTGAACTGAGAAATGATGGTTATAAGAGACTTTTTAAAGATAAATATGAATACTTCCACCCTGTTGGAGTAACTCCAGTAATTCAATCTATTATCAAAAATATAGACTTAAACTTAGAAAAAGAAATTTCAATGGAAAATATACATGGTTATTTAAATAAATTTGACCACATAGTTCTTACTTGCCCTTTAGATGTATTTATGGGAAATGAAGAACTTCAATGGAGAGGTATTACTCTTGAACCTAAATATTACGAAACAGTAAACGAAACTGATGTTTTGACAGAAAATTATGTAATTAACTATCCAAGTTTAGAGGTTCCTTATGTAAGAACAATAGAAACAAAGCATGCAACTGGACAAAAAATAAATGGTACTGTAGTTGCTGAAGAGTTTACTGGAAGCTCAGATAGGCATTACCCTGTAATCACTGTCGATAATACATATGAAAAAATTAATGAAAATTTAAAATCAAAAATTAAAACTGAAATGAACGAAAAAGTTTCTTTTGCAGGAAGACTCGCAAATTATACCTATATCAATCAAGATCAAGCTATATATCAAGGATTTAGTGTTGCTGAAAAAATTTTAAAATTGGCTAATGGCAAAAAATAGTCAAAATATATCAGTTTTGATTCCTTTTTATAATGAAGAAAATAATTTAAGTAAGGTAATTTTATTTCTGCAAACAGCTTCTCTGAAGCTTGGCTTACAGAACTTAAATGTAGTTTTTCATAATGATAATTCGAATGACAGCTCAGTTAACATAATCAATTCTTTTAAAGAAGCAGTTAATTTTGATATTCACATAATAAATAATGAAGGTGAAAACAAAGGTCATGGAAAATCTTTAATTTCTTTGAAAAACTATATTTCATTGAATAAATGTGATTATGTTATGACGCTTGATTGTGATATCAAAATTTCTCTACTTGATTTTGTAGATCTATTTTCGAATTTGAATGAAAATATAGTAATTGGTAAACGAAGAAGGCTTGGCGATGGAGTTGTGCGTGGATTCATAACACTTACTCTTGAAGTTCTTATGCTATTCAAAACAAAGGTTTTTTGGAGAGATGTTAATTGCCCAATAAGGATTTATCCTTATGATAAATTCATAAAACAATGGTCATCAGTTGACTTAAATTCTATTATTCCCAATGTTCACATAACTAAGCAAATTATTCTAGATAAAGAAGAATACAAAAGAATCAATGTTGATGAATTTAATGACAAAAAAAATAGTGGTGTTACCTGGAATAACGTGTCTTTATTAACAAAATATAAAAAATTATTATCATTTTGCTATAAGGCCTGGCTTGAAATTTAATTTTTATTTAGAAAATAAACTCTATAATTAAGCATTTTTTTAGTCTCTAGTCTTTTATAATCTTTATTTTTGATACAGGTTGGTTGAATATAACATTTTTGTCCTTTGATTCTATTATTAATTTCATCTTTTAAATAAATAGATTGTAAATGTTCATCTCTATTATCTTCAATTCTCACCAATGATATAGGAGATTGTAAAAATAGTTCATATGAATACAGCCTGGGTGTTAACAGTACAGAAAAGATAAATACAAAAAATAAAGCAGGAGTTATAAGTTTAGAAATGCTTTCAAATCTAATTTTGCCAATTGTAATGGTTAACAGAGTAACTGAAATTAAAAATACTCCATACCCATACCTAACCGTAGGGCCAGTAAAAAAGAATCCTGCTACTACAAGTACAACAAATAATATATAAAAAAGAAGGTTTGATTTTTGTTTCATGTTTCGAGTGGTAAAAAATACTTTATTAAACATAAATATAAGAACAAATGATATTAAAAAATTAGAATACACCTGAAAGTTGTAGGCATGGTTAATCCAATTGTTAAACCAAGTTAGAAAATTATAGTCAAGTTGATAACCATAATTACCGACAATTACTGCATTAGAAAAATTACCGACTGTATATTTTTCTGTCCAATACAAGTTTGAAATACATGTTTGAGATATTGGAAAAATTGCACACCCAGAAACTGCAATATTTTTAAGAATATAAATGAAGAAAATACTAATTAGAAATACAACTGATGTAATTTCTTCGCTTTTAAATTTATTTTTAGTTAACTTATAAAAATAATAGATAAGTAAAAGCGCGAGATAAACACTTACAACCTTAATTTGAAAAGCAAACAAAGACAACATTGAAGCTAGAAAGAAATTTTTGAAAATAAAATTTTTATCAAGCATATCGTTTATTAATAAAATCGCGGCAATGAAAAATAAAACTCCAACTGCTAAATCGGGCTTTCCTACCATTTGAATAGAAATAAATCCATTACCTCCTCCACCAATTCCAAAATTATCTAAAAAAGAATAAAGGACTGTACTTATTGAAACAAAATACAGGAAAGTATTTTTAAGGTTTAGAAAACAATAAATAATAAAGTTATAAAAAAAAGTAAAAAATGCAATATTTAAAAAATGCAACAATACAAAGTTGTTTTTTAACCATAAATTTGCTGAAATATATTCATAAATGGTTGACCAGCCATATGCTCTATATAAATTTGAGAGCCCTATTGTAGTATTGCTTTCACGTATCCAGTATTGAAAGTTTAGATGATAATCGATTGAATCAAAGTGTAGTTTTAACCCATAAGTACTTACAGCAAGTACCGCTGGTACAAATAAAAATGTTAAGAATAAAATAGCTTTATCGTGGGTCTTGAATTTTTCCCTTAGATTAAAAAGTAGAAACAATATGATTAAAGCACCAAAAAATAACCTTAAATCATTTATTGGAACAAAAAAATTTAATAATACAGACATATTTCCAATTACAAATAATGAGATGATCGGAAAAAATATAATTATTGGTATATTAAATACTTTTAGATCATCTACTGAATAGGTTTTATCAAATAGAGACTTGTAAAATATCAATAAACCTCTAGAAAAAAATGTTAGAAATAAGTAAAAAATGATAAATAGAACAACTGTCATTATCTTTAAAATCTTATAATTTTAATTTGGTTTCCAAGGAGGGTTTCCAGAATTCCAAAGTTTATTAAATTCCAAAAGTTCCCTAAAGGTGTCTAATGGTTTATAAAATCCATCATGGATATATGCTTTTATTTGTTTTTCACTCGATAAAGCTTCAAGTACTTCAGACTCTAAAATAGAATCTTCTGAAAGATAATCAAAGATTTCATTTCTGAAAATCATAAAACCAATATTAAAGAATGAATCTAATTTTGGTTTTTCTTTAAAACTACTAACTTCTCCATCACTATTCATCTCAACCATTCCAAATCTGGACTCCATTTGAGTTACAGAAATAGTTGCAACTTTATCGTGTGAACTGTGAAAATTAATTAATTCGTTTAAATCTATATTCGCCAAACAATCGCCATATGTAAGTATGAAATCTTCATTTAAGTAATCTTTTATTTTGAAAAGTCTTCCACCTGTATTAGTTTCTAGACCTGTAAAAATTGTTTTTAATTTAAAATTTGGGACTTTTTCAAGTGCCGAAATTTTATTAGATGATGAATCATATTCAAAATTTTTAGAGGAATGAAAGTTAGAAAAATAATTATTGATAATTTCATATTTATAACCTGTACAAACAATGAAATTATTCAAATCATAATGTAGAAAATTATTAATTATGTGCTCAATTATTGGTTGGTTGCCAATTTTAACCATTGGTTTCGGAGTTATTTCAGTTTCTTCTTTAAGGCGAGTCCCTTTTCCACCTGCCAAAATAACTGTTTTTAGATTTTTATTCATACTAATTTCTAATTTCATAATAATAGTAACAACTTAAACTCAAAGATTGTTTTTTATTATTATTAACACGTGGAATTAAAAAATAAAAATATTCTAATTACTGGTTGTACTGGGTTAGTTGGAAGTTGGTTAGCTGAGAGTCTTTTAAAAGAAAACTCTGTATTTGGAATAGCAATTGATGATTCTCTTAACTTTTTGTTAGAGTCAAAAAATCTTATCAATAGTTTTGATATAACATATTTGAATATCGCTAATTTTGAAAATCTCCACAATTATTTTTTATCAAAAAAATTTAATTTTGATATTGTCATACATCTTGCAGCGCAGACTCAAGTTATAGATGCGTATGAAAATCCAAGAAAAACTTTTGAATACAATATACAAGGAACTTGGAATCTTTATGAGATTTGCAGAGTAAACAATATTCCCATTATTAATGCTTCATCAGACAAGTCATACGGATCAACAGATAATTTACCCTACAAGGAAGACCATCCATTAAATGGAGTTCATCCATATGAAATTTCAAAATCTGTGGGAGATAATTTAGCTTCATCATTTATAAAAACTTATAATTCAAATATTACATCTTTGCGATGTGGGAATATTTATGGAGGTGGAGACCTTAATTGGGATAGGCTTGTACCAGGAGTTACTAAAGCTTTATTAAAAAAGGATCGACCTGTTTTACGCAGTGATGGCAGCTATACAAGAGATTGGGTTTATGTAGAGGATGTTTCAAATGCTTACTCAAAAGTAGCATTGAATATTCTTGAAGGAGAAAAAGTATCTGATTTTTATAATTTTTCTAGTAAAGAGTACTTCTCTGTAATGGATATTTATAACGAATTGTGCCTATTAATACATGGAGAAATAGTTGAACCAATATATGAAATAAATTCAGAATTTGAAATAAAAGATCAGCAACTTGACTCCAGCAAAATTTTAAATGAACTAAACATAGAAGCATCTGAATCACTATCTTCCGGCTTGAAGAAAACAATTAATTGGTATGAAAATTTTTTAAATAATAATGAATAACTACGAAAATTCAAAAATTTTTAATGAGGTTAAATACTTTAAAGGAATTGTGCATAAAGATTCTAGGGGTAGATTTGAAAAACCTTTTTATGGCGAAACGCTTGAATCAGAATTTCCTCATATTAGAGAAGTACTAATTTCTACTTCTATTAAAAATGTCATCAGAGGACTGCATTTTCAAACTCCTCCTTACGATGTAAAAAAAATAATTTATTGTACTGCAGGTAGGGTAAAAGATGTTTTTATTGATATTAGAAAAGACAGCCCAACATATGGAGAGATTGATTTCACCTATTTATCAGAAGAAGATAGTCATTCTGTTTTAATTCCAGAGGGATTTGCGCATGGATTTAGTGTTTTAAGTGAGAGTGCAACAGTAGTTTATTTACAATCAAAAGATTTTAAAACTGAATTTGATAAGGGCATTCACCCTTTAAGTCTAGATATTGATTGGGAAGTTAATAAACCAGTTATCTCAGATAAAGATTTATCGTTACCTAAATTTGAAGAATTTGATAGTCCTTGGTAGCCAATAACAAATCTCAATTAATCGTAACTGGAAGTACTGGGTTTATTGGTAAAAATCTTGTTAAGTTAATACATAATTTAAATTATTCTTTTATACCTATATACAGAGATACTGATTTCAAAAAACTTAAAATCGAGAAGTCAATTGACACAAAATTAATCCACCTGGCAACATTTTATAGTAAGGAAGATCAAGATAGGAAGAAGATATACGACTCAAACATCGTCTTTGGAAAAAAAGTTTTAGAAATAATAAAAAATTTTAAAATTAATAATTTTATTTATACAAACACAATGTTTAGTTATCAAAATGAGAACAATCACTTTTACTACACAAAAACTAAAAATGAATTTTCAGAATTAATAAGAAAGGAAGTAAATAAAGAATGTGTTATTTCTGAAATTTTTTTAGACAATACATTTGGTTCAGACGACGATAGAAACAAGGTAATTAATAATATAATCAAGAATGTAAAATCTAATCAAACTTCGCCAGTAACAAATAAAGAGGCGTTTTTGAATCTAACTTATATAGAGGATGTTTGTAAGTGCTTAATAAATGAATTAAATTCCTCTAAAAGTGAAATTACAAGAATTACATCTAGCAAAGACTATAAATTAGAATCTATATTTGATTTTTTAAAATATTATCTTAAGAGTGGTGAAAGTAAAGAAGAAATTCTTGAAAGTAAAGATAGTAGATATGCTGCAATGACAAATATTCCAAAAATAAATACCCACTACGTAGAAACAAATTTTATAAAAAACTTAATAAAAGTTCTAAGTTAAATTAAGATTCTTTTTTATCTTTTTGGTAATACTTTAATACCTTGTTGTAAATTCGTTCAGATCTTAATTTTCTAAGTAATGAATAAATATTTTTGGGAAGTACTTTTCTGAGAATTTTAAATATAAGGTTATACAATCTCCAAATTGGTTTTTCTATATAAAATATTTTGCATAAGTAAAAAAAACTTTTCTTAAAAAGTTTTAACGAGATTGATTTTTTATTATAAATATTGTCTATTTCTTTTAAAATATATTTTTCTAAAAATCTTGGATATCGATAAATTTGATCAATTCTACATCTTATATGATAGTTTGAAGTATCTATTTTATTATTGTAAAAGTTTCCGACTACTTCCTGTCTTAAGCCACTTTCGGGATAAATCCCAATTAAGCTAAACATTTTTCCTAAAGCTACATCGTCCCACTCAGTATGATCCCAATTATTACTATTCTCGATGATTTTTTTTACAGATGCACGATTAAGGATAATACCCGCTCCATTTACATAATCTAAAGACTTTTCTTGATCAGCAAATTTTTTTTGATGAATTACTCCCCTGTAAACGTACTCAGATGAAATACAGTAATTTGAAATATAATTTTTGAGATTTTTGATATTTACATAAGAACTTGTGTTTGTACGAAATATAAAATCAAACTCTAAGTTTTTATATGCCCAGTCTATGGCGGCAATTGTTTTCTTTCCGATATCCTGTGCTGTTCCACTATCTTCAACATATAAGGTATTATTTACAAGATGTGTTTTTTGACCTGCTTCATAAAAATAAATTTTGGTATTCTCTGAATTAGATTTCACCCAAGTATTATTGATTATGTTTTTGTTTCTTTTTGATGGATAGGTATCCGAACTTAAAATTAAAACTAGTACTTTCATAGTTGTGTTGTTCCTTAAAGGCATTTCTCCCAATTAAAATTTAAAATATTTAACTGTTTACGCGGAAGCAATTTTTCTTTTTTTTGCATTTTCTTCTTATTTTTGTTTATACCGCTTCTATCTAATTTACAGTCTGCTTCAATCTGTTTACAAAAAATATCCTCAAAAGTGTATTCAGTTATATTTATTGCATTTAATTGTTTTCTTAAAAGTGGATCATTGTATCCATAATTTCCAGCAAGATCTTCATCATAACCACCACAATTCCAAAAATTGCTTAATGAAATTAACATTGTACCTGCTGTTCTTTCGCGTCCTTGTCTAGAAAATGTATAAAATTTGTTTTCATCTAATTCTTCATTTGCCTTTTGGCATAATTTATAAATATCTTCTTTTTCAAAGTATTGATCCATGTCACAAAATAAAACAAATTCTGTTTCACAAACTGTAGCTCCTAAATTTCTTACTCCAGGAATATTCCATTTAATATCTTGATTAATTCGATAGATTGATAAATCTAGATTTCTTATGCTTTCTAAATTGATTTTATCAATTAACTTTTCTGTAGATCCATCATCAATAATCTGGAATTTAATTTTTTCATTATAATTTTTCCAATTGATTAAGTGGGTTTCTAAATATTCAAAATCATTGTAGTAAGATAAGCTAATTGTTATATTTTTCATCTGTAATTTTTTTTCAAAACAGTTAAACCATTGTTGTGAACAAAGTGATATAAAATTGACCATTCAGTATTGTTCTGTAAAAAAGTTTCTACTTCATGCCACATTCCATCACCTTGGTCACCAATAGTTTTATAGGTCTCTGTATCATGAAGCATAATTAACTTGTTTACATTAGAAGCATTTTCCAGTTCCTTTTTCAAATGATCCCTATTGTGTAAAGAATCAATAAATAGTAAATCTGCATCTTCAACTTTATACTTTGCTGAATCGTTAAGCCTAAAATTGAATTGTTTATTTTCCTTTTTACACAAATTTTCAAAATGATCAACTACTTCATCTTTAACAATGTCTACAGAATCTAATCTTTCAACTCCTCCAAGTAAAAGAGCTGCACTTACCCTACATTGTGCTGTACCAAATTCAACAGCTGTTTTTATTGCAAATTGGTCAACAATTAACCTTATATTGGGTAATAATTCATTTACTGAAAATTTTCTGTTGTCATTCCCAAACTGTGATGATTTCCAAAAATATTCTTCTAAATTTTGAGATTCAAAGCAGGTCTTTCGTAGAAGTGGTATATCTTTTGGATTTTTATTGACATTATTAATTTTGAATAATTTTTTAATCATTTTTTTTAATTTTTGAATCATGTTTTTACCATTATATATTGTTTAATTACTTCTTTCGTTGAAATATTTTATGGTTAATTTATTAATATGAATTTATGAAAAAAATAGCAGTTTTAACAGCGCTATACGGATCGGAATATTCTATAACTGAACAAAACGTATTTGAAAATGTTGATTATCACGCATTTGTTAGTAAAGATTCAAAAATAACCTCTTCATCTTGGGTGATTCATAAAATCAATGAGCATTATAAAGAAGGTAATTTTCAAAATAGATTGAACGCTAAGATTTTCAAAATTTTACCTTTTAATTTTTTAAACAAATATGAATATTTTATCTGGATTGATAACAATATTAAGTTAAATGAAGATCCTAATAATTTGATTGAAAAATATCTAAATAATTTCAGTTTAGCATTAGTAGAACACCCAAAAAGAACCTGTGTATATCAAGAAATTAAAGAGGCGTCTTTAAACAATCTTGATTTACAAAAAAGATTAGAAAACCAATTCAAGCATTATAAGCAATCTAACTATCCGAAACATAATGGTCTTTACGACTGCAGTTTCATTATGACAAAAAATAATGCTATAACAAAAGAGCTAGGAATTCATTGGTGGTCTGAAATAGAAAAGTTTTCTAGTAGAGATCAAATTAGCCTGCCATATATTTTAAATAAATTAGGAATTGAGAGTTATCTGATTAAGCAGGAAGAAATTATTGATAAAAATATAATCACTAAATCGGTCCAAGATTTTAAATCAAGATTAATTAATCAAACATTTAGTCTTTTTAATTTTAAAATCAAAATGGAAAGAATATTCTTTAAAATATTAAAAGCATAATTTACTTTAAAAAAAATATCTTTTCAACAAAATTATTTTGTATAACATTGTTGGTGTGAATGAAAAAATAATAGCAGTTATTCCAGTTTTTAATGAAGAAAATTCTATATTTGAAATTCTTGATAAAATATCTAATTATTGTGATGAAATTATTGTTATAAATGATGGATCTTCAGATAGGTCAATAGAAAAGATTATAGATTTCAAAAAGTTAGATAAAAAACATATAGAAATAATTGAAAATAAGAAAAATTATGGAATAGGGTATTCTGTAAAAAAAGGGTTTGAACTTGCACTTAAAAATGGTGCTGAAATAGTTTTAAAAATTGACGCTGATGGCCAACATGACCCTGATGATATTCCTAAATTTATTAAATTAATTAACGATAGTAATTTAGACTTAGTTAAAGGAAATAGATTTTTTGACGCTGAATCCATTCAAAATATGCCCAAAATTAAAATTTTTGGGAACTTGATTACAACCAATATTCAAAAAATAATATCAGGAAATTATAAATTATCAGATCCTAATAATGGCTTTCTGGCTGTAAGGGCAAGCAAACTTAAGTCAGTTAACTTCAATATTTTAAATAACCAATACTTTTTTGAAAATTCTTTATTGGTAGTCTTTACTGCTTTAGATTTCAAAATAGACGAAATAGGTATTCAGACTATATATAGAAATGAAAAATCCAGTATTCCAATTTTTACTGCTTCGATAAAACTATTACCAGTTTTTATTAGTTTATTATTTAAGAAAAATTCAATCAGAGCTTTCCAAAAATTATCGATAAACTCCCTGATTTTTTACATTGGCGTGCTCATACTTATCATTAATATTTATTTAAATAATACAATTTTCTGGTTTATTTTTTCAATTCTAATAGTTATTTATTTGTTGATAGATATAGTAAATTTTTACAGACAAAATTAATTTTGTACTAAATATTTTAAAATTTTTCTAGCTATCAAGATACAGAACAATATTATTGAAAATGATGAAATAATACTAATTTCATTTACTTGAATTAAATAATCTTGGAAGTCTAAATTATTAACGGGCAATCCGTAACTATCTAAAATGTTGTTTAGCCCATCAATTCCAAATAAACTTACAAAAACCTTAAAAATAAACATTCCTAAAAATGAAGTTGTAAAGATCTTAAGATAGGCATTTATTTCTAAAAATCCTTTAAAAAAACCATATAAGTAGTCGGGTTGAACAAATTTTTCATATTTGCCGAATGAGTTTTCAATAACTTCAAGCGAAAGTTGGGTTCCTGTCCAACCCTCAAAGAATAAGACCGAAAGAATAGAAATAATTGAAAATATCAAAAGATAGATATCTGAGATATTTTTGTACTTCCCAATATGTTTAATTAAATATAAATATAGTAAAACTGAAAGTGTTATTAGGGGGTATACATACCTAAAGCCGTAAGCATTGCCAGTTGATTGCCATGCATTAATTATTAAAAAATAAAAAGAAAATGTTGCAACTAAGAAAAATGAAATCTTCTTGTCTTTAATAAAAAATAAAATTGAAAACAGTAAACCAAAAAATATTATTGGTGAAAACCAAAAAACTCCAAATTCTTGTGTAAATAGAACAATAATAAAATCCAATATATTATTTGAAATAAAATGTAAAGGATTCAAGAATAGAGATTCAACATAAGTAGAAACAAAGTCGTGTTGATTATATATAATTCTTGGATTGATAGTATAAATTCCCCAAATTAATTTTGTATGTACAAGGAATAAAATTAAAAATATTGTATTCATTATATGAAAATTTAAACTTTTGAATAGTCTAAATTTAGAGTTTGCAAAAAATAAACCTTTGACAATGAATGGTAAGAAGAAAATCTGATAATTTGTCCATCTGATTAATAAAACTAAAAAGTTAAAAAAAGAAATTAAGTATATATATCTTGCCTCACCAGTTTTATAAAAATAAATTAGAAAATAAACAAGACATGTTATCGCAAATGTATCATATACATGTGTCATGCTGTACCTTTCAAATGCATAGTATGGAAGTCCTGTGCCAAGAAAGATAAGAAGTAGTTTCAAATTTGAATAATTAATATTTAATAAATTTTTGATTTTAGAGAGAAGAAAAAATGTTAAGAACAGGTAAAAAACTGAAGAAAATGAATAAAAAAGAACCTTGTTACTATAGCCTAAACTTGTATCTAAGTTGATCAACTTATCTAACAAGTTTCCAAAAAATAGAAAAGGTGCACTTAACAAACCTGTTCCAAAGAAACCTATCGGTGAAGGTTTACTATTTATAAAATTTCTTCTTGTTTCAAAACCACTTAATTGATTCGAGTAGTCAAAATCAAAATCAATTGCTATTGTCTCTGAATGCATATAATAATCGTGATCATCATTGCAACATTCAATTTCAGTTTTTAATCTAAAGTCAACTTTTAAAAAAAGGAGTAATAGCAAAAATATAATTGAAACTTTTGCTATATTGTTTTTATTCATTCTTGTATTTTAAAAATCTTTATTTAGATTTGTATAATTTATTAATATTTATCATAAATTGGATTGTTTTAGGAATTTTTCTTTATAAGCAAATATCCATAAAGATTAAAAATTCCTTTTTCGGTGACATATGCTTCTTTTTGCTCTCTTATAGAAAAAACAATATCAGTATATTTCTTAATCAATTTTTCGAAATCTTCTTTTCCAATTACAGTAAAGGGATATTGAATATCCCTATTTTTAATTTTTAATGTCTTAGGAATTTGTCTTCCTACACCATTTGTTGATAAATCTGATTTTTGTACCCCCACAACACTGATATTTTCTTTTTCATTTAAAGCTGTATTTGTTATGTAGAATTTAGCGAAATCTAGTTTTAAAAGATTTTCTAAATAATCTATAGGACTTGGTGTGTACACTAATGAGTAATTTGAATAAATTATATCAAATTTTGTATTTTCAAAAACTTTTTCATCAAATGAGCTTATAAATGATAACTCTTCATTTTCAATTCCTAAAATTTTACATTCTTCAACTAGTTTGGGTGTTTCAAATACTATCCACTTCAATTTAATGTCATTGCTAATAATTTTTCTTGTTATAAAGTAGTGATGTCCAGCACCTCCACCAAAATCTAAAATACAAATTTCATTATCAACATTTTTATATGAAGTATTGATTAATAATAATTTCAACAACTGCGAGTGATCATAGTTTGTGAAATCTACTTTTTCGTTTTGTATTTTATTTTTGAAAATTAACCCTTTAGCAGCAATAACTTTTACTAAATCCTGATTTGAATAGCTATCACAAAAATCAATTGCTTCATCATAAGTCTTAAATGTCCTGACTGGAACAGTTTTATTATTTACTACGACTTTAAAAAAAATTGGTGGTATGAGTAGCTTTAAAATTTTAATAAATTTTTTCATTTTATATTATTTCCTCACAGATTATATTGAAAACTTGTTCAGCTCTATTTGCCCATGTGTGGTTTTTTAATACATTTGTCTTTGCATTAATTAACATCTTGTTACGCTCTTTTTCATCAAGAACAAACTTTTCATATAAATTTTTTATCTGCTTTACATCGGTAAAACCAATAAAATGTTTTTCATTTTCAAATAAATTTGAAAATACATTGTCTTTAATATTGCTTAATATTTGTGTCTGCCCAGTAGCCATTGCTTCAAAATATCTCGTTCCAACAATATCTGCTGGTCCAGTAGAAGAAAATGTAACCCTGCTGGAGGACAAATGTTTTACATATTGCTTTTGACTATTTTTAAGGTGCGATGAGAAGACTATTCTTTTATCGTACCAGTAGGGATCTTCGAACAATTCGTTCATCACTTTCCTTCTTATATCATTGTCTTGTTCTTTCCTGATTACACCAGAAAAAGAAATATCGTAAGCTTTAATGTTATTTTTCGACTTATACATTTTTGGATTTACTGCAAAATTTACATTATGAAATGGTGTGTTTGTTAAGCTTGAAAATTCTTTAGTCTTGTTTAAAACCGTGAACGCCCCTCTAAATTTTTGATTTTCAATCCAATCTAATTTGTACTGAAGTAAATGATATTCTTTATTCAAGTAGATAAATTTTGGAATTTTTATATTTCTGAGGTCCGGTAAAGTTTTATGATTTATATCTGTTGCACCGTAACCAATAATTAGTACATCGGGTTTGAATTTAACTTTGCTAATTTGCTCTTCTATATTTTCAAAAGTAGTAATTAGATGAAATTTTTTTGCTTTTTGTTGAATAGCTTTTTTTGTTTCGTAATAATATATATACTTTTTACTTTCACGATTTTCATAGAATAATACATTTAAATTTTCCATATACGAATTATATAAAACTTTGCCTCAAATGAATGTAGAATATTATCTATGCAACAAAATATTCAAAAATATTATCTTGGTAAAAATGTTGTTATTACTGGAGGTGCATCGTTTATAGGTAGTCATTTGGCAGAACTCCTTCTTTCTCTTGACGCCAATGTAAAAATAATTGATGATCTTTCTTCTGGAGATAAAAATAATATATCAGAAATTAAAAATGACTTAAATTTTATTGAAGGAGATGTAAGGGATGAAAGTTTAGTTGAAAGTGAATTTAAAAATACTGATATTGTTTTTAATTTAGCTGCAATGCATGGGGGAAGAGGATATATCGAAACCCATCCAGTGGAGTCACTAAATAATATGGTTTTAGATCATGTTGTGTTTTCAGCAAGTTGTAAAAACAGTGTTGAGAAGATAGTGCATGCGAGTTCAGCTTGTGTCTATCCAGTGAATTTACAAAGTAGCGATTCGGAAAGGAATTACCTCTCAGAGTCTGATGCAAACTTTACTGAACCAGGAAAAGCTTTCTCAGATGGTGAATATGGTTGGGCAAAATTAATGGGTGAGTTACAATTAAAAGCTTTTCATAAACAGTATGGGGTTACAGGTATTGCATCGAGAATATTTACAGCATATGGCGAAAGAGAAAATGAAACACATGCTGCTATAGCCTTAATTGCTAAAGGTGTTCTTAAGTTAGATCCTTACCCGATATGGGGGGATGGAAATCAAACAAGGAATTTTACTTATGTTGAAGATACAGTATATGGATTGGCATTATCAGGAACTTTGAAAGAAGGATTTGAATCAATAAATATTGGGTCTAGTCAACACAATACTGTCATGGAATTGTGCGAAGAAATTTTTAAAGCTTTGGATTGGAGACCTGATAAATTTGATTTTCAATTAGATAAACCCGTTGGTGTGAAAAGTAGAGCATCTGATAACACAAAGATAAAAAATCTATTTAATTGGGAACCAACAATAAGTTTAAAAAAAGGTGTCGAGAATACTGTTGAGTGGTATTTAAATAATTTAGATGTAGATAAATTGAAAAATTTAGAAGAACTCCTTTTAGAAAGATGAGTTCTGTAAAGTATTAAGGTATTAAAAGATAAATCTTAAATGGATAAAGTCGAAGTTGTTATTTTAGGAAGAGGTGAGTCTCTTAAAAAACTTGATAAATTTCAATCAGAATGTACTGATGTAATTTTGGTTAATGAATTTTGGAAATCAAAAAGAAATCCCTGTGATTATTATAAAGTTCCAGAAATTTCTAAGTTTATTGAAGGAAAGGATATTACCCTGATTTGTACACCTACTATTGGAGACTTGTCTACTTTAATTAAAGGTATTGATTCAGATCATAATATTAAAAACAAATTTAATACAGTTTTTGCTCCTGGTTCTGACACAGACAGAGACAGTATAGCAAACGGTGATTGGAGTGTTTTCCCTGAGGAATGTCTAGAAGACTATAAATATGCTAACTTAAGTGGCGAGTTGAAGATATATGATGTCTTTTCAGGAGAGTGGAAACCTGGATGTGTTAGGGGTTCTTTAGCATGGGCTATCATTCTTGCCATTAATTATTACAAAGCAAATAAGGTAACTATTTTTGGTCTTGATTTTTATGAAAAGGATTACCTAGTTTCTCAGAATCATGACTATGAAATGGAGAAAAAGCAATCTCAATCAATCAAAAATGATTTTTCATTATTATTTAAGTTCTATAATAAAGTACGTTTTACAATACACACTTTTTCATCTTATGATCCTGAATTAGAGAATGTCACAATCCTTTAAATCTTTAAAAAATATTTTCCATGCTTTTTTTGATGTAATTATATAAAGTTAAAGACTTTTCTGGTCTCAATGAAATGAAGCCAACAACGAAGTAAGTTAGAAAAATTGAATTAAATATGAGATTATTTATTCCCTAATTCAAAATAAATTTAATGGTAAAATTCAGTATGGAAAATTACAATGCTGCAATCTATTTATTATCTTCCAGAAAAGATTTTCTTTATACAAGCCTGGAGTCATTTTATAAAAACTGGAATGATCAGTACAATTACCCTGTTTATGTACATTACTACGATGATATTTATGATGATTTAAATTTTCAAAAAGAATTTAAAAGAATTTCACACAATATATTTTTTAGACCTATTGAGTATAAAATTCCTGAACACATACATGAGTCCGAACTGTTTTATAACAGAAGTTATTTAAAGTATGTTAACTCTGGAAGGTTTACTAAAGATAGAATTGGATATCTTCATATGCAATGGTTTTGTACAAATTTAACTGGATTTGGAAACATTAATTCAGGTGCTAAAGATCTAGAACAGTATGACTACTTGTGTCGAATTGATGATGATTTGTATTTTAAAAAGAAAATTAATTATGATATTTTTAAATTTTCTGAAAATTATCCAATAAGTTCAGGATCTGTGTGGAATGTAAAAAAAAGAGAATTGAAAAATAATCCTAAGCATGGGAATATTGAAACAAGAGAATTCTTATTTGAGTTTATAAAAGAGTATATTTTAGAAAATAATTTTACTGTAAAAAATAAACAATTAAAAAAAGCAATAGATACCAATAATGAATTTCTTATGCACACTTTACCCTGGCAGAGAGGAGTTTTTGTTTATAATATGTCTAAATATAAAACAGATTTGTTTACAGAGTACTTGGAAAGAGTTTACAAATTTGGAGGAAACTATAAACATAGATGGGGTGATATTGAAATATTAGCTCTTTTCAATGCTACACATTTTGAAGAAAAAACTAAGTTTTTAAAACTTGAAAAAAAAGGATATTACGACCCAAAATTTATAACTTCATTTGCTCCTAGTACAAAAATATAAAATTATATTTCTCAAATAAATAAGTTCGGTGGGGCGTACAAACATCGCTGGGGAGATCAAGAAGTTCTTGGTCTTTATAATTACATACATTACGATATTCCATTAAATGATCTTGGTTTGTTATCAGGTAATTTTTATGATCCAAGAATTGAAGGAACCCATTACGCACCAAGCACATCCAATGACTTATTTTTTAAATTAAAAAAATTTTTTTATTCAACAAATAAGAAGTCAAGAATCATAAATTATTTTAAATCTTAATATTAGATTCATAAAACTTTAATTTGATTTTAATGGTTAAATAATTTTTTTATCAGAATTTGTTTCTTTTTGATGCAATCTCTAAACATTTATTATTACGTATCATCAATATTTCTTAATTTATTTTTAACAATCAACTCTGATTCATAAACTTTTTTCTCGCCGGTCCCTAATGAGGCTTTTATTTTATTAATACTTCCGACAAGCTTATGCATACCCTCTGGACCTAAAGAAGCAGCTTGATCGGTTCCCCACAAAGCTCTATCAATAGTGATGTGTCTCTCAATAATTTTTGCTCCAAGGACTGCAGCAGCAATGCTTGTCGATAGTCCACTTTCATGACCTGAATACCCAATAGGATTATCTGGATAAGTTTCAATTAGTGTTTTTATCATGTTCAGATTTAATTCTTCCGGAGGACAAGGATATGTGCTAGTTGTGTGAAGGATAGCCAAAGGATTGTTTTTTAATATCTCGTATGCTTTATTAATTTCATTCATTGTTGACATACCAGTTGACATAATTATTGGTAGACCTGAAGATGCATATGATTTTAGTAAAACTTTATCTGTTATTGAAGCAGAGGCAATTTTTAATACAGGTATTTCATAATTTAATAAAAAATTTAAAGAATCAACATCCCAACAAGAAGCAAACCAATCTAATTTAAGTTCTATACAATATTTTGATATTTCATCGTATTCTTTTTTTCCAAATTCAATTTTGTATTTGTAGTCAATGTAAGTCATCTCGCCCCATGGAGTATCTCTAAGTTTTAACTTCATATGTTCAGGAGTCGATAATTCAGGATTTCTTTTTTGAAATTTCACAGCAGTGAAGCCTGCTTTTTTAGCTTCTAAAATTAATTTTTTGGCTAAATTTAAATCACCATTATGATTTATTCCTATTTCACCAATAAAATATACATCATCTGATCCGTTAACTTGATTGCCTATGATATTGAAGCTCATGTTCTTAAATTCTAGTCTGATTAAATTTTGTTGTGTATCATAAAATTAGTGAAAAACGTATTTATAATCCCAGCAAGGTCTGGTAGCAAAGGTATTCCAAATAAAAATCTCCAATTAATAAATGGAATCCCAATGTTTGTATGGTCAATAATCCATGCAACATATATTTCTGAAAAAAATGATTTGGTACTTGTTTCTTCAGACAGTGATAAATATTTAAAGATAGCAAAACGTTGGGGTGCAGTGCCAATTAAGAGACCAAAAAAATTAGCTTCTGACAAAGCTTTTACAGAGCCTGTAATGACACACGCTATTTCTAAAATAGATATGGAGTTAGAAGATAATATAATTCTTCTTCAACCTACAAGTCCCTTAAGAAGCAAAAAGTTAATGGAGCAATTGAAAAAAGAATTGCAACAAGCGGACTCAGCAATTTCACTTACTGAAAGCTACGAATTTAACTGGATACAAATCGATGCTGGTAATGTGAAACCAATATATTCCAATAGACCTAGACGTCAAGATATGCAACCTCAATTATCTGAAAATGGCTCTATTTACTTTACTAAATTTAAACATTATAAAAAATATGAAAATAGGGTTTATAAGCAAGCTAAGCCATTGTTTGTTAATTTTTTTGAGTCAATTGAAATTGACACTTTTGATGAGTTAAATTTGATTCAAAAGATTTCAAGAGAATTTAACTCAGAATGGTTAAAAAATATTTTTAAAAATAAGAGAATCAATAATCTTTTTTTAGACATTGATGGAGTATTTGCAAAAAATCAGAAAAAAACAAATGAAAATACCAGGTTTTATTCCACACAAGACTCTAACGCTCTTCACATGCTTTTACAAAAAGGCGTAAATGTTGTTTTAATTTCAAGTGAAAGACATCATCACTCGGTTGAACTATTTAGAAAAATAGGAATTAAAGAAAGTTACTTTAATATAAGTAATAAATTTGATTTTGTCAGAACTTATATGAAAAAGAATAGCATTCTTAATAATCAATGTGTTTTTGTTGGCAATGATATTCAAGATAAAAAATGTTTAGAATATTTTCAATTATCACTAGCTCCAAAAGATAGTAATGAATCAGTTAAAAAATATGCTAAGTTTATATTAAGTAAAAATGGTGGAGATGGAGCTATAACTGAGCTTGCCAATTTATTGTTTTTACAATAATTTGAAGTAATGAACTTTATTTTTTATGAACTTATGCACTACTTTGTTGGCTCTTTAGATTATAAAAATTACTCGCTTTGTAATTTTAAAGATTTATCTAATAAAAAATATTTATTGCCCAATGTAAAAAGGTTGAAATGATAGAAAAAGTTTTATTTGTTTTTAAAGAAAAAGGCTTTTTTGGGTTATTTATTGCAACTATTAATTTTTTCCTAACACGTTTATTTGGAATACGTATTACAAAAGATAAAGAGAAAATAAAAAATTTGTCAAATAATAAAGTTTTTTCTAATTGTAATTTGGACTATTGTGAAGAAGGATTTTATTACCTAAATCCAATGCCTTCGGTTGATGAATTAAATGAATACTACTCATCACTTTATTGGGATTCTAGAGAAGAAAAAATTTATGGTGTAAATATCCGTGATTTAGTACATTTTGCTATTTTAGAAGAGTATATTCCAAAATATTTAAGTAGTGGAAAAGTTTTTTTAAACTTTGGTGCTGGACACGGTGGCATTTCAAATCTCTGTTGGCTTAGGGGAATGGACATTATAAATGTCGAACCAAGTTCTCTTCCAAATTTCTACACAGAGCGATGGAAAACTGTTGAAGATATAGATCAAATTGAAAATTATTCAGTAGATTTAATTTATGGTAGCCATAGCCTTGAGCATGTACAAAATATTGAGAAATTTAAAGAACAAGTAAGCCGAGTAATAAAACCAGATGGATTCATGTTTTGGGAAGTACCAAATGCAAGCTGTCCTGGCAACGGAGCGCAAAGAAGGCAAGTAGACATTCCACATACATATTACTTTGAAAAAATATTCTTTGAAAAATGGTTTTCTAACTATCTTATTTGTAGTGGATATGAACAAAGTCAACGCTTTGACGTAATACAAGAATGGAAAGAGTTTAAAGATGATAAAGGCTCTGTAATTAGAGCACTAGGGCAGATCAATAAATCCTAGCTAGTAATTTGTAATTTGAAAAAAAGAATAAAATAATAAAAAACCTTCATTTAGCATGGATTTGATAAATAGTAGCTAGATTTAAGTGATACCATAAACCTTTGATTGGCATTTGTGTTTTTATTATCTTACAATCACTAAAAACATCATTTATTAAATAATTAATCCTTGTGAAGTAATTAATGTGTTGCCTAAATTGTAATGAATCATAGTCAAGTCCATGCTTTTTGAATTTTCTTTTTCTATAGACAACTTGTAATATACGTAAAAAAATTGAAGGATCATTTGCGACCCACAGACTAACAACACCTCCTTTTTTAATTACTCTTTTTATCTCTAACAAACTTTTTTCAGGATCTTGCAAATGAGATATTAGACAGGTGGCTAGTACCCTATCTACTGAATTTTCTTTAAAATCTGTTAAATTTTCTGCATCTTGAAATTTACGTATGTAATTTTTGGAAACTTGTTCGGTGCCTTTTGTAAGAATATCTGTTTCGTAGTATATATCGTAATTATGTTTCACAAATTGTTTGTGGTACCCATTTAAAGCACCTAATTCAAGAACAACTTCATAAAAATCTTTATTCAAATTTTTTTCTAGTTGTTTTTGAACAAGCTTGTTAAAACCTCCTCCGATACCTTCTTGAATTAATTCAGTGTAATCTTCATCAAAATAATTGTTCATAATTTTTATATACCCCAATTTTAATATAAATATTTATGGTTGAAGCATAGTTGAACTTCTGTCGCTATATTTTTAATACACTTACTAATTATTTGACATTAGTTCGTGAAAAATTAACTATATTTTGAATAGAATTATCAAATGAAGCTAGCTGTACACATAACATTTTTCTATCGTGATAAAAAACTAGACGACAGGTGGACCAGTGCTAGTGATAAGTATCCTTATCTTAAAAAAATAATTAATGAATATAATCAGTTTCCTTTAATTGTAGATATATATGTTCATACAAATAAATTATTTAACTTAATGGATTTAAAATACAACACGTATACAAATGGAAAAATAGAATTAGTAAAGCATAATCTCTATAAATATAGTTTATTTAAAGGTAAGAACTATTACTTAACATGGGCAAATCGTAAAACAATTAAAAAGCAAAGAAATGATTATGACTTTTTTATATACCAAGAAGATGATATTTTAATTCCAACAAAAGCCTTCAACTACTGGAAAACTAACAAAGAAAATTGTCTAAAAAATAATTTTAATTTAGGCTTTCTAAGAATTGAATTAAAAGATGAATGTGAGTATGTTTCAGATTTAGGTAAACAAATTGATAAAAGAATAAATATTGAAAAAAAAGAATACGTAATTAACGATGTAAATCCATATTGTGCTTTTTGGATATATGATAAAAAAGAATTGAATAATTGGATTGAAAGTAAATTTTGGGATTTGAAAAATATCCATGGACGAGGAGCGATTGTTAGTAAAAAATTAGAAAAAATTGGTTTAAATAATTTTCCACTTTTAAGATATTTACTTTATTCGTATAGAAATAAAAGACCAGACAACGTAATGGAAGCGAGTGCTATTGGAATAAATGGTTATAGTGTTAATTGGTACAAAAAAACTGTCATACCAATTAAAAATGGTCATGTAGATCCTGATTGCAGGGTTTATCACCTATCAAATTATTACGCGAATGAATCTGGAACTAATATGGGCACAATTAAGTTTGCTCACATAATTCAATAGATATTTTCAATTTTTATTTTGTATCTATAGTATTTGTGCAATGTCTTTATTAGTGATTATAAAAAATTTTTTAAGAATTCTTCGAATTCATTAATATTTATAAAATAGTCATTATGATAAAAATCGTCATTTTCTACATCCGAAAGAAAATAATAATACTTTAAATCTAATCCAGATGCTAAAGAAAAATAACAGTTATTGTGATAATCATTTTTGCCTCTAACCTCAATAACTTTTTTGGATTTATCCATAAATAGCATATTTGATAGACCACCACCATGAATACTGCCAATAACATCTGCATTAACAAATATTTTTGCTTGATCAAAAAAGTCCAAATTTTCAGTTTCAATAACCTCAAATCCATTTTTTTTTAAAACATTTTCGACTTCTTCAAAATTTTTGATTTTCCTTATTCTAGAGTTTTGTCTTGATATCCAAATTTTCTTTTTATTTTCATTTTCTTTTTCATTTTCGATGAAAAAATAATCTCTTAATCTTTCTCGAGATTGATTTAAAACTTGTAAGTTGTAATTGCCACTACCAGCTAAATGATACGGTATCAATAGTTTTTTAATCTTATAAACCCTATTATCTTTTAAAATTGTGTATTTAAATTTATAAATTTTTAATAACTTAACTATAAAATTATATTTAAGTAAGTTTTGATCAATTAACAATTCGTATTCATTAACTTTTAATTTACTATTGCTTATCAATTCTAATCTCTGAACGGAATCTAGAAGCCAATGAAAATACATCCTGGCTTTTTCATCAGTAAAATATATGGCTTTGTCTATTCTTACTGGTTTTTGTTTGTCTTTTGATTTTATGAAATTAATTAAGTTCTTAATAAAGATTTTAAATTTTGTTATTTTTTTATATTCATTCATTTTCCAATGTTTAGATAAAAATTCAAAATGTTTAAATTTATGCAATTTACTTTGAAAAATGTATACATTATTATATTTTCCAATTTTTGGATTGGGAATCACTTTAGTAAACTCGTGTTCAAAAATTTTTATATCTTCAGCTAATAAATTCTCAGGTTTTGATCTTGTGACTATAGTTTTTTTCATCTTCTATAAATAATTATAAGAATATTTCCTAGAACTCGTACTTGCCAGTTACAAATGATCTAAATATATCTCCCCCTTTAAATTCTATATAGTCAATTTGAGAAATAAATTTATCCTTGATTAAATCATTCCAAACTTGAGTTGGTCCACTATTTGCATGGTATATTTTTTCATTGTTGTTTATTAAAATATCATCTAATAATAAAATTGTTTTTTCATTTGCAAACTTTTTACAATTTACTATGTCACTCATTGCGTCGTTATAATGATGACCTCCATCAATAAATATCAAATCAAATTTATAATTTTTTAATTCTAGGTCTGGAATTAATTTCTTAGAATCACCAATATATAAAACTAGCCTTTCACCATATTTTTTTTGTAGATACCATTTACCGAACTTTGTGTAAAAATGCCACCCAATGTCGCAAGAAAATATTTTTGAAATTTCAGTATTTTTAAGAATTGTCTCAGCAGAGTGACCTCCATTAAAACCGATCTCGAAAACATAAAGAGAATTTTTTGAAATATTTTTTAGAAAATTAGTTTGACCTACGCTTTGTTGTGTGTGACCTTCATTTCCTCGATGCCAAAAAATTTGAATTTTATTATAAAACTCCTCCAAAGAATTGACTTTATTTATATGTCTAAATGCTAAACACCATCGAATTAGATTAAAGCACTTAAAAACTATATAAATAATTATTTTTGTTGGATATTTTGTTTTTTTGATTTTTGGATCATCAATGCGAATAATGTAGCTTTTAAGTCTCGCATAGAAATTATTCATTTTATTATTTTAATACAAATATTGTGGCCAGAGGCAGAATCGAACTGCCGACCCCTTGTTTTTTAGACAGAGGCAAACCATTTGTCCTTTCTTTATTTTAACTTAATCATCATTAATATTGGCTCATTTACTAGAGGCTCTAAAACGCAATGAGCACAATGAAATAAGAATTAAAGATATGAGTATTGCTCATTTATTAGAGGATTGAAAACACCTATTTTTGTACAAATATGTATCTCGATAATTATGCTTTTTAACGAGCTCAAAATTATTATCCACTAAAAATTGATTGGTTTCTTTAAATGTATCTTCAAAAATATTTTCAGTTTTATTAAATTTTTCTGAACCCAAATCTGCTGAAATAAAATTAATTCTTTTTAAAGTATCTATTGAGCCCTTTAATACCTGAAGTTCGTGCCCCTCTGCTTCAAGCTTAAACAATGCAATTCTTTTTTTAAACTGATCTAAAAAATCATCTAGTTTACAAACTTTTACTTTTTCGGTATGCGTTGAGTTTGGGATGTAGTTTATTGATGAATCTGCTTTCTTTGTGTTTACATAAAACGTGGCAGAACCATTAAAATCACTCAAAGCAACTTTGTTGTTTTGTCCTTCTGGTGCATTCAAATTAAGTATTCTAAAATCTAGTTCTGATGGTTCAAATGAGATATAATTTATTTCATTGGAAATTTTTTTAAGAGATAAGAAAAACTCTCCAATATTTGCGCCACAATCCAAAACAGTATCTCCATCTTTAAAACTTATATCTTTCAAAAAATATTCATCTGCTAATTTGTCTAATCTAAATTCTATAGACCTTAGAAATGAAATAAATCTAAAAGGCTCCTGTAAGTATATTTCTAATAAACGATCTTTAAGAAGATATATTTCATCTCCTTTGTACTTGACTCGAAGTTTAAAATTATCCTTTGTTAGAAACCTAATGTAGAAGTTAAAAGTGGTTGCAAATGTGTTGTGTTTAGTTTTTCTAATTAAGTTAAATATGAATTTTTGTATTAATTTCATCTTATTGTGGCCAGAGGCAGAATCGAACTGCCGACCCCTTGTTTTTCAGACAAGTGCTCTACCGACTGAGCTATCTGGCCATTTGGCGGGGACGACGGGATTCGAACCCGCGACCTCCTGCGTGACAGGCAGGCGTGAACTCCAGACTTCACCACGCCCCCATTATCTATCTATATTACCCATATATTATTTTTTAAAAAATCTAATTTTAAAAATAAAACTTTTTCTAAAGAGTGTTTAAAGTATTAAAATCTCAAGTATTGAGAAAAATAAACATTTCTAAATATCTTCTTAGGTTTGTAGTTTTACAGACTTTAATTACCTTTGTAACAATTTGGTACTTTGATTCATTTCTAATTGGTGACTACCTTTACGGCAATGAAATAATAATTAATAATTTATATGAAGACAGGTTAAGGTTTTTTGAGTTTATTCCAAAAGAATTTGTAAAAATTGATGTCTTTTTATCAATTTTTGTATTTTTCTTTTTAATTGTCCTGTATAGTTCTAGTTTTTATTCATACGTAAATGAATTAAGCTTTTCTATAAATAAAAACTTACTTGATGAGTTCATTCCTATTTATTTAATTTGGACAGCTTCATTTCTAAGTTTTTTACAACTGTTTAGATTTACTGCTGTATCAAGATTATATTTAATAATTTTCACTTTTATAGTTCCCCTATTATTAGTCATATTTAGAAATAGTGAAGCTATATCTTCTCTGTTAGGAAGAAATCCAACAAAAGAAAACTACATACTGATAAATATAGAAAAGAGCTCAGTATTCAGAGAGTTAAGGCTTCTAAAATTTAGAAATAATATTAAGGAATTTAATAATGTAGATGTTAAGAATACAAATGAAGTAGAAAATACTATAAAAGACTTTAATAAGATTTCATCAATAAATTTAATCGTTATCAATTTCGAAGGTGTTAATTCTATTAGTTCAGATTTTGAACAGTATTTAATAAATACTAATAAAAAAATTCTGTTGGTTACTGATAATAATTTTTCATTTCCATCCAAAATAATTTCAAGAACTAAAAATATTGGTAATAAAAATTTAATTTATATCAATAATGATATTCAATACGGATCAAAATTTATTATTAAGAGGATCATTGATATATTTCTAACTGTGTCACTTGCTCCATTGCTACTACTAATCATGATTCCTTCATACATTTATATTTTCATCAAGAATGGCAGGCCAGTAATAATTAAACAAACTAGGGTTGGGCTACATGGTGACGAATTTAACATGTTTAAGTTAAGAACTATGAAAATTGACTCTCATTCC
>Ga0222715_10000172_pt1 | contig 65684 bp, 89 predicted proteins | sample C33_9DmetaG_FD_165056 | JGI IMG/M metagenome (GOLD analysis project Ga0222715, IMG submission 165056) | Estuarine water microbial communities from San Francisco Bay, California, United States - C33_9D | ecosystem: Environmental > Aquatic > Marine > Unclassified | place: USA: California...
GGCCAAAGTAGGGGTAGGTGTGGAAAAAAAATTTTTAAGGGTTTTTTGGTGTGTGTGTGGGTGTGGTGTGTTTAGGCGGGGAGTTCCTTGGCCTTGGCGTTCCACTCATCACGAGTAGCCTCGGGGAGCTCCTTCCAGAGTTCTCCAAGACGCTTCATGACTTCGGTGCTCTTGACCTTGGTGTCGGGTTCGGCGCTGGCTTCAAGTTCGGCCTTGACGTTGTCCCGCTCGGCCTTGCCGAAGAGGATGTAGCCAGAGACTCGCTTCTTCTTGGGAGCGTCGTCGTCGCTCTCAGACTTGGGAGACTTCTTCTCCTTCTTGGACTTCTTGTCGGGCTTGGTCGGCTCGGTGGTCTTGTCGGCCATCAAGGCAGCCATCTGCTTCTCAAGAATCTCAACGCGCTGGGCAACAAGCTCGAGGGTCATGGACATCGTTGTAGTTCTGTAGTAGTTGGATGCTTAATGGATAGATAGATTGAACCATATTCAATTTTTTTTATAACTAACAAAATTCGCAAAAAAAATAAATAATTATTATTTAATCCCGAGAGATTAATATAAATATAAAGAATAGATTAAACACTAGGAATTTAATATCACGTTCAATAATAGCTGCATTACTGGAAAATCGTCTTCTCGGTCAAATCTCATTTGCTATTATTAGAGCATATTAGGGGTAAATAGGAATTTTAAGTATTCTCTCAAATTCTAGAGTAAATATTATAATAAAAGGGCTTAAAGAAGATTCGCTGGTTGATTGCCTAGTATAGCGGAGAGAATAATTGCGGTATGTATTAAACCTCCCATATAATATTAGAAATCTCTCCAGACTATAAATATAATTTTGAAAAAATTGAACTAATTTAAACGTATTTTAATTTTTAAAATATAATGGTTGAGGTTTGGAAGAAGATTGAAGGATGGAATGAATATAGTATTTCAAGTTTGGGAAATGTTAGGAGAGATAATTACAGAGGATTAGGATATAGTAAGATGTTGAGTGGAAATGGAAATCGTATGGTAGGATTATGTCAGGATGGTAAAAAGAAACAATATAGTAGTTCAACTTTAATCCGTGAAAATTTTAAAGAGGAAAATAATCCACGAGAGATTTGGAAAAAGATTGAAGAATATACTAACTATTCTGTTTCAAATTTTGGGCGAGTTAGAAATGATACATGTGGTAAAATTATGAAACAACACAAGCAACAATCACAAGATAAAACTGGTAAAAAAATAAATTATTATAGTTACTGGGTTCATCTCACAAATAATGAATATTCAAAAGGTGTAAAAGTTAGTAGATTAGTAGCATTAGCATTTATACTAAACCCAAATAATCTTCCTATAGTTCATCACATAGACAAAAATCCATTAAATAATCATGTTGATAATTTAATGTGGGCTACAAATTTGGAAAATTGTCAATCGGTAAATACATTACGAGAGATTGGTGGAGTTAGAACAAATGGAGAAAATGCTTTTAGAGCTGATTTATCTATAAACGGAAATAAGTATGTATTTTGTAGTATGTCTAGAGAGAAATGTCAAGATTGGTTAAATGCTCGTCGTGTAGAAATTGAAAATAATTTAAATTTAACCGAGTTAGATTGTCATAATAAATACAAAGGATATCTAGATAGAGACCCAAAGAGTAATTCTATTTCAGCAAGGGTAAGTTATAAAGGAAAGACATATAGTTTTACAAATCCAAATGAAGACAAATGTCAAGATTGGTTAAATGCTAGATATGTAGAAATTATTAATGGATTAAATTTAACCGAAATAGATGTAAGAAAAAAAGGAAATGGAAGTATATACTTAACCAAATATAAAACATATAGAGCGGAGATAATGATTAAAGGAAAATTATTTGGCAAGACATTTAAAACACGTGAAGAAGGCGAGAGATATATAGAAGAATGTAAAAGAAACAACTTATAAAATTAAAACAATTATTAATTCTTTTTTTTACTGCTAAATAGGGATTGGGATTTGTCGGCCTACCGTAGATATCACGCTGGTTTCTCAACTCCTATTAAATACACTAAAATATATAAAAAAATAATATAAAGAATTTGAGTAAATTTTACGATAAATTCTTAGCAAAATGGTTTAAAGGGAGATTCGCGGCTTTACAATTTCTATAAACTATAGTTTGACTAAGTCAACCCAATATGGAATAATCAACCCATTATCCGAGTAATCTCTCGTCTGTAATAAAAAAAAGTATTTATTTATATATATAATGTCAGATACTGACGATGCACATGCACCAAAAGATATTACAATAATTGAAAATCAAGATGTAGATAGCACTGCTAATAGAAGAAGAAATAATGACCGAGAAGTAGCAGATGATGATGAAGATTATAGACTAATAACTGAACGTAGAGAAAACGAAGAAAGTATGAAAGCAAAAGAATATGATGCTGCACATGCTTTACTAAGATTAAGTAGAAAACCACGCAAAGTAAAAACTCGAAAAACTATAGAAAAAACAATAGAAACAAAACAAAGACCATTGCTACGTGGTAAAACAAAAAAAAAGAGAAAAAGAAAGAAAGGAAAATCTCTCGACGAGGTAAAAAATAATTGTAATTATCCACCCAAAATTTTAAACAATTATATTTTCTAACTTTAGAATATAATGGTTCATTTAAGTAATCCAATTATGATTGGAATTATGGTATTTTATTCTTTATTAACTTTTTTTATTGGTCCACTAATAACAAGACCATTTTTTGGTGATCATCCAGATCAATGTATAGCAGGTTTTTTGGTTGGTTTCACAATCAGTATTTTATTATGGATGAAATTTGGTAGACATTACGCAAAACATAAGTAATCTCTCAATTTTTATATTTAAGTATATATAATGGGCGCAGGCACAAGTAAAATACCTAATTTGAAGAATCTCTCATCGACGGACCTTATAGAAATTCAAAAATCAATTCCAGATCTAATAAATAGAGCTAAGGAGAGAGAAGCTAAACCAACATCACCAAAATCAGCAACACCACCAATAGAAGAATATGATAATGAAGCACAAGCAGAACCAGAAGGACCAGCATCATCACCAACAGGAGGAGGAAAAAAAAGAAGACAGAAGACAAAAAAATATAGAAAAAAACGCATGAAAAAAACAGAGAAAAAATAAAATCTCTCAAAATTATAAAATAAATATCAAAAATATATTTTATAATTTTAATAACCTTTATTTTTATTATACAAAAACACATGTATAATTAATAAATCAATAAAAAAAACTTCACTTTTCCTATATCCACGTCGCCCTTTAGGAAATAACCCAATACCAGTAGTATATGGACCAAGATTAGCACCAATTAAGAATGAATATTTACACATATTATGTAAATTTATAAAAAAAAATACAGAAATTTTAATAGAAAACGGGATAAATATTTTAAAAAAGAATTTAAAGATAATATATAAGTATATATAAGTATATATAAGTATATATAAGTATATATAAGAATTAAAATAAATAACAAAATTTAAATTTTATTTAAAAAAAGATTGATTATTGATTTTATAAATTTTATTTGAATTATTTTTAGAAGCTCGTGTAGCTCAGTTGGTTAGAGCATCGGTCTTATGAGCCGAAGGCCTGCGGTTCGAGCCCGCACTCGAGCAATATTTTTAAAAGCTCCTATAATGTAGCGGTTATCATGGGGGATTTTGATTCCCTCAACCCTGGTTCGAATCCAGGTAGGAGCTCTGGGATGGTTACAGCAATCAAAACCAAAAATTTTATAGACGGCGGGAAAGACCGCACCATCCCGAATATTCCTCTATAGCTCAGTTGGTAGAGCACACGGCTGTTAACCGTGGGGTCGTCGGTTCGAACCCGGCTGGAGGAGTTATTTAAAAGTTTTTGAAAACAAAAAACTTTTTGAATTTTTAAAACCTTTTTTCCTACCACTGTGCCCGAGCGGTTTTAAGGGGGCAGACTTAAGATCTGCTGGCTTCGGCCTCATGGGTTCGAATCCCATCGGTGGTATTAAATTTCGATAATTCAATAAAAATAATATATATAAAAAAATATATATTATTTACAAAATTATTTAAAAGTTTCAATCCATTTTTCAGCATCTTCATAAGTATCAAATGTTTCTTTATATATTACACTATTTTTTTTTCTTACAGCAGTAAATCTTCCATCTGTTCTTGGTTTTATAGAACCAGTGCCTCTTTTTCTAAATTTTGTAATATCCAATTCAGTTAAATTCAGACCATATTCAATTTCAATTCGCCGAGCATATAACCAATCCCAACATTTATCTTCATTTAAATTACAAAATTGATATTTATTTCCATTAATTATGATTTTACACTGAAATCCATTAGCATTTTCAGTAACACAACCTATATTAATATTTTTATTAATAGATTGAGAATTTTCCAAAGTAGTAACCCACATTAAATTACATATTCTATTATCTAATTTATTTTTATTTATATGATGAACTTCAGGAAAATTATCCGGATTTGGAATAAAAGCTTTTGCTACTAATCTACTAACTAAAAATGTATGTTTTTTTCTATTTGATAAAGTAACCCGATAATAACCACATATATCTATTTGCTGTTTCATAATATAATCATCTTTATTTTTATTTTTAACTCTACCTTCAGTTGAAATTAAATAATCATAATCTTCAATTTTCTTCCAATATTCTTTGTCTAAGTCTTCCATAATAATTAAAAAAAATAATATTTATATCAATTCAATTTATTTTAAAATGAATAAATTATTCAAGTAATTTGAGAGTCAAGGTCATCCAAATTTATGACAGAATTTCGTCTTTGATTAAGTCTAACATTACTTCTCCTATAATTGTTTTCAAGAATTCGCTGATTATTTCTAATGGTAATTTCATTCATTCTCTGAGTATTTTGATTAACTATATTACGATAGCGATCACGAACAAGATAATTTTCATTATTATTTACGTAGTTGTAAATATTGTTATTGTTATAGTTATTGTAGTTATTATTGTTATTGTACAACCACATAGGATTAGTCTGACTTGATCGAGTTAAATTAAGAAGAGCCATAACATTATTAGAGCGAATTACCCCAGTATTATTGTAATCATTACGAATATTGTCTAATATGTAATCAATATCAATAATACTAAAATTATTATTATCATCTGGATGATCGTTATTTTGAGCAGTTGTAGGTTCTTCATCTTCAGGAGATGAGGATGGTTCACTATTATTTTGATCGTTATAGTTATTAACATAAATGGAATAAATTTCATTGATAGTTGAATTTTCATTATTATTTGGTAAGTTCATAACAGTATCATGACGACAAGTATGACAACTATTATTAGTTTGACACCATCTTTCTAAACATTCAAAATGAAAATGATGATTACACGGAGTAGAATAAAATCTTTGAGGTGAATCAGGAATATCTGAATATTGAGAACTGAAACATATAGCACAATCTCCCCTCTGATCATGAGGAGTCATGGTGGTCATTACTAAGTTTAGAGAAGAAAAATAAATCAATTTTTTTTCTAATTAATTATTTATCTAAAATTCATAGAACCTAATCTATGATTAGTTCGTTGTCTACGAGAATTATTAACACCCATTCTTAAATTAATAACTTCAGGAGGAGGAGGATTATTAGGTAAAATGATAACATTATTAGAAGTGGAATTAGAAATATTATGTGTTAAAGGTAAATTAATAGCTTCAAAATTATTATTATTTGGAAAATTTCTATAATAATTAGTAAATAAATCAGTTAAATTATCAAGATAAATATCAAAAGTATTAAAATTATCAATACTTTCATCATCAACAAAATTACCGATATTTAAACGTACACTTCTAATAGATGATAAAATACTATCATAATCACTATCATGATAATCATAATTCATAATAATAAATTCATCAATTAAATTTCCAGTTCTACAAGTAGGACAAGAATTATTTTGTTGAGCCCAACGATAAATACAATCATGATGATAAACATGATTACATTTAGTAATAAATTTACGTTTATCATGAGTATTTGAATCAACAAAATTAGAATCCAAACATATAGAACATGTTTCACTCATAAAATATATATTAAAATGATATAAAGATTTATTACAAAATAATAATATATATATACAATATATACCACTATAAAACTTTTTTTATTTAAAAAAAATTGAATATGTTAATATTTAATTTAATTTAGAACATCAAGCCCTGCTAGCTCAGTTGGCAGAGCGCACGGCTTTTAACCGTGTGGCCGAGGGTTCGAGCCCCTCGCAGAGTATTTTTCAGCTCCACTAGCTCAGTTGGTAGAGCGCACGGCTTTTAACCGTGTGGCCGAGGGTTCGAGCCCCTCGTGGAGTATATGCTCCTGTGGCGCAATGGATAGCGCACCAGACTTCTAATCTGGGGGTTGCGGGTTCGAGTCCCGCCAGGAGTTTGTTTTTAACTTGGCTATAGTCTAGTGGTTAGGATAACCGGCTTTCACCCGGTCGACCGGGGTTCGAATCCCCGTAGCCAAAATAACTTTTTTTTTAAATATAATATTTTAATAAAAATATATCAAGATATTATATAAATATGATAAAAAAAATAATTATATTAATATTATTATTTTTAATTGGAATATGTTTTTCATATAATATAATTGAAGGAATAGAAAATGAAAAAGCAAAAGAAGAAAAATCACCAGAAATAAAAAGGTTTAAAGAATTAAATGATATATTAATAGGTGGCGAAAAAGATAATAAGGATAAAATATCAATAAATGATTTTTTTTCAAAATTAAATAGAGAAAAATGTGAAGCAGTAAAAGAAATGATAGATTTAGTTAATATTCAGTTTTCAGAAGAACCAGGAAAAGGAAACGAATTTATACAAAAACATATGAATAATGAAATACCTTTTTCTCAGTGGGCATCAATGTTTTCTTTTATTATTGCTGCTAATATAGGTTCAACTAATATCTTAAAAAAAGATAATAAATGTGGTATATTAAATTATATAAATAGTTTAGATAAAAAAGAATTTACATTAGATATAGGTATTCCATATGGAAAAAAAAAAGAAAGTAATGATAGAAACATGAACTTTGGATTTTAAAAAAATCATTTAAAAATATAACAAAAATATATATTATATATTTTAATCAAAATATATAATGTATAAAAATGATGAGGTATTAGATAATTCTAATGAATTAACAAGCAAAGAAGAAAAATTACTTGATACTATGGATCCAATTTTTTTTAATTATTTATATGAAATAAATAAACTTTTTAAACAAAAAAAATATAAATCTAAAATTGGTTCAAAAACATCTCCTGATTCAGTAGGTCAAACCCTAATTTATTTTAATCCTATAAATGGAACCGAAAGATTCACATTACAAATTCATAATAAATATTCTATGAATGTAACAATTCCATTTAAAAATTCAAACTATTTATATAGCACATCTTTTTTTGATATTGAAGATACTTTTAATTTTTTAAAAATACATATTTAAAAATAAAAACATTTATTATTTATAAAAATGCAAGCCGCAACAGACACTATCATTTTAACCGATTCCACCACACCAGAAAAACCTAAATTTGATATTCAAAATGTATATGAAACAACTTTAGCAAAACTTAAAGTTAAAGTATCCGCTATCACTATCAGAAGTAGTACCTTACATCTAATTATTAAATATGTTATGGAATTAGTAGAACAAACACCCCTTAAAGGTAGCGAACAAAAAGAAATGGCTCTAAAATTAATTAGAGCACTTATTGTCGATTTTACTGATGCTGAAGATGAACGTGTTTTACTTCAATTACTTGATGATGGAACAATTGGAAATATGATTGATTTAATTGTAGACGCAACAAGAGGTCGCCTAGATATAAATACAGCAGTTCAAGTAACTACTGGATGCTTAAATAGATGTCTTCCATATTTATGTTTATAAAATATTTATATAATATATAATGTCGTCAATAGAATTATCAGATTTAAAAATATCCAAAGATTCAAGCGATCGTCAATAAAAAACAAGAAAAGCCAAAATGAAAGCCTTAGAAAACTTGGGAAAACCACCATTAGCAATTTTAGAAGAGGATTTAGGAGAACTAACTGAAGAAGATTTTGAAATATTAAATCCTCATGAAGTAAATATAAAAGAGGCAATTGATAAAAAAGTAGATATACGTCAGAAAATTAAAGATTTAGATTTATTAAGACAAAGACTATCACAATTACTAGAGGCAGAACCCGTTAAGATGTCCAATCGCGGTCCCACTTCAGACGTTGAAAAAATAAAAAAACAAATAAAAAAAGAGGAAGATGAAATAGAAGCACTACTTACAGATGCAATACTTGCTGAATTCGGTGAAGGTAAAAGAAAAAGAAAAAAAACACACAAAAAAAAAATAATTTAATTATATTTACTATATGTATAATTAAATTATGAATGAAGACCCTTTTTTAAATAAAGAAGGAGAAAAATTAAAAAAATTTCTTTTACGTAATTATTATAGTAATCAATTATCAAGAATACCAAAATTTAATAAAAATATTTTAAGTTCAATAAATGAACATACAACTTCCAAATTTGGTAAATCATCTACACATCAACATATTAATAACAAACTAGAAACACAATTCCTAATTAAAATTATAGATTTTAAATCAATACTTAAATTTATAAATGAATCACTAAAACAAGAATTAGAAAAAGGAAGAAATGAAATATTAAAAAGTGGACGTGAATCATACAAAAAATATACTTCATTCATTCAAAAATCAGAAGGTTTATATGATACTATTGAAGAAGTTAGAAATTTAAGAAAATCTCTTTACACTTTAAAATATGATACTCAGTCTATTATAGATTACAAACACCTCGTAGATATAAATCATCATGCAATAAATTATGAAAAAATATAATTTGAATCTCAAGAATCAAATTATAAACAACCAATATCTGAATCTGATAGGAAAAAAGCACAAACTGCAGATATGCATCTATCTTTTTTTTAGTAGATGATAGACCAAAAGAATTATTAGCAAATTTTTTAAATAATATAGCATCTGATAAAAGATTAAAATTCGTTAAAGAATACATGATTAAAAATATAAGCAAAATCTTAGCCAAAGGTAAATCCAAAAAAAAGAAACCCAAAAGAAAAAAAACACATAAAAAAATTTAGACACAACACACCCCACACAAGACATCCTATTTTTTTTATTTTTTTGCCGTGAAGTCGCACGACGGACGACCAGGTAATAAAGTCGCTTATGCGACTTTTCTAATTGCGTGCGGAGCAATCTCCCCGCTGTTTTTACCGAACCACAACCTGCACCCACGTCCGAGGCTTCTTCTCGTCCTCCTCAACCTCATCAGCCCACGACTTCTTCGTGAGACCCTTGCCCCTCTGCACCTTGGAGAGGTCAGGGAGTTCATCCTCCTCCTCAACCTCCTCTTCCTTCTTCACCTCCTCATCATCATCGACCTCCATGCACAGAAGCTCGAAGACGTTCTTGGGCTTGGTGACCGGCTTGACGATGTCGATGTGCTTGGGCGCCACAGGCTTCTGAAGAACCGGGTTGAGGTGCCGCGGCATCTTGCAGTAGCTTGCGGTATGGCCGCAGTAGCCACAGTTCTTGCACTTGGTGTTGAGAAGGTAGAGACAGGTAGTGTTGCGCGCAGAATCACGCACGTTGTGCTTGTCGAAGTCAGGACGGCCAAGGTCGAAGCACATCTTGCAGAACGGCATCTTGTAGCGAAGAAGTTGATGCTAAGAAGATGTAAAAAATATTCATATTCAATTTTTTTTACATCTAACAAAAATTAAACATTTGACGTGGAACTAATTTTCTCCAAAGCAGGAGTACGAGGTGAAAAAATAGAACTTCTTCTTTGTTCTTTTATAACAGAAGAATTTTTATATAATTGTAAACCAGTTCCAGAATTATCTATTCCAGTAATTTCTTGATTATTTTCTTCCTTTTTATCATCTTTACTTGGAGAAAATAAACTACCAATTTTAACTATAAAATTTTTGCTATTATTATTTTTATTTTTAAATTTTTCATAACGCTTATGGAAATGATACAATTCTTCATCTGTAATGCCACGTATAGAATATCTATTATCAAAATTTAATATTTCTTCTAATAAAGTACCTTGAGTAGGGTCAGGTTTATAATTGATTGGTAAACAACAATCAAGAGGTATATGACAGTATTTAAATAATCTCTGGATGCATAAAGGAAAACAATCATATATGAAAAAATTAACACAATACCTTTTACGTAAATGGGCATTTAATATTTCTTGTGAAAACATCCTATCTATCATAATATAGGCAGTCTTAAGATATATAATACTATTTATAAATTTTTTCTTAGCCAAATTAAGTTGAGAAACTCTATATTTACAAGCTTCTGCTTGACAGGCATTAACTTTATCTGATTTTAAAATTGCATTTATTAATCGTAACTCATTTTTAACATCTTTGAGAGAAGTAATAGATTTAGATTTAAAATCCTTAATTTTTTTAATTAGTGTAAAAATATTTGTATTGTAAATTAATGGATACTTATATCTAATATTTCTTGGTATCAAAAAAGGATTAGTTTCTTTAATTTCTGATATTTTTTCTTCTATTGTTTTAATTTTATATTTTAAATAATTAAAATGTTTTTTTCCTTCAACTTCACCATTAACATTAGCATCAGGACTTTTATTTGAACCAACATCATCTTGTTCTTCATGATTAGATGTATGGGATTTTTTACAAGGTTTTTTATAATTTAACTCAACATTTCTATAAAATAAAAGATATTTCCCAGAAAGAAACTCAGTAGATGATTGCAACTTATCATATTGATGTGCTGTAATTTTATATGCCTGTGCAGATGCATCCAATTTAGTAAAACTAATTACCGATAAAAGAAATGTTAAAAAACCATTTAATCCTCCTAATAAATATTTTCCAGTTTCATGACATTGTAATGGGTCCTGAGCAACAGTACAAAAAGCAGTAATAAATATAGCAGGAACCATTAAAATATATAATCTAATTAAAGTAGAACTACAAGCCTCCATATAAATAATTTTTTGACCTTTCAAATAACTAGCCAAAATATCGAGTGAAGATGAATATTTTTGTGAACCATTTAATTGATAATATTTATTAATTTGAATTTTAACATCATTATAAGTCAATTTACGATAAAAAACTGTAAAAGTAACATTATTAACATCATAATCTCTATCAAAATGTCTAGCACCTCTTGTATTACGATAATTATCATTTCTAGTTTCAAGTCTAGTTTTAAAATCTTCATTTTCAAATTCTGAAACACTGGAATCACTAGGTTCAGATAAAATATGATCTAAAAAATTAACATTTCTTTTTCTACAATCATTAGATATATTAGAAACAAATTCAATATTAGATGAATCTAAAAAAATTGTAGCACCTGATAATTTACCATCTTTTTTCAATTCAGATAAATTAACATAAGGTTGATCATCAGGTTGATCTTTAATTGATATACTAATATTTTCTTGCATCTCAGTCATATTTATATATAATCATTTTAATTTCCTGTAGAACCAAAACCACCTTCTCCTCTCTCTGTTTCACCTAAATGACTTAGATTATCAACAATTATAATTTTCATAGGATACTCTAAATTAGGTGGACAAATTTGTAATAGTCTAGTACCAAATTCAATAACATAATCCATAAAATCATAACCTTGAATATTATCAAAAACACCTTTAATATTACCTCTATAACCAGAATCAATAATACCAACATTATTAGCAAGTCGTAATGGAGTTTTTAATGGTAAACTAGAACGAGAATACAAATAATAAGAGACAAATTGCTCATTTTCACCAACTACCCTCATACAACACTTAATTTTATGATCTAACACTACCTTCTGTGCTCCAATACTTTCAGTATCTTCGGGACAAAATAAATCAAAACCAGCATTAAAACAATATTTTTCCATAGATGGTTCATAATTAATAAGAGCTTCTAAATAATTTTCAACAACTAAATTATGTTTATGTGCAGCATTAACATACAAATCTTTTAATTGTTGAGATTCAGAATCAATATAAATATAGAAGTTATAATGTTTTGGAATTTGTAATGGAAGTTCAGGTTCAGATTCTTTTTCATCAATTGCAAAATGAGTTTGATCTGTCTGATTTTCAGCATCAGAAACCTGAATATAATCATATAAGTGCTGTTGCGCTAACGAAGAATTCATATAATATGATATAAAATTACCCATAACTTTTATATCATAATTACAAAACAAATTTTTATATATCAATTTAAAAATAATTGATAAATAATATTTTAAAATAATTTAAAATATTAAAAATAATAAAATAATAAAATAATAAAATAATGATGTTGAGCAATACCGATATGCGCTATATTATGCAGGCAGCAAATGAGGCTGATAAATCTCCAGTATTAATGAGGCATGGTTCTGTAGCAGTTGCAAATGGAAAAGTGAGAGGTCGTGGACATAATCACTATAGAACTTATTCAAAAGATGCATTTATTCAAAATAGTTGTACTTGTCATGCAGAAATTGCTTGTTTGCGTAATATGTTTCATTCTTGCGGCACGAATGCATATGGAAAACATGGTAATAACATAAAAGGCGTGTAAGAAAAATAAAGAGTTAGATGAAATAAAAAAACTCTACAAAAAGACAACCATTTATGTAGTCCGATGTGATAAAAATAATAAATTACAAGATTCAGCTCCATGTCATAGATGTTTATCAACAATTATAGAACTAGATATAAAGAGAATAGTTTTTAGTTCAAGTGATAACACATTTATCAGTTGTAATCCAAAAGAACTAAAAATAAATCACATAAGTTCTGGTAATCGACATTTAATAAATAAATCTGAATATGATAAAGAAAATGATAAAAATAATAACAAAGAAATAAGATTAATATTTAACAATATTGATAAAAAAAAAAGATTAACATGCTAAAACTCTAGCATCTTTTGGATTATAATTACAACCTTTTTTAACTTTATCATTAATATATAAATCATATCCCATTGTATAACCTTGTATTTTATTCATATCTTTTGTAATATTACATTTTTGATTAGAAGTTTGTAGACAAGTATTTCCTGAACCACTATTATTAGCAATATCTATTAAATATGTACTTCTATCTACACTACAAGCGCTCTTTTTAATATTGAGATATTGAGACTGATCTTTTTCATATAAATTATGTTTATTCAAAGTTAAATCACCATTTAAAGTTTTATAACATTGATATGAATTAACTGGATTACATTTAATACCATCATTTAAATCAGAATTAACTAATCTAGTTCCTCTTAATCCTGAATAATTTTTAACACTAGATTTAACAGATGTATCATTTTCTTTACATCCAAGATAGGAAAGATTACTATTAGGATTACCTGTATATGATTGATTAGATGAACTATTTAAAGAAAAATTTCCATTTGAATTATTTAATTTTTTAGAATATTTAGTTCCAGCTTTTCTCGCTAATGTTGAACCTGAACCACTATTTACTGTAACTGGTTTAGCACCACTAACAAAACAATTATGATTTTTACAATAAGCATCTGATGTATAGCTATAACGCCACATTTAATATATATAATATAATATTTAAAAAAAAATTGATAAAAAAAATATTTTATTTTACAATTATCAACCAACTAATTTCTACAGAAATATAAACAACTATGACTACCTATGTTCCCCCCCATCTTAGAAATAAGACAAAAACTCAAAACAAAAGAAAACCAGAAGCAAAAACACAAGAAGTAAAAATTACAGAGAAAGACTTTCCTGAATTAGTAAACACTTCAAAAAAAAATGATACAACTGCAAATCTAAAAAAAAGTTTTGCAGAAGTAACTGAAAAAGAAGAAAAACATGAAGTAGATAATAATTTAGATGAAATCAAAGCAGGTTGGAGCGTGATCAAAAGAGATGAAAAATCAAATATTGTAATTTTAGATTCAAAAAAAACAATTGAAACAAAAAAAAGGTTATCACTTAATGAAAAATTAAAAGAAAATAACATTTATTTCAGTAATCTCAGAAAAATGATTGAAAATTGGAATTATTTCAGAGATGTCGAAAATGAACTACGTGGAGATTTATCACCATATTATTATTATAAAGAAGAACTAGAAGAAATGAGAAAAGAAGACTTAAATTATGAAGAAAGAGTAGATGAATATCAGAGAAGAATAAATTCTAATAGTGATTCTGATGATGATGAATCAAACCGACACCTAATTTATTAATTATTAATAAGTTAGTAATTTTATTATATAAAATTTTTTTTTATATAATAATGGAAAATTTGGATGATTTAATTAATGATATAGATAATATTGAAAATAATATAAAAAACAATATTGATAAAATTAATATCATAATTATTAAAATAAATAAAAATGAAATAGAAGATATCATCAAAAAAAAACAAACAAAAAATCAAGAAATAAGTATTGAATTTATTAATAATATTTTAAATAGAATTAAAGAAGAAATTTGTAAAGAAGAATACAATATAAAATATTTATTAAATTTTGAAATAAATAAAAATATTTATGAACTTGAAAATGTAAATGATTTAAATAATATAAATAATTACAAACTAGATATCTTGAATAAAATAAAAAATATAAATTATAAAAATAATTGTTTTAATAACATAAACTCCTTAATTATTATTTTAAATAAGTTAGATAAAATTCACTACATCAAAAAAAAACAAAAAAAACAAAAAGAAACTAAAAAATTAAATAAATAGTATTAAGAATAATTTATCTATTAAATATAGACTAAATGTTACAGCTAAATTATAATTATGATAACAGTGATAATTTAATTGAAAATTTAGAAAATGAAGATGAAGATAGTGATTTACCTATTTTAGAAAATAATGAAGAAACAAATGAAGAAGATGAGGAAGAAAATTATGATATTTACAATTTTAATCCAAATTTATTAGGTAATTATCCAGATTTTCAGGTTCAAATAATTGATATATCAAATTTACGTAATAGAAGTAACGACATTTCAAGAAGTCCTATACTACATCAACTTTATAATATAGATCAACGTGGATCAAATTTAACTTCAAATTTTTTAATAAATTTTATTGAAAACAATATTAATAACATTTTACAAAATTCTATACATGGAACAAGTGATACTCCATTTATTCAAAACTTCATTGATAGCACATTTGAGTTAGATAATAAAAAAAAATTTAAAAGAGTAACTCATGATGATGAAATCAGGAAATTAAAAATACAAAAATTTGATAGCAGCAATATTTATGCTAATAATGAATGTCCAATAAATTTAACAAAATTTGAAGAAGATGATGAAATAATAATTTTACCTTGCAATCATGTTTATTCAGCATTACCAATTCAAAAATGGTTAAATGAAGAGTCAAATTGTTGTCCAACATGCAGATTTGAATTACAATACAAAGAAATAAAATCAGAAGAAAATAATGATGAAGAAAATGAACCTCTTTTACAAAATAATGAAGTAGAAAATGAAGAAAGAGAAGAAAATAATCCTGTTAATGATTACTATAATGATGACGAAGATATAATACTACAACAAATATTATTAAATAGTTACGCTTCAAATAATTCTACATAATTGTAAAATTAAAATTTTTTATCAACATTATATTATCTTTTTCTAATAATAGATCAAAATCTATGTATGAATAATTCTTATCAAAAAATAAATCATAATTTATAGATAAATCATTTAATAAAGATTTAAAACTAATATTAAATTCTCTAAGATAATTTTTATCTTTCAAGTTTTTAACATCAATATTTTGACAGAATTTAAATACAAATGAAAAAATAGATATAAATTGATAAGTAGTTAATTTATAATTAGGATCAGGATAATAAACCTTTTTAAATAATGATTTAATAAAATTATATATAACAATATACTTAACAGAATTATTTTTCTTACTAACTTCTTCATAAATTTTTTTATGAAATATTTGAATAAAACAACAAGTAACACTATGCAAATCATTAAATTTTAATACAAATGGTAATAATTCTTCAATAATATTAGAATAATATTTATATTTACCATTAGAAGGTAAAAATCTATAATAAAAATTTTTTAACACCTTGAAAAATTCTTGAAATTCATTTTCCTCAAATAATATTTTAGTCTCAACTTCATCATAAAAAGAATTAAATGCATCATTTACAAATATATCTATAATTTCTTTAGTTAATTGATTTTCAGCATAATCACTATCAACATAAGAACGAAAATAAGTAGAATGATTATCAATAATAAATGAAATAAAATTTTTTTCCATTAACTGCCAATACATACCATTTCTCCAATCAAAAAAAAATTTTCTCATATGTCTATAATCAAATCCATATGAATTCTTAAATAAAGATTTATATTTAAATGATAATCCAAAATCTATTAATAATGGAATATTAGTTGATGTTTCACACATAATATTATTATAATGTAAATCATTATGAACTATTTTATTTTGATTTAACAAATAAATACTATTAAGTAAATAATATAAACAATAAAAAAATTTATCAAAAAATAAATCACTTGTTTTTGAAGATAACAAATATTTCTTTAATCCCTCACCTTGTATATATCTCATATAAAACATATAATATTCATTTTTTATAAAACCATTATCTTGAGGATTAGAACTAAACAAATTTTCACTTTCACAATTAGTTACTATATCCTTTGAAGGTTCAATTTGATTAAATTTAACTATACAAGATTTAAGAACTGGTACAAATCTTTTCTTATAACCCTTTATCTTTTTTACTGCATCACTTATTTCTATTTCATTTTTACTATTAAAATTAACTTCTTGAATTTTATTTACTTTATAAGCATACTTATTTGTTTTTCCTTTACAATCTAAACCTGGTGTAATAGTGCAACCATATGAACCTTGACCTAAAAATTTATGTTTAATTCTTTTTTTACCTCCTTCCATGTCATATTCTTCTGAATCCATTATATATTAAATTATATAATAATAATATTTATCTATCTCAAATACTATGAACAATATTTATGAAAGTTATAATTTATTTTTAGAACCTTTTTACGATAATGATATTACATATTATCACATTTTAACAATCAATAAACAACCACAAGGACCACTTTTAAATTATATAAAGTTAATGCCTATCAAAAATGTTTCAACAAAAATTAATATAGCAAATCAAAATTACTGTTCTTTTGTAATTAAAAAAACAATTTTAGGTTCAAATTATAATGATAAATTAGATATTTGTACCATAGATGATATAACTAATATAATTGATTTTCTGACTAATAATAATTATATAATTGATGAATCAATAACTAATATTCTCTCCAATATAAACTCAAAAAAATTAGTATTTAATTTTAAATATAAAATAAATTGATAAACAAAAATAAAAAAATAGTTATTATAATAAAATATGGATAATAACTATTTAATTCTAGAATATAAAAATTCACTAAATGAATTAGAGAGAAAAGCATTAGAAATAGCTGAAAAAAATTTAGAATCTTCATTTTGTATCGAAAAATCAATAGGATTTTTAGAATTTTTAAAAACACGCAGTTAATGATGACGTTCAGTCATAAATAAAAATAATGATATTATACCAAATATACTAGCAATAATTTGCTTTTTTGTTAATTTCTCTCCCAGAAAAAAATAACCTACCAAAAATAATAAAAGAAAATAAAATAAATGCCATATTACATTAGCAACTCCAAGATGAGCATAATTTAATAAATTAAATACAAAAAATCCAGTAAAAGAATACAAAACAATACCAATTATAAGATAACTATTTACAAATTTAGTTTTATGTGAAATCTTAAATAAATATTGAGCTAAAACTTACGAAATAATTGATAATAACACAAACACATAAAATAGTAAATTCATTATATATAATTAAGATAAAATAAAATTTTTAAAAGATTTGAATGAAATTTTACTTTCATTTTTATTAACAACTTCAAATTCATCATTTTTATTAACAGAAAAAATTTCATTTTCTAAATCTTCATAACTAGTAACCAATTTATTAGAACTATCATAAATATCTAAACCAACTAGTAAATCAGAAAATTCTTTTAACAAACCTTTATATTTTAATTTATTTGAAGTATAATCAATTATTTTATTTTTAGGTTCAATAGTTTTCTTACTTTTAGTGTAAAATATATTATTTTTTTCTTCATCTTTTTTCTCTTCTTCTTTATTAGTAGGATAAAAAGAATCCAATAATTTTTCTTTATTATCATAATTATCTACATAAATATTTTTACATTTATATTTCACACAATATATCCTTGAAATTGTATCCAAAAAATCAAAAGGTAAAACATAAGATTTGTCATTTAAATAATAATCAAAAGAACCATCTTCAAAATTATAATTCATAACAATTTTATATGTTTTATCTCTAAAATCAAAACTATAATATAAATATTTATTTTTAAGAGTTTTCAAATCACCATCTGATTTCGTTTCCTCCAATTCATAATATTCATCCAAATAAGACATCAAAAATGGATCGTATTCATAAAGTTCTTTATTTTCTTCATATAATTTTTCAAATTTAGTTTTAGCAGGATAATATAAAAAAAATGAAACAAAGACAAACGATAAAAGAGTTCCAGTACACAAAGATAAAATAACTTTTACAAAATTAAAAAATGTAAAATAATCATATTGAAATACAATAAATTCATCATCAATAATACAAGTTGTATTAAATTCATAACTCATATTTTCTAATATCTCAAAATCCATAATATAATAAAATATATGGGTAAATTTTTATATTATTAAATTTTATATAATATGTCCTTCAGTATTTCTTTGATAATTAACTTAAAAAAATGCAATGCCTCAAATACAGAAAATATAATCGAAGAATCAAGCCAAAATTGTAATGTAAGTTCAATATATTACGATTTTGATTTGGAAGGCATAAATAAATATATAAAAAAAAATAATAAAATAATTATTCTAGAATTTGAAGAACAAATAGACGTAATTAATTTTTTAAAATTTATTACTTTAATGAGCGAAATATCGATAGAATATATATATTATGAAAATTCTATTTTATATTCTTCAAAAAATTATTTAGTTGAAGTTTCAAAAAGATTACATAACAAAAATAATTTACTTGATAAAATAGAGACAAACAAAAAAAATGATAAGTTCAAAAAAATTTATGATATATTAAAATTTTAATAAATCTATGCGGGAGAAGAGGCCACTCCTCCCCGCACGCAATTGGAAAAGCCGCTTAATGCGGCTTTATTAACTGGTCGTCCGTCGTGCGACCTCACGGCTATTTTTTAACTGATTTACGTTTCTTTAATTTTCTTTTAGATTTTTTTTTCTTATGTTTTTTGGGGTTATTTCTCTTTTGAGTTGTAGTTTCTGTATATAAAACTGCAGGCATAGATTCAAATTTTTTTAAATCTTTTTGCATATTACTTATTAACCCTTCTTGACTATTATTTATTTCATTAAAAAAATTTTCTAAACTATCATATTCTTTTTTTATAGTTAATCCATCATTTGTTACAGAAACATGAAGTTTATTATTATTATTTGGATTAACTGCTAATTCATATTTCTGATCTTTAACATTAACTCCATTCATATTTTGAATATGTTCACCTGAACTATAAACTTTAACTGGCATAATTATATTATTAATATATAAAAAATTTATATTAATAATTTAATGACTACCTTGAAAAATAAAAAAAATAAAAGCAAAACAATAAAATTGAAAAACTTAAAAATTAATTCATATATTAGTAATATGAATGGTGGTAACAAAGACTATAAAGAAGAATATATTGAAATATTAAAACAACTAGAATATTACAATAGAAAACACGAAAAAGCACAATTTAAGGCAAAAATATACAGAGAAGCCGCCGAACAATTAAAAAATTACAAAGAAAAAATAAATTCATCAAAAAATATAAAAGATTTACCTGGTATCGGAAAAGCAATAACAGACAAACTTGATGAATATATTAAAACTGGTAAAGTTAAAAATTTAGAAGAACTTAAAAAAAAATATGGAACTGAAGAATACCAAACCGAAAAAATTAAACAAGAAAAAAAAGACATATTTTTACAAATACCTTGGATAGGTGATGCAACTGCCGAAAAAATAATTGAATTAAATATTAATAGTATTGAGGAACTAAAACAACGACAAGATGAAGAAATACCAGGTAAAGGAAAAAAGAAACTAAAACTTTTAAATGATAGTCAAAAAAAAGGACTAATATATTATGAACAAATAGCTGAAAGAATTCCAAGAAAAGAAATAGATGATTATAAAGAATTATTAACAAAAATATTTAATGAAACTTGCACCGAAAATGGTTATAGTAATAAAACAAATAAATTTGAAATAGTTGGAAGTTATAGAAGAGGAAAACCTGATTCCGGTGATATTGATATATTTATTACATCAGAGGAAGATGATAAAACAATATTTAATAAATTTCTAGAAAAAATGGACGGCACAAAAAAAGATGAAGAAACCAATGAAGCAAAAATTATTAAAGCATTCTTAACAAGAGGAGAAAAAAAAGTTATGGTTATTGGTAAATTAACTGAAAAAAATCTAGCAAGAAGATTAGATTTCTTATATTCTCCACCAGAAGAATATGCATTTGCTATATTATATTTTACAGGTTCTATGGAATTTAATACCGCTATGAGACAATATGCTTTACAACAAGGGTTAACTTTAAATGAACATGGTTTTCATAAAATGGAAAATAAGATAAAAGGAGATAAAATAACATCTACTCCTTTTAATAGCGAAAAAGACATATTTGATTATTTAAATTTAGAATTTAAAGAACCTAATGAAAGAATAGACGGAAATTCTATAATTATCAAAAAAAAAAGCTCTAAAAAAGAACCAGTAGAACAACCTCCAGCAGAACTTCCAGCACAACCTAAAAAAGAATCTCCAATAGAACCAGATCCTCAAGACCTTGGAAAAGCTGAAGCAGTTTTTAAAGCAGATGAAAAAAAAACTTCACCAAAAACTATGAAAATAAAAATTCCAAAATCCAAAGCTGAAACACTTAAAAAAATAGGAAAAAAAACCAAAAAAAAAAAGATATTTGACAATATACAAAAATTTAAAACAGAAGGTATTGATACTCTAAAATCCTTAAGCGAAAAAGAACTAACTGACATGCTGAAAGAAACTATTCAAAAATATTATCAAGAAACTGAAGAATCACTATTAAGTGATAATCAATACGACATATTAAGAGAATACATACTCAAAAAATATCCAAATAATAAAACTGCTAATACTCAACACGCTGAAGTAAAATTAGATAAAAATAAAGTAAAATTACCCTACGAAATGTGGTCTATGGATAAAATAAAACCTGATACAAAAGAATTAGAAAAATTTAAATCAAAATATTCTGGACCTTACGTAATTTCTTGCAAATTAGATGGAGTAAGTGCTTTATATTCTACTGAAGAAGATTCACCAAAATTATATACTCGTGGTGATGGAAAATACGGACAATCAATTGATCACTTAATCGAACATTTAAATTTACCAACCGATAAAAATATAACACTAAGAGGAGAATTAATTATTAAAGAAAAATTATTTCAAGAAAAATATTCCTCCAAATATTCAAATTCAAGAAATTTTATAAGTGGATTAGTAAACAAAAAAAAATTAACCAAAGAAGATATAAACATTCTAAAAGATATAGATTTTGTCGGCTATGAAGTAATAAAACCTGAAAATTTAAAACCTTCAGAACAATTAAACTTAATATTAACTTTAAACGGAAATTGTGTAAAATTTATGGATTCTATAATAAAAGAACAACTAACAAATGAATTTTTATCAGAAAAATTAGTTGATTGGAGAAGCAATTATGAATACACTATTGATGGAATTATTTGTATTGATGATAAAGTTTATCCTAGAGAAAGCAAAAATCCTACTCATGCTTTTGCTTTTAAAATGGTTTTATCCGATCAATCAGCTGAAGCAAAAGTATTAGATGTATTATGGAGTGCATCAAAAGATGGATTCTTAAAACCAAGAGTTCAAATAGAAGAAGTAAATATTGGAGGAGCAAAAATAAATTATGCAACCGGTTTCAATGCAAAATTTATAGAAGATAATAAAATAGGTGTTGGCGCAGTAATTAAAATAATTCGTTCTGGTGATGTAATCCCAAAAATTGAAGAAGTAATTACACCTGCTGAAATACCTTTAATGCCTAAAGAAAAATATACTTGGAATGAAACACATGTAGATATTATGTTAGAAAATAAAGAAGATGATGAAACTGTAAAACTAAAAAATATAGCAGGATTCTTTAAAGCAATTGAAGTAGAAGGATTAGGAGAAGCTAATATAAAAAAAATAATTAAAGTAGGAGGAAATAGTATTGGGAAAATTATTGCTATGACTATTAGTGATTTAATGAAAGTTGAAGGATTTAAAGAAAAAATGGCTACTAAAATTTACAAGTCAATTCAAAAACAAATAACAAAATCTTCATTAGCAACTATTGCTGCAGCATCTAACATATTTGGTAGAGGATTTGGAGAAAAACGAATTGAATTAATATTAAAAGAATTACCAAATATCATAACTGAAGATTCATCCAAACAAGAAAAAATAAATAAATTAAAAGATATAGATGGATTAGGTATCAAAACCTCAACACAATTTGTTGAAAATATACCAGAATTTATAAAATTCATTAATGAAGCAAAATTAGATGATAAATTAAGCAAAAAAGAATCACCTAAAAAATCACCAAAAAAACAACTACCTTTATCTAATAAAATAGTTTTATTATCAGATGTAAAAGGAAAAAAGAAAATAACAGAAAAAATAGAAAAATTAGGTGGAGAAGTAGTAACAAATATTAGTAAAAATGTAAATCTACTAATAGTTGGTTCTTTAGATGATGAAACAAGTAAAATGAAAAAAGCTAAAGAATATGGTATCGAAATTATCAGCATTGAAGAATTTGATAAAAAATATTAGCCGTGAGGTCGCACGACGGACGACTAGTTAATAAAGCCGCATTAAGCGGCTTTCCTAATTACGCGCGGGGCAATCTCCCCGCATTAATTATTTGAATAATAAATTGTAATTGATAGACCAATCATCGTAATCAAAATTCCAATAAATGATTTATAATTAATTAATTGCTTAAATAAAAAATAACCAGCCAATAAACTTACTATAATTTTAGCATTAATTATTAAATGACTAATACCAATACTTGGTGTAATTTTAAAAACATAAACCTGAGATAATCTATTTGCAATTAACACAACCGAAAATAAAATTATTAATAAATAATCTTTTAAATCAATATTTTTCTTTATATCATCAATAACAGTTTTATCAAATGGTATATAAATTAATACTATCAATGATGAAATAATAAATGACATAAATGTTAAAGTTTTTACATTACATTTAGAGTCAGTTAAATATTTCATGATTATAACTGAAATTGCTGTAATTAATGTTGCAAAAAATGATAAATATACCCACAAATATTTATTCATTATATATATATGCATAAAAATAAAGATTCTGATTATGTTTATATTGATGCATTTTTCTATTACTTTTGGATGAAAAGAAGTGAATATATAAAATATAAACAACAAACTTTACAAGAATTTCAAAAAAATAATTTTATATCTTTAGATGAATACTATAAAAAATATCACTAATATATATATATGGCAAAACAAACTCGTAAAAAAAAAAGAACTAAAGCAAAAGGACAAACTAGAAATTTGAGAGAAACTAAATTTCTTATTAAAAATATCGGTTTTAGTAATAAAACATTACCACCTGATGTAGCAAGACAAGTAACCAGAAATTATTCAGCAAATATAATCGCTTCAAGAGTGCATCAATATAACCGCAGAAATTTACTAATAGACAAATTAAAAAATTACATTAACATCCTTACTGAAATACATCATATTTATTCAGAAGAAGAATTAGATGATGTTTATTATCATATTAGTAATAAAAAAATATTAAAAGATTTACTAAAAGAAATTAGAAAAAAAGCAAAAAAAGATGTAAGCGAACAATACATGGACTCAATCGAAAAAAAATTACTTGATTACTACAAAGAAATTAATGAAATATTTGAAGGAGAAATAGAAAGAGCTCAATACGGTGATGCCAGATTACTAAGAAGCTTAGACAGGTTTTTACAAACAAACTAATTATCTGTACTACTTGATGCCTGACTATTATTATTTCCTTTTTTTCTTTTTGATAATCTCTCTAAAAAGCCATCACTAAATTTACCACTTAGAAGTTCATATTTATGACCTTTCATTAAAATTAATGTAACAGATTGATTATATGTTCTTGAAATTTCAACAGATTGCTTATTACAATATTCTAATAGAGTATTGTACTCAGCTATTACACTAATAACCGTATGCAAAATCTTAATTAAATCATCAATTTTTTTAGCATTTTTTACCTGAAAATTAGAATACATTTGAGACAAATTATTGAATTTTTCAATACCAACAACACTTAAAAGTTCATAAATATTTAAAAGCTCAGTATGCTTCTTTCGAGATGTATCATTCTTTAAAATTATAGTGGAAAGCTCTTCTTTAGTTTTTCTATTTAAAATATATTGAACTGTTAATTCATCATTATTTCCTAAACTTCTCACTTTTTCTCTTGTATGAACCAAATTAACATTGGTTAAATGATTAATAACTCTATGAAGTTCCAGTAAAATACTATTAAATTGACTAATAGTAGTAACATTATAATCTACTATAAACGTATTAATAACTACATCTGTTTTAATTGTATTAAACCATTCTGGCTGAGAGTAAGAACCCAGATATCTCAGAAAACTATTGAGTGTATAATATGGAATTAAACCACCACATAAAACATCTCCTGGATTTCTTGGTGCTGGTCCACCTTGATTTTGATTTCTCATATACTGATAGTAATGAGGATTATGAATCTGACCCCCATATACAATTTTTCCAGTATTCCAACTAAATGCTACTTTACATTCAGTACACCACATCTGATCACAATTTTTGGCAACAGTAAAATCACCAAGTAAAAATCGATGATTATTATCAACAGTCCATCCATAAAAATTGTCATAATTAACTTCAGTAACTTTAATCGCAGTAGTTAAGAGATTAACTCCGCCAGATTGTTTTTCACATTTTTTCCGTGGTAATATAGTAGGTATTTCATGAATATTTTCACCTGATATATTGATAACATATTGGTCTTTATATTCTTCCTCAGATTTTCTGATAGTAATATTAACATTATAACCAAGTGATCTAGCTAAAAATTCAATATTTTTAGACATTTTAACTATAGTAGTAATTATAACAATTCTTCGTCCATTATTTTGGACGCAGCCATCTGTATCAATCAATCCGGCTAATATTTTTAATCTAACATCTTTGCTATTAATCAAATAATCATTTGGAATATATTTATTATTAACAAGTTGATATTTATCTAATTGTTGTTTAAGAGGATTAGGATATTTATAAACTTTTTCATCAGAATCATTTAAGATATTTTTAACATAATATCTATAAGGATTTGTAGTTTTAATAATTTTTGCATCATTAAGACTAGCCCAATTTTCCCAATAATCCAAAATTTCAAAATCATTAGTACAAAATTCTTTTCCATTAGAATATCCATCGCCTAACCAAGTACCCAAAATATATGGATCAAGATGTACTTCTTTATATTCCCAATTAACTGATTTATCAATACGGAAACCTTTTAATGTTTCTTTTCTAGATTCGGGCAATTTCAAATATTCTTTAATAGGAATATTAATAGCTTTATTAAAATCAAAACCATAATTAATATTCAATGATTTTTTAAAGACTTCAGCATCATGCAGACTATCAAAATTTCGAGTTTTAAATTGATAACTAGTAGTATCAAACCAAGATAACTTATACATATTAATAGCTCGCGAAAATCCAATTTTTCCTTGACCGGCATAATATAAAACCAAAGTATGTTCGCTATTAACAATATAAGATTCTGCATTATTTTGCTGAATTTTATACATCTTATCATATCCAGTCATTAAATGTGTAACGTTTCTAATATTTCCATCATCACCGATTAGTTGATCTCCAAGACTGATATTTTTAGCCGATTTTAAAGAACCATCATACATTAAAATAGGAGTATCTCCAGCAAAACAACCACTAATCTTATAAATTCTAACTCCACATTGTGGACATCCTTTAGTTTCTTTCTTAATCAAAGCAGCACTTTGCAAATTAGCCTCTAAACAAGTATGAGGATCTTCTTTAGTATATCCAACTATCTCATAACAATCAGGACAAGTATAGAGTTTACATACCTCACATTTATATTGAGTTGATAAATATCCTTTACAATTATCACCAGGACAAGGCATAATAAACTTCTTACGTTCCACATTAGTATCTCCTCTTTTAATTCTAGTAATTTCATTCCTTTTTTCATATAGTTTTCTACAAGATTCATCATACAATTTTTTTGCTTCTTTAAATTGATCGTCTAATATTTTCATTTCATCAGATTTTTCCTCAATCAATTTAGTTCTTTCCACCAAATTCATTAAATCAGGAGTTCTACTAATTTCACGATCAACTAATAAACTTTTACGATGTTTCTTATAATCTCCATCAATATATGACCGATTTAAATTATCTACTAAAAATTTAGCACTCCATTGAATTTTACAATCCATACAATGAGGATCTTTTGTTGTAGAAAGTAAATAAGTTCTTACACAGGTTTTGCAAGCAACAAAACCACATATACAAGTAACTTTTGCATTCAAACTTTTGTTGTATTTTTCACAACAGATATTACAAGTCATACCTATTGAATCTATCACTAAAAAAAAATTCTAAATCGTTTTCAATTTTTTTATAATTTTTTTTTCCAGGACAAAAATCAACATTTACATAATTAAATATACATCCATCAAATGTTCCTGGAATACATATATTACAACATTCATAATCATCGCCTTTTATACAATTCCATAACTTCTTTAATTTTTTCTTATCATAATATTCTGGATCAACAGTTATTACACAACCTTTTTCTATATTATTTTCAACTACTGATACACTTTCCATTACTCTACAATTAATTCCTAATTTTAACATTTTTTTAATAATATGATCACAATTACTATGTTTATCATTTGATACACTTAAACTAACACTCATAATTATATAAATAATAACTCTATTATATTTAAATAATTTACACAAAATCATGACTAACAAAATTTTTTAAATTCACTTTTAAATATTTATATAACTTATTTTGCAGCATTGCATTTTTATTTTTTTTTTCAAAATTTGTTCCCAATACTCTTTTCATATTTTTAACATAAATTAACGTATAATCATCTGGATCTAATTTCTTTTCATTAACTTCTTTCCATTTTAAAAATAATGGTAAAAGTTTCTTATTAAAATATTTATAAATTGATTTAATTTCATCTTCACTAATTGCACTCCAATTTTTATCTGAATCAGGTATTTTAATATAAGCATATAAAACACTCTCTTTATTATTAAATGCCTTAATTGGAATCTCATTATTATGCTTAATTTTTTCAATATAATCTATAAGTATTTGAAAAATACCATCAACATAATCTTTTTCAAATACTTTTTCTAATTCAATATTTGTAACTTCTATAGAATTTAAAAATTTAATAAAATCAAATTCACTATAATCATAATTTTTATTTAAATATTCAATAATATCTATCTTATTTTTAGTTACATTTACATATTTCTTGATTTCATTATAATCTGCTTCCAATTTTTCAAATTTATTATTTAAATTGATTAATAATTTATACATATCATTTATAGAACCATTAAATTTAACTGGTAATTCTTCCTCATCTTCTTCACCTTTAGATTTAACATTATTACAAATTCTTATTAAATCACATTTCAATTGATGATTATTAAATGCAGTTTTTCTTATATATGATTTCTTACAATATGAACAAACATATGTGCTCATATTAAATGAAAACTTCATTTAAATTATAGAATTAAATTTTTTTCAATTTTAAAATAAATATTTCTTTATATATAAATGCCTATTCCTTTAACAAAATATAGTAAAGTATCAGCATTACATAGTGATATATCTACAAATTCATACATTTATAACACATATATTCTAACTTGCGACATTAGTGATACACAATATTTAGATAATGGAACAGTTAGATTAAACAAAATTTACTTAAATAATAAAGCTGATTATTTAATTCATCCTTTTTCAACTGTTACAAATTGTACAACTAAGTTTAATAATGAAAAACCTTTATATCAATACAAAAAACCAATTGTTCCAGCTATTACAGGTGAAACAGATTATGATATAAGTGCAACACAAAAAATAATTCAAAACACAGTAAGAGTACCTGCTTCATTATATTCAAATAATTTAGCCTCATTACACATTAATAGTGATAACTTAGGAACTAATAAACCCTGGAATAACGCAAGTGATAGAGTTCAAGCACATGGTCCAAATATAAATTCTGCATCATCATCTAGTAAACAAAATTACGGAGTAGACATAAAACACAATTCTTATGATAGATATTTAGGAAGAAAAAAATCTCAAAACCTAAAATCAGATAAACAAGGAACAACTCCAGATTCTTACACTACCTGGCCAACATATTGGGGTAATAAAACTTATAAATTTAGTATTATTAACTGTCAAAAAACTTGTTAATACAAATAAAAATTGATTTGCTATGGGAAAGTAAACCCATATACTATTCAAAACTCTAAACAATTCTGCTTATGAAACTCTATCATGGAACAAGTTCTTCAAATGCTATTTCAATCCTAAAAAACGGATTTGATTTTAACAAAGTTGGTTCTAATTATGGAATAACCTACGGCAAAGGAATATATTTCACACCCAATTATGAAACTGCACGATTTTATGCTGGAGAAAATGGAATTATACTTTCCATGGATATTTCAATCACCCCATATTATTTAGTCAAAGACATCTCTCCAAATTCCAAAAAAAAAATAAAATTACCAACAGATCAAGATTACAATTGTATCGTCTCTCCAAACAAAGATGAATATTTAATTTTATATTTCAAATAAATATAAAATTGAACCAAAAAAAATATTTTTTTTTACTAATAATCATGGAAAAAACACAAGAAGATATTATTGTCGAACACATTCAAATTGTTACAACTGGCTTAGTTGAAGATTTTAGACCAAATAATTCATTTGCAGGTTGGAAAAATACTCCTCATGGACTTAATTTTATTAAAAGTGACAAATCTAAATTCTATTTAGGAGTAAACATGTGGCTAGATATTACACAAAAGCAACTATTAGGAAGTGAAAATAACGAAATTTTAGAAACAATAGCAAATCAATGGTCTTGGGTAAATAATCTCCTCGAAATTAAAAAAATAATAAATTTTCAAGAAATTTAATTATTATAATATTATAAAATATGAGTGATTTCAAAATGAAAATGAGATTATCCACAAACCAATCAAGCCAACAAACTCAAAATACTCCAAATCAAGCAGTCCAACAAAGTATAATCAGATCATTACAAAATCAAAATTCTTTCATTAAATTAGGAAATAGCGGAGTAAGCAGAAATTATGCAGCTTTAATAGTTCAAGGACAAAAATTCTGCAAATCTTGTAACGATAAAAAATAATTTTTTTTTAAAAATTGATTATATTTTTAAATCATATAAAAATATAATCATTATAATACTAATGACTTCCAACGATCGAGTTTCTCAAATGGAATTAGTCCAACAAGAAGGTCTTGAATTATTTAAGAAAAAAAATGCAGATTATGGTGATGCATTTGCAAATTATGGTGTAATTGGTGTTTTAGTCCGAATGGGTGATAAAATTTGCCGTCTTCAATCTATCACTACAAAACAAATTTCACTTGTTAATACTGAATCATTAAGAGATACATTAATTGATTTACATAATTATTCTGCTATGGCTATTATGCTATTAGATCAAGATAAAAAGGAATCACCAACAGAAGGACATAATAATAGTCCTATTAGACCAACAAATGACCCAGTAAATCTACAATCACGCCTGTTTGAGTTTATGAATGATAACAAAATTGAATAAATATTTAAAATAGTAAACAAATATTTCAAACCACACTTCCAAAAAGTTAAAATATTTTACCATAAATGTTTCCACATCCTCATATTTATGTTTTTCTTCATAATATCCTCTTACACCATCACCAGCAATTACAGCAATTCCATATAAATTATGTTGTTTTGTAATTTTTTCAGCAAGTTTTAATAAACCCCCACCAATACCTCTGTGTTGCGCCGCATCATTTTTATATGAATTTACTGCAGTAGTTTCTCCATAAACATGTAATTCCCTAACTAAACCTTTTCCTTTTAAAACATCAAATTCTGTCATATTTTCTTTTTTATTTACAATTCTTAGCCTAATAAAACCAAATAATGCTTTCTTATCAAAACTTTCATAACATATAAAATATTCTGTTCCATTATTTGCAGAATATTTATATACATTATAGTTAGCTGGTTTTTTATAATAAGTTGAATTTCTTCCAATTTCTCTTGCCCTAATATCATATGAAATAATACCTTCACCATCTAGTAATTTATCTACAACTTGCCTCATATTAGCAATATTATTTCCTCCTTCAACATATGTAGAACATGGAATATCACGAATAACTCTTGGTAATCTAACCCACTTGGGACAAGTTTCCATAGAATATTTAACAACATCAATCAAATCTTGCGGATTTTTATCAAAATAAGGAACATAGCTACCCTCTTTATACCATTTCTCAATTCTAGTCCAAGGAACTGTCTGACATGGATAAACCTTCATTTGATCCGGACAAACCACACTATATACATACTTGAACATCTCTATATCCATTGTAGGATTAGAACCAGGTAAATCAGGCATAATATGAATATCTATTTTAAAACAATTATCCTTTAAATATTGCATACATTCTACAGCACATTCAATTGTATGGCCACGATTAATTTTTTTTAATACTTTATTATCTGTATGCTGAACTCCAATTTGTATTCTTGTAACTCCCCATTTTCTAAAATATTCAAGCCACTCTTTATTAATCGCATCTGGACGAGTTTCAATACAATTTCCAATAATATGAATTTTTGAAGTTTTATTAATTACAATTTCTTCTTGAACTGTTCCTGGTTTACGAATATGTTTTAATAAATCTAAATCTAAATCACCAATTTCAAAATTATCATAATTTGGATACAATTTTCTTACTTCTAAATAAATATTTGCCGCATAAATTAAATCTCTCATAAATCTTTCTAAATAAGGTACCGGAAATTCAGTAAATGTTCCACCTTCAAGAATTAATTCTACTTTATCAATAGTATGGCCGTTTGCAAAATAACCATCTAATCTATCAAACATTTGCTTAATAGCATTAAACTCCCATCGATTAGCACGCTGAACTGCTGGCTCCCAAAATAAATATGACCTAGGCTGTGCCTGCCAATTATTACCTTCATGTGCTGGCTCATTAGGACAATAAAAGCAATCATGTTTGCAACTAAACTTCTGACCATCAGGAAAAGGATGTAAAATAACAGTAACCGATGTAATACCAGAAATATTTCTCATCGGTCTCTTTCTTAATAGCAATTTTAAATTATCAAAATACTTATGTAAATTAGATTCAAAATCATCTTTTGTGAGTAAATTATTAAATATATTTAATAAAACAGACTTTTTTAAATCCTGAATTCTAGATTGTCTAATTTCTTTATTTAATTTTGTTTCAAATAACTTACTAAAATTACTATTATCAGTAGTATTTAAACAATCATTTTCTTGTAACCATAATAATAAATTTTTAAATATTTGTTTACATTTTTCCAAATCATATTTAGCAGTATCTACATTATTAAAATCATTTTTACCCAAAGCACTTTTGACTTTGATAAAATCTTCGATGTCTTTCATTTTGATAGACTTTACAAATGAAAAAAAAAAATAATATTATTATCAATTTTTAATTAAATATAATCAAATTATATATAACAATATGGATAAAGTTAATCTCGATATTAATACATATACATTAACAGAATTAGAAAATTTACTTAAATTAATAAAACCCTATAATGAACAAGATATCTTAAATAAAAAAAATAATTTAGAAAATCAAATCTCCAAAAGTAATATTAATCAAAATAAAAAAGAAGAATTATACATTTTTTTAGATAATATTAAAAATAAATTAACTGGTGAATACTTAAATTCATTAAGACCTGACGACACAGTATTTAATGATGTAAATAAATATGATGGAAATCATTTTGTAATTAAAAATACTAATGATCAATACGCATCAGTATTAGAAAACAATAAAACAGTTAATAAATCTATTATTAAAAAAACATTTACTATCGATAGTATATTTAGACCAAATTATGATAATCCAAATAATAAAAGTCACGACTATATTATTGAATTACCCGAAACAATTACAAATGCTGTAACTATGTCTATCTCATCTATAGAAATACCATTAAGTTATCATAATGTAAGTGATGATTTTAATAATAATACTTTTAGAATCGAATTAAATAAAAAAGGTGTAGATCCAACTACTCTTAGTGAAACTTTAATCGAAGATTCAAGTTGGGATATAGTTTTATTACCAGGATTATATGAATCACTATTTACTTCTTCAGCTCAAAGAAAAGCACAAAATATTGTAACTCAAATAAATTCACAAATTGGACTACAAGTAACAGGTAATACTCAAGCTGCTACTGATGTTTCAAAAAATTTAACATTTAAAGTAGACCCTTATAGTGGTTTTGGTGTTTTTACTTACGATAATAAAAATGCTATAAATGAAAAAGTAGAAAGTGGTTCCCAAATTGTATTAAATTTTAATATTGATAATGATAGAGCCTTAGAAAATTGCAGTGAAAATTTACTATATCAAAAACTAGGCTGGCAACTAGGATTTAGAGGAGATAAAGCAACTATAGATTGTTCTGGTTTAACAACAGGTCCATTTCCATCACAATTAAATCCTACAGCAACTCCAGATACTGCATCAGTCATCTCTCCTGGTGTATGTCATATTGCATATCCAAGATACTTATACATTGCTGTAGATGACTTTCAAACAAGTTCACGTAACTATTTTGCTGTAGCATCACCATCAACTATCGCTCCTAATATTGTAGCACGAATTAATATATTATCTTGTTTAGAAGATAAAACTGCATTTAAAAATGCTGCTGCTCCAGGTGACTATTTATATACTAATAAACATGTAAGAGAATATTTTGGACCTACAAATATAAAAAAAATGAGAATACAATTATTAGATGAATATGGAAGAAATTTTCCTATAAATAATATGGATTGGAGTTTTGTTGCATCATTTGAATGCTTTTATAATTAAGCAATTACACACCAACAATCTTTTTTATAATTTCCCACAACTTTTTTCATCATTAGAGTTTTATATTTTTTATAGTGTAATTCATCACTATTTAATTCTTCTACAAATTTTGTTGGATAATCAAATTTTAAATAATTACAACTCGGATTATTTAAATTATACACAAAATGTATATCAGTATTTAAATTACACTGAAAATACAAATATTTCTTATTACTTGTAGCTCCTATTAATAAATTTTCTCTCTTAACATTCATATAATTTTCTACAAAAGAATAAAAATGATTCTTCAAAAAATTAACTTTATATTCATCTACATTATATGGATCATTTTGAAACTCTTCTATATACGCATCTACTGCACACTTACTATACGGCATTTATAATAATAATATTATAATTATTATTATATCAATTTTTAAATAATTTCATCCATGAATCCAATTTTTACCATTTTTTTTGCATTCCAAACATTAATCTGTTTTATATATTTTAACATCTTATCTTTTGTAACTTTATACTTCGTATTTGAAATTACATAATCAAATTTTCCTAGTAAATTTTCACCCTGATCATAAAGACCCCAATATTTACTATTTTCATCTATTTTATTCATATAACAAATTACATTTTTTTTTATAATTCTATAATTACATAATGAAGCCAACATAAATCCTACATCAGTACAACTATTTTCTATTACTGATACTAATTCTACATTTGGAAAATATGTACTTTTAACATGCAGAAAATCATATAAACCCTGTAATTCTCCTCCTCTTGAAATAATATGGATATATATACGATTATTAATTCTGTCAAAAACTGATGATTCCATAATTATTTTAATAAATTCAAATAATTTTGTTATTGTAATAGTTGTAACTGTTGAATGAAATATAACACGACCATCATATATCTTAATACTATCAAGATTTAATTCATTATAATACAGAGAATTTAATAAACCAGTTTCACCAGTATTATTAGGAACTACCTGTAAAACTACAGGATCCTCTAACTTTCTTTTACTCATTAATTATTTATAATAATTTGTTTTTAAAATAAAATAAATCAATTTTTTTGTTAGGTAGAAAAAAAATTGATTATAAAAAATAAATTTAAAAACAATAACATCAAACAATTATTGACTAGAACGATGCTTTCGCTCTACATCCCCGTTGTTCAGGACCACATCACCGAGACCTACGTCAAGCGTCAGTTCGCTGACCACAATATCGGCAAGGTGATGCGAGTCGACTTTGTTAAGAACCTTCCAAAGAATCGCCGTGAGGCCTTCGTCCACTTTGACGAATGGTTTGACAACGAGACATCTCGAGCCCTACAGGAGGACATCAAGAATCCTGATACCAAGACTCGATTTGTTTATCACCATACGAAGTTCTTCCCTCTTCTTGTGAACAAGAACGCACATCGCCGCATCAACAACCCAGCATACGAGGTCATCAAGACCGAGGATGTGAAGTCAGGCGCCAAGCTTCTTGTGTCCATCCCCATGGAGACGTCTACTTCTGATGACTCCAAGCGTCAGCGTACTACCTACGCTGCAGCAGCAGCTATGTAGAGTGTAGTGTAGTGTAGTGTAGGTGTGTGTTGTATAAAAAAATTAAAAACCCAAAAAAAAATTTTTTTATGCAAAAAAAAAATTGATTTACTTTTTTTATTTTATAAAATAAGTAGATTCAAACATAATGTATCTTATCCTCTTGACTCTTGCTACCAACCAATGCACCTACAAGGAAAATGTAATTGATAGTAATTGTGACTTTCAAATACTTCGCTTCAACAGAAATCAAGTAAAATGTCATGATACAGGACAATACGAAAAATATTGTAATCATTATGCTATTCCAAATGAATTTCAGGTAATGAAAGAAGTTGGAATTGGAAATCAAGATGTCTATACTTTCAAACCTCAAGCTATTTACACTGAAAGTCATAATAGTAAACGTAAGGACGCCAGTTTTTATTACAAATTTACTTGTGATAACAAAAATAACAATCCAAATCTTGAATTAACTATTTATCCTACTTCAGATGTTAATCCTGTCGTAACTCTTATTGTAGTAATTATAATATTTGTACTAGTCTGCATGCTTATTGGTATGTGTACAGATAATAACAGTAGAAATAACAATGATTTTGCTTTAGGATATATTCTTGGAAATTGTGGTTCAAATTCAAACAGGAGGACTTATTGCGAGTAAAAAAAAATTGAAATGAAAAACTTTTTTTTATATTATTTATAAATATGCCGTCTAAAGACGATAAAATTGGTAATCGTGAAAGGAAAAAAGAATCTAAAAAAAAAGACAAAGATGATGGAAAATATACTCAAAAACATATACGAATTCAATTAGAATTGAAAAAAAATACACAACAAAACGAAGAAAATAAAAATAATAATAATAAATAAAATTGATGAAAATTATTTACAATTTTTTATTGCAACAATTTAAGAAATATGGGTGCAGGAATTCTACCAGTGGCTTTATATAGAGGAACACTATTTCTACTATTAGGACAAGAACGTCATAATAGTTTATGGTCTGATTTTGGTGGTAGCTCACATAAAGGTGAGAAACCATTTAAAACTGCAATTAGAGAAGGAACAGAAGAACTAAATGGATTTTTTGGAACAGAAGAAGAAATGGAAGAAGAAATTAACAATAATATGGTTTTATCAATTTGTTATGATAAATACACAACTTACATTTATCGGTGTAGATACAATAAAGATTTACCAAAATATTTCACAAATAATCACAGATTTATTGAAAAACAAGCACTACAAATTGTAGATAACAAAACTAATGGACTTTATGAAAAAAAAACAATTGGATGGTTTCCTGTTAGTAAATTTAGAAATGTTCGCAATACAGCAATGCTACGACCTCATTATCAAGAACATGTTAAATCTGTTCTAAAAAATGATCAATTTATTATCAAACAAATTGAGCAAATTGAGAATAGTTAAATTATTTATAGCGGGGAGATTGCCCCGCACGCAATTGGGAAAGTCGCTATGCGACTTTATTAACTGGTCGTCCGTCGTGCGACCTCACGGCATGATTTTTATGACGTTTTCTAGTCTTACGCTTTTTACCTTTTTTTTTACGTGTTTTTTTACGACCTTGAGCTGTATCCATTGAGCTGTCAGAGGTTTTTTTTTCAGATAATGTTTCAGAAAATGCTTTTGATAATTTATCAATTTCAGCTTTTTCTAAGTCTTCAGCTGTAATAGTATTTCTTAAAGAAGAAGGACCTCTTTTTTTTGTTTTATCTTTTCTTTTCATAATACCTATTAATTTTTCATCTAATTTACTCATTTAATATGTAATAATAAAAAATTAAAATCCTAAATATTATTTAATGAATAAATCCGACATAAATAATTATGGTATTGTTTACACACCAGATAATTTAGTAGATGAAATTTTAGATTTAATACCTGAAAAATATTTCAAAATGAAAGACCTAACTTGGTTAGATATTGGTGCTGGTAAAGGCGCTTTTTCACTCAATTTATATAATAGATTAATTAAAAATCTCTCCGACCAATTTGAAAATACTGAACAATGCAAACAACATATTATCAAAAATATGTTATTTATGATTGAAATTTATCCACTACATATTGATTATTTAAAAGAATTATTTACAAATGAAGCAAATATTATAAATAAATGCTTTCTCTCGTTAAATCAATACGAATATGATAAATTTGATTTTATAATCGGAAATCCACCTTACAATATTAATGGTTCAATAAAAACACCAACAAATAATAATCTTAAAAAAACAGATGATGGTAAATCTGTTTATGTAGAATTTATTAATAAAAGTTTAAATTTACTTCACGAAGGAGGATTTCTCAATCTAATTATACCTTCTCTCTGGCTTAAAACAGATAAAGCAAATCTTTATAATACTTTAACAAATTTACGAATTCATAAAATAAAATGTTTATGTACTTCTGACAGCACTAAAGCATTTAAATATCAAGCTCAAACACCTACTTGTTTTTTTTTAATTGAAAATCAAGATACTAGTGATTGGGATTATAAACCCATCAAAATTTATGATAAAATCGAGAGAGATTTTATAAATTATTCATTAAAACCTAATAATCCAATACCTATAAATGGTATAAATATATTAAAAAAATTACAAAATCATATAGATTCTGTAGGATCACTAAAATTTAATAAAACAAATACTCCTCCAAAAAAAATGATTCTCTCCGAAACAAGTGGAGAGAATTGTAAATTTCCCAATATAAAAACCTGTTATTTAGATGGACTAGTAGCAAATATAGTCTTTAATTATTCAAACATAAAATCACAATATTGTTTCAAAAAACCTAAACTAATATTACCTCACAAAATGTATGGAATACCTTATTTTGATAAAGAAGGTATTTATGGAGTATCCACGAGAGATAATTATATAATCTCAGGTTTCGATTATAATATTGAAGAATTAGAAGAGATTCAATATTTTCTCTCCACCAAATTCACATTATTTATATTTTTATGCTGTAATTATAGAATGAGATTCCTTGAACGTGCAGCATTTAGTTTTATACCTGTTATAACAAAAATACCAAATTTTCCAAAATTAAAAAATATAGATAGAGAGAATCGTGATAAATTACTTTATAATTTCTTTAATCTTTCCACCAAAGAAACAGAATTTATAGAAAATAATTTTAAAAACTATAAATTCTTTGTTTAATTAATATCCATTTCATTCATTGATTCTTCCGTTAATTCCATAATAATTCTATTTCCCCAATCTATATAATATTCACTCAATACCCCTTTATATTTTTTAATCGCATTTCTTATATAATTTATATTACCACTTTGTATTGATAAATCAATTTGATATAAAAAGTCATATTCAGGATTATCGTTTGTTTGTTCCATTTTAAATAATAAAAATAAAAAAATTTTTATATCAATTTATTTTTTAAAATTGATATAAAGAGAGAAAATATATTTTATAGTAAAATGCTTAGGCATACTATTAGACGTTTAAATACTGCTTTGAAAGAAAATCCTTGTGATTATTATGATTATGTAATAAAAATTCCCGATAATATAAAATTACCACCAAAACCCAATTTACCAAAAGATCTAAAAAATGAACCTCAATTAGCAGAAAATTCTGGAAGTATTTGCAGTGAATGTTTTGGAAGTGGATGGGTTACAGATACAAAAAATGAATTAGATTTTGGATTTAATTTAAAATTAACAATTTGTAAAAAATGTAAAGGAACAGGATTTGTGCCGTGAGGTCGCACGACGAACGACCAGTTAATAAAGTCGCTTTGCAACTTTCCCAATTGCGTGCGGGGAGGAGTGGCCTCTTCCCCGCGTTTAAATATCAATTGAATTTGATGATTCTAAATCTTCTAAATAAATATTATTAAATTCATAAGAATTTTTTATTATGGGATTGTTAATATAAAATTCCTCATAAAAATTTTTAACTTCATGAAAAATATTATATTTTTTACAGATTCTAATTGAATTTAAATAACTAGAAACTAATATATTAGAATTACTTACCCCTATTTTTTTTAAAGAAAGATATTTCAAAATATTTTTCTTAAATAATATTGTTGAAATAAACATTTCAAACATATTTGGTTGCAAAGAAATATTATTCATAAATATAAAATTATACATCCTTATTATTATTTCATCACAAAATGGTTCTCTAAATTTTACTTTTGAATCTTCTAAATATTTTTTAAATTTATTTCTAAATTCTTCATTAGTAAATCTAATATTTTCACAATGATAATATAATGTATCAACCATTGAATCAATATCTAAAATATCATTAAAATATGAAATTTCTTTAAAAGTTTGAGATAAATTATTAATCGATATATATCCAAAATCATAAATAATAAGTTTATAAAAATCATTATATTTTACTGCTTTCCAATTAGATTCATGTAAATCAGAATGATAATAATCTTTAAAATAATAAGTATCTTTTAAAAACAAATTTAATAAATTAACAATTTTTTGTTTCTCTAATAAAGAAATATCTAATGATTCTAATTTTTCACCATCAATAAACTCCATCATTAAAATATTCTTTGTTGCTTGCAAAGGTTCCGGTATAAAAATATATTCATTTTCTTTATAAGAATCATAAAAATATTTCATATTATTATATTCATTCAGCATATTAGTTTGATTTTTTAAATTATCAAAAAAACTATCAAAAATAAAAATAGTATCATAACTTCTCAAAAAAAACACATTTTTTACTAAAAATTTATATAATTTAATATAAAAAATTGGAAAAATCAATTGATATTTAATATCAGGATGAACTACTTTTATAGCCACCATTTTATTATTATAAAAACCTTTATAAACTTGTGCTATTGAACCAGATTTAATATTATACAAATTATCCAATTCTATTACTTCATCAAAATCTTCTTTAAATTCATTCAAAAATATGTTTTTTGTATATTGTAAATCATGTATATCACAATCTTCATAAAAAGAATTAAAAATATTATGCAATATTTTACCATTCTTAATATCTATTAACTCCAAATTAGTATTAACCCATTGAACTATTTTTATTAAAATACAACCATTCAAATTTATACTATAAAATAACCATCTAATTAATCTATCATTAATTTTATTAGTTAATTTATAATTCAATAAATTATACATTAAAACATTTAAAAATAAATTAAAATAAACAAAATATTTACATAATTTGTAAAAATCAACTATAAAATTACTCATATAATATTTATAATAATTAAAATTTAATATTAAAATTACTTTTATATATTTTATAAACATGGGTGATTATATTAATGATATTAAAACTATATTATTAAAATACTTAAAAGATGAATACAAAAAATATTTAAATAACAACAAAATCTTATGTATTAAAAAATCAAATATTCATGAAATTGTAAACATATTTTATAAAGATAATATTAAAGATTTAAAAACAGAAATTCGTAGACAAATGAGAGAAAAATACAAAAATGATTATCCATCTGGTGCTATTGAAAATATTATTTTAGATTTATTTCAAGATAATGAAAGTAATATTGAAACAGTTGTTAACGAAATAAATTACATTCAAGACAAAAATTTTCTTAATTTGGAATTACCTATTATTAATGAATCTCTCAATTTAAATATTTCAAATAACAATGGATATATTATTATTAATCACATAAAAGAGACACTTGACTCAGAGACACTTGACTCAAACATCAAAGAAATATACAATGATATAACTAAATACAAATTTATTTATTCAATTAATAATAAAATTCTTGACGATTTTAATGAAGATGAAAAAATTAATATTATCAAAAATGAAATCAAAGATACTAAAACTATAAACTTAGGAGTTTATTACTTAAAAAATAATATAGAAACATTTTAGTTTACCAAAACTATTATAACTGTTACTATAACTAAACCAATTACACAACCAAAATATAAACATCTTGTTCTCCTTTTTGATTGATATTGTTGTGCTTTTTTTAATTCAACATTTGCTTTATCTACATGACTTAAACTATTATTTATATTTGTTTCTATATTATCAATTTGCTCACCTTGCTGAGATACTAAAATAGACATATCTTGAAATAATTCTGAAATCTCTTCCACTCCCCTTGCTAATTTATTTATTCCTTCTTCTCTTTCTGCCAAAAGTTCTTCATCTGGACGTGCTTGCAATTCTTGATTCATAATAATATAAATAATAATACACTATTATTATTTATATTTTTTTTAAAAATTGAATAAATTAATCCAGTAAAATATTACATTGCAAAATGGAAATATGTGTTACACGATTCAATAATCAAACTTATTTGGAAAATAAAAAATTTAGAGAAAATAATAAAATTATTTGTATTTATTCTTCACCAGTTAAAATAACAGAAAATATATTACCTAATGAAGAATTAATTGTTTTAGAAATGAATAATTCTTCAAATCATATTGAAGGTATTGGTTTAATTAAAAATAAACTTTATTTAAAAGAAAAATACAAAATTTATACTGATAGAAACTATAACAGATACACTTACAAATCAAAATATAGAATTGATAAAAATGAATTCACTAGCTACGAATTAATTATTATTAAAAAAATAGAAGATCTAATATTTAAATCAGCATTTCACTGCAAAAGAGGTCAAGGAATACAAATTATACCAAAACACATTAAAAATGATAAAGAATTAAACTATTACAAAATTTTAAATGATTATATAAAATTTCGATTTAATAAATAAATGTATTTATTATATAATTATGAATGCTAATATAAACACAAATTTAGATGATTATAGTAATCAAGAATTAGAAGAACTATTAGAATTACCTAACGATTACACAAAAGATAATGTAATCAATACTATAAATTTTTTAAACAATAACTATTTTCAAGATAACGAAAACCTACGTGAATTTTTTGAAAATATTCAAAACAGATTATTAGATAATTACAACGAAAATCCTAATGAAAATATTTTACCTGATTTTGCTAATATTATTGAAACTATGGAAAATATGAATACTAATAATAATGATGAAGATAATGAAGATGATAATGATAATGATAATACAAGTACCAATGACTTATTTACACAAGAAAATGATAGTTACAATATTTATGATTTAATTCAAAGAGATGAAGAACATATTGAAAATTATAATATTTATAATTATTTACATTTTAATACTTTATTTAGAGCCAAAAATAATTCATTATTAGAAACTGCTATACCAGCAACTAACAGCAATTTTTTATTATCATCTCCGATAAATAATATAAGCAGAATCAAATTAGCATCTATTAATATAAAAAAACCATATTTAATTAGCTCATCTAAATCTAATAATACTTTCATCATTAAAAAATTTGCTACAATAAATGGTGTAACATCCTGTGATTTTTCAAATTCAATTGTAATTGAAGATGGATATTATGATGACCCAAAAACTCTTGAAAATTATTTAAATTATAATTATTTCGATAATTCATCTACCGATATTAGCTTTCTCAAAAATATACATTTTTCAATTAATGAAAACTCAAACAAAATATTATTTGAATTATCCAATAATTATTTAACAAACTCATCTACTTCAGATGCATCTTTTGTATATTTCTCTCTTGACTTTAAAACAAACTATACAAAATATTATTCATTAGCAAGTATTTTAGGTTTTGATTTTAATAAAACTTCATATTTTTATACTTCTATTAGTGATACTTGTAATAATAGATTATATAATTCAAAAATAAATTCAACTTATACTTTTTCAAACAAAGGTAATACCGAATTATTCTTTTGCTTAGATGAATTTCAATCTAATATTGTTGAAACACATAAACTATTTTTAAATAATAATATGTCTACCCAAAAAATCCTTGCTAAAATTAACGGTTCTCTCGGAACTTCACAAACAAACTACTATATAAATGAAACATATTCAATCACAGACACTCGTAATGACCACACAAGACAATATGATGGTGTTATTAATCTTCTAAATTTTAACATAAAAATCATAGATTATTATGGTAATATTGTTAATACTAATATAAATGAGGACTTCACATTTACATTAGAAGTTAAAATCAATAATAGCAGACTAATCAAAGACAAAAAATTTGTATCTCACCATGACGATAATTAATTTATTCAAAACTTTCTGCTAATTCTACTCCCGAAGTTCCAACTTCAACATCTCTTACTGGTGGTTTAACCACTACATCATTAATTTTAATTGTTTCTTTAATAACATTTATTTCAGATTCAGGTGGACCAGGAGGTTTTGTTACATGAATAACAAATTTATCTTCTGCTACATCTGGAACCGCCTGTTCTCCATTCATAAATTTAGCTTTGAATGCTTTTATTGACGCACTTGATAATGATGGTGCCTCTTGCTGCAATCTTTCATATTCTTTTAATGTATATGCAGTCAATATATCTGCTGGGTCACGATCTTCTCTTGACATATTCATCTGCATTGTAACATATCTATAAAATGAACCAAATTGTTTAGCAACTGATGCATGATCTGCTGCTTTTTCTTCAGCGTTATAGAATTTTTTTAATGACTGAATTAATGCTGAAACTAATCCAACACCTCCAACTCCATATAATATTCCATTTTTAACATCTGGATCTTCTACACTTGTAGCAACTAATGAAATTGATGATGCAACACTTGTAACTAATATACCAGTAAGAGCTAAATCATTTGCAAATTTTTTCCAATCACCACCTGAATGAGCGTGCATAAATCTTAAACCTGCGGCCTTTTCACCCCAATCCGCAATTAATTTTTCCATGTTATCAGACCATGATTCCGCATTAACACGCTTTCTAATGTCACCTAGACGCGCCGAAACAAGCGCTTCTTGTTCTCCAGCACCTAAACTAGCTAAGTCGCCTTGGCCACCCATTTTTTATAATAATACGCAACAAAAAAAAATATTTTATATTAAATTGTCTTATTTATAATACAATAATGAAGTCAAGTAATTTTTATAGAGATTTATATAGAGAATTTCCTACATTAACAAACAAAATTAACGCAATTACTATAAAATTTCTTTTAATTCGTAAATATCTTTGACCAACAAACCCAAATAATACAGACGATATTAGTACATAATAATTTAATACAACTTGATAAATATAAGTTAAACATTTATAAAAATTAATTACTGTAAAATATACAAAATTTAATGTATTACAACCATAATATATACCATTTTCTAGTAACTTCTCAAAACCAAAATGATTTATCATAAATATTAAGAAACATAAACTGATAAAATTAGAATACAAAATGTTCAACAGCCTTTTGTGCTTGTTTTGTAATTTTTGATAATCCACATTCTTTTGCATACATTTTTCACGCAATTTTGTTACTCTATTTGACCAATATTCTTCTTTTTGTTCAATTTGAGTTTCAAGTTTTTCATTTTCTAACATAGCAGTTTTATAATCCAAATCAATATTTTGCACATAATCTTCTAATTTTTCAATATTAGATACATATTCAACTTTTTCATCCTCTATTAATTTAATAAATTCATTTACAGCATCCACATATTTACTCAATTCATTCAAATGAACATAAAATTCAGATGTTTTATCCTTTTTTGTATATTCAACACCAATTGGAAATACCTCTTTTCTTTTTAATAAATATTTCTTCAAATCTTCCAACCTCTTTATTCTTAATGCTTTCTCTAATTCTAATTTTGCTGTATGTTTACCCAAATCAATCAAAGCATTTTGAGTCGCTAGAACACTAGCAGCTTCCGCTTCTTCTCTAGTCAACATAATCTACCAAAAAAATAAAAATAAAAAATATTTATCAATTTTATTTTTATTTTAATTATATACGCATCAAAGTAAATACCTCATTTCCACAACTATATTCATGACTTAACAGCGACAATCCTACCATTCGAAATAAACTTTTTATTTCATCTATCTTGAAAATATAATAATATCTCTCAAACATCTTACCATAAGAATTCCATATTACAATATTATTTCCATAACTATTAAATTTTCTCCTAGTTTTTTGAGGCTGATTAATCGACCAAACAGACAGCAAAATTTTACCTCCTGGTTTTACTAATCTCTTCATCTCTCTTAATGCTTCTACCCTATGTTCCGGTGTAGATAAATGATGAAATACCGCAACACAAATTATACCATCCACCTTTTCATTTTCTAAATTCACTTTCGTCATATTACAATTTATAACATCTAAACCTTTTTGATTACAAATTCTTACAAAATTTTCACAATTATCAACTCCAATAAATTTAATATTCTCATGATTCATATTTCTACCATTACCACAACCTAAATCTAATACTAAAGAATTAGATTTTAATTTATTTAAGAAATCTTCAACCCAACTCCATTTATTAACTCTAGTAACATCAAAATGTTCTGCTATTTCTTCATATACTTCATTCACATTTGTTTTTTCTAACATAGTTAACATCTAGTTTATTATTTAAACTATATTATTTTTTAAATAATATTTTTTAAAAATTGAAAACATAAATATTTTTATATTTTAAGATACACCCAGTCAAATGACTACCAATAACGCCGTCATCGAGTCTATCACTTGCCCAATTACTCTTGCACCTATGCATAACCCTGTCACCGCTCCAGATGGACAAACTTATGAAAAGGTAGCAATAGTCAAATGGTTGACTGAAAAAGGAACTTCACCACACGATAGACGAGTAATGACTGCCAATGAACTACAAGTTAATGCTGCTATTCGTTTCCTTTGTGATAAATATCATAGTGGAGAAATTACCGCAGTAGAAACTCCAAGAGCTAAACCTGCAATTTTTAACAACTCTATCAAGTTAAATTGTGATGTATACAAAAGAATTACTACTAATGATAATCATGTAATGATGACTTTCGAAGTAGATGAATCTAATGACCATCTACAGTCTCTTCCTGAAGATGAAAGATATTTATCTCATGACCTTGTTCTTGTAGTAGATCGTTCTGGTTCAATGAATGCTGCAGCTACATCTCAAGATTCTGATGGTAATAATACAGAAAGTGGTTGGTCAGTTCAAGATGTTGTTAATCATGCTGCTTGTACAATTATTAAATCAGTAAATACTAATACCAGAATTGCTGTTATTGCATTTGATAATTATATTGAGGAAATTGTTCCACTAACACTTATGACTGAAATGAATAAGTCAACTACTATCGCAAAAGTAAAAGAAATCAAACCTAGGGGACAAACTAATCTTTGGGGAGGAATTGAGAAAGGAATTTCTATTCTTGATGAGCGTGATGATAAATCCAGAAATGGGGAAATTGTAGCTCTAACAGATGGTTCTCCTAATATTTCTCCTGCTCGAGGAGAAGTTGATACTCTAAAAAAACTGCGTGTTAAGAAAAACTTTACCGCTTCAATTTATACAATTGGTTTTGGATACAATCTTCAAGAAGGTCTACTTTATGAACTAGCCAAAGCAGCTAATGGAGGACATGGACATATTTCAGATGGAGGTATGATTGCTACTGTAATGTGCAATTTTATTAGCACAATTTTAACAACAATTGTTTCAAACCTCCAACTTCATGTAAAAACTACATTCCAAAATCGTGTTTCACCAGATTTTATGTTAGGAGATTATGAAACAAACATTTCTCCTAACAACGAAACAATCTTTGATATTGGAACAGTTCAGATACAGCAAACCCGCGATATTATTATGAATTTTAATCCAAATGAAAAATACGAAATCTATTATACTTACAAAATTGGCGGTGAACCATATACTAGCAATACTATTAATATTGATGCATCAAATTGTAATGGAGTTGCAATTCCCAAAAATATTACTGTAGACATTCATAAAAACCGATATGATGTTGTAAATTCTGTTCAAAAAATGATTAATTACAATTTAGTTGGTCAATATGATAGTTCACGTGATATTCAACTCCAACTTGAAAATCAATTTGAAGAATTTTCAAAAGTATCAGATGATAATCTAACTCATGGACTTCTAAATAATCTAAAGCAAACTACTGGAGACAAAAATTCAGGACAAATTAACATGGCTGTTACTAATCCTAATTACTTTAATAAATGGGGTAAGTTTTATCTAGCCCAGGTTTGCCGTTCCCTTAATAATCAGCAAAAACCAAATTTTAAGGATAAAGGAATGCCTTTTGGTGGTCCTACATTCGAAAACCTAATCGATCAAGCTAGCGATATCTTCAATTCTCTACCTCCACCTGAACCATCTCTTATTAACACAAGTCGTCAATATAATTCAAGTGCACCATATACTGGAATGCCTGGTCAGCAAACTCCTCAACGTCCAATGGTTATGGCTAATCTAAATAATGCGGGTGGCGGATGTTTTGATTCAAATTGCACAATTACTATGGCTGATGGTTCCACCAAAATTCTAAAAAATCTTAACAAAGGAGACAAAATTCTATCTTGTGATCTTAATAATATTCCACAAATTGCCTCAATTGTTTGCATTCTTGAAATTAAAATTACATACGGAATTCGTGAATTAGTAGATTTTGAGAGTGGACTCTATATTACTCCCTGGCATCCTATCAAATACCAAAATGAATGGGTATTCCCCGCTAATATTAGGGGACCAGTTATTAAAAGTTGTAATTCAATTATTACTCTTGTATTAGATAATCATCATATTGGATTTATTAACGGTCATCAGTGCATTATGCTTGGTCATAATTACAAAAATGGAATCCTAAATCATCCTTATTATGGAACTAATGCAATTATTAATGATATGAAAAATCATTATGGATGGGAAAGCGGAAAAGTAGTTTTAAATGATACTTCCATTTCATTTATTAAAGAAAATGAAATGACCTCATCTATCAAAATTGATTGTTCTACAACAACTGTTGATGTATATTAGACATTCATTGGAAAGCATTTTGTCTTCTCACACGAGGAGCATTATCTGGAATAACATATGGTACACTTCTAAATACATCTTCATCTAGAATTACTTCATTAGACATATTATAACCACTTATAACAGAATTACTTTCTTCTAAAATATTTACTTTTTTTTCTAAATCATTAATTTTAAGAGTTAATGAATTTACAATTCTTACCAAATCTTCAAATGATGAAGTATCTGATATGATATTAGTCATATACATATTTACATACTTTTTTTTTAAATATATTTAATCTATTTAAAAACAAATTAATAATTTATTATTATTAATGGTCGCAATTGGTATAGATTTAGGAACTACTTATTCTTGTGTTGGTGTATGGAAAAATCAACAATGTGAAATCATTGCTAATGATCAAGGTATGAGAACCACTCCTTCTTATGTTGCTTTTACTGAAACAGATAGATTAATCGGAAATGCAGCAAAAAATCAATCTTCTCAAAATCCAGAAAACACTATTTTTGATGCAAAACGCCTAATTGGTAGAAATTTTAATGATCCATCTACTCAAAATGATATTAAACATTTTCCATTTAATGTTATTGACAAAAATAACAAACCTGTTATTAAAGCAATGTATAAAAATGAAGAAAAAGATTTTCAACCTGAAGAAATCTCATCTATGATTTTAGTTAAAATGAAAGAAATCGCCGAAGCATATTTGGGTGAAACAGTAGATAGCGCTGTTATTACTGTTCCTGCATATTTTAATGACTCTCAAAGACAATCTACTAAAGATGCCGGTGCTATTGCTGGTCTTAATGTTTTAAGAATCATTAATGAACCAACTGCAGCTGCTATTGCCTATGGATTAGATAATAAAAAAGATACAGTTGAAGAAAAAAATATTCTTATTTATGATCTAGGCGGAGGCACATTTGATGTAACACTTTTAAGTATTGAAGAAGGAGTTTTTGAAGTCAAAGCAACCGCTGGAGATACACGATTAGGCGGTGAAGATTTTGATACACGTTTAGTTCAACATTTTACACAAGATTTTAAAAGAAAACATAAAAAAGATATTACAGAAAATAAACGCTCCTTAAGACGTCTAAGAACCGCGTGTGAAAATCTAAAAAAAACATTATCCGCATCTACTCAAGCCACTATTGAAATTGATAGTTTATTTGAAGGAATTGATTACACTAGCAACATTACCCGCGCAAGATTTGAAGAATTATGCGGTGATTTATTCCGTAAAACTTTTGAACCAGTTGAAAAAGTAATTAAAGACTCCAAAATTAGTAAATCTAATATCCATGAAGTAGTCTTAGTCGGAGGTTCAACTCGCATTCCTAAAATTCAAAATCAACTAACAGATTATTTTAATGGAAAAGCACTAAATAAATCAATTAATCCTGATGAAGCCGTCGCATATGGTGCCGCTGTACAAGCCGCTTTACTTTCTGGAGTTAAAGACTCTAAAATTGACGACCTTCTTCTTCTTGATGTTGCACCTTTATCATTAGGTGTTGAAACTAGTGGTGGCATTATGACTAAAATTATTGAACGTAATTCTACTATTCCCACTAAAAAATCACAAACTTTCAGCACATATGCCGATAATCAACCCGCTGTTACAGTTCAAGTTTTTGAAGGCGAAAGACAATTTACCAAAGACAATAATAAATTAGGCGAATTCACATTACAAGGCATTCCTCCTATGCCTCGTGGCGTTCCTCAAATTGTAATTTCTTATGATTTAGATGCTAATGGAATCCTTACTGTTTCTGCAGTTGAAAAATCAAGTGGAAAATCAGATGAAATTAAAGTAACTAATGACCAAGGACGTCTTTCAAAAGAAGATATTGAAAAAATGGTTTCTGATGCAGAACAATTTAAAAAAGATGATGAAAAAGCCAAAGAAATGATTGATGCCCGCAATAATTTTGAAGGGTTAGTTTATCAAATGAAATCTACATTAAGTGACGAAAAATTATCATCTATGATTGATTCTGAATTAAAAACCGAGTTAGAAAAAGTAATTGAAGAAAACACAAAATGGCTTGATTCTAATCAAATGGCTTCCAAAGAAGAATATGAATCTAGAACAAAAGACCTACAAGAAAAAATGAAACCCCTTCAAGAAAAAATGATGGCTGGAATGTCTGGCGTTCCTAATATGTCCGATGATTTACCCAAAACTAACCCTAGCGATGAAACCACTCATGGAACACCTAGATTTGTAGATATCGATGATGTAGATTAATACAAAGACCTATTGCTATAATTATCACTACCAACCACACAATTAATACAACAACAAAATACAATCATAACTAAAATAACACCAATAAGCATGCCCAAACGATAATTTCCATTATCTAAAGTTCGACAAAATTCATGCAAATCATAACCATAATCATCAACATAACTAACATTTTCTACAATCTTCATATTACTTGCATCAATAGTTGATTCATTATTAAAATTTTCACTTACAATATAATAAATACATTCTTTATCACCGTCATCCACATAATATGTAATATTATAAGTATAATAATTCTCATTTACATAAAACAAATTTTCTACTCCATCACTAAAATAACCGAAAATTAAATATGTTGTAATTACAGATGTCGCTACATGACGAGAATTGTATGATTTATGTGTGCTATGACTAGTATGTGTACTATGACTGCTATGTCCACCATGACCTCCATGAGAATGAGCCATAACAACTGGAATGAGCATAATCTTTGCAAACGTATTCATATTTGCTTTTAAAAATAAATTAAAAGCAAATATTTTAATCAATTTTTTTTATAAATTAATTTTTTATTTTTATGTATGAACATGTTCTAATGTTTGACTTGTACCAATTTCTAATTCTGGAATCTGTATTCCTTCTCTAGCAGTTGCAGGATTTCTTGTAAATGTATGAACATGTGCAATAGCACGATGTCTCATTACTCCACAAGAAATTGATATAATAATTAATACCAAAACTAAAACACATAAACATACTACCAAAATCAGATATAATAAAACACTATTATCATCATGATCATGATCTTCATGTATATCCCTTTTTAAACAATAACTATAATCTGAATTAATATGAACTAATGCACTATGAAATGTAACATTTTCATAGTTTAAAATTGTATAATTTAAATTGTTTACTACCTTTGAATAATATAAACACTCTAATCTATGATCAGTGCTATCATCCACCTCAATATTATTTGCATAATTAACAATAGTATAATTATTATTAATTCCATCTAACACAAATCTATTTTCAATTTCATTTTCAAAATTACTAAAAATTAGATAATTTTTAACCACCGAATTTCCCACATATTCAATACTAAAACCAGTATCACTATGTGAAATTCTATAACTATGTTGAGAAGAATGACCATCACTTACACTATGACCATCATCATGAGCGTGATCTAAATCACCATTTACAATAGAAAATAACAATAACAGATTTACAATTTTCATAATATGTTATTTAGTAATAACTTTTTATATTTTTTTAGAATATAATTAAATCTTATATTACACTTGAACATGGATCCATAAAATTAATTAATCTTGAATAATATGCTATTAAAATTGTTGCACTAATTGATAAACCCACAGCAAAACCAAGTGAACAACCTCTGTTTTTTACATTAATCTCTCTTATTCTAGGTGGACTTCTTGATGGTCTCTCCATTTTTTTATATATTATTATTTTATATTTAATATATAAAATGAACCATTTTTTGGGTTTAACTTTAACAGGACTTATTACTGGAATATTTGCCGGATTTATTGGCGGAGGTGCTGAAATACTAATTGTTCCATTATTAACCTTTTTTGGCATATTAAGTTCTCTCAAATCAAGAATTGCTACTTCTTTAATTATGTTATTACCACCAATTGGAGTATTTGCAGCGATTTCATTATATAAACAAGGGTTTGGTGATATAAAAGCAGCAATGTATATGGCTTTACTTTTTACAATTGCTAGTTTCTTTTCTGCAAAATTCACAATTAAAGTTGATACTGACATTTTAAGAAAAATTTTTGGTATTTTTACTATTGTTGCTGGCTTATACATGTTTTTTAATAAAGAAGATTAATATCGTACGGGGAGGAGTGGCCTCTTCATCTCTTAACTAAAATTTGTTAAATAAATCAAAAAACCTATTACATTACAAGTATTACTCAACAAATTAGTATTATCTTCCCCTAATAAAACCGCCAAAGTTTTTATATTTTCTTGTTTATCTTCTTCTATATCTTTAATATCTAACATATTACTTGATGCAAACATCACACAAAAATTAGGTAAATATATATTTGGATGATACAATATATCATAATTACCATCATGAATTACACAAGGCAATATCACACAACCTAATGTCCAAAAAATACCAATATATAAAGGCTTCAATTCACCAAATTTTTTCTTAAAATCTCTATAAAATAATGTTGATGTTAAAGCAAATAATAAAGGATATGTTTCTTCCTTTAATTTCAATAAATTTAATATATATATATAACTTGCTATTATAACTAATATACTTTCATTCATATTTTCAACCAAATAATCATAATAATTCACCTTAGACTCTGAATATACCACTAACTTATTTTCATCTTTATTATAATTTATAGCATCTAACAATCTATCTGTACCATATGTAAAAATTCCTATCGCAAATTGTAACAAAATCAATTCATTATTTAAAATATTTTCATGATAATAAGTTGTAGTAAATACATATTGCAAAATATTTAATGGTATCCCCAAATTTGAACCTATTATTGGATTATAAATCGTTGAATTTGCTAACATATTAACATTATTATTTACTAAAATAGGTCTTTTTATTAATCCATTTGCTATAAAACCCATTAATTACTATCATTTTTTTTATTTAACTTTTAATATTTACAATATATATTATGGAAACCGATAAATTACAAAAAAAAGATTTAGAATTACAATCAAATAAAGATATTCTAATGTATTATCAAACTACCATCAGAAATGTAGCCTTAACAACTGCAGTTTCATTTGCTGCATTAGGATATTCCAGATTTTATAGAAGCAAAAGTACTATATATGCATCTGGTTTAGTTTTAGTTTCTTTATTAATTATTTCAGCTTCTTGTATTATAAACATCAATTTATATAACTTGATAAATAATCACACGATAACCGATGTTTCTTTAACTTCTGCTAATAACTTTTTAATCGTTAACATATTATTTATGATATCTCATAGTATCATTATTTTATTTGGTTTATACACATTTTATAGATTAACAACCGGCAATAAATTTGATTAAATTTAATAAAATATTAAAAAAATATTATTAATATTTTTTATGGATAAATCACCCCCAAAAAAAATATTAAGAAGTAATACTGAAAGATTTATACAACGGTTAATTGAAAATCCTAGTAAATGGCGTGTACCTACTTACAGAAGAATTCAAATAAACAAAATTAGACCAATTAAAAAGAAAAAAAAATAAATTACTCTTTAAATATATTTGCCCACATACCACCTATAAAATTAATATTTTTTTCAAAATAAAATACTGAATGAACCTCATCAAATTCTAAATCTAAAAAATTAAATTTAACATCATTTTCATAACAATTTATTATATTATTTTCTATTAATGATGAATCATAATATAATTTATCATATAAACCACAATTATAAAATATAACATCTGTAAATCTTATCAATTTTGAACTTAATCTAAAAGTTTCAATATTATATTTACTATTATAATTAAATTCCAAATTAAAATTATTATTATCTGCATAACCTCTTATCACATCATCCTTTTTTTCAAATTTTATATTTCCTTTTGTCTTAAATAAATTATCTGGATCTAATGATATAACATTTGATACATAATCCATTATTAAAGTACCTTTTAAATTATTTTTATCTACCACATATGTATTTATTTCACATCTTGTTGCTGGACCATCTGTTAAAAAATCAAACACAGGACTTGTACAATTATAAATATTGATACTTATAAAATATTCTTTATCTGTTTTCTTTAATATTGCCGTATCTAACATATCAAAATTATTATCATTTTCTCTTAAAAAATGTTTAATTCTATTATATTGATTATTATTCAACCGATAATTAATATATGTTGAATAAGAATTTACTAAAAATGGAGCATGTAAAACATTCTTATTTATTGGATTTGCCGTCAATGAAGGCATCCCGCCCAACATAAAATTGTAAAATAATTTCAAAAAATTATTTGATACAAACATTATTATACTTATTAATATTATGTTTAAATTATGATGTTTAATATTAAATACATATTTAATATTAAATTATTATGGATAATCTTATTCAAGTTTTTGAAAATTCTATTAGTTCTAGAGTATGTGATAATTTAATACACAAATTTGAACATAATATAGACAATAAAAAAGGAACAACTATTGGAGGATATAAACCCGAATACAAAAAAACTATGGATTTAACCTTTGGACCCCATGAAAATACACATCTTTTAGAAATATTTAATTTACTTAATTCTAAATTAACTTATTATGTTAATAAATACAAAAATATTACTAATTTTCAACTGCCTACAAATTTCATAAATCAATATCATATGATGATGAAATATTTAAAAAATGACGGATTATATGAATGGCATAATGATTTTCATTTATTAGGAACTTCAATAGGTGATGCTGATGATAAAAGTGGAACTTGTAGAATATTAACTTACTTATTTTATTTAAATACTATTGATGAAGGAGGTGAAACCGAATTTATTGACGGCACTAAAATTAAACCTGAAAAAGGCAAATTATTAATTTTTCCAGCAACTTGGCCTTACGTCCATAAAGGAAATATGCCAGTAAGTTCAAACAAATATATTGTAACTGGATGGTTACTACTTAAAAATTTATAATAATAATTAAATAGTTATGACTAATTTAATTCAAAATTACAAAAATATTATTAGTAATGAACTTTGCGACAATATTATTAAAACTTTCAACAATAATATATCTCACAATTCAACTAATTCTATTAAAGAAAAAATACTAGTAAATGATATATCTAGTACAGTATTAGTCACTCGAGATACTAATGCTGTCTTTTGTATTATGCACAAAAATAGTAATATTTGGAAAAATTATTATAATACTTTATTACCAATTATTACCAAAACAACTGAAAATTATATTTCTAATTTTTTACATAATCATAATAATATTACTTTTACAAATATTGAAATCTCTCCTATTTTCTATATACATAAATATATCCAAAATAAAGATTTCTTCAAAAAACATAGTGACCATGTAACAATTTTAAATTTTGGTTATAGAAGTATCACTTTAATATTTTATTTAAATGATGTTATTGAAGGTGGAGAAACACAATTTATTGATGGAACCATAATCAAAGCTGAAAAAAGTAAACTATTAATTTTTCCATCTACTTGGACATACGTTCATGAAGGATTAATTTCTAAAACCTCTCATAAATATATTATTTCTGCTGGAGTAAAATTTAAATTAAAAACTATTTAAAATTTTTATTAGTATATTACTAATATGGAAAATATAATTAAAAAACTTATTTGCACTTATGAAAATGTTTTAACCAACAGAATGTGTGATAACATTATTAATAAATTTAATAACTGCAATAATACAAACAATACTTCTAATAAAGATTCTAATTTTTCATATTATACAATAAACAATAAGTCATCTGATTTTAACCAATGGAAAGAAATAGATGACATTATTTGTAAAATCATTGGAGAACATACAATGCTTTATAATAAATATTGCAATGACACAATCGATCAATTTACTTACAATCAATTTCAAGATAATGGATACACAATTTATAAATATTATAAAAATACTGGATTTCAAAATTTTAAACACGATTTTGAATGGAATCATTTGGGTGCTGCCATGGTATCCTTTATCTTTTTTCTTAATACAATTGAAGAAGATGGTGAACTCGAATTTATTAATGGAGTCAAAATTACACCAAAAAAAGGTAATTTAATTTTATATCCTGCTACTTGGGACATGATGTACAAACATAACATCTCTAAAAATCAAGACAAATATGCTATTGTAGGAAAACTATATTATAGAGATAAATAATATAAATATTATAAATTAAATTTATTAATGTCTAATTTAATTTATACAATAAATAATAGTCTTGATATATCATTTTGCAATACACTTATTAGTATATTCAATCAAAAGGAACATGAAAATAAAATACATTCTTCTAAAATTTCTGGCAATAAAATTAAACAAAAAATACGAAATAGCTCATATATTAGTGTTAATTATGACCTTCCTAACATATATTACAATATATTAAATCAAAAATTAAAAGAAGCCTTCAAACTATATTTATTACATATTAAAAATTATAATATTAATCTACAAAGTTTAAATAACAAAAATTTAAAAATTATGGAAAGCCATATATCTCTCAACAAATATAATAAAAATGATGGATATTATACTTTTCATAATGATTTTAATGTTGATGTACAAAATGGTTATAGATTATTAACATTTATATGGTATATTAATGATGTAACTATCGGAGGAGAAACTGAATTTATTGATGGAACCAAAATTACACCAAAACAAGGCAAATTATTACTTTTTCCTTCCACTTGGACATACGTTCATAGAGGCAATATACCTATTAGTTCAGATAAATACATCATCGTTGGATGGCTTAAACTTTATTCATAATAATTCTTCTATTTTTTCTCTTAAATCATCCAAATTAGGTACTGGAAGTGAATCATAATCTATAATTATAGGAAAATCTGGATTATAATAATTATATAAATTTGGTTGATGCGGTATCACATTCATCGGATACGGCCAGTGACTTGTTGTTCTTCGTGTTTCAAAATATCTCTTTCTATGTCTTCGTTCTTTTTCATCATTTCCTTCCTTATTTTTTGGTAAATAACACAAATATTGTACTAATCTCTCTTCATTACAATCCTCATCACCACACAAATTTTGATGAAATGTTCTTGATTCCCAAACTACCAAATCTCCTGCATTTACACTCAAAATTCTTTGCGAATCTAATATAGTTTTTATATATTCAATTTCAATTACATTAAAATCTCTCGGTTCATCTATATTCATCCTCTCAAAATAATCTTCATGCAATAAATTACTTCCTTCATAAAGCTGTAATGTTCTCTCCACATTATTTGTTAAACTCACAAAAGATTGATAACAATTAACTCCCTTTTTTCTTGATGATTGATCCGTATGTGTCCAATATCTATCTTGTGATTTATATTCTTTTGGATAATAACAACATCCATCAAATGAAGTCACCAATTCATCCGTTTCCCATAATTCTTTAAAAACATTTACAATTTTTGGATTAGTTCGCACTAACCAAGCAAATCTTTGATTTCCTACTTGATGATGTTTAAAAATACCATTAAAATCTATCATAGAATGTAATTCTCTTAAATTTGGTACTTCATCTAACCATTTATTAAATTCACTTTTATATTCATTCACTTCTTCCTCTGATAACAAATTTCTAAATATTGTATATCCCTTTTCTGCCAGTTCTTTTTTATGATTTTCCATTAAATAATTTAACAAGTATATCTTTATATTTATAATATATAATGTACAATCCTTCTGGAATCAAATACTTTATGCATATTACTAGTCTTAATAATGAACTTTATTTACCCGTTGAAATACGAAGAATTATTTGGGAAGAATGTCACTTACTTAAAATTATTCAATGTTGGATATGTAATAAAGTATTAATTAATTTTAATGTAAATATCTTACATAATGATGAAGAAAATTCACCTCAAAATTATAGTATTATCAATGGAGTTACTAAATGTAATAAATGTTTTGTAGATTAATACATAAACATTTTATATTTATATAATTTACAAATGAAATCCTTTTTTCATTTTCTACTCATTTTGCTTCCAGTCCATTCTTCCTACATTTTTAGCTATCCTGCTAATATTTATAAAAAAAAATACAATGATAAAATTATAAAGGTTTATGAACCTGAAAATATTGATAAAAAAAATCTTGAATGTTTACTTTTTTTTACTGGAGCAAATTCTTTCATTCCTGGAGACATTTACAATAATTTTATTAGTTCTTTAGTTGATTACAAATATTCTGTTTCTGTTTTACCCAATGATCTCCAAGCATCTTATGAATATATTAGAGATATCGAAAATGAATATTCATCAATCATACCAATAGCACATTCTTCTGGATGTGTTAATGCTATTAATCTCGCTAATAATTTCAAAAATATTAAAAAAGCCATATTCTTAGACCCCGTTGATAATAGCAAACTCTTCAATATATTTAATGATATACAAAATGAAAAATTATTTTATTTAAAAGATTTATTAATTATTACAGCTGAAAAATCCTACAAATGGTCTCTTGACCCTTTTATTCTTCCATTTATACCTGCATTTCGTCTTGATATGAAAAAATTACTTTCTTTAAAAAGTGACCTTAATGTTGAATATATTGAATCTGAAGAACACGGACATTGTGACCTTCTTGACCCTTTATGGGGTGATTTAATGCACGGAACTATCGCTAAAGGTGTTGATAATCGTGACTACAAAAATCTTCAATTATATCATGTTTGGTTAACTCAACAAGTTCACAATTTCATTTTTAGAGATGAAAATGAGAACAATTACACACCATGTAGTTATGAAGATCCTAGTGAAGATAGTTATTAATTATTCTTTTAATATTAAATATGCACCAATTGCTATAAAAACTATTCCAACATAATTTTCTGTTATCATTTTTTGCTTAAACATATACAATGATGCTAATGTTAATATTGGTAAATATATAGCTAATGCTAATCCATCCATTTTACCCAAATTTAATTTATTTACAATCGCATGATACCAAACAAAAATTCCAAACAATAAATTTAATGCAAATAATATAATAAATATATAACTTACATCAGGCTTAAATATTATATCTTTTGGAAAAAAAGCTAACAATACCAATACCGATATTAAATATGTATTTATTATTATCTTACGTAAATCATATTTCTATGCCAAATATTTTGAAAATATTACATCAAATAAATAATGTATAGATAAAGCCAATGAATAATACACCCAATACATTAATATATAATTATAAAACTTTATTTACTATTATTTCAAATAATTCTTCCGGTAATTTATAACATTCCAAAAAATTATTATAAATACTCATTAACATTTTATTATTCTTTTTTTTTGTATATTTATTTATAAATTCTGCTTCTAAATATTCCTGTAGAAAATTTTTAAATTTTAATCCTGGATTCCAATTTACTGGACAATTATAACTTGTACAACAAAAACACTTACTATTTTTATTATCATAATTTAAAAATAGTGGTTGTTTTCCCGATTCTATTACATAAAAAAAATATAATATTTTACCATCTACTTTTTTTGTATTTTCACACAATACATTTAAATACTTACACCATCCTAATTTACTAAAATTGTATTTTATTATATTTAGTGGCTTAAATGGATAATCATTTGGCGCCATATATTCTATTAAACTTTTTCCATTTTTTACTATTTCTATATGTAAATTACTATCTTTATTATAACCATTATTCATTAAAAATGTATTTATTTTTATAGTACTATAAAAATCATTTTCTCTTTTTAGTAAATTATCAAATACATATTTTTTATCTAAAAAATATTCTAATTCTTTATTTACTCTTTTTAAAGTCATCCTACTCATTATTATATTATACCATTATGTCTTAAAACTAATTAATACATTATTATTTGTTACTTTACAAGTACAACTATTTGAAATTGATACTTTACCATTTCCTGGAATCGAATTCATAAATGTTTGTATTCCCTTCTTTGATGGACTATTTTTTCCATAACGATAAAACAACTTCGCAAAAACTAAATTCCAAAAACACAACGGATGTTTCAAATAATTTTCAACATTAAAATATACATTATCACTATGTCCATCATAATTATGTTTTACTGATTCTAAAAATGGATCAATCAACTGCTTCATTATTAACATATTCCATTCATCTGATTGCCTAGCCAAACCAATTAAATTTTCTTTTACATTTTCACCAAATGTATCTTCCAAACTACTATGAACTTTATTTCTATATTTACCTCGTACCGACCAATCTGGTGTTGTATCTTTAAAATACGGAACATTATTATTATGTGCAAATTTATATACACTTTCTTTATAAAAATTTATCATCGGACGAACCATTTTTACACCATTTACTACATTTGTTTCCTTTATTACAGCCAAATCTAATACATTCCGTCCTCTACACACATTTGCTACTATATTTTCAACAATATCATCTTTATGATGACCTAGCAATATTTCATCACAACTTTCTCCAGCTAAAACTTCCTTATATAAATCAAATCTTATATTTCTTGTATATGATTCATAATCACTTCTCTTAATTGAACCCCTTGTTACATCTTCAATACTTTTTACATATAACTTAATCCCATTATATTTACACCAATCTTCCATAAATTTCTGCTCATCTTTTGTTTCTTCACGATTATTGTAATTAATATGAATTCCAATTACCTCATAACCTAAATAACATAAAATTGTTGCTACTATCATCGAATCTACTCCTCCAGATAAAGACACAACGTATTTTTTCTTATCATATAGCTTCACATATTTTCTAAAACAAATCAACATTTCATCATCTTCAAATGCTTGATTTGAAATTTTGTTATTATTACATGGAATATATTCTAAAATATTTTCAAATTTTGAAAAATCAATATTACTAAATGAACCCAAAATATTTAACAGGAACATCTTTTTATCTACAAATATTTAAAATTATTTTTAAATATCAATTTTTTACAAAATTATTGTAATAAACTTTTTAAATTCCATATCGGTATACCCTTATTTAAACTTAACTTACATAATTCATCTGCATAATGACGACAATCATAAACTCCCAATATATATTTTTTATGCAATCTTTTCTCTAATTTTACTATCTCTTCAATACTATAATTTGATGTTCCCCAATACAATTCTTTACTATATAAAAATTCCATCTCTCCACCTAATCCTTTATAATCTATAAATTTTCTATCTAGACCTGGAAACATCTCTGATATATTTTTACGACTTTCAAATGTTGTCATATAATCTCTATCATCATTAAACGCCCTAAAATCAAATCTTACTTCTTTCAAGTTATTTTTTAATGTTACACCTGTATGTATTATTAAATCATTAGGTTTCTCTAAATTTAAATACACCTTGGTCGGATTTATGACAAAATTCATCAAAAAATATATCAATAACATTATAATATAAATATTATATTATTAAATATATTATTATGTTTGATAAATACTACCAAATACTCGAAGTACAAAATAACGCTTCTCTCGATGATATCAAAAAAGCCTACAGAAAACTAGCAATCAAATATCATCCCGATAAAAATCCAGACAATAAAGAACAAGCCGAAGAAAAATTTAAAGAAATCTCTCAAGCATATGAAATATTAACCAATAAAGATAAATACGCACAAGACCCTCGATTTAGACAAAATAATATACCACAAATTAATCCTCATGATTTATTTCAACAAATATTTTCTCAAATGAATATGCAACAAAATATGGATATGCAACAAAATATGCCTTTTGGTCATCCCATTTTTATGAATATGTCTCAAGGCATTAATGTCGTTCAAATGCCTCCAAATGCTGTTATGAGATCTACATCTACAAGAATTGAAGGCGGCAAAAAAATTGTTACCATTACTGAAAGAATAAATGGACAAACACGAGTTCAAACTATTACATCCGACGCTAACTCATCTAATCTTGTTAATATTATGCAAAAAATAAACATTAATTAATAACAAATTTAAATATATTTAGTATATTAAGTATAATGTTAAAATTTATATTCAAAATTTTGATGATTATATCTACACCAGCACAGGCTTTTCTCCCTTGGGGTAATGGATTACCTAATTTGAAATTGCCTATACACAACACTCCCGATGTATGCCCTGAATATATTGAGAAATATGCAAAATATTTAAATACCGAACAAAGTGAATTTTTAGTTAAAAAAATTACTGGGGTATTACCACAAGTAGATAGTGTAGCTGGTTATGTTTTACATACCAATGATGTTTTAATCAATAAAATTCTTAATAATCCTATGCTTGATTTAGAAACAAAAAAACATTGGGTTCTTTTCTTCATCAAAATTACACAAAATGGAGATAATATGGGACATCAATTATTACAATACTATCACGATTTAGTTAATTGTCTTCTTTAAAATTTACTTAAAAATTTTAACATTATTATAATTATAAATGTTAAAATTCATTTTTCAAATACTTTATCCTGATTATGATTGGGAAGCACGAAAAGAATACAGAGAAAAATTAACACAAGATTTATATGAAATACAAAAATACAGAATGCCTTTATAGCAGTAAAAATACAAAAAAAAATTGATTAAATTTTTATTTTTATAATTTAATCTATAAAATCATGGTTTTGGACCAAATCTTGAACACATATGTCCCTTTGCGTGCCTCAATTGAGAATAACGACAACGGCAAGGTCAAACTTGGATGCGTCGCCTTCAATCCTAAGTTAAATCATCAGTGTGTTTTACGCGTTTGGCCATAATCAATACAACCTAACCAACAGAAAATCTGATGTATGTACTGATTGTGTTCACGCTGAAGTTGATTGTGTACAACGTCTCAAAAAATCACAAAAAAAATGTCCTATTAATATTATCGTATTTCGCACTAATAACAAGGGTGATAAACTAATGATGGCTAAACCCTGTCAAAATTGTCTTAATACTATTGATTTTACACTTAAAAAGAAAAATTACAATCTTAAAAAACTAATTTACACCAATGAAAACGGAAATTTAGTAAATATTTAAATTAAAATTGAATTATTTTAAACATTTTTTTTTATGACATTATTAAAATGTTTAGGCTCATTCCCGTTCCCACCAATGTTATTAGCAATATTTCTAGTATCTTATTTTCCGGTGAACCATATAAACAATTAGGTAGATGGTGTCACCCTGGTATCCCTAATTGCACTCAAGATGTTTTACTTCGAAAAATTGATTTTGCTAATTCAGACAACAATTTATGCAATAAAAAACCACAAACTTTCGTCACCACAAGACTTCCACTTGACAAACTAGAGATTAACGATAATAAAGTATCTAACACTTTTACTCCTCAAGAATTCATCGATGCTATGCATAATTAAATCTATTGTAATTATTGAAAAACTCTATATACACAAATAGTTATAATAGCGAACTCAAAATTAAATTATCTACTGCGTCTGTATTTAAAATTATATTATGCGATTATTTTAACAACACTAATGATACATTAGAACAACAACGCAAATTATTAGAATATTATTCTAACATTCGTAAGACTAAATATGATGACTTATTACAATATTATATATATAAAAAAGATACTGAAAGTGTTATAAGTGATGATTAATCATTAATAATTTATTACTACAAATTCAATAATAAATTATTATTTAATTTTTATTTATTTAATAACTTATCTCTCAATATTATAAAAATATTATTATGATTTACAACATAATATTTTTAAAAATATTAAAAACATACTCATAATTGATTAGGATTATATTTATCATTTTTTATTTATTTATTTAATAACTTATCTCTCAAAATATCAAACTATATTCATTACAAAATCATTACAAAATCACAAAACTACATATAAAATCATAAATATCATAACAATTATTTTTATGATTTATTATGATATTTGTTAATTATAATGATATTGTATGATTTTTAGAATTACTATTTCTAGAAATATTATGAGAGATTATATTTATTATTCATTCTCAAAATATACTGATTTATTTATAAAATATTTATTATATATATATTTATATTTATTTATTAGTTCATATAACATTTACATTAAATTTTATATGAATTTAATATTGAACGCAGAGAGAAAAGTTATTGATTTCCTAATTTGGTATTTACCAAAAACCCAATTTTTATTATTTTTATAAGGTACAGTGATTTTGGTTATAACACATAAACGATGGCTCTATAATAATATATAATTAGCGTATACGATATAACCATTTTTGCCCTACCTTATAATTCTAACTTTTATTTAATTTATAAAAAAAACAATTATCATAATTCTAACTTTTTTTATATTTTTAAGGTATAGTGTTTTTGGTTATAACACATAAACGATGGTTCTATAATAATATATAATTAGCGTATACGATATAACCATTTTTGCCCTACCTTATAATTCTAACTTTTATTTAATTTATAAAAAAACAATTATCATAATTCTAACTTTTATTATTTTTTTAAGGTTCATCTAATATCAAATCTTCTATTAATAAATTATCTTGATTATAAGCGTTAAAAAGTCTAGTTACATCAGATGCACCCAGCTCTGTAGCATATATTCTCAAGAACTTAGTAGTTTCGTCACCAGTATCACCATAGGAATCCCTCCCAATGTAATTGTTTGCCCGTGTCATGATAGAAGCTGCGGCGTTTGTTGCTGTGTTACTTGATGAGCCCACCAAAGTACCATTCACATAGACATTGAGATTTCCATTTACTGAACGAGTAGCTACAAGATGATGCCAATCTGTCGTGTTAAGACTTTCTATAGTTATGGTGTCGCAAGTGGTGAGGGCACCGGCGGTCTCCACGTAAAATCGGATCTTATCCAGTGTTTCATAACGAACGATAGCAATGCTTTCATTTTGGTGTGAGTGATAGAATGCACAGATGCGATTAAAACTTGCTACAACATTGAATCTGAAGTTTACCTCGATCGAAAACGCACCACCAAAGTTCACATCAGGGAGTTGCAACGCTCCGCTTGCCTTGGTTGTGATACCATCTAGCGCAGACCACGTGACTGTTGCAGAAGTTCCAATTGCCGTAGCTTCGGTACTGTCCTCGAAAGTTAGAGTGGGATAACTAAACGTATTGGTAAAATCAAAGGAATACAATGCATCTGTAGGTGAAATGATATCTACAACCACAACTGTTCTTGTTATGGGAGTAGCAGCATTACCAGCTGTATCAGAACCATTATATGTTATTGTGTAACTTCCAGGCGTGTTAACATCAACTGTTCCGGACGGCGTAGCTGCTCCAATATCAACA
>Ga0222715_10000174_pt1 | contig 65297 bp, 44 predicted proteins | sample C33_9DmetaG_FD_165056 | JGI IMG/M metagenome (GOLD analysis project Ga0222715, IMG submission 165056) | Estuarine water microbial communities from San Francisco Bay, California, United States - C33_9D | ecosystem: Environmental > Aquatic > Marine > Unclassified | place: USA: California...
GCTCTCCCCAAGCTCGGCGCTCGCGCTCTCCCCAAGCTCGGCGCTCGCGCTCTCCCCAAGCTCGGCGCTCGCGCTCTCCCCAAGCTCGGCGCTCGCGCTCTCCCCAAGCTCGGCGCTCGCGCTCTCCCCAAGCTCGGCGCTCGCGCTCTCCGGATATGGAGGAGTTGAACTCACCACAGGCGCCAACTTCCCCGCTTACTCCCGACACGACTCGGGTGAACCGGGACCGCATCGACGACATCCTATGGAGTGAATCTGCGTGGTATGCTGCGTCTCCGACAACGAAAAAGCTGACATGCATTGATATACCGGACACATACGAGGTCTTCGTCAACGCGCTCGGTGTCACCAAGCTGTTTGCATTGAAGACAGGCGACTCTTTCTACGTGTGCAAACCCGCGGTCTTGAAGTGTAACTTGAATCAATCTGATGTGTTGCTGTGGCAGGGAGAACATCCATGCCCGCAAGTGGTGCAATGGACGTTTATCGACACGCTCAATGTGCCCGCCATGCACCATGTCGATGGAGTACACATGCTCAAATTCATGGAACACTATGCCGAACATGGTTTATTCGTTGACGAGCGCCGTCTGTGCGTGAGCATGCGACATCTGCTGCTCGGCGTCCAATTTTTACACGGCAAGGGCTGCCCGCATGGCGACCTAGCTCCGCAGAATGTCTTGTGTCAACAAGACGGCAGTGTCGTGATCGTCGACACAGACGACGCCATGCGCCGGTTTCTCGATAAAAGCCAGTACACCTCAGGCCATTGTACGTCTGCGAGCATCATGCCGCCCGAAGTTGCGCAGCGATACAACCCGAGCACTACAACCAAGATAGAAGCCTCCACCGACATATGGGCGCTAGGTATGCTACTCCTGCTCATTCACCAAGGCCCACACGTCGAACTGCAACACGACGCATCAGACAATAGCACCGCACTGGTATCAAAGAACGCCCCATTCAAGAGCACAGCATGCTCGAACATCTTCTTCATCGCCGGTTTCGACGAGTCGCACGCTCCGCCGCAGGTGTGTCCGCCGGTGCGTCCGCCGGTGCGTCCGCCGGTGCGTCCGCCGACAGCGACCGAGCGGCGGCTCGTGGACCCCCCCTGGGTCGCCTCCTTACTGCTGCTGTGTCTGCAGCCCAACCCCGCCCAGCGCTGTGGCTCGGCTGCAGCGCTGCTGGCGTTGCTGCCGCCCGATGGCGGGGGGCCGCTGCGTCCGAATCTCCAGATGTAATTTTCAATAAAATTTTATGACAATAACGAGTCTTGGTGTGTGGGCTACACAGCTGCTTCTTCGTATTTATGGGTGTGTTGGTGGTGAATGCAAAGGACTGACGCCTGGCCCTTCAAGCAGGCGGAGAAGACATTGAGCGAGGTACAGAAAACGGAGAAGACATTGAGCGAGGTACAGAATACGATGCAGAAAACGGAGAAGACATTGAGCGAGGTACAGAATAGCTTGAAAATGTGGATTGATTTTTTGCGACCATTGGACTTACAACACGTGAATAAACGACTCGAAAAATTGGAGACATCTAATAGTCCTAATAGTACTGTGAGTTCGGAGATCACACAAAGACTTGATACACTGGAAAAGATGGTCGGTGATATGAAATGGACTCTTGTGGCTGACGAATTCAATCACACTATACGTCAACAAACCATGGTGGTGGGTTTTACCGTATCACCACCTGTTACCAGAAACTCAAAGCAAAAGATCAAATCGATTCAATGGGAAGAATACAACATATCCAATACAACAAAAACTGAAGTCTATCGCAACGATGGACAGCAGCGAGTGCAAAAAATTGTCAACATGGACATGTTGAGCAAATGGACCAATAATACATCCAGTATGTCTACGGCTCAGTTCCGTCATTTGATAATCACCAAAGTCACAGGCAAATACTCAGTCAATACCGAAATTTCGTATAACTCGCAACCTGTATGGGAATACTGGATCACCGCATCGGGGTTCCAAAAAGAGTTTCCAATCTTTGTTCCAAACGGCCGTTGGAGAGATTTTGAAAATGTAACACAACTAATACTAAAGATTAATCATGCTCGCAGTGGTGCCAGCCAAATGAACTTTTTAAATGTTTGAAATAATACATGCCATTATCTGATAACCACGGCCGTGAGTATGAGTGACAGGAGGAAGCCGAGTCCGGCCCGGAGCGCGCGCGCACCCGCCACGGCGCGGCCGGCGAAGTACTGCTGGGTCTCGGCGAGGGTGATTGGCTGCGAGGGGTCGCGCGAGAGGGCCGCGTACACCGGCCACGCGACGCAGTCGACGTGGCGGTGCCCCGCGGCGTCGACGCTGGGTGCGCCCAGCACCCCCGTGCGGAAGTACTTGTAGAGGCCCGCGTTGCATGCCCAGGAGCATGTGCCGGCGAGCTTCGTCCACGTCCACGTGCTGTCGTCGCTCGGGGTCACGACGTCGCAGTCGACGCAGCGCGCTGCCTTGAACGAGACCGTCTCCAACTTCTGGTGCTCGGCGCATGCGGACGCCGTCGGGGCTGGGGTGGCGGGCTCCCGCTGCTGCAGGCTCAACAGGTCGGTGCACTGGCGGGCGGGGCCTTCACCCTGCACGGTTTGGTCCGGTCCGCAACTCCAACTGCAGCCGCGAGTGAAGGTCGCGCCGAGCGGAGCCGCGGGGCACGCGGCGCAGTGCGTGCAGTTGTGGCGGGCGGCCGGGGGCCTGGACCCCGGCGCGCACGCGACGTCACACGCCTCGCACCGCTCGGTGCGCACGTTCCAGACGTACCCGGGCGCGCACGCCGCCGTGCAGTTCTCGTGCAGCCAGAGCAGCCCCGGTGCGGGCGCGGCGCAGGCCTGGCACTTGCCGTCGCTGGTGCTGTTGCAGGCGCGCGTGCGCCGCATGCCTGCGCACGAGCGGCATTGCGCGCAGAAGGCGTCGCTCGTGGGCGTCCCCGCGAGCAGGTACTGGTCGGCGCCACAGGCGGGCTGCGTATGCGGCCGGCACTCCTCGCTGAACCAGTCCCGGAACCACCCCGCTGCGCACGCCTGCCCGCACGAGGCCGGGTCGTCCACCACCCCCGCCGAGGTGAAGTTCCAGACGCCGCGCAGCCCGCCCGTGCACGCCGCGCAGCGCGTGCAGTCGCCCACGGGATACTCGCCGACTTTGCAGAGGCCGTCGCTGTACGTCCCACAATACGAGCACGTGCGAGTGAAGTTTGTGAACACTGACGATTCAACACGCTGCCACGCACTGGGTTCTCCGTCTCCTACGTGCGTGCCCGCAATTATCCGAAACTCCATATCAAATTCAACTGGACTCAAGGTCAAGACACGTGCCTCGAAGTCGCAAATCGTACTACTGATGTCACAACGCTCCCGTTCAAGCGTCACATTACACCCAGCCTCTCGTGTCTCGAGCAGGTAGTACACCACGGGTGCTGCTTCATCTACAACAACGTCGTATCCATGGTTTTCAGGCGGCATCCACGATATGGTGGTGGAGTGCATTGTTACAGTTGCCACTATACTGTGTGGTGGTGAACTCTTTTTCATTGGAGTTACTATAGCACTGGATGCATGACCCGACGAATTCCATGGGAATTGGTTTAGGGAAGTAACAGTTTGAAATGGATTGACAGTTGGTCTCACAATTTGCCAGTCTACTTTGTACTCTAGTAGTTTGTCTATCCAACCACCCGGCATGTAGAAGGCCAGTTGCACATATCCTGTGTCGATTGTGGTAGTGAAATTGATTGAGTGTTGTGCATACATAATGATCTCACATTGGGAGTGATCCTGACAATTATAGACTGTCACTTTATTTAGCGAGTATCTGATGGAGTCTGGCGGAGGAGCGTACCCCGAAGTGTTGATCGTTGTGACTGATATTTGCATGTTGGCATGATACTGGAATGTTTCCAAGCCCTGCCTCCAGGTACGTTCATTCTCATTGAATCCGTCAATTGATATCGTGTATAAACACGTGCTGTAATCTTGTAATCGCGTAGCTGCGGCAGTGAATGTCCCTTGTAATGCGTTGGTGTTGAACACATTCTCAACATTGTGACATGTCCATCCAAAACTGTTCTCTGGATAGGTCTGGCTACTGATGCTGGTGGTGGCAAGCCAGGGATACAAAACCCGCTTTTGAATTATATGCATCAATGTGACTTGATAACGGGCTGCCGTTGTCCAAGTAAAGGCATTGGACACGCATGGGTCGCCTTCACATGATAATGCAAACGGTATAGACTGTAACTTCTTATACAACCCAGTCTCAGGCCCAAGAACAAACTCTCTGACCTCTGTCATTGGTGACAACATCATGTAGTCAGTTTTCTGTGTCTCATCGAGAACACTCAGTACCACTATTGGAACACACCCTCCAACGAACCAAGTTGGACTGATTTGTACTTTCAAACGACCATCTGTGTCCATGGGTTGAATACGGGGCTTGTCACTGGTGTCGGGTTCGACGCATGCAGTTTGATATGTGTAAAAATCCAATTCAAAATCGACTTGCCCTGCTTCAATTATTATTGATGTGTCCACGGCCGGTGGTGTGTGTTGTTCTGGTATGGTACGAGCTGCTTTTACGTTGATACATTGCTGTGGTGATGCCATCAGGTCCACACTGTCGAGTTGCACCTCACATGTTTGTTGTATCAAACACTGACCTATAGGCCAAGTAACAGAGGAATTTCTGCGGAAGTACCCAGCACTCTGGTTACAGTGGTAGTCACAGCCTGGCACGAACCAGTGTGCTGTTGCGGGTAGTGGTGTGGAATCAGGAGACAATACTTTGTCACACACCACGCAGCGGTACATCTGCCAGGAATGATGCCTGACGACGCTGGTCTGCAACTCCAGCAGCGTGGCCGTGAAGAGCGCAGAGTACGACGCGGCGGTGGGCAGCACCTGTGTCTCAATCTGCAGGTGCCTATCGTCTGTACAGGAGCGGGGACAGTCCAGGCCGAAGTCCAGCGCGTGGCCCAGGATCGTGTCGCCTTGCTTGCTACACGGGATGCTGATGGCGTCGGATGTCTCAGTGCATTGCTGGAACCGCGCATATCTTGATTCCGTGACCGGCACCAGTGTGCGGGTTTCCTCGAGCTGGGCCACCAGCAGCATACTGGCGTAGGGGGTGCATCGTAGGCACGCGTACGGCGACGCGTTGTGTCTGTAGTAACCTGGCTTACACCGCGTGAGGCACGAGGTGTTGGCCACGAAGACCTCGTTGATCGATGCCTGGCCCTTCTGGATGGCCGGACACGACACACACTGCTCCTGCGCGTCAGTGGTGCAGCTCTGCCAACGCGAGCCGGCATTGCGTGCGCACGAGTACTGCTTTTCGGTGGTGCATGCCACGCAGCTGTCCGCTGCGGCGCGGTAGTACCCGTCTCTACACGCCAGCTGGCATATGCCCGCCACCCACAGGGCGGTCTCGTTCATGCCGGGCGCCGGCCAGGCACACGGCCTGCACTCACGGTCCGATTCATGTCGCAGCATGTCGCAGCCGTGCACGTAACGGCCGGGGGGGCACTGGGCACTGGTGTTCAGCGTGAGGTCATTCGTTTCGTCACACGACATACACTGTCCGCTGTCAACCGAAAAGAATTCGTTACTGCCGCACTCGTGCATGGTAGTCATCGGCTGTAGCACCACTCCTAGTTTGACCCCCCGATCCACGCAGTCCCCGGTCACGTTCAGCCGCGCGACGTTGTTTTCCACGTCTGCAAGAGGGACCTCGAGCTGGCACTCGCCCTCACCGGCGCAGCCCACGTGTGGCAGTGCAGCATTCAGCGCAGGCGACACAATGCGCACGCGCAGGGCGCAGTTCGCCGCGGACCGCACGGTCACGTGCATGCGCCGCCAGTCCGTGATGTCGCTGCCGCGGAGCGCGGTGGGCAGGTCGATTGTCTCGAGCTCTGCTTCCGAGGGCACGTGCAGTGTGAGCACTCCGCGGTCCTGCCCCTTCACGAGGTCCACGAGCAGCTCGAGGGCGTCCAGCGCCAGCACCTCGTGTCTGTTGCCGGGCTCCTGGCCCCGCTCGAAGTGCACCGCCAGCGCTGTGCTGTTTTGCAGCACAGCGGCGCGTATCGTATGTTGCACGGTGGACCAGATGCGGTCGAGGGGCAGCGGCGGCATCGCGTCGTCGAATAGTCCGCGCACAACCGGTGAGACTCGACAGCCGGCTATCAAGTTGACTTGGCAAGTATCTGCGGACTCGCACATAGTGTTCCAGGGCCCGCCCCAAAAACGCACACGAGCATGTGCGCGTACCTCCACCTGCAGAAGCATGCTCTCGTCGCATGCAAGCGTACCTGTTTCAAGTGTATATGATCCCAGGTTCCAGGGATCTGCCCATCGGCTTCTCTCTGCGCAGCGGCACGTGATCGTGAAGTGGTACCCGATCTCGTCGGGCGCCGTCGGGATCGACAAGATCTGTGTGGGTACCGCTGCTACCCGAGTCCCATTACTGTCGTACACGCTGTCGGGGGTGTACTGCGCAGTGACATCTTGCAGAATTTGCTGTGCCCGGCCGTCGAGTATGTACAGCGGACCTTGTTCTAACGTCATCATACCGATGCCCTCCACGAATGCGTGGAACCCTGCTACACAGTTGTTGGGTGCCGAGACACGTAGCATGCCGACGGGCGCCGGGGCCAGCAACTGCAGGCCGTCATCTCCAAGCACCACGGCGCCGCCGAGTATTTGTGAAAAACGTCGATTATCAAGCTCTGGTCTGTCCCCGCACGCCAGTGCCGCATTCTGTCCGTGCCTGGTCGCTTCACACACGGCACCGCGTCTGGCCAGCAGCACGGTCTCCTCGTCTACCCATGCCACACTTGCGCTCTGTTCGCCTCTACCCCCGAGCGCCTCGATGGGTTCAGGTGCGTCCTGTCGCACCGTAGCAAGCACTGCGCCAGACGAGTCGTAAAACAACACCCATAGACACTCACTCGAGGGATGCAACACCACGAGCAGTACCACGCCGTGCGGGGACACTGCGAGTACCACGTCTTCTGCAGTGAATACTGTGTTGGCGTCCAGGTCTGTCTGGTTGGAGGTCTCACCTGCAAGCGTGACTGACGCACACCCGCCATCCATGCAGTTTTGGACACCCGAGACGTGCAACCAAAGGCGACCCGCCACCTGTCGCACAGCCACCACGGCGCTGCCGTTGCTGGCGACCTGCAGAACCATGGCCGCATTTGTACCGACCGCTTCGGGAAGGGGCCGTGTCAGACTGTCACTATCTGTGCGCTGCAGCACAAAGCGCGAAGTCAGCACGTCAGTCCTGTGCACGAGCAGGTAGTCTTTGTCCTCATGCGACACCACCACGAAATCCACCACTTTACCGACGGGGAACTCGTGAATTTCAGAACTGCTCAAGTCGAGGTGAACGCAGTACACAGACCGCACAGTACTGAAATACGCTATGCAGGTGTCACTGTGCACCGCTGTGCGCAGGGCCGTGTGGGCCGTGGGTGGGCTTGCGGTGGTGGGCTTGCTGGTGATGGGGTGTCGCAATACCCCAGTACCAGAACGTAGGTCTCCGAACACCAGCGCTGGAAATTGATCCTTCAAACCACCGATGTTATAAGGGGGGGCAAGAGAGTACTCCGCGTCATCCAGCGCAGGCGCTACGTACAACGTTTTGCTCGTGTTGGTCAAACAGAATACATAAGGCCGTGTATCGGACGACCACCATCGTCTGGTGTCGAACGGCTCAGGAGAGACTTCCGGGAGCAAATAATCCAGTTGTATGGCCGCAAAATCCACAAGCACTTCTGACTCGCCCAGCGTCGGCTGGTCTTCGCCAGACAGCGGCTCCACACGTGTCGTGAATGTTGCCTTGCCTCCCTGAGTGGCATCCGTCGCCAGCACCGCAAACCACCACCGCGGCACCCAGGCAGGAAAGCGCCGGTCGGGCAGGGTCAGGTGCACGGTGGCATTGCGCGCATGCCACATCTCGAGGCCCAGGTACAGGTCCCCGACACGGGCACGCGCTGCGCCACGCAGCAGCGCCCGTTGACCGCCGGTGCCGCCCGTGCCCTCGCCGTTGTAGCCGCCCACACAACCGACGTCGCCAGCCCCGAGCCCTTCGCAGTAGCGCATCGCGCGTGCGGAGGTGTTGATGAGCAGGCGCCGCGGCTCGGCGCCGGCTACCACGTTCTGTAGTGGCAATAGCGGATAGCGCACGTCCTTGTCCCGGTCGAATGCCCACTCGCTCCACGAATTCGACTCCCCGTGCCGGGTCCACTGACACCACTTGCTGCCGAGCGACGTGAGCGGGAACGCGTACGCATACCCGGGTCTCCAAAACGTGTAGGACACACCGCCGGGCGTCTTGTCGTTGTCGCGCACGTCCACCGCGTTCCAGACGCACTGGTGCAGGTGGTCTTCTTGCTCGCCAAGGTCGATGAAGACATTCTCGAAGCTGGTGAACATGAGCCCATGCCCGGCCACGGACACCGGCGTCTCCAGCATGTTGGCGTGTGCGGGTATCATGCCCACAACATTGCGCTGATGGTCGTCGACTGGATGTCGTGGCACGCACCGGGCCTCGTGCGGCACTGAGCATGGCAGCGGGAACTCACTCGCGGCGCACACCCTCGGCGCTGCACACCGACGCGCACACACCGCAGGTTCAACCTTGTTGGACTCCTGCACACCTGTCCAGCCCTGCACGCAGCGCAACTGACAGTACAGAGACAACAAGGCGCCACTGCTGTTGTAGTAACGGCCCTGCTCGGTGTGTACGTGCACGCCTTGCACCCCGCGACCCATACACGCGGCACATGTATGCTGTTGCGCGGGGCACGAGTCCGGGTACTCCTGGACACCGCACGCAAAAGCACTGACCTCACACAACTCACAAGCACCATACTGGGGCGTGACGTCTGGATTTTCAATTGTGGCCTGTGATTGTAATCCCTTACAACCGTCAAAGTGCATGAGCGGCCGGTTGCCAGAGACATCACTCGCGGCGAACAAGTCGTCCGTGGCACACAGCCGTGCGTCGCGCAGCTCGGAACACAGCTTACAGCGCAACAGCAACGGACGTTCCTCGTCCGCAAGGAAAGTGTCGTACTCGGGGAAGCCGTCGGTCCAGTCAAAGATCGTATTGAGCTCCTCGCACACCAGACGCGTGCACTCGGCTGCGCAGCCGCGACCATAGCCTGGGATATTCATGTTGTTGAGCTGCGGATCGCCGCACTCTCTGCAGGTCTGGCATTTTTGACCAATCCGTTGCTTGAAATACGGGTCATCGTCCTCACTTGACAGCGTCGCCGGAAACGTAACATCTTCACCTGGCGACCCCGCCACCGGGCACGCGCGTGGCAGCTGATAGTCCGTGGTCATTGATACATCGTCGAAAGAGGAAAGCATGGTGCACGCCGCAATGTTGCAGGCAAACGGCCCCGCGCACGTGCCCGAGTCACGCATGCCAGGCACTGGATCTTTGTCAACTTCATCCATCTCGTCTATATCGTCGCGCGGCAGACCGTCGCACTGCCGTCGGCACTGGAACGGGACGCTGGCATCGTTGAAATCCATGCCAAACACGTCACGGAAGGTGTATCCGCCCAGACCAACCTGCTTGGTGTAGCTCTTTTTCACAGATATGACTCCACCAGTGTTACTCGGGTATACTTCTCGTCGCGGGCACACGGGGGCTTGCACGGCGTACTCCCGCTCTATACAGTGACCAGCCGCGTCATTATTGCCAGCATTATTCACGCATCCCACGCGAACCTTGTTTCGGTCGTTGCACGATGGACACGAGATACATATACCAATTGCCTCGCTGTCTATATTCATAAGTGCATTTTCAGTTGTGCAATTTACCCGGTACATATTGTCAGGACATGCTTTGCATTGCACGCAGGATGTGGCCCCTGCACTGATGCCAAATGTTCCTCGGGGGCAGTCGCGACAGCCTTCACCTGTATTGACACCATATGACCCAATTTCACAATTAGTGCACGTGCTGGCCCCACCAGTAGTGTACTGCGCTACAGGGCATGCAATGCAACTCGACTGGCCAGCTGTAGACTGGAACGTGTTTGCTGGGCATTTTGTACAGTCAAATTCAGAATACAGCAGTCGCCGCATTACAGGGGCGAAGTCAATGTAGCTCCCAGGCTTACAGATACAGTCGTCCCGCGATTTGGACTTGGTGGATATTGTAGTTCTTGTAGATGGACACCGAAGACACTCCGAAGCATTACGAATGCGCGTGCCAGAATCATCAGTGATAAATCTCGATGGAACTGGATACATACCACCAGTACTGTATTGACCAATGGGACAATCCTCACATGATACCGAACCTGGTGATGTAGCTGAAACATACTGACCTGCACTGCACGATTCTCCGGTTGTTGTTTCATAACAAGACGTGAAGGGTACAAACGAATCTGTATATTTGCCAGGAGTACACAATGTACATTCGTCATTCGAAACCATGTCCTTGTACATACCGTCATCGCAAACTGTACATGACGTGTCACTATACTCATAACCACGGTTGCAGGTGCAATCAGATATATCATGACTCGTCGCTGGGGAGTTAGAATCCGAAGGACACGTCTGACATAACTGACATTGATTGTCAGTGGAATATTGACATGATCCCGTCGATACACTGACGCCCTCGCAGCACACACCAGCGTCCATGTCGTGTTGGCAATTATCTTCTCCCCATTCGCCGTTGCATTGCGTGATGTAATCCTCTGTTCCGACGCACTCAACATTTTCAATCCAATTTTTACCTAAACCACCACCGAAATTACTGATCCCGGAAGCAACACCCTGGCAGCCTAAGTTAGCACAGACCACCTGGGCTTCCTCGACCCCCCAATCACCATTACTACATACTGTTCCCCATTCTCCATCATGGAAAACCTCGACACGACAGCAAGGACCAGAGGGCGAAATTGGTGCGTCAGTTGGTCCGTCGGAAATGGGCAACGTCTGTCGCAACGTGGTCGATGTCTGATCATCATAAAGAGAGTTCTGTCCACCTAGTCTACATGCGACCAGCTGTATACTATCAAATATGCCGATACACTCAGACACAACTTCTGACCTTTGACTAAATTTCCCTTCAGCACATTGTGTGCATGGTCCACCGTCAAGTCCAGACCAGCCAGGATTACAGGTGCAACGATACATATCATAACTTCCCGCCAGACTGTTAGTATTCACAGGACAGTTCTGGCATGTGTCAGGGTGTGTAGCACCGTATTCTGTGGAGTATGTGCCTGCTGCACATGATGTGCACTGACTATTCGCTGAACCAGCACTGTATTTACCCGCAGAACACTTGATGCACGACGCAGAACCCTGCGTAGATTTGTAATTGCCACCCTCGCAGGCCGTGCAGGTCCCGCCGTCTGGGCCCGAGTAGCCCGCGTTGCAGCGACATGCATTCCCATCAATCAAAACCCCGGGACTTGCTGCTGGGATGTTCGAATAGAGGGGGCAGGACGTACAAGTCGCCGAGCCCACGGTGGGCTTGTACGTGCCCTCCGAGCACTCAGTGCAAAATCCGACCGGCCCGGTTGTGCCGGCAAGGCAGCCCGGGTGTTCAAGTCTCTCGTACGTAGTCGCTCCATCCATGGCATATTGTCCCGTAGTTGAAGGTCCATCTGATTTTCCATGGTCCCAGTCCTGTGCCGATATGATGTGGCATAATGTCTGTCCATTTGCATCAAGCCACGTGAAAAACGCAAAGCATGCTGTACGATCATAACCACCAAACTCATAAAGTTTGTCATCGCACAAACCTGCGCACGCGGATGCATCATACTGACCCGCCAGTTCATAAGGAAAGTAAATGTAGCCAATATGTACAACTTTCCAACCGTCCGGCGTGCAGGCCGCCGATCCAGTAGTGTCCTTGTATGTGCCCACCTCGCAGGCCACGCAGTTGCCATCATCCGAACCCGTATAACCCACATTACAGATGCAGTCAGTCGAAATGCCCAGACCAACTCCAACAGATGTATAACCCACATTACAGATGCAGTCAGTTTTGTAAGGGGGGCAATCTATACACACTCCAACCCCAACATCGGATTTATACTTGCCTGCTGGGCATGCGACGGGTATAGGGTTTTCAAGTCTCTCGTATGTGGTCGAAATCAGGTTTGGTGTTCGACCAGGATTTTGTGTGTCCCCATACTTCCAGTCCTGTGACAGTATAAGATAGCAATTTATGACACCCCCCCCCAGGTCGTCTGTGAAAAACGCATGGCATGCTTCTCCACCTCTCACAGCCTCTTGGTAAAGGTTGAAATCACACAATTCTGCGCATTCCGTTACAGAGGTGGTCCCTTTTGCAACAATGAGGGGGGCACCATAATAACTAGCGCCGATTTCTTTGACCCGCCAGCCTTCTGGTACTGCATACACATACTCAAAACATGCCGTGATGCAGCACACACACAAGACCACAGACAAGCTGCGCGTGGGACGCGGCATATAATGCACGGGCGCGGTAGGCACGTTAATAGGGGTGGGGTGTGTATCCTAATTTGTTTATTGACAACGGCACTTATTCGCGGGCGGCCGTGCCCGCGATGAAGAGGACGTCCAGGGCGAGCTTGGCCGTCACGCTGAGCACGCTGTACAGGAGGGTGCCCGTTTGCCAGGTGCACCTGTAGTCGGGCTCGCGTCCGCTGCGCTGCTCGCGGCGCACAGCATACACCATCCAGGCCTGCACGACGCCAAAGAGCGTGAACAGCGACAGTTGCACGTACAGCAGCCACCTTATCCACGGGGGCACCTCCTCGACGTGGCAGTCGTCGAACTGCTGCTCGGCACGGACGAACGCGACGATCAAAACCTTCCATATCATGGAATGCCACCAGAAGCCTGTGCCGACCAGGCCGAAGACGTACCCCCAGGACAGTCGGAAGACGGCGGGGGGCGAAGATGGCGGGCTCGCGGGGCAGCCGATACGCAGGTCCTGCGCATGCACCAGCATGTACGGCGCGGCCTGCACGGGCCTGTACGGCGCGAGAGGGGACTGGAAACGTCTCGACACCCCGGCTGTGCTGGCTGCGCTGGTTTCCGGCAGCGTCTGTAGAAACACGCACGTCTCGATGAGCAGGCCCAGCAGAATCAGGAGCGCCTGGCATGCCATGAGCAGCCACAGCACGTCGCCCTGCCGCATGCCGACGCTCACAGCCACCAAGAACACCTGCACTGGCGACGTGAGCACATACTCCGTCCAGCGAGACGAGTCCGGGGCCTCGGGATCGTACGGGCACGAGGATTCAGACACCGCCTTGTTGCCAAACGCGCGCTCGACCTGGTACAACGCGTTCACCGCCAGCACCCACATCACTGCGTACCACTGGTCGTGGAGCAGTGCGTTGTACAGCCAGTCGATCACGGGAACTCTGCTCTCCGACGGCGTCCCGACGACGAAGGACTCGTACGCCGTGCTGTTCCACGTGTCCGTGCGCACGTACAGCTCCGGCGCTGCATTGGCAACCTTACACGAGTGTCCCAGGGCCTCCTGCACCGCGGCCGTGGCGCACGTGTGGGGGGCAGACCAGTCGCTGCGGTTGCAGGTGGCATTGCCGGTGTACGGCCACACAGTGGTGGCCTCCCAGGTGCGGATGGCACTGTCCTTGTGTGCATCTCGCAAAAACAAACTAAGCGACACTATGAATGCCACCACTGAGCAAAAGGTCGACAGCAAATCGACCTCCTGGATGGCCAAGTCACGCGGACAGACCCCCACCGCATGCGCGGTGAAATCGAACTCTAGGCCAAAGTACAACCACACAACCACACAAAACGCGAGGACCCACGCACCGATGCCGGCGAGGGAGACATGCAACGACGAAGGTCTGCCTACAGCTATCCAGATAAATAACAATGCCACAGCTAAGAAGCCAAAAAAATATTTAGCCACCGTCTTGCACACAGGCCATGTTGGCAGCAACTCACTCCCTTTGTACTTGAGTTGCTTTTCCTTGACACATTTCTGTCGTAGGTGAATCGTATAAAACCAGCGCCACAGGATCCAGAGTAGACTCACGGCCGTGACAATCACCACGATGATGTCCCATGTGTCCATTACCAGACACTGATGTATGCTTTATACTATCTGCGGGCGATCGCGCGCGGTAAGCAGGCGGTTGCATGCCATCACTCGTCCGCCACGTAGCACACCAGCGGCATGAGGTGCGTGATGCCGTCGTTGCGATTGAACCCCAGGCGCTGCAGGACACGCATGAAGCTCTCCGAGGGGTACAGGAACTGGTTTGTGTCGTCAGTGACCCCAGCCGGGCGCAGGGTGTCGTCGCTACTGCTGCGCGGGATGTGCACCACGTCCGCCCGCATGCTGGCCTTGAAACGCTCGTTGAACCGGCATGTCTTGGTCGGAAAGGCTGAGTCGGGGCCCGTGCATGCGAACTCGCTGCCATACGAGTTGCAGTTGGAGAAGTCGCGCGGCCCATGGTAAAGCCAAAACCCCTCTGCGCTGTACATCTCGAACAGGATGCCGTTGGTGCTGTTCTCAGGCAAACACGCGCAATCAGTGAGCTTGACACGGTCCGTGTGCTCGCAGTGCACAAGGTCGTTGTGCAGTGTGCTTGTCGTGGGGTACAACATGCGACGCTCGCCGGTGGGGTCGTCCAGGTCAAGCGTTGTGGGCACGTCCAGGTCGAAGATGCTGGCCAAGTCCGCGGCGATGCGGTTGTGGTTCCGCTGTGTGGCCATGCGAAGCCACTGCAACTCCTCGCTCTGCACAAACTCTGCGCACGTGATGCTGTGCTTGGTGTCCTGCCACAGGTTGTGCAACTCCTCGGCCGCGTGCGTCAGACACCCGCTGACCACGATGTACAGCTTGTGCTCACGGACCGCGGCCCCGCCACACGCCGAGTATGCGTGATACAACCCCACCTTATCGGGAAGCTCCGACCGCCACACGTGCTGCTCGCGAGGCTGCAGCACGTTGATGTCCAGTTCGGTCTCGGTGTCGACGTCGACCGTGCTTCTATCACGCACCGGGATGCATTCGAAACTCGCTGGCTGGACCTCGGAGTCGCGCAGGGTCTGCACATACTCCCGCAGCGCCGCGCGGTACCGCGGCAGGTTGTTCACCACATGCAGAACTTGCGCATTGAACGGTTGTTGTTCTTCACGCAGAATGCACTCGTACATGCTGACTCCCGCGCACATACGCTTGCCCACGGGCAGCACCGAAGCGCTGTCCTGTGGGTGTGCCGAGAACAAAAATCCACCCATTTCACCGTCCAAGTTCAGGTTGTGGTTCGGCATCACGACGATCTTCGTGTGCGGCGATTGCGACACAGCGTTGGTGGCGGCCTCTATCTCCTCCTGCCACAGTGCCGAGTTGCAGTAGCTCCACACCACGCGCCGAGTCAGGTCGTCTTTTGTCATCGTGTCGCCTGCTTCAACGTTTGGAGACGACGCCGTCGACGCCATTGTGCCGCTGTTATATAACTTAACTACACCTTGGGCACATTCGAGGTGTTTACTCAACTAAACCCGACTAAACCTTTTATCTTCATGTGGGGCACCATGGGCCCCCCGGATTTGAACGAACCATGTTCTATTTTAGAGAACCATATTTATAAGGGGGGATTTACCTCCGTTCGGTGAGTGTTCTACATTTTGATATGTATATTTTAATTGTTAATTATTAATTGATTAATTATCAATTAAATTTATACCTTAAATTTTGTAAACTTAAGGTGTAAATTTAATTGACTATTAACCAATTAAAATATATATATATATCTTTCAAAATATGGGGGGGCAGGGTGCCGCTCCCCCCTGAATTTCTGTACTAATTTTTAGTCAATTTTTCACAGTACAAATATTTGCTCGTGTTTGTGTATATGACAACGACTTTTTATGGGGTGTCGCAAGCACGCCTGTTTTTTGGTCTTGCCAAACCCGCTAGTGCCCCGCACGGGCCCCGCAACGAATACGATGCTGGAGCAGCTGTCTTACACTTGCCACAGCGCGTTCGAGGTCCTGGGGCAGCACGAGGCCGTGGTGCTGCGTCAGCAGAACGAGGCGCTGCGTGTCGAGCTGTTCAACACCGCAATGCCCTCCTTCGCCACGGTCGTGCGCAGCTTCAACGACTCGCTGGCCGGCCCGCAGTGCACGTGCCCCAATTGCCAGCACATGGGCCTGATCCAGAACAACTGGCACGAGGACTGGCAGGGACCCTGTGTGCTGTGGCCGGCATGGGAGACGCTGCTCGCGCGTCTGCATATCGACATCGACCCGCAGCTGGACATCGAACTCGCCGTGCTCGTGCCGTGGTGTGACTTTAACTCCCTCGCGGTAGAGTGTCCCGGCATTCGCGAGCATATGGAACTGACCAGCTTCTTCGCGAACACTGGCGACACTCCGTGCTTGAACCGCTGCGGAACCACTCATGCGTGGGAGGACTTCACCCACATCCACAGCTCGGCGGCAGTGAAGCAGTGGAACGGCCGCTGGACGCAGGGCATGGAGGTCGTGGGCTCGTGGGGCCCGCCTGCGCGGTCGTTGGGGGACGACCGCGTCGCTGCGTGGACGCGACTCCTTGCCGCCGTGCGCGATATGCACTATCCGGCCAGGACCACGCCCACGTTGGGCGAGTACCTACCAGCCGATTAGTTCTTCATCTTTTGCGTTTGCAGGGTCGTGTCGAGCGTCTCCGAGTGGTACGAACGCTGCGAGGTCTTTCGTTTAGTTTATCAGTAAACACAATACAAACGGAAACACGCAACTCTATATATACACAACCCCGCGCGGCGCCAACGCAGCGCGGACAGCAGCTGGCTGGCGAGCTCTGTGAGCTGATCTCCCGCCTGGACAACCTACTCACGTTTTCTCTGATCCGCTTCCTGCATGAACTTTTTCTGCAGTACATGCAGGAGAACACGATAGTGCTACTGAGCGCGCTGGTCGTGCTGTGCTGCGAGCAGACGGGCTTGGCCGTGGCGGTGTCGCGTATCATGGCCCTGATGTGGAGCCAGTCCGTGATCAACATCGCGACCGCGCGCAACCGTCTCCTCGAAGTCGACGACTCGCTCGGCTTCGAGGAGCTCCAGCTGTTTGCGGCAGCCACGGCACTGCTCGTGCTCGGCTCTGTGCTCGGCTCGGTGCTACAGCACAAGGTGTGGATGCGGCAGTGCGTGTCGCTGCTACTCTTCATGTACGCCGAGGCGACGCAGGCGACACTAAGCACTTTGCGCATCGGCTACAGTTTGATATTCGTCTGTACGCTTCTGTACGGCATTGCCTTTCGCGCGCGGTCGGTTGTCACCGCGGACGGTAGCACGATACTGCAGGCTCTTCAGATGATCTGCATCAATACCGTGCTGCAGACCGTGGATTCCAATACGTCGCTGCACACCAGCACCGGCATGCTCGTATTAATTCTTCTCGTCGTCGATGCCGCGTCCTCGGCGCTCGCCGTGATGTCGGAGACCCGCGACTACACGCTCTGGAAAGTGTCCGTGCGACTGACGACTGTGTTCGCGCGTGGCGGGCTGCCGGTGGTGCTCGCACCGCTGGCGCTGGTGGTGGTTCAGATCGTCCCCGCGGAGTTGTGCGCAAACACCCTGCGGGAACTCGTTATGCTCATTTTATTCAATAGTGTCATCGACCGCATCGCCGTGCCCAACATGGATGTGCTTGCCGTGCAGACTGCGGTGGCGGCTTTCGCATGTCTGTTGATATTCCGCGCAGTATTGCGCGTTCTGCAGTAGCCGGCGGGACTGGCGGAGACGGACACTCAGAACACGAAGGCGCCCATGCCGTGCGGCAGGGGGTTCGGCGCGTCCGAGCCGGCAGCGACGCGCATCACGGCGGTGCGGGCGTCCTGCACTTCGACACACACGTCGCGCAGCCGCCGCATAATGCGCTCGAGTATAGACCCGTCGTCCCTGAAGTCATTGCGGGGCGGGCTGGGTGGGCTGATAATGCTCGAGTGTGGCGAGCCCGGCGGCCAGCCGGGCGGCGAGTGCGGGCCCTCCAGGTCCGGCCAGGCGGTGTATGTGTGCGAGTGTACTGCTTCTCGGACCCCTTCGTTGTGGCCTGTGTTGTGGTTTGTGGCTGCGGCATTACTGATTCGGTACCACTGGTAGTCCAGCGTCTGATCCGAGTGTGCGACAGACTCCTCCGCGGCATTCTGATCTGTTGTCTGTACGGGCTCGTCTGGGGCGTGCATCGGTCCTGTACTGGGGGGGGCGGACGCAATTCCCGAATGCTCCACCATCGACATAGCAATGCGCATGTTCACTAGCGCGTCTGCGAGTCCTCTCTGTACGAAGCCCAATTCCAACTCGGCAGCCTCGCGGTTGACCACAACGACCCGGTATTCGCGGTGCAGGTGCAGCATGCCCGGCAGTGTAAACGCGCGACCCATCTCCTCCTCTGCGCGCATCGTGTGCTGCACTTCGCGCTTGCGTCTGATGAAACTCTCGAGGTTTTGTCTGTGCAGCCTATTGCGTTTCAGGTGGAGCGTGCCAAACATAGAACTACCCGACTCGATGCGCTCGTATGCAGTGAGCATTTGTGGTCCCAGGTATGTCTCAAGGTCTACAGCACCCATGCTCACGTGGAATTTGTCCATGAGTCTTTCGAATTCAGGGCTGTCTGCCCTACATTTCTCCATCAAGAGTAGCGCTTCCCACCGCCCTGCACCGACATTGCTACCGTGTAACATCACAGAACCAAGCGCATACCGCAGCGCACGCACGACCAGGTTGCGTTTCTCAGTCGTCCCGAACCCATAAATGCAGACCCACTGAAACGGCGAGAGACGCCCATTTTTGCGAACACGCATAGATGCAATGTCTTCGATGATCGTTTCGTCCATGCAATCTCCACTTGGCAGATTTGCAATGCGGTCGGCTAGACCGCGCAGAAACTTGTTGTACCCCGCTTGGCGCCAAACCTCGTCGTGTTGTTGTATGGTCGTCTCTGCGGCATGCACCACCAGCTTCTGATGTGCACTGGACAGCGCCGTGCTCGACGTCGAGCTCGCGGCGTGTGTGTTCATGTGTGTGCAGTGTCGCCGCGCGTGCACCAACAGCGCCAAATGTGGTAAAAATAAAAACATGCGCATTTTCAAAACATGATGGTTTGGACACGAGGTTTGTTTTGTTTTTTATTTTGGATACGAAAGATATTAGGGGACCTACGTGCTAGACGAAATATCTCCAACCATAATGAGGACCCCTATCGATAGGGGTACTGTTCTAATCAGAGTCAGTGCCTGACCCAGAGTCAGGGTCAGGGTCAGCGTCTGAGAAGGCCAACCTGTCCTGCGCGTCCCGAATGGATGGATCATCTCCAGCATCGATTCCTCGGTCGGTACGGTTATTTGCCTGGGCATTTGCCTCTTCGGCATCGTACGCAGCACTGGCGGCGGGGGACATAACACCACCACCACTGCCTCGCGGGGCCGGTTTGTCATGACGTCGGGTGTCACTCGGTCTCAGAAGACTGCGAAAGTTGCCAATCCTCTTGTCGCTCTCACTACCTTCTGTCTCACGTTGCCTTTTGCCAAGGGGTCCACCCCTTTTGGCGCGAGTTTCACCAAAGCTGGGTTTACCAAAGCCACCCACGCGGTGTCCACCACCGGCCCCTTCGGCATCGGACCTGGCCTCTTCGGCATCGGACCTGGCCTCTTTGGCACCGGACCTGGCCTCTTCGGCACCGGACCTGGCCTCTTTGGCATTGGACCCGGCCTCTTCGGCATTGGACCCGGCCTCTTCGGCATTGGACCCGGCCATTTGGTCTTCGTCGGAATATGGCTCGACCATCGTGTAGATGAGCTTGACATAGTTCAGCTTTTCCCCGTCGACGTCGATCACGGAACTGCACTTGATTTCCTTTTGGAGGGCTGCCATCGTCAAAGTGGCGTTGTTCGGCACCTTATTGTAATCCCTAATGATTTGGTCGACCCGCGCCTTGACGAACTCGGCGGGCCTCACCTTGAGAAGTGCGAAAATGCTAGTATGGAACTCTGCGAAATTATGCATCCAAAGGACACGATCATCCTTGTTGCGTTCGACTGACGCTTCCTGGTATGCCTCAAGCGCGCGCTCCGTCTCCTGTAAGACCTTCTTGTCTCCCCAATCCCTGATGGCCTTGACGACAGCGCGCATCAACTTGACGCATAAGTCAGAGACTTTTATCGTTTTTTTGTCACCGCCGCGGTGATGGGTAGCTTTCTGCCAGGCCCGGACGTCAGATTTACGGTTTGATCCCCTGGTTGTTCCGGGGATATTGCCAAGCTTACGGCGCATTTTCTTGTGACACCCGCCCTTGCGATTGTAGCTCCACGTCACCGTCGTCAGCTGCTTACCCGACTCCCCGGTCGTGGTGGTGGGCATCCCAGCAGAGGAGATAAGCTGTTCGGTGGTAGTACACACCACACCAACGTCCGTCATCGGCTGCTTACCCGACTCCTCGGTCGGGGTGGTGGGCATCGCAGCAGGTGAGATAAGCTGATCGGGGATAGGAGGCGCAGCCACATACTGCGGTTCGGGGGTCGCCATGCGATCCCCTGTCATCGCAGTCGGGGCAGGGGCGGCAGGTGCGGCAGCGGCGGGAGCGGCGGGAGCGGCGGCGGCGGCGGGAGCGGCGGCGGTAGTGTTCTTTCTCGCCGCCCGCGCCTCGCGAGCGGCTTTGCCCGCATTCTTCTGCTCCCGACCCTGTTCGTTTACTGGCACGAAGTCCAGCATATTGCCTGATATTCCAGACGAAGCTATTGACAAAATGATTCCACGTAAATACTAACACGAATGGTGATTGACGTGAAACGCGGATGGCGGCTCAGCACAGCTCGCATGGTGTGCACGTGGAGTAGTCGCTGTCCGCATCTATTACTTTGTTCTCGTAGTAGCCCACATCGCACGACGCCTGACAGAAGCTCTGTGTGTCCACGGTCGTGCTGCCGTCGCATGCCACCCAATGTTGACTGCGTTTCAAAAGCTGTTCAGCGCGACATTCCGTGCACTCGCGACAGCACTCTGCGCTCCACGTCAGTGATGTAGTGGTACCCTGCTCCGTGGCACACTCCAGGTCTACGTACCACCCCGGCGGGCAGTACGCGACGCGGGCGGTGCCACCACCCTCGTTCAAGCTAATATCTGTGGTGGGTGGCGAGAGTCTATTGTCTGCTTGTGAGTAGGCCGACCATGTCACCTGCGTCGAAGGTGTGTTTTGGCCGACCACGTCTGGTAATTCACACTCACTGTCACCACCGTTGCGATGGCATGTGCGACTGCCGGGAACACTCCGCGGTGTGCTGTCCCTGGAGCTCGTGACGCGTTCCGTCGTCCACCATGTAAATGACTGCTTATTACAGCCGGCATTCAGTAGGACACGGTCGTTGTTCTTGGATATGAGTACCATTTTGCACTGTTTGGTCTGGAACGGCACGCTGCTGATCTCGCCTTCGCTCCATTGGGTGCAATTACCCGGCTGTGGGTGCCAGAAGTACTCATCGTCATGCAGGGTGTCCTCGTTACCACATGACCTGCACGAGCCTTTGTTCTCGTCGTGTGTGAGCCACCCGACACCGGGGAATATTCTATAGTCACTGTCTGTGGAAACACACCCGTAGAGATACTGCCCGTGCGTGCACTGAGTGCAAGGCTTGCACTGGCCCTGGCGCCACACGTCGACCTGCGTGTACTGCGTTGCTGGGAGTGAAAACGCTTCATTGTAGTGTACTGTTTGCACGATGTCGTCTGTTTTTGTTTGTACGTAGAACTCCTTGTTGTCGGGGATCTCACCGATGCATGCATGTAAGTATGCACCGGACTCGTTGCATGTCGATCTGCTCGCCTCGTCACACGCTGCGATGGAATCGAAGCTCCTGCGGAATGAGCCAAGTGTGAGGGTCTGCTTCTCGAATGTTCCTGTGCGGTACTCGTCTTGATACTGTTTGATTTTGCCATCGACATCCACTGTCATACTTGTCAATTCTTTGCAGCCTTGACTCTCCAGCGAGGGAGTACGCATAAAAAAGTACTCGTTGTCCTCACACGCCCTGCATCTGTCCTCTTGTTCCTCTCTGTGTGGCGTTGTGTCTGGGCACCGCGAACAGGTCTCGGACGTGTATTTCTGGTGGTGTCGTGGACACCACACACACTTTTTGAAGTCAAAATTACACGGGTTCTCGATCTTCTGCAGTCGTTCGCCATCACGACAGGGTGTCCTGACACATTCAATTGAAAATTTACTATCGCCGGTGCCTCCTGCTTCCGGGCCACACGAGCATTGATTACGCGACGAGAAAGGTATGTCAATCTTGAAATATTCGGTGCCGCTTGAAGACCACACCAATTTTCGCTGAGTGTCGCTTGAAGTTCTCACAGTGTTTGGAATTTCCATGGTGCAGTGTTCGTCCTTGAACAGCCTGACTGTCAAGTGGAAATTTGAAGGTATACTCATCTCGATTGATAAGCCTGCCGAAGTATATATAGTTCGTGATGAGCCTGCCGAAGTATATATAGTTTGTTGTGTCGATGTTGCGTGCCAGACGGCAGAGGCTGGCACCGCCGCAGCCGCTGCTGCAGCGGCAACGTACGCGTCGTGGATTGTCTTGACCGACTCACAGTTATTGGAATTTACCAGCGAACACGGCAGCCATGAGTAGCTTTCGGCGTTGTTCACGCATGCCCTTGTAGCTGGAGTCTTGCACTCCACGTTGGATGTTTCACCGTCTGCTCTGCATTTTGCTAATGAATTTGTACTGCATGTCGTGACAGATCCTTGGAGTGCTGTCCACCAACTCGGCATCACAGCCACTGTAAGGCGGTTGGTCTCCACACATGGCCCAGTATGCCGTTGTGGGCGGCATTGGTCCGTTTCCGATATACATTCTTTTAAATCAAACGGGTTTACTTGCAGTTTATCGACGCATATATCGGCGCATGCGCCGGAGGTTGTCGTAGGGTAGTCGATGCGACCAAACAAGGCATTCGCCGGACGCGGAACGGACAACAAAGCGAGGACCCACACAGTCGTCAACGTAGCGGTCGTTGCAAAGGGATGGTGTGACTTGAATACAGGCGCGCGGTCATACTGCACTTGCAGCAGGCGCGTTAACAATCACGGGCATACGGGGCATCGGTATGCACAGGTGTTTATCTTGAATGTTTATTAGGTCACACGTATCCAATAGCCGCGGGGCTCAGTGCGCGTACAGCGCACACAGGAACGCTTGCATCGACCGGCCGGGTGCATCCGTGCGCCCGGTGCACGTCCTCGATAGCGACGCGCGCGACCATGGCGTCTTGGCTATGACTGGCGCTACAGGCGGCGCCGCGCGTGTGCAAACAACACAGAATGCTGCGGCCCAACACGCGACCGCAAACCTCACCATGCTCCGCATAGCGTGTCTTGATTTTCAATTTTTTTCCGTGGGGTGTATGGTTGGGGTTCTGGGACTTATCCGTCAGGAGAACGAAACGGTGGATAAAGTAAAATGAAAAAAAATCGAGTCGCATTTGTACCCGAAAAAAGTAGAATTTATATGAACACCCAAAATAGTAAAGCCGATTTGGTCGTGTTTGTGCCCATTCCTTTAAAACAATTTGTTTCGCGCACGAATTGATTTCGACTCGCAACCATGTTTGATACTTGTATCGAACTGACCGCGCCGCATCCGCGCAAGGGCGCGGCGGCGCACGGGAGGCCAGGCGTTTCATACAACAAGAATAAATCGAAGCGGCGCAGCGTCGTCTCGCAGGTAGCGAGGAATGCCTTGCTCGCCGCTGCAAAGAAGGCCGCCCTGAAGTACCGCTCCATGCAGGACACAAAAGACGACGAGGGAGCAGGCAATGGGGTGGGCGTCGAGGGAGTGCGCGACGATCTAAAGGGTGTTGTTCAGAACGACGCGCAAGACTGCGACACAGCGGAACTCTCCGACAGCCCCAGGCAATCGCGGAGTACAAAGAGGCGCGTCAAGAGGAAGGCAGTAGTTCTGCAACTCTACGAGAGCGCGTACGAAGTCGACAATGGCGACCGCACGGCCGCCCATATGGACAATGTGGACAATGACCGCGGTCATGCACTGTTCACGAACACGGTTGTGACTGCCTAAACGCACGCTGACAACTGTATTCTTCTTGTATGCACATAAAGAGACCATGTTTACGGACTTGAATAAAATCGATGTACTCTGATTCTCACTTCCAATATATTTTTGATATTGTTTCATTGACCATATCAATGTGAAATACGACTTGTTTTAGAAGCGTCGTCGTGTTTTCATTCATTCTGTTCTTGCACCGCATGATTTTCACGTATTTTCTCGAGTTTGGTAGGTAGCACTTGATCAGATCGCAGGCCTTGTTGCGTGATGAGAAATTCTGCATCTTTTGAACATTCGTTCGTTCGAATGTGTTGTTCATGTTTGTGCGCGAAATCGACTATGTCGCGGAGGCCAAAGTCCTCTTCAGTGAAGCTGCAGAGGTCGCTGTCGACGCGCTCCTCTTTCTGCATGCGCTCCCACTCGTAGTATTTTGTCGGGTTCACCTGTTTTGAACGCAAAAACCAGGCCGTTGTGTAATGGTTGACGATGAAATCGGCAAGAAGACGGACAAGCATGAAGTCTACTTGAGTGAGCGCAACAAAGAGGCCTATCATGCTCTGCGTCACACCATAGAAGGTGAACACCTGGATGATGACCAGACAGGTGAACTTAGAGTATGGAATGTAGACTGTCTTGTGATCCTGCACGGTGTTGGTGATCCACGGGATGATACTGTCGGACGCATACCCGGCGATTGCCGTAGACACGAAGGTGTACACCGCCACCGCCCACCACACCGGCCAACTGTCCAGCTTCACGCCGAACAATTCGGTGCGTGGACTGGGTCCGAAGTTGAGGAAGGGCGAGTCGTCATATGCCATGATGCTGTAGAAGACCACCGCGCAAAGCAACGACCAGATGCAGATGAAGACTGTGATGACGCGCTTGTCATTGAATAGCTTCTCACACGATATTATTGGGCGCACTCTCGCTTCCTCTTATACGCAGCGTCTGAGTGTCTGTGCTTTTGCGCTCTGGACAACGGTCGAGCTTTTTGTTGTTGCTAGTACATGAAATCATTTGCCTACTGCTACTTACGAGAGTCGGCGCGTGGGCAATGGAGTACAGACCCTCCGACATGGTACAGCTCGTGCTGCAGACCTTCCTGCGCCTGGAGCAGCAGGCGGCGGCCGCGCCCGAGGTCAGCGGCCGCCGCCCGGCCCTGCAGGCGCGCGTGTCGGCCAAGGCCCAGCGCGGCGGCGACCAGCGCGCCACGCCCATGCAGCGCATGCAGGTCTGTCGCGACAGCCTCTGCCGCCTCGACGAGCTCGGCTGGAACCGCAGCTACCACCAGCGCCTCTTCCACGACGACTTCCTGGTGGGGTCATGCACGCACGCGACGCCTTCATAACCCAACACGGCAACACGGCAATACTTCACTTCAAACGTGTGTGTTTATTCACTGACAATAACAACGTGTCGTCTGGCTACTGGCCACGTCAGTGGCTGTCTACTTCACTGCTCAACTATACAAACAAAGGGTGGAATTGTGTAGCTTGATCGTCATCAGGTAGAAGTCCAAATGAATTTGGATAAGGGGCCTTTGGGTTCTTGACATTGGCTGGTCGTGGTACTGTTGCTCTTGTTTTTGCAGCTGCTGATGGTGATGGTGCTGCTGCTGCTGCTTCTGCTGCTGCTGCGCCTGCATCAGGGGTGGGGTCCTTGTTGGCTGCTGCTTCTGCTGCTTTTTTCAAGCTTTTGTTTGCAATCTCCGTTCGGCGGGACTTCTGAGGTTTTGCCGCTGGACTGACATGGTCTCTGTTTTGATTTTCTCTTGCTATTTGCCTCGACTGTTTTTTTGAAATTGTCCTTGATGGACCCTCCGGGTCAAGGGGTGTGGTATTGCCAGGCTTTGGATAGTCAGTCGGGTTCAATGATGCCACTGGATTCAAAGCCGACAGATTCCATACAGATGAGGCAATTTTTTGTATGCCAGGGTCTGTTGATGTTTGTTCTAAACCTTGCGTGTGTTGCCTGACGACTTCCAGATTCCGTTCTGTTTGTTGAAAGTTTGCATCAACCGTCTGCATCTGTTGATATACGTGGTTACTAATGGTGTCCAGCAAATTTTTCTGAGTCGTCAATTGACTCTTCAAGAATTCGATTTCTTGCTGCATTTTGGGTATATCTTTCTTGTATTCACTACTTGTTTGCGCCTCGGCATATTCAAGTTTATGCAATTCCTGTTGCATATTTTGTGTCTGGTCATACTTCATATGTTGCGACAATGCCAGTATCTGTTTCTCATAAGCCGTCATCTCGGTCACTGCATGTCCTGCCAGTGAGTACAACAAGTCTCGCATCTCTTTTTTATCTTCCTCCCCCATTTTGTCGGCCTCGCGTTCTATTTTCATACGCACGCCGGTATACATTTTTTCCACATCATATAAGCTTCTCAATGTTATCTTGGCTTTTTTCATTGTGGGTTTGAACGCCTCTGGTGAATTATTAGCCTTGAAATGTGAAGTACAGTAACTCATCTGGGATGAGAAATATGGCATGAAATTTTTCAGATCTATTTTCAGATTCTCGGACAAGTCCAACACCACATCACTGAGTTGTAAATACTCATTGAAAAACATACAGGCTTGTGATCGTATATCTGACGCATGTTGTCGTGTTTTCAAGTTTGCGTCTCTTTCACGTTCACATATTGTATGCCAACCATCAAGAGTCCATGGTGTTGCCCATATTTCTTTTGTTAATCCAGATTCATCACCGTAAGGGTGTTCGTGTAAAAATACAGTGAGTTCCCCTCCCACATTTCTCGTTGCTGGCCAGTAATTATGTTTGGTATAAATGTTCTCTATGGCGCGTGTGCATGTATGCCAGTGTTCATGCATTTCGTATATGACTTTTATCAAGGATGCACGTCCATCATCTTTCGTACCAAACAAATCTTGCAACAAAAGCAATTCCCATGGCATTGTGAATTTTGGGTGTGCACCGTTGTGTGGTTTCATTGTCAGTATGTAGTCATATTTTTCCAATACGTGACCTGCCCATGAATCTTTGATAATGGACGGAGAATACCCTCCGTTATACCATGTACGTGGGCCTGGGGTGTATGGACTTATGAATTTCGGCCATGTGCTGTGGATATTTGCGTTTGAGTGGTCGTCAAACGGAATACCCATTGCGGATCTGATATTTTTCATACAGTTCTTGATTTCGTTGTGATTAACCATAGACATCTGCGCATATGCGCGTGTTTGGATATATTCTATCCATGCTTGCCTTTTGAACAACACGTCGTCTTTGTTACCCTGCTTGATAACAAATTCGTGTGGTTTTGGTGTTTGCGTGTTCCCCTTCTTATGAATGAGAACATCATCTTGATATTCGCCAGCATACACTACATCTGTGGGGTTGCATATCCATGATTTCATGCTGTACCAACTGTCCCCTTTCCATGCGTACGGAGTTTGAACGCTAGACCGTTCTTTGTATAATTTCTGCATGTGGGTTATGATTGCGAAATCTAGTAAATTTTGGCCGGTTGTCGGTCGTGTGGCTGTCTCATCTGCGGGGGCTTTATCAGCTGTCCTGTCTTTATTGGCTTTACTCGTTGCCTGGGCTTTACTGTCTGCCTTGGCTTTACTGCCTGCCTTGGCTTTACTGCCTGCCTTGGCTTCTGCTTTCTTGTCTGCCAAGGCTTTTTGTTTGTGTGCCCTGGCTTCTTCCGCTTTATCATTGGCTGTCTCGACTTTACTGCCTGCCTCGGCTTCACTGGCTGCCCTGGCTTCACTGGCTGCCCTGTCTGCCTCGGCTGCTGCTTCATCGGCTGCCATGGCTGCCTCGGCTGCTGCTTTATTGTCTGTCATGGCTGTCTCGACTGCTGCTTTCTTGGCTGCCAAGGCTTCTTGTTCGTGTGCCCTGGCTTCTTCCGCGTTATCATTGGCTGCAATGGCGTTTGCATGGGCTGTATTTGCATTTTCCTCGGCTGTCATGACGTTTTTCTCTGCTTCGTTGATTTTATTAGTTTCCTCTGGCGTATTGGTCTTGCTGACTATCCCTACTAATTTATCGAGTGAATCTTTCACTTGCTTGAGGACTTCATCGGCTTTTTCTGCTGCTTCATTGGCAGTTATGGCTTTTTCCTCGGCTTCTTCCTTGACTGCTTCGGCTTCTTTTTCTTTGTTGTATGCCTCGGCTTCTGCTGCCTTGGATGCCCTGGCTGTATCGGCTTCCTCGGCTGCCCTGGCTGCGGCTTCATCAGCTTGCCTGGCTGTCTTGGCTGATTGTGCAAGAGTGATTTCATGGAGTTCTGTTTGAACTGTATTTATTTGTGTCTCAATTTCGTTGATCTCTCTTTGCTTGAGAATGAATTCGTTATCGTCAATGTCTCTGTTATCTTTGGTGGCATTGATCCAATCTCTATATTCTGCCGCTCTCTCCTTCAAAATTGCCAGTTCTGATGTCAATTCATTTTTTCTTGCATCGTCCGCGGCTGCCCTGGCAGCCGCGTCTTCTTCTTCAGGTCCATGCTCAGCTGCAGTAGTCAGCGACATCGCATACCGACGCACCTGACTCAGCTGACTCAGCTGACCCGACTGCACCCGACTCGGCATTGTGCATCCATACGCTCTATCTTATATACCATACACACAGAAGGCGTGCACGCGAATCTTCTGGAAGACCGAGGGCCCGGGGAGCTTTGCGCGGGACCACCAGAAGGTGCTGCGCGAGAACAGCTGGAGCCACCTGGCGCAGGAGGTGCTGGTGCGTAGTTTAGAAGTGTTTATTCGGACGTGTTGTTCAGAGAGTCTCATGTTGGTCGCGTACACACTAACAGCCACGCACCACGCAGATCTCCACGCCGCGGCGCTTCGGCAAGACGATCAGCGTCTCGCAGTTCGCGGCGGCGATGCTCTTCGCGGCGCCGCAGGTCGAGATCAGCATCTACTCGACGTGCAAGCGGATCTCACAGAAGCTGCTGCGCAACGTGCAGAAGTTCTTCATGCTGCTGTGTGCGCAGGACCCGGCCACGCAGGGCTTCCGCGTGATCCGCCAGAACATGGAGGAGGTCGTCATGGGCGGCCCCGACGGCGTCTCCGACGTGCGCGTCGTGAACTCGTACCCGAGCAAGGTGGGCTGCCCCATTCATAGCCATCCCTTACCATGCCGTGCCTTGCCCTGCCGTGCCTTGCCCTGCCGTGCCTTGCCCTGCCGTGTCCTGCCATGCCTGCAGTAGTCGTGTCGCTATGACCCGGACTCGCTCGACGCGTCGGAGGCGGTGAGCTCCGACCCGTCGGAGTCCGCTGGCGCGCAGTCGTTGTCGAGGTCGTTGCTGGCCTCGTGGTCACTGCAGCTGTCGTCGGCCTCGTGGTCACTGCAGCTGTCGTCGGCCTCGTGGTCACTGCAGATGTCGTCGGCCTCGTGCTCACTGCAGCTGTCGTCGCTGGAACCGCGGTCCGTGTGGTCGGCGTCGCGGGCGGCGTCGCCGGCGGGGTCGGCGTCGCCGGCGGGGTCGGCGTCGCCGGCGGGGTCAGCGTCGCAGGCGGCGTCGCGTGCGGCGTCGCCGGCGGCGTCGTGGTCGCTGCCGCACGCCGTCGCGCGCGGCTTGCAGCGCTTTGCTGGCATCCAGTCGTCGTCTTCGCTGACTGCGTCGTCCTCGAGCCACGAGTCGGCGTGCGACCCCGCGTCGTCCACCTCGTCGTCCTCTTCGTCGTCCTCCTCTTCCTGCTCAGACAGCGCGGGCTCCAGCTGCGCGCGCTCGCTCATGCTGAGAGACTCGCCCATCAGTTCGCGGTCGATCTGCTCCGCGGCTGCGCGGAACCGGGTGGAGTGCTCGTCGCAGGCCTCCCAGTCATATATGTCTTGTATCTTGATCAGGGCATTGATCTTGCTTTGCCTGGGAGGCCTGTCACGCGACATCGTGCTCCGACTAGGTGTGCGTCACCGTACGGGGACAAAAGTTTATTTTTATCGTCCCGTGTGCGTGGCGAGCTTGTGCAGGGTATCGAGCGTCTGGTCACATATGTGGCATTGCAATCACACCCCCCTTTCGAAACGAAGACACGACACGTATGCCGTCCGACCAATCCACGCCATCTCCGCAACTGTTGACACTGTTGATAATCTGCACGGCACATCGCACAGCATGCTCTGCAATCTGCGTATGGATCACCAGACCAGTTGCACTGTTGCCCCGCCCCCGCGGAGACCACCACCATCGCACCGTGATTTTTAAAAAGTGATGAGGCCGGCACGGCTGAAGCACAAACACGAGCAAATATTTTGCATACATGAACCCGAACTTCGGAACCACCCATTGCATTTTTACCAAACTAACTGTAGCAGACACATGCACCACAAGTCGTTGCAGCATGCCCCGACATACAACAACATCCATGGAAGAGTGTGATGAGCTCGACGTCGCCTGGTCAAGAGGAAGGCTTGTGTTGGCTGTCGATGAGATCAAGAAACACAAAATCATCACTACGGATCGCAAGTATGAATGCACAGGGTGTCGTGGACAACTGATATTGTGTCGACTGACACACAAGCGGTTCATCAAGAGCGCGTGCTTCCGTCACAAGTCACACACGCCATCGTGCAAAGGAGGGGGTGCCGAGACAAAAGAGCACTACAAGTGCAAGTATTACATGCAGGAGTACGTGGGACTGTATGACTTCTGCTTGACAAACTGCAAGACACGCGGGTGCGACTCGCTCTGGTTTGAGTCTAAAACGACTGACAAAGTCAATGTCGAGGCGCGTCGCGTATTGGGTGACAATATCTATGTCTATGACGTCCTGATTTGTCGGAACGGGAGACCATGTCTCGCCATTGAGATCTTCAACACACACAGGACTGAACCTGAAAAAATAAGTACGACACATCAGCATGGAATTTGGGTTGTGGAAGTACACGTTCAAGACATACTGCGTAAACTGGAGGAGCTGGACAATGCTCGCCGCAGACAACAGAACGAGGAGGGTGTACAGACGATCACTCTCGACAACTTGCTACGACGAAGGGAGTTGTGTGCTGCTTGTTGTGATCGTAAAGTGCTTGAAAGACATGTTTTCGATGAAGTGGCTGACGTACAGGCCTACGATATGTGGTTGGATGACTTGTGGTGCACACACGGATGTGAAAAGCGTGCTGTTTTACTCTTGACTCGGAAGCGAAAATTTCAAAGACTAGGTTTCAGCATGGCAGAGCAGCGTGAAGAAGAAAACCGCAAGCCTTACATAAAGGCAAAGTATGAGCAGGGTATGATGCGCAAGTGCGCGGAATGCGAAGTCTGGGTGCGGACTGCTACATGTACATTGGTAAGACCTGAATACGCAGGCCATAAATGGTTCAACGAGAGGAAGTACTATGGCAAGCAACAGACCGTGGTTGTATGCTCCAGGTGTACTATGAACTGTGTAATATGTTGCATGCCAATCCCTTTGTCCGGTGCACTAAGATACGGACTCTGCATGCGCTGCAATACCTACCACTAGTGGGCCGGCGGTGGCTCGCATCGAATGTTGGCCAGTACACTTCCGGTAACAGCGCTGGAGATCCGCGACTACATACTCGTGCTCGTCTGTCGCACCGTGGGGGGGCGCGCCGACTACGATGACTTCACGGCCAGCGAAGAGGCGCGGGGCTGTACCGCCACCTGCCAACTGCTGCGGAACAGACGCGCGGTGGAGAATGCGCTCCAGAGTGTGCAGCAGTTGCTCGTGTGCTTGCGACAGGCCGGCCTCGCGCGCGTCGTCGGTTTGTGTGACGCAGTGCGCAAACTCGACACGATGCCGAACGACCGCGTGCTTTTCTGGGGTCTGTGTAGTCTCACAGGTGTGGCTACAAACAACAGTCTCCGGATAGACGCGCCGCTGGCGCCGCTGCTGGTGGACGCGCGCTTTACCTGCTTCGTGCAGAGCTATTGGCTGGTCGAGCACATGGAGGAGGTCGAAGCCACTCGAATACAGACGTATCTCGCACAGGCGTCGGGGGATAAGAGTATCGCCGCACATATCCAACAGTACACCACCAGCACGCAGGCCGCCTCTGACGCCGACTTTGACGTGTATGCCCGCGCGCTGGAGTTCGTGCGGGTCTCGCTGCAGACGACGCTGGACGGGGCGTTCGATTGCGGGGCGCGGGATACTTAGGTGGCTCCTGGTAGTGTCTCAGAAAAGCATGCCTATGACTATCGAGGAGCGAAACAACGCCTACATTAGAATTTTGTCACGCGGTCCAATGACCAGTGACATTGAAAAAGCGCTGGCCGCTGCGCAGGCTCCTGGCGCCGCACAGGCTCTGGCTGACGCGACGGCGCGAGCCGCTGATGCCATGGCCCGCCCGGAGGGGTACGAACTCTCGCAATGCCGAGGGATATTCGAACAGTATGCGTGGCAGGCTGCCTACATGCAAACTCCTGCATGTCAACAGTTAATTCATGAGATCATGACCAGACGATAGACTCTTCGTGAGTGCATGGCCAAATGATAGACTCTGCTTTGGCCAATTAATAGCGCATATACTCTATGCAGATCATAGTTCCCGTTATACTTCAATGAATACAAACACTTTCGAATGCCCCCTGAGTATATATGCCGAGCGCCGCGTGCGCAATTGCGCGGCCTTGCAGTCTGCTTGTTTTTTTTGGCCGCGCTGCTCTGCAGTCTTTGCGCGTCGGTGACAGCGACCGACTTCGCGGTCGCGGCGATAGACGGATGGGATGCACGGTCGGGAAACCCTGCACCAGTCTGTAGCACACGCATGCAGACGTGCGGGGCGCTGCTCAGTTCTCCCCGGGTAGCGACACGTATGCCGATTGCGCGTGCGCGCCGAGTTACACTGGGCCTGCATCATCATGCAGCGTGTGTGTAGCTGGCACATACAAGACAGACACCGGACCGCACGCGTGCACCGCGTGCGGGGCGCACGGGGCACTCGGTCCCGGGGCGCGGAGTATTTAGGTTCTGGTGGGGGCCTGTCAGTTTGTTCGGCGATGGACCAATTACCTCCCGGTCCACTGCCATACACAGGATCAGTAAATTGCCGGAAATGCACGGATGTGCTCGACGTTGAAGATTTTGACTTGTTGGACGTTGAAGGTTTTACGGATGACTGGTCGTGTCATGATATGCCATCACTTGCTTATTCGTCCAAAAATGGCGGGTCGGTCGAAAAAGACGACGCCGGGACCAGCCGTCCCGTGGGCCACCGAGGACCGGGAGACACCAGTAAAGTAACAAAAGAATCGTTGGTGACTTTGACACAGCGAAAATGCAATCAAGCGAGCGTGGCAAAACACTTCGGAATAGATGTCAAAACTTTGAGGGATTGTTGTACAAAAGTCGGATTCAGTTGGCCTCGTACATGCACCAAACATATAACATTAGAACAAGTGCGGGCATTGAAATTGGAACACCAGACGCTGCAGAAAGTGGCAAACAAACTTGAGATAGGAACGTCTACACTGCAACAGCTTCTTGCCAGGAAGTGGAATGTCAGGTATTGGAAGATGGTGTAGATATTATACCAACGGCTAATTCTGTTTTTAGCTCTTAACTGTATTTATACAATAAAACAAAACTTTCAAATACCCCCCCGAGTATATATGCCAAGCGCCGCGTGCGCAATTGCGCGACCTTGCAGTCGATTGGTGGCCGCGCTGCTCTGCAGTGCACTGTGCGCGCCGGTGACAGCGTCCGACTTCGCGGTCGTGTCGGCGATACCTGGATGGGAGTCACGGTCTGATACATCAGCCTGGAGCACACGCATGCAGACGTGCGGGACTCTTCAGAGTTCCCCCCCGGGCAGCGACGCGCTTACCGATTGCGAGTGTGCGCCGGGTCTCACTTGGTCTGCAACAGCCTGCAGCGTGTGCGCGGCTGGCACATACAAGACAGACACAGGCTCGCACGCGTGCACCGCGTGCGGGACGCACGCCACGTCGCTGCCCGGCGCCAGTACCCCGCTGGAGTGTCTGTGTGAGCCTGGCTATACTCCGGAGGGGACGCAGTGCGTGCAGTGCGGCACAGGCACGTACAAACCCCACAACGGCAACTCGAGCTGCGTGCCGTGTCCCGCCGCCAGCACGAGTCCAACGGCATCGACTGCATTTGCGGCCTGCACGTGCAACGCTGGCTTCAGAAGCTATGCCGGCTCCTGTGAGCTGTGTCCTGCGAATGTGTTCTCTACCGGCGGCGACTCGATTACGACCACGTCAGCGTGCACAGAGTGCCCGGCGGCCTCGAGTTCCGCCGCGGGGAGCGGCGCGATCACAAACTGCACATGCAACGCGGGATATGTTCGGGAGAGTGATGCCTGCAACGCGTGCGATGCCGGAAAGTATCAGGAACGCACTGAAGCAGTTTCAAGATACTATCTCACATGCGTGGACTGCCCGGTCAACAGCGACTCGCCAAGCGCCAGTGCGTCGGTGACTGCATGTATCTGCAACGCGGGCTACACGGGCGCGGACGGGACGGCGTGCTCGGCCTGTGCAGCCGGCACATACAAGGATACAGCAGGCTCGACCGAGTGTCTGCCCTGTCCTAGTGCGACGTTCAAAGCCACTGCAGGACCTGGGACATGTACTGAATGTGCCTTAGTTCTCCCGAACTCGCTCTCCGGGACGGGTAGCGGGACGGGCGCACAAAACTGCCAATGCAATGCAGGATATACGCTGGTCGATGGTGCATGCAACCTGTGCTCGAACACAACATTCAAAAATGTGCCGGGCAATGGCACATGCTCAGGATGTGGATTTAACGCAGTGGCGTCGGATTCTCGAATGTCGTGCAAGTGTGTCGCCGGCGCCACTGTCAGTGTGGGCAGCTGTCGGTTATGCGAACAAGGCAAGTACAAATCTTCTACGGGCAGTGCACCGTGCACGTCATGCAACGCTGGTAAATTCTCCACCAGCATAGGCGGCACGTCGTCGAGTGTCTGCACGGACTGTGCCATAAACACTTTCCAGACAAGTGCTGGCCAAGCCGCTTGCACGCCGTGCCCACCGAACGCCACCCTGGACACTGTGGGAAGCGAAAGCAATGCCTGTGTGTGTGCCGCGGGCCTGATTCCCGCGGTCTATCCCGTCGGGGCAGGGGGTGTTGCTGCATGTATCATCTGTCCGGTCAACCACTTCTGTGTCGGCAACATGAAGACTGCCTGCACGGCCAACGCCACCGCCCCAGAGCAATCACAGACGGCCAGCGACTGTGTGTGCAACGGCGGCTACTACACGAGTAGCGCAGCAATCGTCGACGGCATGCCCACGTGTCAGCCGTGCACTGCCGACCACTACTGCACGGGTGGCACCAAGCATGAATGTCCTCAAGACAGCACGGCCGAGACACGGAGTGACAGCGTTGCGGACTGCGTCTGTAACCCCGGGTTCCGGGAACAGTGATATCAGGATCTTGCGCATGTGTCCGCGAAGTGTGTCTTGTCCCGTATAACAGGGCCCCGAGCCCCACACAACGAGTGACGCGGAACTCCACGACGTGGTGATGCCTGCTCTGTACGTGGCGCTCGGTGTCTGTGGCTGTTTCATTATGGTCACATGTCTCAGCGTCGCGATAGCCCGGCGACCTGCATCGTGGCGACAACCGCTCCTAGCCGATTCGCACGACGGAGGAATTGCCGATAGCACGGAATAGCAGCAACACGGAACGCCAGCGGTATATAAGACGAGCACAAACATTGACAGTCAGGTCCAAGGCTATACTGCTACAGGCATATTCCGGGGCGACGGATCCGATTCCGCCCGAGGCGGTGGATCCGTAGTCCGGGGAGACGGATCCGATGCCGTCCGAGGCGGTGGGTCCAGAGTCCCTGGGGACAGAACTGATGCCGTTCGAGGCGTTCGAGGCGGTGCATCCGGAATCCAGCGAGACGGATCAGGAGCGTATGAAGCGACGTGTTCGATGGATCCAGTACATTTACAAGAACTTTCCTACCAGAACAATCCCAACAGACGGTCATCATGTTGATAATCCTTGGTCTCTGCTAGGATTGCTGTCTGCTCAGCGGAATTACCTTCTACGTATCAACCATAATAACGATCTGATGCCGTTCGAGGCGTTCGAGGCGGTGGATCCAGAGTCCACGGAGACGGATAAGGAGCGTATGGAGCGACTTGCTCGATGGGTCCAGTACATTTTCAGGAACTTTCATACCACAACAATCCCAACAGACGGTCATCATGTTGATAATCCTTGGTCTCTGCTAGGATCGCTGTCTGCTCAGCGGAAGTACCTTCTACGTATCAAGCATAATAACGAGTTCCGGGTTGAGTGCGACTACCGCTTTTTCGACATAATAGAGAGCATTTACAACTCATATGGGGGATCGACAGTCGTGGGTGAAATGTTACTGGCGCTACTTGCCCTGGAAGCGCAAGTCGATCTGTTGAACGATGTGAAGAACCACGACACAAGAATTTTGCATCGAACCGAAGACGAGATTATGAAGCTCGAGCAGATTATCGAGATAATAAGCGAACGATGCAACGACTTGAAGAAGAAGGGGGGCTACGTCGATCACAACGAGCTTGGGATCGTGCAATCATGGCCCGCCGCGGACAGTTCATCTTCCGTAAATCCGATGTCTGTCGAGACGAATACAAAGAGACGCGTCAAGAGGAAGGCAGTAGTTCTGCAAGAGGCGATTCATCGGAACCCTAGGGACGCGACCGATCAGAGCAAATTGCAGACGATGGGTCCGATGCGCTTGGGTAGATCGATGGATCTGCAGGTTTCGTCGAAATGCGTCCAAAGCATGCCGAAGACGAAGACGATAAAGACCGACGGGTCAGATGCGACAAGCAATGCAGTCGGGTCAGCTGCGACCGGCACGACCGCAAAGGATGATGATAGGAATAATCCTTTGTCCAGGGAGACATGCGTGCGAGATATGCACAAGTTCTTGAAACGTCTCTGTGACTGCACGAAAGCCCGGACTCTGTGCGACGCAGAGGCTATAAGGATAAGGAAAACTATTGAGCAATCATGCGACGCAGAGACTATGGAGATAAGGAAAGCTAATGAGAAATCATGTGATGGATCGAAACACTTTAGTAGATTGTGTCAAATGAAAATTGTTCTGACAATGTGGCTCGATATGTGGAATAGTGCGAAGATCGACGACCAGACAACGTTGAAGCGAATCGGAACCGCGCTTACGAATCTCGTGAAGAATATCGAGAAACTGAGGAAGCGATACGATGAATTTATGTTAAAGGAGGGCTACGTCAATCACAACGCGCATGGGCTCTTGAAAGCACGGACCGCCGCGGGCGGTTTGTCTCTCAATTCGGAGCGCGAGTTGCCCGAGGGCGGTCCGCCCTCCGGGTCGTAGAAACGAGCAGGTTGTAGTATGCGTCTTTTCGGGTTTTGTCAGTAAAATAAAAAATATACTAATTTTGCATTCTTACAATAGTTCCTGTTCGGGACAAGCAGCAGCATGCGACAATGCGCGAAGCAGACGTGAGCGGATGCAGGCTGCTCAAGGCCGGCGTGCCGTGCACCGTCGACGGCGAGGTCGACACGAATACGCTCGTGCAGATGATGCGCAGTGAAGACAAATACATATACTGGTTCCAGGGCAATGACGAACAGGTCTCGTGCGTGTTCGTCAATGGGAAATACTACAGTATGCCACTGCGTCTCGAGAAGGCTGTTTTCAAGAACGTTCGTCTTAGCAAGCACTTCCTGAACCGAGAGGTTCTGGAGGACGGCACATACAAGCTGCGCATTCCGATGCGACTGCTGGCCGAGAAGAAGCGAACGTCGCAACGCCTCAAGGTAAGTCTTGGGTTATGGGCAACCGAATGAGTATGATTGAATTGTTCGTGTGCATCTAGTATTTACTGACACTGTAATGGGACAGGCCATGTCATCGAACAGCAAGCGTGTGCCCAAACCCACCAGCGGTCGACGAGGCGAGCCGATGCAAAAGAACACGGAATGCAATCCTGTGAGTTTACTACGCGTGGTTGACGCCGCCCTCGCCACAACAAAACCCGGCAGTCTACAGCCCGATGCTGCCACGTCGCTGACGAATGCGATCACCGCCTGGCACCATGAGCACGGACAGTCAAGAAGCAAGGCAGATCAAGCGGCAATGTGTCGACAGGCGGTGCATTTGCTATGTGGGCTTCCCGAGGCGCCACCGTAGCGGTTCGAACGCGACCGTCTGACTCCTCACGCAAGGCGTTGTCTGGTACGGTCCAGACATTCGTGACTCTGCTGTATCGGCTGACACTATAGTATAATCCGCGAGCACGTGCTTGACCATGACCTGTGTGGTCATGAGGCCGATTATGCTGACGATGCTGATCACGAGCATGACCTCATACACTGTCTGTTGTACCTGGCATTGCGCTGCTTTGACGATAATCTGGCCGGAAATGGCGTCATACTCCAGATAGTCGTGTTGCGGGTTGTCCTCGGCCGGAGACGGCTTGGTCACGAACCGGCCGAGTAACGCCAACATAATCCAGTCGGCCACGGCGCTCGAGGTCATATTGCGGCTCGACAGTGTCACATCCAGTGCATCGGACACTGCCAGCGCGTCACCGACTAACATTTGCCTAGTCTCTGACAAAAGCTTGTGCATCAGGTTGTTATGGGAACAGGACGCGGGTACGCACTCTGGCGGTATAGTGCCCCCGCGAACGGCCACGTACTGATGTAGACTACGGTATATATCACAGCACTGCACCGTGACCTCTCCCAGCACGTGTGTGGACAGCAACAATAGGATAGCGATGACTACAGCGAGTATGTAGAAGCGGGTGCTTGCTGTGTGCGCCATCCGCTGGCGAGACTTACTAAGTGTCCATCGCGTTGTAAGCTGTAGACCCAAATGCTTTATAGGCGGTAGCACTCTGCAGTCGATACAACTCCACTATGCTGAGGGTCGCCAATGTCAGAATGAGAAGCAGTAGAATATACTCGCTCAAAACGGCAATTGCGAGGTTCTGCCGCAGCACCATGACGATGAAAAGAACCACACTGAGTGCGAAGAGTGCCACTACGCAAATGTGTATCACTGTCAGCATCTGGTCTGTGCACGAGGGCTCGCGCGAACAGTGCATGCCCAAATTACAATTAGATTCACACACCACAGTGAATACATAAACGCCTGCAATACCCAACAGCATCAAGAGCACGCCAATACCGTGCCATGCCCGGGACGAGCCAGTGTGGTCGAAGACGATGATCAAGACAAGGCCAATGGCGCTCGTCACTAGCAGCAGTATACCACTACCCGTCATGACTGACGAACACCACGTCATGCGTAACCCCTGTTTGTACTGCCACTGCTGTTGCGTCTCCAGAAATAGCAACAACACACCCACGTACATTGCCAGCAGCAGCCAGGGAAGCCAGCTGCGAGGGGCGTTGCAGTTCTTCATGGCCATTATGCGCTCGCTGACATACTCCAGGCGGAACCCACCAATATCGATTCTGGCCAGCATATCATCGTCTCGTTCGGTGCACGTTTCAGCGATGCACATTACCACGACCACTGTAACACTACCCAGCACGCACAGACAGTACGCCGTCAAGCGCATCACGTGTGTTTGTATTGACATATACACACCGCCCGTAAATACGCAGTGAATATGTCCCGCTGGCATGTTATTGTCCTCGTCGCGCATAATTACATCCTGTGGTATGTCATCACATGTCGAACGACCCAACGTTGGGGTGTGCTGCACTTGATCTTTATTACGCCTTCATTTCGGACCCCCGACTAACACGAAGTGAATACCCTCCGGTTCTGCGGGATAGATTTCGTCATATACACCAACGCCTGTCAATTTACCATACTTCGCAGGTGTCATGGTAACCAACCCACTACCGCGTATGAGTACACATGGCGTCTACTGTAGCATGATTCCCATATATACATGAGACGTTGGAGTGGTCTTGATGGTGTGCGGTTCATGAGTTTCATCCCTCACTGTACGTCATATAAGCATACACGCATGATATTTATATAGCACTCGCCCGCCCACGGCGATCATCTTTGTGATAATATCGTGGGCATGCGCATGTATGGCCGTCATTTTGGTCGTGGCCTGGCTCCACGCCCGCGATAGGGCCGCTGCGTACCCCGCCGTGCGCGTGGCCGTTGCGGGCCTGACGCTCAACGCCGCGGGGTGGCTGCTCGTGCACTTCATATGTGCCGAGACGGAGCGGCAGTGGACGGCAGCTCTCCTGGCACCCATCAAAGCGCCATACAACCGTATGCTCCTGACACTATGGGCCGGGTTGTCCAACCACACGCTCCCGACAATCTGGAATGAGTCGTCCCCACTACTAACATCCGGGCGCGTATGACTCACGGTGTTAGACTCGAACACACAAGCGGTTGGTTTAATTTTTTTATTATATGCATCACACACGCGTATGGGTGACCGCATCAGTGCAAGTGTCATGCAAGAGCTTACCCGGCGGTGAAGCCATAGAGGGTGCAGCCCTGTTTCTTGAGGGCGTAGACAACGTCCATGGCGGTCACGGTCTTGCGGCGGGCGTGCTCAGTGTAGATCACGGCATCTTGGATGACTTTCTCGAGGAATTGCTTGAGGACCGAGCGGGTCTCATCATAGACGAGGCCAGAGATACGCTTCACACCACCACGGCGAGCGAGACGGCGGATGGCGGGCTTGGTGATGCCCTGGATGTTGTCGCGAAGGACCTTGCGGTGGCGCCTGGCGCCGCCCTTGCCGAGTCCCTTACCGCCCTTGCCACGTCCGGACATGTTTGCTATATGCTACCGATCGGGCGTCGCTCTTAAATACTGCAATGTTTTTACATACACTGGTCATGTGAACAACAATAGACACAAGCGGATTGTGTATAATTTGTTTATTACTCACGTCCTCATCACGTGCACGTGGGCGCGCCAGGGTGTGCTGGTGTTACTAGCGTTGCTGACGGGTAGGGTTCCCTTCGGGTTCGCACCATTCCCCGCCTGTATTTCACGTATGACAGAGCACTTCAGACCCGTTTCCTTTTAGCATCACCGCCGGCACCGCCGGCAGCACCGTTGATATCGTCGGCAGCAGACACAGAATCACACGTGCATTCGAATGACATACTCGCACCACAATACTCCTTACCCTTTCGGAAACACTGTTTTCTTAAGCAGGCACATGGCCCAGATGATGCGCATTGATTCTTGACCATCTGGCATGGCTCGAATGATGTCGGGGGCATCATATCATTGGGAGCATGTTGGTCAGAGACAGGTTTCCCGTCTGAATCTAGTCGTTCCCAGGGATAGCACCGCGTGCATAGTTCAATACCACAGTACTTGCGAATTGGATACACATACGCTGGCAGCTTGTCCGGGGTCCAGCAAATGGGACAAACAAACATGCCAATGGGATGTGTCATGCGACCAATGGTGTCCTGCGCGTATATACGCACGCGACACGCTCGCATCATGACCACGCTCACGGACGCGTACGCGCCCACGGACGCCTCGTACGTGCTGCTGGCCGAGTTCGGCATCACGCATGTGGCGGCGGCGGGCTTCCTACAACTGAGACAGACATCGGGAACATACCCGGTGCTGTTCAGCTGGTACTGGCTGTGTGCGAGCGGCGCGTTACTACTACTGACGGCGTCGCTGGTATACGCGCGTCTACGACGCACACTACTGGACACTGCTCTGCGCGCCGGTATGCATTTCCATCTGTCGGTGTTGGTGGTGTTACTAGCGTTGCTGGCGCACGCGCAGGATAGCCCCCGCTGCCCGACCGCGTCACTGACGTTAGGAGCGCGGGTGCAGGAGAGCGAGACGTGGCTATGGCCGCTCGGCACGGTCATCGGCGTGACGCTGGCGACAGTGCAGTTTCTGTTAAGTTTCTTCATCGCTTCGTCGCCTGCGACCACCCACGGGGGCTCTGCTGCAGGGCAAGTGCATCGCATATGCCTTACAGCGGTGGCCCTGGGCATATTCACACAACTGGTGCTGCACATACAACTTGCACATCTTTGCTGGACGCTGTTGCTCCCGACCGACGACTGTTCGTCAGATAGTATCGAGCCGTTGGAGAGCCTCGGCGTGGTCAGGCTGTGGTCCAAATACTGGACATGTGTCGCGAAGATAGCCGTGCTGTTGGCGGTCGACGTGCTTAGGGTGTGCATGGGCATGCTACGTCTTGTGTGGGGTCTTATCGCGAACTTCCTGCCGAATAGCCCTGCTTGGTGGTTCGATAGGCTGTCTTTTGCACCAGCGTTACGGACCCGGATCATGGCACTCTTGGCCTGTATCTGGCCAGTGGTGGTGTCGTGGTGGTACGTTTGGCATGTGCATACATCAGAGTGTATACTCGGCTTCCGCACGTACAATATTGTAATGGCTGGTTTGTTGAGCGTGAGTGCAGTGTGGCTGTTCTTCCACATGATACACGACGCTAGAGTCCCGAGTGCTGTTACGACAATCGCCTCGAAGCAGCAGTACCGGAGTACGGCCTGTTTTATCGGTACGCAGCAGACAAGCACACTACACAAGAAAAAATCCAAGCTCAATTGAAGTGTCTTGGGACATGCCAGTAATACTATTTTATTCAGACGCAAAAAAATGGTACTCTGTGTATATGTCCGCGCTATCATAGCTACATCCAGCCATAGCCACATACATTTGTAATACTACTGGCACACACATTTGTAATACTACCGGCACACCGTCTCAGTACGAGGCCCACCACACCGCCGACTCGCCAGGCACAATGTCTTCGGCCTCCTCACAGACGTGCTCGTTGCGATACTCAAATACCTCACAGACGGTGTTGTTGTATTGACGCGGGTATGGATGCACCCTCATATCGCCATCCTTGTATAGACGGGCCTTGAACATATACTGGTTGTCTTCGTTGTCGCGGTAGACGCCGCCAAGCGAGTGTGCACTGCACACGTGCACCGGCAGCAGCAACTGCACGCCCATCTGCAGCATGCACTTGGTTGAGGTAGAATCCCAGTACGACGCATCTCCTGCTGCCTCGGCATACTGATGGGTCGTGCCGCGAGCGCTGTGGCTAAGAACGTAATAGCACCTAAATTGAACTGTGCCGCCTTCGTCATCGTCAGCAGTGAGCTGTCCATGCAATGCCTTATTCGCGACACGCAGCCCTGGAAACAGCTGCATGATCTGCGTATATGTCGCTTTGTCTACGTCAAGATACAACTCTTGTCCTTCGACGAACATACAGCGACTGACGTTGACGAAGTCCATTGTTGTGTCGATAAACAGACCACGCTCCTGGGGCACCCGAACGCGGTAGTGTCCATTCTCTATATACTGACCGGAATCCCACGGTTCGAGTATCGCCGCTACGGGTGTGTTGCCCGCGTGTGGCACGAAGGGCTCATAACGTGCGTCTACCACCACCGTCATCGCGTCTACGTCAACTCGGAAACTGAGCTCGTCAGAGGCAGGGCGACCCAGGAGCGGCGCCAGGCGCGCGCGCACGTCCACCACCACAGCCTCCCGCAGTGTACGGACGGTCACATGTCTCTGCAGCTCGTCTGCCTGCGCAACGTCGTTTGCAAGCTCACTCATGCGGTCGCGCGTCTGCTGAAGATTCCATTCGGCCCTCGCCAGCTCTTGTCGCAGACTCTGCAGCACGGTCGCCGCTGCGGCGTCTTCGCGGGTCACGTGCACCGTTCGGTCCGCGTGGACATGATAGAACCGGTTCTCGAGTATGTTGCGCTTGTCGAAGCCACAATCTTCACACACAAGATGTCCGCCTCCATCCAGCAGTGCGTCCTTCTCGCATGTTGTATCATCTACCTCGAGCGCCCAGCGCAGCTCCGCCGCGCTGTTCAACAGACGCAAGTCTTCGCGCCTGTGCAACAGAAAACGACAGCGCGGGCCCCACCGCCTCTCGTGTGTCACAGGCACCGCTGCGCTTGAGAGTCCTGTGGCCACCATCTCACAGTCCACACCAAAAACCGTCAGCTCGTCGTCTTCGCGCATCAGGCTCAGGACGTCTGCGTTCTGCTGGAACCAGACCACCCGCTCGTCGTCACTGAGCTCGTACGGCATCAAGGTCATCACCACCGCCGCCAGCGACACATATGCCACGTGCACGGGTCCCACACCGATCTTCTCAGCCGTGACGATTTGGCGCTCACACTGCAGTACTACCACAGTCGGGTAGTTGACCACAGGAAACATCACGTTTGCGAGAGGTATGCCAGGGCGTGACGTGCCTGGCCTGCGCAGAGACACTTTGCCTTCGTGGTACATAATACCCTCGCGCAACACAGACTGGAAGTCGGTATTAGAGACGAAGTCAGCAAATAAGGGCAGTGCCTCGAGCGGTTGCAGGTTATACTCGCGTTCCACGTGGCTGGTATACGCGTGCGTCGGCACGACACCCGCAATGCGCGCCTCGGTCGCGTAGATGGTTAGTGCAAAGAGAAAGCACTGATGCTTCCCATCCTGCTCGATCCAGGCCAGACAGGGAATCTCGGACCGGACCGCGCAGTGCGTGAGACTCAAAGGCCACATGTACGATAGCATGTGTGGCTCAATGCTACTCGCGTAGATGCGTAGTGTGCGAGCAAACTCCATGCGATTGTCGTCGAATAGCTCACATGCCTTCCTATATACCATCAACATATCCTGGACGACACCCTGCATATGCGCCACGCTCTCCACTGGAAATGGGAATACATCACCAAGCGCCGTCGGCAACACGCCAGTGGTCACGCTCTGGAGACACACCAGGGTCTCCATGACTGCAATAGAGGCCGGCCCACAGCCGTGCACGTTACAGAACACCCATTTGCCAGGTTCGCGCGACACGGTAGACAATACCTTGCCCGGCAAGTACACAGACAAACGATCGTCTTCGAGCGACTCCTCATACGCAAGTGCCCGGGTGTCTTTATGCAGACGCTCGTCGAAGGCCAAGAATGCCGGAGTCTCTGAACAGAACGGGATGGGTGAGACAGAGTGCAGAAATATACGGCCAGTGCGCGTTGGAAGCGGATCGTCGAGGTGGATACGGCGTTTGCAGCTACCACCCGTGACCGGCACCTCACACACAGGCATGTGTGTGTGTAGCATGATCTCCAGAATGCCCAGAGCCGCGGTCTGCATGTTGCTGTGGTGTACCACAGTGCAATGGCCCTCGCTGGTTCTGTGTGTAGATGGAGAAAACAAACCCTGCAGCAGCAAAAACGCCAAGACGTCCACCCCTACGTTCACGTCGACGCCAACCGGCGTGGACATCGCACTACCGTGTGTGTCCATGCGCGGCGCGATACCAATGCCGAAGGCGCTCTGCCGCACCTGAGCACGCACGCCCTCGTCTGATAGGATGGGCTCTTGCCAGCTGTGCTGTCTGCAGACATGCCTCGAAGGGTAATGCTTGCGCATGTAGGGCTGCAGCAGTCGGGTGAGCAGGTCGTGTCGTGACGTAGACAGGGGCAGCCCGCACATTTTGAGAAAGGGCAGTAGCAGATTATTCAGAGTGCCTGCATTTTCTATTGTCTCACTCCACCAGCGGGCGGTCTCTTCGTTCGGTATGAAGCGGACGCTGGAGTCCTTTTCCTTATTGCGGTCGTTGTTCGGAAATCGCACTCCGTCTTTGGCTTTATCGAAAAACTTGACGGTGTCCTGGAAGTCGAAACGCGTGCCGCGCGTAGATGCAGTGGCCTTCGCATGCTGTTCACCCAGGACAGCGGCCGCGGCTTCCAGCGGCGAGGTCACGTCCTCGCGGATCGTGGTCTGTCGAGAGTGTGCATGGCGCTGCTCTTTATTGCGCACCCACGCCGCGCCTGACATCTGCGTGTATGCGTTGGTGTTCATGAGGTACGTGCTGCGCCCGGCCGCGACTTGCTTCAGATGGTTTGTCTGCGCGTTGATCTCTGTGTGGAGGCCGGCCTGTATCTTGCCCTGGTCGTCGAAGCTGCACCATTTCTCGAGTATGTCCAGACTGGTTTTGCTGTTGTGGGTGACACGGTTGGTATCGTGCGTGAGCGCAAGCCAATGACGTGGCATCAGTTGACAGCCGAGGTTTTGGAGGTCGGACTGGGGCCCCTCGGTCACGACGGGCAACAGAAATCGACACAAGTACTCATACTCGACTAACTGACTGTCGTCAAGGTCGTCTGCAAACCCTGCCACAACCAGCGCGATCGTCACAAGACTACAGTGCTGTTCCAGGCCCATGGTGTGCGTGAGATAGCAACTGAGCACCATCAAGTTGAAGTCGAGCACGCACATGTTCAGGTAGACATAGAGTGCCGACAGAATGGAGACCATGTCTACGGGCAGGCGCATGTACGCAAGCACCATATTCTCAAACACCTCCGGGAGATCCACGCGAGAAGTAGCATCGCCTCGCAGCAACGCCTGGATAGTATACGCCGTGCCAAGACGTGATAGATGCAATCCAATGAGTGTTGAGTACTTGCACGGCCCGTCAAAGCTGCGAGTCCAGTCTTCGATATCAGAGAGGTTCATGCGACGCACGTTCTTGGTCAGCAGTTGCACAACATGCGACACTGACTTCCAGCCAAACATCGTATGTGTCGCGTAGCAGATGCCTCTAGTCAGAAAGCCCTTGCCAAAGAAGGGGAACCCGCGGCGCATCAGCCAGCGCACCCAACAGTAGGGCTTGTGCGCGCGACACAGCCACGGCTTGTCGGTCAACAGTGGCGGTTTGGACTGTGCCTTGCCGGTGTCATCCAATTGACTGGTCTCTGTAATTTTGCGCCGTTTGATGGTACGCGAGCGTTGCTGTTGCTCCACCTTGCGACACTCAAGGAAGCCGCGCACGAGGGCAGACGGCGAGGCCACAAACTTGGCGCGACCGGTCTGTGTAAAAGAAGAGGTCACCGAAGCACCCGTCAGATTGTTGCCACACATCAGGAACGACGACGACACCGCAACCTGCACCAGGATAAGAGGCTTGCCGGCCATGTGCGTGGTCCACAGCACAAGATCACCGCGGTCAGTGCCTGAGTGGCCCAGCGTGTTCTCGCTGTTGGCCATGAACTCTCCGATATCCTCCTTCTTCGTCGCCGCCTTGCCAATCTCAGTCCGTGCAGAAACAGAGCCTAGCTTGCTCTTCACGTTACCGTCAATCACCACACGCCCCGCCGCGTCGAGCTGGCAGGCAGTGCCAGTGTCTTTGGCCATCTGCAGGGCACTCTCTTTGTATTTAGTCTCCATATCGACCCCCTGCGCGTGCAGCTTCGCAATGTCACTGCCGCAACAGTGCAGGGGGAACGCCTTGTTAAGGTCTTCCGTTGCGTTCTTGATCACGTCAGCGCCACACCCGGTAGTCTTGTTGTCGACACGCTGACTGCCCGCGCTCGTCAGTACATAGTACGAGCCCCCTCCGTCGGTCATCCACGTCATGTACCCCCAGCCGGGCTGCATCTTGCTCCACAAGAACATACCCGTGATACTGTAGTGGAAGACGTCGACGATAGACTTGCTCTGCTCGTTCAGGTCCATGTGTGCGTTGATAGAAGCCCACGTCCCCACCTCATACATGGCGGGAAAGGCACCGCCGAGCAGCATGACAGAGGACACACGGTTGTCCCGCACGCGCGGCCAGAAAACTTCGTTTGTACGACGGCGGAAGCTGTCGAGAAAACCCTTCATCGCGTCTGCCCAGTCCACGCTTCCTAGCTTCTTCAGAGAGCGAAGAATCTCCCCGGCTTGTGCCCACTGCTCGAGGTCGCCTGTGGCCATGTTCTCGATATGCACCTGGACACTCACCCGCACCGTCTTAAAGTCAACCCCCGCCAGGTCGCAGATATGCGCTGTCAAGGCGTTATGTGCCATGTGTGTGTACACAGGGTGGTCCTGGTTGCGCCCGAGTAGCTCGCCAACGACTACATCGCGCGTGCTCATGGCGAACTGCTTCTTGAACATCTCCGTGGCCGCCTCTTTCTCGAGGGCCTGATATAGACTCAACACCTGGCTCGGAAGCTGATTATTGAGGTGTGTTGCGAGAAAATCAATATCGGCGACAAGGAACCCATCGTCGTCGTCGTAAAAGCTCTGCATTCCATTCCGTGTCCTATCTTCGAGTCGGATCATCATGTACAAGCGCACCATCGCAGACATGGTCCGCATGGCTGGCATCTCCCACTCATTCACCGGCATCTCGTCCTTGCGCTTGCGGTCGTCTCGCACCGGTACATAGCTCGGGTTGATGCGACATATCGTGCCGTTGAGCGCCGGGTACCATCCAAGACGCAGGAAGAAGACGCGGTCACCGGTCTGAAGCTGCTGCCCCAGCCACGTGTTCCACTTCTGCCGCTCCTCAGCAATGGCCATCACAATCTCCTGTGACCCAAGGCCCTGTGCCGCCATGCCCTGTCGAGTCTCTTCGAGGTCGCGTTCGATCGCATCGAGAACCTGTCGCATGCTCTTCACTCGACAATGCCACCCGCGCGTGTCCGTACTCGGTACGTCCATATCGAAGTCCGGAGTGGTGATCTTCTCCGCGACCCAAGACTGCACCCGCTGGTACAGAAGTTCGGAACGCGAGGCGGCCTCATCCAACATCGCATGGTACAAGGTCATCTGGCGTTTGCTGTGCACGTCGATGACGGGGAAGCAGTCTACTCGCGATATCTTATTAGTATCGGCAAATGTGTGCACTGCCAGAGGGATGCACCCCTCACAACACAATTTGAATGCGTTGAGGTGCTCGGTGCGCGTGAACATGTCCTCGCACGAAAGCTTGCCCTGCTCGTTTAGCACAAGCTTCTGGTGTTGCCAGATGCGATGCACAACCAACTTGAGCTCTTGCATCGCCTCCATCATCTGCTGTAATAGAAGCATCATGCAGGAGCCTGGAAAACTGGATATCATCCTGATCTCTGTCGTCACAATATTGGCCTCTTCGCAGTCCTCGCCTATGCCCTTGTGGACGGCTTGTAGGACGTGCATCTTGAAAAGCTCGCGCTCTGCCGTCTCGTAGTAGTCTCTGTCGTCGGACAGCATTGCAGCCTCAGACAGACCCGGATAGTCGCGTTCCTGTGACACAACCATGTGCTCTGGAACTCCGCGATACTCCGCAATGCGTTTGCGCAGCTTCGGCTGCACCTCGTCCGCGAGATGGAATTGCTCCTTGGACAGGCTTTCGTTGAAGTCGTGTGTGGTACAGTAGCGCCCCCCATTCACAGTCCGCTTGCTCGACATCGGAAGACTGTACTTTGTGGGTAAAGATGGCCAGATGCAAGTGCCGTCCTGGAAGTGTCCGCGACTTGCCTTGACGATGAGCTCGATGGCCTTGAGCATATAGTCAGGAACGTCGCTAGACTCCCCTGTCACATGCCATAGAGACAGCGACGACCGACCCTCAAACCCACCCATCGCGCCGTGGAGTATCGTACTGCTATGCACGTCACCGCGCATTTGCGGCAGCGCCGTGTGCGAGACACACTCGTTGTTGACGTCCAACACGCTCCTGCGGTGCGTAGCCGATAGCGCATGCATCACCTCACTCGACTGGTCGGGGAAGTGCCGACGCTCCTCAGAGACGTCCAGCAGGTCATCGTAGTCGTCCCATGAAAAGGGAATCGCAAAGAAAGATGCAAACTCGAGTTGGCGCGTCCTATTTTCGTAGAAAAAGCTCGTCGGGCCCACCGAGCTTATGCATGGACGTGGCACACGACGCAGATCCGGAAACAACGCCCCCTGGTCGCTGCCGTCGCCAAGACCAACACACCTCAACGGCTCCAGCACACGAGGGGTCTTCGGGACCTTTTTCTTGTCGGATCCATCCCCGAAGCCGTCGCCACCATCGTCGCCCTCGTCGCCATCATAAAACCCGTCGCCATCGCCGCCTCCACCGATGCCGCCCCCCCTACCGCCCCCCCTGCCGCCTCCCCTACCGCCTCCCCTACCGCCTCCCCTGCCGCCTCCCCTGCCGCCTCCCCTGCCACCTCCCCTGCTGCCCCTTCCGCGTCCGCGAGGAGCAGGCGTGGTCGCGGGCGTTGCCATCGGCGTGGGGGCGGGTGTCGGGGCTGGCGTGGCGGCGGGCGTGACTAACGTGCTTGCCGCTGGAGTGTTCTGTGCACTCGCCGGCCACAGGTGCACCAGACTGGCGTTGCACTGGCGACACACCTGCATGTACCAAAGCATCAGCAACAAAGAAACCGCAAGCACTATATCACAGACACAAAATTAAGCGGCAGTAGACTGGTGCATGCAAGCAGCGCACGCCTTTCCCACCGCACTATTGCGACGAGGCTTGACCCCACACGTCGGGCAAAGGGGGAGAGCTGTGTCGCCAATACGGCGTCCAGCGCGCCCGCGTCCACGTCCGACCGGCGTAGGCGTGCGTTCGGTATTGGCTGCAAATGTCGCGTGCGCTGGCGTGCGATCGGAGTTACCACCGAGTTCCGTCGGCTCAGGCGACAGCGACACACGTGCATGCTGAGCGGCGTGCACGTTCTGCCCAAAAGCCAGTATAGGAAGATCGTCGTCGCTGCTGAACTCACTCGCCATCTGCGCCCCCGTGTGTCCGCCGTAACGTGGCACCTCTACCCCTTGTTTTATTTTCGCGCGTTCGCCACTTGGTTCCGAATTTATTTTCGTTTCAGTCTAGTTTGTGCGCGGAAATAAAAAAATCACACCGTTGCGCCTGTTTGGTTTTACTACACGGACCAGACGAAAAGATTCGCTGGTGTCCATTTTACGACACATGGTACCGATTTGGTCCGATTTTTTGAGTTGACTAAATTTTAGTATCGAAATGCAGGGGGCGGGCACCCTCCCTTCCTATGTATTTTGGTCGTATGTACACATGTAATAATATCAATTATTAATTGACTAATAAATTTACACCTTAACATAAGGTATAAATTTAAAAGGCAATTAACAATAAATAATTTATAAATACAAAAATGAAAATGCAGAACATTCACCGAACGGAGGTAATTCCCCCCGTATAATTATGGTTCTCTAAAATATATAATACTGGTGTGTTATTATTGAATCTGGTTTGTTCGGAAACCACCCAAGCCGACGCAAACTGTGAGCATGAAGAACCGGCTGCGCGGACATCGGCAGCGCGGACACCCGCCACGCGGACACCGACTGCGCGGCGGCCACCACATCTCGATGCACCCGTGCATCAATTGCATGGCGCTGATGCTGATCCCGCTCGTGCTGACAGCGTCGTCGTACATGCGCATGCTGCGAATGACCCCCGAGGCATTTTACTTTGACGAATAGCGAGGTCAGACACTCTGCATGTCGGGCACTCGGGCACTCGGGCATGTCGGGCTTGTACGGGTGTGTGTTTGTACTGTTTATATTAAAGACGCGTACGCGCTGGTGTAATACGTCCCGACACGCTGCTGTTTCTTGTCTCGATGGCGCGGCTGTGGGTGGACGTGACGGCGCAAGTATCAAACGTTAAAATCACACCATCAGGTGTGTTGGAAATGACAACGACTTGGCAGCACATCCGACAATATTACGGAAGCCCGGCAAACATCGCAACGGGATTGCCGCGGACAATCGAGGGCGACACACAGTCTTACGCTGTGCAGTTCAACGTGGTGTTAATTACAACCATTCGCGATCCTCCTAGTAGTGAGGTGCACATGTTCAGGAATGCATCGTGGCTGCCAGCGAATACCAGTATGACATTTTTTAGTATCACCATAGACAACTCCAATAAGGACAGCTCTGTGCCTGGAAATACCGCCACTACCGGCAGCTTCCCAGGGTGGAAATTGGGAGATATGTACCGTGCCTACATTGAGTACTTTTACATAGAGGGGGACAATGCTCCAGTGCAGCAAAATACAGGCATAGAACTCTCTGCTTTCAGCACACCGATGATCCAAGCGAGCCCGCCGAGAGATTTGCAGGCGTGTGCTTTGCTTGCCACTTCGTCTGCCCCTTGCCAAGTGCTAGAACCGCTTCCTTTTGCCGTTCGCGTGCACTGGGACAGACCAATGAGTAGGGGGTACGGGCCTACCTATTTCCCCCCTGACGCTTACCAGATCGAGTACTATCGCGTCGAAGCGGCGACCACTGCAAGCTTTGATGAGGTGGTGGGCTCAGCAACGTGTGTGCGTGATCAAGACGAAGATTCTGAATCCTCGACTAAGTGCAATTTCGACGAAAGAATCGCTGCTGTCACAGGTCTCTACCACAACCTGCCCTACTACTTTCGGGTGAGGGCAGGTACCATCATTGGGGGGGGCGAGAACAGCGCAAACATCACGACAATGCCCACGTGTCTGCATAGCCAGGGCGATGAGAACACGACCGCTGTCGCTGGGTGCAATTGTAGTGCGGGCTACACCGGGCCACACGGCAAGTGTGAACCGTGCAATAGAGGCACGTACAAGAACGCAATTGGCTCGTACCAGGATAACGGCGTCTGGCAGTCAGCGCCCTGCCAGCAGTGTCCGGCGGGGACATACTCGGGGGAGCCAGGAGCGACCACATGCCAGCCGTGTCCGGCGGGGACATACTCGGGAGAGATAGGAGCAATTGTAAACACCACATGCCAGCCGTGTCTGTCGGGGACATACTCGGGAGAGACAGGAGCGACCACAGAGACAAATTGTTCAGTGTGTCCGGCGGGGACATATTCGGGGGAGCCAGGAGCGACCACATGCCAGCCGTGTCCGGCGGGGACACACTCGGGAGCGACAGGAGCAGTGGTAAAGACCACATGCCAGAGGTGTCCGGCGGGGACGTCCGCAAGCGAGGACGCGTCGGAATGCCTGACATGTCCGGCGGGAACGTATAGGGCGGACACAGGAGATATTGTAAAGACCACATGCCAGAGATGTCCGGTGGGGACATACTCCAGCCAGACAGGAGCGACCGCAGCGACCACCTGCGAGACGTGTCCGGCGGGAAAGACAACAGTGCAGACAGGCGCACATAACATCAGTGCCTGCCAGGATTCCAGGGTCATTTATGCACGGGAATCAGAAAATAATGCCATCAACGTCGAGGACATGGTCTGCATGCTATGCAACTCGACACAGTTCTGTGCCGACGGCCTGGCCCACCCCTGTCCGGCGCACAGCGTCTCCGGTGACAGTCCGGCGACGGTCGACGACTGCGTGTGCGAGCCGGGCTACCTCCGGGAGTCTGACACGTGCGCCGAGGGCCCGCCGCCCTACTGGTACGCGGGGGGGGTGCAATACTCGTGTCGCACGCTCAGCCGCACCATCTCTGCGCTCGCCGGCAGCGCGCGGGCGTGCGTGTGCGTGGAGGGGACGGCGGGCGCCGGGTGGCACAGCAACTGCACTGAGTGTGCGGTGGGCACCTTCAACGAGGGTCTGAACGCCACGGGGTGTGAGTTGTGCGCCCCCGGGAGCTCCAACGAAGCAACGCGCAGCAGAAACCAGAGCGACTGTCGCTGCGGTGTTGGCAGCGGAAACGAGGGTAACGTGGGCCCCCCTGGGGGGCCCTGCGAGTGCGATGCGGGCTGGGAGGCAGAGGCTGGTGACTGTAGTCTCTGTGAAGCAGGCTCTGTGAAACCCACCAGGGGCAACTACGAGTGCACGGGCTGTGACATAGAGGGCAAGTACATGCCAGACCGGGGGGGGACTGCCTGTCTGGCCTGTGGGGATCACTCCACACAATTTGAGGCACTACGGTGTCGGTGTGACGCAGGCTACACGGGCGACCCGAAAGATCCCCAAGCGCTGGCGCCCAACTGCACCATGTGCCCGGCAGACTATTTTAAAGAGGGTCCTGGACAGCATGCATGTGAACCGTGCGAGGACAACGCGTGGTCGCCGCCCGGCACATCGGCGCAGAACCAGTGCCTGTGCAACGTTGGCTATGAGCAGAAATCGCCCCTCGATGAATGTACCGCGTGTGAAGCGGGCAAGTACAAGGACTTCAATACTGATGATGAATCTACAGGGAGCTGTAAAGCCTGTCCCGAGCATGCCAACTCCCCCAGCACAAGTGTCTCGCGCGACGCCTGTGTCTGCAACGTCGGGTTCGAGGGCCCGGACGGGGAGGTCTGCACTGCCTGCGCGGCTGGCACGTTCTGGCAAGCAATTTTGGGAGGTAGCGAGTGTGAGAATTGCCCCGCCGGGAAGTACCAGCCGAATGCGAGCGCCACGGCGTGCGAGAGCTGCTACGCGTCAGCTGATTCCCCCAATGCCAGCACCAGCATCGACAACTGTACATGCAACGCGGGGTACGTATACGTCGAGAGCCTGCTGGGGTGCTCAGGCTGCGCCGCCGGCAAATACGAGACTGGAGGGGGGTGTCAGACATGCGCCGAGGGCACATTCACGGCGGCCCCTGCAATGACAGCGTGCGAGAGCTGCCCCGCGACGGTGTCGACGCACAACACCAACTACGAGGACGGGGTCAATCACACCCACTGTGTCTGTGCGCTGGGGTACTACTGCCGGGATGGACCAGCCTGCCAGAATGGCGATTGCGTAGCATGCCCCGTTGATACATACCAACCAGAACTCGGTGACGACCCAACGTGCAAGGAATGTCCCGTCAACTCGCAGAGTCAGAACACTTCTGACGAGAGCAGCGACTGCCAGTGCAACCACGGATACCATGTCACCCCTGATGAGTTGCCAGAAACGTGCACGGCGTGCGCGCCTGGGACCTACAGCGACCAGCTGCATGTCAGTGCGTGCTCCCCGTGTGCAGACGACACCATTGCCGCCTCTGCAGCCCAAACAGCGTGCGTTCGGTGCCACGACAATGCTGGCACGTACGATGACCAACGTGAGGTCTGTACGTGCGACCCTGGACACTACCTTCAGGAGGGGAGCTGCTCGCCCTGTCCAGTCGACAGGTACAAGAACGCCAGCGGCGACCAGGCGTGCACAGCGTGCCCTGACCACTCGGCCTCGCCGGAGGGCTCCGTCGAGCGGGAGGAGTGCAAGTGCATCCCTGGGTACGGTGAGGTCTCCTCTGGAGTCTGCGAGCAGTGCGCCCCGAACTTCTTCAAGGAGACAACTGCCAACGAGCCGTGCACGAGCTGCGGCACCGACCTCTTCATCCCCACCCCAGGCTCCCGCAACCAGACGGACTGCGTGTGCGCGCCGGGAGACACCTTGGTGGGGGACCAGTGTCGCAACTGCACTGGTCATACATTCAAGATCGAGTATGGAAATGAATCCTGCTCTCCGTGCCAGGACCACGCAGAGACGGTTACATCTACACCTACACAGTACAGTGACTGTAAGTGTCTCCCGGGCTTTGCGTCGGAGCCAATGCTAGAGCAGTCGCCTGTCGCTGTGGACTGCAACGACAAGCATGGTCGATTTCTCTGTTTTGACCACAGTACAACCAGCCTTCATTGGTTTGCATCCAAGCACATGTGGAACACGTACGATGTATGTAACTCTGAAACTTCCAATACGCCGTGTCGGTGGGAGACGCCTGACTGTGACATGCAATTGGATGCTTTTGATGGTTTCTTGTCATGTCCGGCCCTGATAATTCGAATTTGGTACGAGAACAGTAACAGCGGCAACTACAGGCTGGTGCGAGTCAATAACCCGTCTGAACATTTACTCACCATACAAGAAAAGATGCTACCTGGAAGGTATACTTCCACACGCACAGGTATCGATTGTAGATTCAGCGGTAAATCTGAAACATTCATAAAACCAAAAGTCGATGGCAATGTCTGTACTGATCTGACAGAAGAATGCCTGTTGTACTGTGAAAATTTGTGTGACACAATCGAAGATTGTGTTGCTTTCACATATGACATTTCCTCTGTAGTTTGTCATTTGCGGAGAGGCGCGCCCACCTCAGCTTTTGTCAGCGATAATAGATTGTGTTTCTACAAACCCGATCGGGACTATAGATGGCTTGTGGATGCATCAGATAAGAACATCACTGTCTCAACAATCTGGAACATGGACCCGGCAGAGTTCACCCCCCCCGGCACCTGCACCGAGTGTGCGGCCGGCAAGGCCAAAGGCACGACCGAGAACACCGACTGCACGCCCTGCGCCGTGGACACATTTACAGACAGCACGGGTGAGGCCACCTGCGCAGCCTGCCCACCCCGCTCCTCGACGCACGGCAAGACCGGACAGGCCCTCTGCGAGTGCGTCCTGGGCCACGAGCGGCGCTGGGAGGACTCGTCTGCGTGCGAGGCGTGTCGGGAGGGGACGTTCAAGACGGCCAGTGACGTCGCGAACAGGAACTGCTCGCGGTGCGGGGCCTGCAGCAGCAACGAGTATGTTGCGCAGACCCAGCACGTGTGCAACGCGACCCAAGACGTCATCTGCACGGCCTGTGCTGCGAACAGCTGGCTAGAGGCCGGGCAGCAGAGCCCAAAGCCGTGCTTCTGCAACGCTGGGTACGAAAGCAGCTCGGAGTCCATGCCCTACTCGTCTCTGTGTGTGGCGTGCAACAGCGGCTCGTTTCGGGGTGAGGACTCGAACAACTCTGTGCCGTGTGCCTTCTGCCCCGTCGGGACCTTCACTGGCGTCGTTGCATCCAAGTCCTGCGCGCCGCATACCCCAAACTGCATCGCCACGCCTGGCACGTACGTGCACGCAGAAGGAAACCGGGTACAAGACATCCAGTGTGAACCCTGTACCACATGCACCGAAGGCCACTACGCGAACCGCACCTGTGGTGTGCACTACCGTAACAACCGTGCTGACACAGATTGTGTCATATGCGAGACGGGATACTACTGCACCAATCAGTCGCGGTTTCAGTGCCCCGACAACACACAGAGTCAGCCGGGGAGTGACCGAGAGAGCAACTGTACGTGCAAGCCGGGCTTCTATGCACTGGGCGGCGTATGCACGATATGCAATCCTGATTACTTCTGCACGGACGAAGTTCGACGAGCATGCCCCGAACACAGCATCACCCTGCACGCTGGATCGAGTCATGTCCTTGACTGTAACTGTCGACGGGGGTACTATCGACTGAACGTAACCGAGTTCGCGTTTGAGTGTCGCGTCTGTTCACAAGACGACTGGTGCTTCAACAACTCAGCGAACAATTGCTCGGACGATCGCATGGAGACAGACGACAATGCGTGGCACCCCGGGAACTGTACATGTGTCGAGGGCTGGTACAACACTGACTTCTCGGCCGATGCGGTGGCGGGCCGCTGTGAAATATGTCCAGCCAATGCGTACTGCGTGGGTGGGCATCTACACAATTGTGAGTCAAATGAGTGGACTAACAACTTGATTGGATCGACGGACGAGGAGGCCTGTCTGTGCGTACCTGGCAGATTTCTGGACGGGGCGACATGCAAGCTATGCCCGTACAACTTCTTCTGTACGGGCGATGATAGTCTGACTGCATGCCACAGCCACAGTGTCACGCTGCAGGAAGGCAGCACAAGCGTCGACCAGTGTCTGTGCATTGCAGGATACGAGCCCGCGGCCAACACCAGTTGCACGCAGTGCGGAGGCGAGACCGACCACCAGCAAAACGGTCTGTGGAAGTCCGACACCGGCAATGTGCCATGCCAACCATGCAAGCAGTGCTGGGTGAATCAGAGTAGTCAGTTTCTGTACCAGGCGTGCTCCGCCACACGAAACGCCGTATGTGACGCCTGCGACGACTGTCTGCGCGACGATGCATTCGCTGGTATTTTCACACAACATCAATGCCTGGACCGCATCGACGCTGTGTGTGCGAACTGCACGGTCTGCGGAGACGAATTCTTCGAACAGGCCGCGTGCACAGAGAATGCAGACACAGACTGTCAGCCAATAATAACAGACGCGAACTGCCTTGTTGGCCAGTACCGCGGCAACCACAGCGCGCGGCGCCAGAGCAGCTGCCTGCCGTGTCGCCTGGGTGAGCCATCAGCGCATTATATGTTTTCGTCTACCGGACGCATATACAACGACGAAAGGAGCTGCGACGTGCAGTGTCTCGGCCTGTCTGTGCGACGCGACATACGTGACTACAGTGCCGGTTGCAAGACGTGTGAGACCGGCAACGTGCTGCTTAAGCACATCACTGTCGCCAGAGACGACAGCGACAACCAGGTAAACTGTTCATTCACATGCCGCGCCGGCTACGTGCGCACCGCAGACGACTGCGTGCTGGCGAGTGTCGTGGGTGGGCGTCATGCGCTCGCCCTGGAGGTGGTGCAGTTCCACAAGACCAGCGACGGCTTTCGCTATGACGTGCACCACTCGAACCACAGTCGCTTCGTTGTAGTGGTGGGTCCGACCGCACCAGCTGGCTGCACCATACGCGAGTGTTGCTGGGGCGGGCTGTGGCGCGTGTCGACACTACACCAGATGGGCCTGGTCGGGGGTGAAAACTGCAGCGCCGGCGGCCGCAGCGTGACGCCCGCCGAACTGCCGAGCGAGCGCTTGTCGCCCTCCACCCTGCGCTTCGAAGTGCGCGAGGAGGACCTCGGCGCCGTGGCAAACTGCAGCGAGGCGCTTGGTGTACGCGAGTGCGCGCTGGAGGTCAGTGTGGTCGACGTCGTGCATCGCCGCGTCAAGTCGCAGACGGTTCGTCTGCAGCTGCAGCGTTCCAAGGCACACGTGGTGCACGTGCGCGGCAACCACACGTACGTGCCGCTCTCTATGTTCGCCGTAGAGGTGCAGCCGTTTGTGGCGCGCGAGGCGACCATGGTCTTCTTGATTGTCACTCGCGTGCGCTCTATAGTCAACATGACAATCAGCTTGCGAGTGCGTGAGATGGACGCCGTGTCGCTGACCGACGACGAAGAGTCACGGTGCGCGCGCTTCGGGGGAGTTATAGGGTATATAGACGGACCGGCGGCGCCAGATGGATCCGTGGCGCTGGTGGCGGGCGAGACGCGAGTCCTGCGCAGCTACTGGGTTGGTAGTCCAGGCACGTTGCACGCCCTGTATACACTAGAGCAGTTTTCCGACGCCACCCCTGACATCATGGACGTGGCGGCGGTGCGCAACACAACGGGCCAGATTCCGGCGTGCCAAGCCGCCCCGTCTGACGAGGTAGTCGTCATGGGCACGGTGAGCGCTGCGGTTGGGCTCGGGACGGCGGCGGTGGCCTCAATGGCACCGCTTGTGTACGATAGCACCAGCACCGCGGAAACAGTTGATCCGCTCAGCAGCCCCGGCGAGCTCGGCCATCTGCTCTCGCTGTGGGCGGTTGCGGTTGACGACGCCGTGCGAACCGTCACACTGCGGGGCCTACTGGCGGTGTACGTGCGTGGCAATGCAGCCCTCGACTTCCAGAACGCCCTCATACAACGACAGAGCGCCACGCAGCTCGTGAACGGCCAAATGGACTTCACACGCGCATTCCGCCAGTGGTGCAATCTCCGCCCGCACGAGTGCGTCTACGAATACCTGCGGCCCTGGAACCTGGCCGACAACGTGTACGAGCTGCACTGCCCGGACGCCGGGCCCGACGCCTCGGCCGCGGCGTGGATCAGGGAGTCCTTCGGTGCAGTGCACGACGCCGGGCATGTGGCGGCGCTCTGTCAGCTGCAGCAGCGCGAGTCGCGGGCCAGTCTGCTTGTGCTCGTGCACAGCATGCGCTTCATGTTGCGCGCCACTGGCGGTTGGGGGCGCGACGTGGTGTTCGGAGGGCAGCAGAGCGAGAGCATCTTCTGGCCACTCGTCGGGTTTGAGACTAGTGGGCGTTGAGACTGGGGATTGAGACTGGTGGGTATATGTTTACTGTCATTAAAAACACCAGCAATTGAATTGAACACGCCTCACCCGCCCCACCCGTCCCACCCGCCTAACCGCACACCCATCCCGGCAGACTGCACGATGGTATTTACGGCCGTCGCCACTGAGGCAACGGTCGACGTCACAAGAGTGGACTTCCACGTGAGCATCTGCGTGCCGATTTTGCAGGGCATGACGGCACTGCCCGTGGACGCAAGCAACATCGGGGTCGCTTGCCGGCCGCTGCAACAGACAGGAGAAGTGAAGGCATCACAGGTATTCGCCGGCACCGAGCGCGGTGTTTCATGTAGCGTGACGATGTCCAAAGACGACTATGCGCACATGACCTTCATCCTCAGCGATCGGGCCGTGGACGCACAGGGCAACCCGTTCGGATTCGATACGCTAGTCCCGGGTTTCAAGATATACGTTCCGGGTCACGCCCTTGCCGCTGGATTGCGCACCAAGTGGTCGGTACAAGACTCCAATGGTGGGGGGGTCGAGCTCGAGGCGACAATACAGGTCGACCGGGGGTTTGACATACACAGTGTACTTGCGGGAACACGACCAGAAAACGTCCCCGCCAGAGCCCACAGGACACTGATGCAAGGGGCGCAAGTGCGTTCCGATTGCATGTGTGCCATCCTCCACGCCACGGGCGGCGATGACGCGGCACTCTCGATGATGGCTGGCCAGATGTTTGTTAACGCGGGGGTCGTCGGTCCTCCGCTCAACCAGAGGCTGTTGAGTGTCTCCGATCCGCGTATGACGCAAATGTTGGGCGACTTTCTGACAGGGGCGCAGCATAATTTGCATGCTGCGCCGGCGGCGTGCAAGCTGGGGCGGCGGCTTAGGCGTCGTGCCCGTCGCACGAACACGAAGGTGGGCATGGAGCGGGTGGTGGGAGACCCCCGGGGGACGACACCCCCCTCGGATCTGGACGCTGACGAGGAGACAGCCCCCCCCCAGTCCGGACTGTACGACCCTTCTCAGGTGGCGTACATCCATCAGTGTCTGGTAGAGCAGGGCTTTCGCACCTATCTGTATATGGCAATGCCCGTTGTCTACGGGGTGGCCGCGAAAATCTCCGACCACATCAGCATGCCCCTCTGTGCCAATGCACAGCAGATGCAGAAGCTGGACAAATTCATTAGCGCGGTGGAAACAAATCCAGAATGGGCGCATGCAATACACAAACTCTTCGAGACCACACTCGCCGAAGCGTGGTGCAGCCGCACGGTGTACAGCATGGATCCGGCCATGAAAGTCGCGCTCGGCCAGTCCGGGGCACGTCTGGTGTTGCAAGGCCCCGGCGAGGTACAGGACATTTTGGGGCAGAAGGGGGTCAGCAGCCGATGGTTTAATGCCCAGAGAGTCGGTCTGAACACGGCATGGAACGGCGTAGGTGCATTCGATTGTGAAGACGGCGCGAGTTTTATTGCCGCTGTGCAATGCGCAATCGTGTATGCCACCGAGCGGCACAGCGGAACCAAAGAGCCCCGTCGCGACATGTTCGACACCATGCATGAAATCATGCCCACCACCGACCAGCACTGTCTGCATACACAGCGCTGCGCAGCGCGGCTCCTGCTCATCACCGGCAGACAGATGCTTCAATCGGTCCGTGGCGTGTCGTACGTGGCGGCCAGCGCCGCAGACGCCGCCTCTGCGGCGGGCATGACCGCGACAGACAGCGGCAACGCCAAAACATGCTCCGCCATCAGTGCAACGTGGGCGCGTCTCGTCGGGACAGCCCCCTCTGCCGGAGGTCATGCAGTGTCCATGAAGGCCCGTACCACAAAAGAAAAAAAAATCACAGTTAGTTGTGGAGACCAACGTGTAAGAGTAGGAGTGTCCACGTTGATTCAGGCCACTCCACTCGAAAGCACAGCGCTTGTGATACCCGCGCCAACGGACGAGGCGCCGGAGTTATACAACGTCTCGATGGAGCAAGGCACGCAGGAGAGCCAGCGGCTATCGGGACACGGTACCAGTGTCTCCATGTCGCAATGTCAGAGCATGTGCAGCGCTGCACTGGCCATGCGCGCGAGCATGATCCTGCCGACAGACTCGCAGGCATGTCCAGTGTTCGTGCAGGCTCCGGGCACTCCTGGGTTCTACATCGGCGCTTACTGTATCGGCAATCACATCTTGGTGACCGAGGACGCTTCCAGTACAGGCATGACCGATCTACTCAACTCCACAAAGACAAGCAATGACGCGCATGTGACAGTGGACCAGGGCATACTGTCGGATATCACCAAGAGTGTACAGAACCTGACGCTACCGCAGATATTAACCCGCCTCGAGAAGCCCACTACGTCGACGTGGTCTACGTACAACGAGATGGGCGCAGGTGTCGAACGGAATGCGGATGACGGGTACCGCAAGGTATGGGCGCTCCGTCCAGACTTACTGCCACTCGAGCGGGCTATGTGTGAGCAGATCGCCAGACACGCCGCTGCCGAGATCCCCTCAGTAGAAACCCTGCGCGCGATGCGGACCGCCCCTCTCAGCTCGAGCGAAATGCGACTCCATAGCTTGACGCCACCCGGATCGCAACCACCGACACGCACCGGAGGCGGCTCGGTGACCCCCACACCATTCATACAGGTAGGGATGGTGCCTCTAATGCTCAACGAACGCAATCGAGATACAGGAATGCCCACGCACGGCGTTTGTGCGCACACAAGCATTACCATGCTCGAGAGGCTTGGTGCTGAATCGGCACGCAATATCACAAACGGATGCGCGATCGGGTTCTTCCCGTTGCAGGATACCCGACCACTTGAGTCCTGAACAAACGCACATGCTCTTACTTCCGTTCGAGTTTAATAGTAAACTAACAAACACGTGCACAGCTGTGCAAACCCCAAGCACCCACACACTCATCGACACACACCAAAACATTACGCTCACACACATATCCACTCTCACCAAACCAGCCGACCTCAAGGGCCCACATGCACCCCACACAAACCATCAGCCACTAAAACTATGCCACGCAGTCTTGTCCCGATCACGGCGACTTCTTCCTCGCGATCTCGGCGACTTCAGCGCGCGAGTTGACGGCGCCGGCGCGGACCTCGGACTCTACGACACGAAACCCATTGAAGCCCTGCTTGCTGTGCACATACCCGTTGGCGTCGTGTTCCTTTATGACAGAAGGGATAACGCTGTAGTACTTCCACATGAGGTCCCTGACCCTGGCGTGCTTGGCACCAGGCTTATTGTTCTGGGCGAGTCTGACACCATACCCCTCGACGACTCGGATGATGTCTGCGGTCCACACGAAGTTGTCGCCTGACACAGGCACAACCATTGTCTTCCAGTGCCGCTGCTCATAGGGCATGTAGGCAATGGCGTGGGGGCCCTTCGATGACTCCTTGTTGCGCAGATGTTGCTCGCGATCGCCTCCCCTCTGAACTCCCCCAGCACCCCTCGACTGAGAAGCACCCCCCTTGCCGGCGCTCGGGTCAGCACCCAAAATGCCAGCGCCCGAGTTGTCGGAACCCAGTCCACTCGACACACCAACCTCTGTCTTGATCGCCGCCGATGCAGCATTCGCAGGAAAGACGAAACGCCTCTTCATGTCGCGGAGCTCCTGCTCCAGCACGTCCATACGCTCGGTAAGCTTACGCACGTGCTTGTTGCGCTCGATGGACTCAGCATCACGCGTCTTCAGCATATTGTTGAACTGAGTCGTGAGTACCTCTTTGCCAGCGTTGACTGCTGCTACGATGTTGTTCTGCACAAGGACGAGGCCTGCCGGATTGATTTCTACCGCATCCACTGCGACAGGGCCTTCGTTGGTCGGCTGAGCTGCCGCGCCGCCCGCCCTCAGCGAGGACCATCCGCCGCTCTGAAGACCGGCCGCCCCGCCCGACGGCATCTGAACACGGGCACCAACAGGGGTCGAGGGCGCGGCCATCTTGACCGACACGCCCGGCATCGTCGCGAGAGTCGCGGCAGTCGAGGGCGCGGGAGTCGAGGGCGCGGCCGTCCTGACCGACACGCCCGGCATCGTCGCGAGAGTCGCGGCAGTCGAGGGCGCTGGAGTCGAGGGCGTGGCCGCCTTGACGTCCGACATACCGGATTGAGACACGACGATAGACGGGGAGGCAGCAGACTTGCACAACGCGCGTGCAGTGGCGCGCCGAATGCCCAGGACATCGCATTCCATCAACAACGAAACCATGTCCGGGAGGTCGAGGAGGACAACGCTGCTCACGCCAAATCCGCTCGGCGCGGTGAGAAACTGACGGCTGGGGAATGTCTCGACCTTCCAGCGATTCTGTACGCGCTGCTCCGCCACACACGGTTCGGGCACAGGACAAACGATGCTCCTGACCTTCCGGAGTGCACTGTCAGAGCGAGCGCCTGTCAACACCACCAGAGCGTCATGTGCGACGTACATGCCATTGAATCTCGAACCTCGAATCTGCTCGATGAGGACGGTGTCGAGGGCGTCGGACCCAAACTTCGCGCAGAGGTATTCACGGTCGACGTAAGAGAGCAGGACTGAGGCTTTCATCTTGAACGCGACGCCGACGACAGACGAGGGCGAAGTCGTCGACGAGACGGGAGGCGTGCCGGGATGGACAGAACTCTTGTCGTCGGCATCTTCGTTGTCGTCCTCAGACTCTGTCTTGGTAGCGTCATACCACACATCTACAGTGTAGTCGGCACGCTCGCCCGACAAATGCGTGATCGGGTTCGCGTGGTCGCCGTCCACCGCAAGCGCGCTCCCCCCTGCAGCGCGTGGCATGCCTAACATTTTCGTGTTGAATGCCTCTGTGTTTTTTGGCTGGCTATTTATTGGCAAGTTTGTGCCAACCTAAACCATTATGCCTAACCATTTGTGTCAGCAATTTGCCCGTCCGCAAAAAATTGGCCTAAACCACTCCGGAAATTTTGGCCTAAACCACTCCGGAAATTTTGGCCTAAACCACTCCGGAAATTTTGGCCTAAACCACTCCGGAAATTTTGGCCTAAACCACTCCGGAAATTTTGGCCTAAACCATTTCCGCGAATTGGGGTAACGGCCGTAAAAAAGCGGCCCCCTTGTTCCGCCGACTGTTTGCAGAGGACACACGAAGTGCTGCAGAGAGGCATTGCAGCTGCGATGGAAGAAGACAAGAGGTGCGATTAGTATGTGCAGGCCCGTTGCTTTGCATGCGGATGCATCGATTACACAGTTTGTCGCTGCCGGTTTGTTGGCGTGCAGTGCGCAGAAGACTGCCGCTCCGCAGGCGGAGCACAGCACAAGGTTTGTGCGTTGTGTGTGATGGGTGTGGTGTGCGTGCTGTATGTGCGGGGCTTCGCTAAACTACATATGTCATGTGCAGGGGTGTGGAGGCCGCCGATCCGCCAGCGGACGATGCAAGGTATGTACGTGTCTGTGCCGGCGCGAGTATGGTGTGCATGCGTGTGCGTGTGCATGCGTGTATGCACAAGTGTGCGGCGCGCATGCGTGTGCATGCGTGTATGCACAAGTGTGCGGCGCGCATGCGTGTGCATGCGTGTATGCACAAGTGTGCGGCGCGCATGCGTGTGCATGCGTGTATGCACAAGTGTGCGGCGCGCATGCGTGTGCATGCGTGTATGC
>Ga0222715_10000182_pt1 | contig 64495 bp, 68 predicted proteins | sample C33_9DmetaG_FD_165056 | JGI IMG/M metagenome (GOLD analysis project Ga0222715, IMG submission 165056) | Estuarine water microbial communities from San Francisco Bay, California, United States - C33_9D | ecosystem: Environmental > Aquatic > Marine > Unclassified | place: USA: California...
ACAACGCCTAAGCTGCTTTGGTGATATACGCGAGTGTATTGTCGATAAAGTAGAGTAGGGTTGTGTATCAAGACGATATGATAATCATAGAAAATAGTAAGACAGAGTAGCACTCTTAGGTTAGATAGCTGATACTTTTACAGGCTTTTCCAAATATGTTAAAGATAACTATTTAGTGTTAATGAAGAGTCATTAACGCACACAAGTTTATGCTTGGCGACAATAGCGATACGGTACCACCTGAATCCATTCCGAACTCAGAAGTGAAACGTATTAGCGGCGATGGTAGTGTGGGGTTTCCCCATGTGAGAGTAGCACATCGCCAAGCTCCCATTCGAAGAAAGGCTTACCTCAGGGTAAGCCTTTTTTTATGCCTGCAGGAAAGTCATACCGCGACAGTCACACCACAATAATGACCAGCGGAGTGCGCACACCCTCACCCTAAAAAACCTAGGAAATTAGAGACCACTTAATAGGTCATGAAGATCATAGGGAAATAAAATGCTTGGTTTTAACAGAGCTCATCTTATAAAAAACATGTGAATACCTTTCATCTGATGTATATTTTATTTAGTTAATAATTACACGGAAAATATTATGACTGCCGATGATTTACACGCCTTAAAAATAGCTTTTACCTACATGCCACAAGCAATTGAAGTAACTAAATATGAATATGGTGATAATTTTCAGCGAGTCTTAGATCATATTGACTATGTACGAGGAACATTACTTGAGCATGGTATTGATCCAGATGAAGTTCCCGGTGACATTAATCCTGATACGACCCCAAATTCTTGTTATTAATTAACGACATGTAAGCATTTTTATCTGGTCTAGATATTGCAATTCACTCCTTTATTGATTCATTGACAGATTATTGACATATCTGTCAACAAAAGGATGTGTTATGTGTATACCAATTATTTTTAGCGTACTCTCACTCGTTTTATATAGTGGGACGGTTAATGCTGCTTCAGTTGTGGGCAGTGCAAGTTTGACTGTACAAAACTCAGTATCGGTAAACCAAACTCAAGCTATCGATTTTGGGAATCTTACAATTAATCGCTCCTCTTCCTATTTGCTCGATAATAACAGCACGTTAAGGTTGAGTCCCCAAGGAAAGTTAACATCGACGGGTTCAGCTTTTATCCCCAGTAAAAATAGTCCACACGAGATTGCATATCTTGGTTCGCCAGCTATGTTTAGTGTTACTAACACCGCGCCCTATATCGATTTAACATTAGATATCTCTCAGTATTCACAACTTGTGCATACTTCAGGTTATGAACAAAATGGTAAATTACACCTCTCAAACTTAACGGCTTCATCAACAAAAAATACACATCTTCAGTATGTATCTGGTGACATTATTACTACAGATATGACTGGGAAGATAGAGTTAGCATTTGGTGCGAGTATCACTATCGATAGCGACAAAGATTATGATGACGGTTTATATACTGGTACGTACTCTATTGCACTTCATTATTAATCTTGGTCTATAAATTGCTTTAGTATCTATGAACCACCGTATTTATTAGGTTCAAAAAACGTTCTCATGGCAATGCAGTATATTTTGTCATATTTTTGACTTTGTCATTAAGGTTTACTGCATTGTGATGTCTACAAAAAAGAATACTGCTATTCTGTTGTCCGTTAGTTTACTGTTTTTATCAGTAGTCGCTTATGGACAAGCTCTGGATGCACAACCTTCAGCAGTTCAGCAATTACAGATGCTTGATTTAGTTAAAAAGATGCATCAGCGTTACTTAGACTTTGATGATCCTGCCCAATTCAAAAACTTACACATTACATCTGCAGACAGGTTTGCTGATGGTGAAGAACTTATTTTTACGATTAGTGTCGATGGTATTGTTTTAGATGAGTTAGTAGGTATTAAACACGAGAACGGTGCTCGTTTTCTAATTACAGATTTTATCGCTGCGTTAGATTTTCCTATTGAATATACTGATAATTCCTATTCTGGTTGGTTCATCTCGGAAGATAACCTTTTTAATTTAGCGCTTCCTTCAGATGATTCTTCTCTACGTCTACTTATTGATAATGAAGAGCTTGATATTGAAATACATAAATATGTGGCACAAGAAGACGGTATTTATATCAATGCAGACGAGTTAGCGCGTTGGTTTGGGATTAACGTGCGTTTTGACTTTACTGAATTAAACGTATTGCTTTACCCAAGTACGCCATTACCATTGCAACAAAAATTAGTCCGTCAAAACCAATTAATCCAAGATTCATTACGCAATGTCACCCCGATTTTACCGCGTCGTAGTAATGACTATCAGGCACTATCACCACAAGCAGTAGATGTTTCTGTTGGGCTTAAGCACACCAAATCAAATGATCTTGCTAATTATTCTATTTTAGGTGCTAGGGACTTTGCTTTTTTACGTAGTGAGTTTTACTTGTCAGGTAACCAAGACGATTGGTTAAACGATGGGCGCGTAAAATTTTCTAAAAAATCAGTGAATAATGACTTACTTGGTATTGGTGCAAGTCAATATGAGTTTGGCGATATTACACCGGTTAGAACAAGTGCCCAAACGGCGAATCTATCAACTGGTTTTGCTATTTCAAATAGCCGTATTAATCAGCTCGATGATATTAACTATACTAACTTTAGCGGGCCCATCCAAACTGGATGGGACGTTGAGTTGTATCGTAATAACGTCTTATTGGATGCACAGTACAATATTGAAAATGGTTTATATGATTTTAGAGATGTACCGCTTGTATATGGAATCAATACATTTGAAGTCGTATTTTACGGACCGCAAGGTCAAATAGAAAAGAAACAATTTGAGCGGACAGTCGATAGAACGTTACAAGATTCCAAAGGCATTTACTCTGCCTCAATTAATAAATTAGGTGACACCTTACTCAACATACGAAATCTCGAACAATCGCAGACAGATGAGGGCTATTTATTTTCTGGTTCATACCGGCAAAACATTGCCGATAATGTCAGCTTACGTGCGACAACGGCGAACCAATTTGGTGGTGATATCGACCTCAACACGCTTTCTCTAGGGGTTAACGCTCGCATATTTGATAGTTACCTTATTGGAGCGGAAGCGGTCATTGACGATAATGACAAACAACAATTTAATACTAATTTACGTACTCAGTTTGGTAAACACACGGTATTAGCACAAGCAAGACTACTAAAGGGAGTCAATGATGATAATGAATCTGTTACTGGCAGCGATCTAAAATTGACTATGTCAGGTGCTTTCCAACCAATACCTGATATGTCCGTATCCTACTTAAACGAATTACAATCGATTACAGAGCTTACGGGTCTAACCAAAACCTTATTTCGCAATAATTTAGGTACTAATATTTTAGGTACTCGTATTAATACTGGCTTAACCTTTTCAAGTACTGAGTTGGTTACGCTAGTTGATTCTCAATTACAAAAAGAAAGACTTTCTAAGAATACATTCAACTTAGGTTTGCAACTAAATTTTGGTCGTACATTTGTGCGTTTTCAATCCAATTTTCTATTGAATGACTCCTTTGATCCCGAATCTTTAAATGTGCAATTAAGTCGAAGTTTTACTGATGAGTTAACTGCTCGTTTAACTTATTCACATCTTTTAGAAGATAAAAATGACTTATTTGATTTGAATATGCGCTGGCGAAAAAATGGCTTCTCTGTGGATTCGACGTTTGGTTATTCTGAACAAACGGGCTTAACCGCTGGGATAAATATGCGCTTTGGTATTGGCTACAACCCCTTAACCGATCAGTATATGTTTAAACGAAATGGTTTTGCCAATAATGGCACTCTAGTACTCAATGTATTTCATGATAGCAATATGAATGGGCAATTCGATGTTGGGGAAACGCCATTACCAGACGTTGAAGTCAGAGCAGTGCAAGCTTTTAAGAAAGGCTATTCTGATCAACAAGGCATGGCAGTACTTAGTAATTTAACAGATAACTTTCCTACAGATATTGTCTTAAACCCAGATAGTTTACCTGATCCTTTTATGATGCCGCTGCAAAAAGGTTTTTCAGTTACTCCAAGAGGTGGTTTCATCGATACAGCTGATATACCCATTGTATATGCCAGTGAAGTAGAAGGTAGTGTGTTTATTTATGATCAATTTAACCGAGAAAATACCGTATCGAATATCACGGTCACTTTATATGATGAAGCAGGCGAAAAATATGCCAGTACAGTAAGTGAATACGATGGTTATTACCTTTTTACGGACGTGTTACCAGGAGACTATGAGATTGAAATTGATCAAGCTTATGTCCAAACCAATAAACTCAAACAACAAACACGACAAGCTATCACACTGAAGCAATCTGGTGAGTTATCCAGTGGCAATGATTTTATCCTGTATTACCAAGATATCAATTTACGCTATGTGGTATCTCTTGGAGAGTTTGCCTCTAAAGATGTGCTGAATGCCTTTTGGATGGTGTTGAACAAGACATTTCCAACTATTTTACGTGGTGTTAAACCGTATCTATTTCGAACTGAAAATGATCAAAGCGACGTGTTAAGTATTTACTTTAGCCAAGATCAAAATAAAGCGACCAATCAATGTGATGTGTTATTCCAATATGGGATTGAATGCGAAGTGATCACGCATCGAACCTATCTTGAGTAAGTAAAGAGGAAAAGAAGATGAAATATATTACAACGAGGATTATTCCTATTGAACTACATCGAATTTTTGCCTGTGTAGTATTACTGCTATTTTTGTCGGGTTGTTTATCGACGACAACTGCGACGAAACCCAGTGTTGTGCAGCAGATCAAACAACAAGAACTCAAGGATACCATAGATGAACACGTCGCCGAATTTAAAACAATCAAGCCAGCGATAGAGCGTTTAATAGCAATGGAAAATGATTTTAAAGTCATGGTTTCACAAATTGCGACTATTAATAACCCTGGGGTAGCGCCAGAAACTCTTTCTCAAGTCAGTACATACGAGCCTCAATCAACACCTGTTGCTTTAGATCCTCATAATACGCAGCCTGAGTTAGAAGTGTTATATGTGAGTGATACGGCACAAGAGCCTGAACCTATTTTTGCACTTGAGCCGATTGCCACGCCCAAAATACAAACAATAGAAAATCCTGACTCCCAATCTACACGGCAAGCCATTGATCCGGTTGTTACATTTCAGGCTGCTGAGCCTGCATTTGCATCAACGCCTCAGGCAATAGCGAAAAAAGCTGATACGCCATCGCAACGACGTGTAGCTCAAATACGATTGTTTCCTGCGTCGAGTTATACCACTTGTGCGCCTGTAGATGTGACTAGCGATGCACGTAAATATGGTATCCATGTTGCCTCCTTCAATACATTAGATTCGTTGCCTCGTGGTTGGCATGAGTCAGTCGAACGTTTCCCTGATTTTTGTCAAAAAGGTGCGGTGATTCAAAAAGTTGTAGTAAAAAGTAAGCAATTTTATAGTATGCGAGTTGGTCCCTATGTTAGTCGCTCTGAAGCAAAATCGATTTGTTACGCATTAAAGAAACAAAAACAATATTGTCGAGTAACTGATTTTACAGGTGAAACATTGTAATGAAATGTTCTATCGGGGTGTGGATCTTAGCTAGTTTGCTTCCCTTGCAAGTATGCGCTAGCGATATTGAATTTATCCAAGATCTAGATTTTGGAGATATCGTTGTGGTCGATAACAGTTCACCCGGTACAATATCTTTATCCTATTTAGGCCAACTGACCGTATCAAGTCACTTTCGCATTATTAGTCCAAGTCAAATTGGTCAGGTGTTGTTATCAAATTATCCAGTAAACGCTGAACTGTTTGTGGATGCGTTTGTATTGCAACCTAATTCCAGTTCTGCCCAAGTTTCACCTGAACAATTTCAACTAACAGCGATTAGTCACCCTGCCTCTGTACGTACTCGTGTTGATGGTACTGCAATAATTAATTTAGGTGGCACCATACAAACATCAGGCTCAGGTAGCCTTGCTTACTCTGATACTGATTACTCTATATCCATTCAAATCCAAGTCCAATATTAAGGTGTTATATATGAAAATACTTATTGTCGTGATCTTTTTTCTTTCACTTGTGTCGAGTTTAGCTGAAGCGAGTTTACTGATTTCACCTACACGAATTGCGTTTGGCGAACGGGATCGAGCGCAACGAGTGACATTAATTAATTCGAGTTCAGAGGTAAAAACGTATCGCTTAGAATGGGTAGAACAGCGCGTAAACTCCCAAGGAGGCTATGAAAAATTATCGCCAGAACAAGCTGCGACTTTTCCTGTTGCTTCAAAGTATATTCGCTTTACGCCGCGTCAGGTAACATTACAACCTGGTCAACGCCAGACGATTAAACTACTTGCCCGTCGCGGTAAAGAGATTCAAAACAATGAGTATCGTTCTCACTTACGTTTTACTGCTTTACCAAGTCGCACCAACAACACATCCCCTATGTCTGGCGTGGCGATGAAGCTGGATTTGTTAATGAGTTACACCATTCCTGTCGTGTTGCGCAATGGTCCTTTGGATGTGTCGGCTAAAATAGAGCGAATTGAATTACAAACCAACACATCAATCCCCGGCGAAGCGCATATCTTAGTTAATTTATCACGTGAAGGTAAGATGAGTACTACCGGTAAATTAGTCGCTTTTTATAAACCGTTAGGGACAGATTCTGAAACTCAGGTTGCGATATTAAATGGTTTTAATTTTTTTCCTGACACCTCATTGATTACTAAGCGTGTTGTGTGGCCTGATTTTGTTCGTCCGGGTCCAGGTAGTTTACGCATTGCTTTAATTGGAGAAAAAGAATTTTCGGGTCGGGTATTTGCCGAAAAAATTGTGTCGCTATAGTTGCTTTAATCTAAAGGTTAATTGTTTTATAAAAAAAAATTATAGGAAAATTTGGATTAGTCGATAAAGTATTTAGTGAGCAAGGATGGTCCGATATATCTTACATGAGTCAGATATATGAGGTTTGATTCGGAGCTCGCAAATCTATGTTGTATTGCGAATATTCAGAATCGAAATATCAAATTTATTCGGAGTATTCCATGTTTAAAAACAACAAAATTTTAACCACTTTATTTGCTGCTTCAATTATTGGTGTTGCAGCAACCGCCCAAGCAGAAACGGTAACAGGTACTGCAAGTTTAACCGTTCAAAACGCATTTAGCCTTGTTGAAACTACTCAGCTTAGTTTTGGTACTATTACTGTTGCTGCAGCTACCGGTACGCATGATTCAGGTGATGATGCGACTATGGTATTGAGTCCTGAAGGCGGTACCCCTGTCATTACTAATGCTGCTGCTACAGGTGGCGCAATAGGTTCGATTGTAGCTGGTACCCCTGCAACATTTGATGTATCAGGCGCCGCACCGTTTACTGACCTAGTTGTAACTATGACTGCTGGTACGACATTAACCAATGCTGCAGCTCCTCCTGGCAACGGCGCGTTCACTCTATCAGCTTTCGCAGCACGTGAGACAGGTGCGACAGCAAATATTGCATCCTTAGGTTCAATAACCACTGATTTAAATGGTGCTAAAACATTTACTTTAGGTGCAACGATGACAATTGATGGTAGTTCTGATTACATAGATGGGTTGTACTCAGGTACATATAACGTCGAAGTTGCTTATTGATACACCTATTCCCGAATAAAAACAGCCAGTTTATTGCAAACTGGCTTTTTTTTGTTTGCTTATTTTTAAAAAGTGTTTATAAAGGCGACTATTATATATACACACTATTTTTAGATAAATTGAAGGATCATCATGCGAATTGCTATTTTGTCGCGCAACCCCAAATTATACTCAACTCGCCGTCTACAAGAGGCTGGCATTGCCTTAGGTCATGAAGTCGACATCGTTGATACTATGCATTGCTATATGGATATTACGAGTAATCGTCCTTCTGTACGCTATAAAGGTAAACCCTTACCTAAGTATGATGCAGTGATCCCAAGAATTGGTGCTTCGGTTACCTTTTATGGTACATCCGTTGTGCGTCAATTTGAAATGATGGGCACCTATAGTGTCAATGAATCCGTTGCGATTAGTCGTTCTCGCGATAAGCTGCGCTCACTACAATTGCTATCTAGAAAAGGCATTGGTATGCCTCGTACTGGCTTTGCTAATCATCCTGACAAAATTGATGACCTAATCAAAAACGTCGGTGGCGCACCTGTTGTCATCAAGTTGCTTGAGGGAACTCAAGGAATTGGTGTGGTATTAGCTGAAACATCTAAAACCGCTGAAGCTATTATCGAAGCATTCATGGGCTTGAATGCCAATATCTTGGTTCAAGAATACATCAAAGAAGCGGGTGGTGCAGATATTCGCTGCTTGGTGGTAGGTGGTAAAGTTATTGCAGCGATGAAACGTCAGGCTGCCCCAGGTGAATTTCGTTCTAATCTTCATCGTGGCGGTTCTGCGAGTATTGTTCGCTTGTCACCTGAAGAGCGTAAAACTGCAGTTGATGCAGCAAAAACAATGGGCTTAGGTATGGCTGGGGTTGATATTTTACGCTCCAATCATGGTCCGGTCGTGATGGAAGTGAACTCATCACCAGGTCTTGAAGGCATCGAAAAAGCGACAGGCAAAGATGTCGCGACTATGGTGATTGAGCACATAGTTAAAAATGCAAAACCTAATAAAACGAAAACCCAAGGTAAAGGTTAAGCAGGATGACAGCAAAACATGTAGATGTTTTAACTATTGGTGGGATAGATATACTCCCAGGTGAAACTAAGCGCATTGAATTACCAATGCCACTACTTTATACCAATACCCAAATGTCGATTCCCGTTCATGTGCAACGGGGCAAGCGACCGGGGCCAACATTATTTGTTAGCTCGGCGATACATGGTGATGAGCTTAATGGGATTGAGATCGTAGGTCGTTTATTAAAAAGCCGTTCGATCAAAAATCTACGAGGCACGTTAATCGCCGTCCCTATGGTTAACGTGTATGGTGTCTTGAATCAATCTCGATACATGCCGGATCGACGAGATTTAAATCGCAGTTTTCCCGGTAGTAAAAAAGGCTCTTTAGCAGGACGTATCGCACATCTATTTTTGAATGAAATTGTGCAACACTGTGATTATGGAATCGATCTTCATACCGGCGCAATCCATCGCAGTAACTTACCTCAGATCCGTGGTAATTTAGATGATGAAGGCACGCTTGCTATAGCTAAAGCATTTGGTATGCCGGTGTTGTTAAATGCTGCAGAACGTGATGGCTCTTTGCGTCAGACTGCTTCAGAACTTGGTGTCAAAGTCATTTTATACGAAGCAGGACAAGCTTTACGTTATGATGAATTTTCCATTCGTGCAGGTGTCAAAGGTGTGATTAATGTAATGCGTGAAATTGGCATGCTCAACAAACGTCAGCGCATCGGAAAACAAGTTAAGCTGTTTATAGCACGTCAAAGTGGCTGGGTTCGGGCGAGTGAAAGTGGTTTCGTTAACCATGTAGCGCAACTAGGCGATCATGTGAATCAAGGTGATTTATTAGCCACGATTTCTGACCCATTTGGCACTGTACTCGACACCATCACCTCATTAACAGAAGGGGTGGTAATCGGTAAACAAAATATCCCACTGACGCAAGAAGGCGATGCGATGTATCATATCGCGTATTTTAATAAGCCAGATTCAGTTGCAGAGCACGTTGAGTTATTACAAGATAAACTCGACATGGAAGACAATCCCAATCCATTGGCAGATAAACAAGCATGAAAAAAATAATTATAGGTTCGTTAGAGAAGTGTAATTTACCCCAGTTAGGGATTGAAGATCTTCACGTTAGGGTGGATACCGGCGCAAAAACATCTTCATTACATGTTGATAATATTGAAGAATTCAAAAAAGACGATGAGTTGTGGATTGCGTTTGATATGCATCCAGACGTATACGATATTGAAGAAGTCGTTCGCAAAGAAGCCAAAGTCGTCGATATCAAACGGGTTAAAAGCTCGACTGCTACCCGTCAACGCCGTTATGTCATCGTGACTAAAATTAAAATGGCGAATAAAACATGGAAAATTCGTTTAACGCTAACTAACCGTTCGACGATGACATATATGATGTTGTTAGGGCGTGAAGCCATGAAAGGGCGATTTATAGTCGACCCTGAATGCCAATATCGTTTAGAATAGTTTTTTAAGAGACTGCTCGTTCAGAATAAAACCAATAAAAAGGCACTTAATTTAATGACACAATATACTGGTGATTTAGCAAAAATGATTGTGGGTGTAAATGATGCTCATGTTGCACAGTACACTTTACCGATTGGGGAACATAAAGTGGCGATGAATGAGCTCATAGGTCGTTCAATTTCCTTAACTAATCATGCCAAAATTACTTGCGTCGGATGTGGCAGCGCCACCAATAAAAGTTTTAGCCAAGGGTTTTGTTACTCGTGTTTACGTGCTTTAGCACAATGTGACGAATGCATCATGAAACCTGAGATGTGCCATTATGCTCAAGGCACATGTCGTGAACCGCAATGGGGCGAAGCACATTGCTTTAATACGCATTTTGTTTACTTAGCGAATACCGGACAATCCAAAGTTGGTATTACTCGCCAAGTCGAAGGCACTGTGTCGTCGCGTTGGTTGGATCAAGGAGCATCTCAAGCGATTGTCTTGTATCGAGTGAGTAATCGTTTGATGAGTGGTTTAGTGGAAACCGCATGCAAATCATTTATCTCGGATAAAACTAACTGGCGTACCATGCTAAAAGGTCAGCCTGAACCAGTAGATTTGCTTAATCTCAAACAAGAAATGATGAATGCTATCGCTCCTCAAATTACTGCATTGCGCGAACAATATGGTTTATTAGCAGTGCAAGATATTGAACATGAGAGTGTCGATATTCACTATCCTGTGACTCAATATCCAGAAAAAGTCGTCTCGATTAATTTAGAAAAAACACCTTCGTTTACTGGTACGTTATTAGGCATCAAAGGGCAATATTGGTTATTAGATGATAATCGCGTCATTAATATCCGCAAATATACTGGTTATCAAGCAACCTTATCTATAAATGCTTAGCATTCATATGGTTAATTACTTTCTTCGATACATATAAAAAAACAATGTAAGTTTTATCCTACACAGCCGATACATAGACATAATAATTAAATGTTTATCAAAGCTTGGACGGATGCTTACTATGTTTTTACCCTCTGTATTAGTCTTATTCTCAATTTTGGTTATCATGTTTGGTGGCCAATTTTTTCAAATCGATAATCAAATCAATACGTTAGTATCTGCTGTTGTTGCAGGGTGTATCAGTTTTTTTATGTCAAAACCTTCAGATGCACTGTCTGATAAACCCGATCTTGAGTCGGTTAATTACAATGAGTATGGTGAAAATATTGCAGCCAGCACCAGCCGGATTGCAATAGGGGGAGCGAATGTCTCACACTTTACTGACAAATTGACCTCCATGTTTAAACGGCAAGTTGAACATACACAACAAATTGCAGAGCGAGTCGAGTTACTCGAAAGTGGCAATGCCGAATTATTAAATGCAGCGCAACACGCTCAAAACAGTATTGAACAGTCAGATATAGAGACCAATCGCTCGAATGAATTATTGCAAGAAGCGATGCTGCAACAAACTTCGCTAAATGAACAAATTTCCGTATCGACAGATTCACTTGGTAATTTAAAAATCAAAGCCGATTCGATTGGGCATATTGTCACAACCATCAATCAACTGGCCGACCAAACTAATATGTTAGCGTTAAATGCCGCAATAGAAGCAGCGCGTGCGGGAGAGCAAGGGCGAGGTTTTGCGGTGTTGGCTGATGAAGTTCGAGAACTAGCGAAAAAAACCACAGATGCAACGCAAGGGATTGAAAAAGTGTTAGAAGAAATATCTTTTGCCACTGGAGATTCCGTTAAGGCGATTGATGCGGTATCCGTGTCGGGTCAAAAAATGGCTAATCTAGTGCAAGAGACGTCAGGCGTAGTGAGCAAAAGTTCTAATTCTGCTTATGAGGCAAAGGCAGCGATGGAGCAGGTGCATCGGACAGTGAAAGAGCATAATGAGACCAATCAAGGCATCAGTCAAAATGTTCGAGATTTACATGGTTCGACTCAAGAGCTCGAAGGTGATTTAGCAGAAGTATCCAAAAAAGTACTGAATCTATGTAATCAAACTGAGGATATCTTCCGTCAATTACATGTGTTCTCACTGCAGAACCGAAATTCCATAATCCGAGATATTGCGTTAGATGCAGCTGAAAAAGTTGGTGAGTTATTTACCAACGCAATTATTTCAGGTCAAATAGCCGAACACGCTTTGTTCGATTCTCAATACAAAGAAGTGCCCAATACTAATCCGCAAAAATACACCACATTATTTGATAAATTTACTGACCAAGTGTTGCCGTCTGTGCAAGACCTAATTTTGCAAAGTCATAGTTATATTATTTATGCAGGGGCTGTCGATCGTAAAGGCTATTTTCCAACACACAACAAAAAATTCAGTAAGCCGATGACAGGAAATTACGAACAAGATTTAGCCAACAGCCGCACCAAACGTATTTTTGATGATTATACTGGTGCGCGTTGTGGATCGAACACACAAAGCTTTTTACTCCAAACTTATAAACGCGATACCGGCGAGGTCATGCATGATTTGTCTGCGCCAATATATGTTAATGGCAAGCACTGGGGCGGTTTCCGCATTGGTTACCAAGCCCAACCATAATCCCCTCAGACTATTGGCGATCTAGGCTATTAATTTAGCTTAGATTCCTTTAAACTCACCGCCATAAAAATTTTCTATTTACGAACACCTTAGGAGTAGTACAATGTCTTCAGATTCTGATTTCAAAGACCCATTCAATGTTTGGTATTTTCTTGCAGCCTTAGCAGTATTGCTAGCCATGCCTTTATTGAACGCAATTTGTGGTTGGTTCGTATTCTATATCACTAAGTAAAACAATTATAATAAGGGTGTATTTTGTCAGGCGAGTATATTAAATCGGTCATTAAAACCATTCCGGATTACCCTAAACCGGGTATCATGTTTCGCGACGTTACAAGCGTTCTAGAAGATCACGATGCATTTATGCAATGCATTAACTTGCTAGCAGAGCATTTCAAAGACCACAAATTTGATAAAATCGCAGGTACAGAAGCACGCGGATTTTTGTTTGGTGCACCTTTAGCATTAGCCTTAGGTATTGGTTTTATTCCAGTGCGTAAGCCAGGTAAACTGCCTCGCGAAACGATTTCTGAAGAATATGAACTTGAATACGGCACTGATAATTTAGAAATACATACCGATGCGCTAGAACCCGGTGAGCGAGTGTTAATGCTCGATGATTTACTTGCAACAGGCGGCACTATGATTGCTACCGCTAATCTAATCAAGCGTCTAGGTGGTATTGTTGAGCATGCTGGGTTTGTTATTTCATTACCCGATATTGGTGGTGAAACTAGACTTCAAGAGGCCGGGATTACACCATACGCAATCTGCGAATTTGAAGGCGATTAATCTATTATGAGCTATCAAGTACTGGCAAGGAAGTGGCGCCCATCTAAGTTTTCTGAGCTTGTTGGGCAAGAGCATGTCGTGACGGCGATTTCTAATGCGTTAGATAATAACCGATTGCATCATGCATATTTGTTTACCGGTACTCGAGGCGTTGGTAAAACGACGATTGCACGGATCTTTGCTAAAAGCTTGAATTGTGATTCAGGCTTAAGTGCTAATCCTTGTGGACAATGTGGTACGTGTAAAGACATCGAACAGGGGCGGTTTGTCGACTTACTTGAAATCGATGCTGCTTCGCGGACCAAAGTAGACGATACTCGAGAGCTTCTCGATAATGTACAGTATCGTCCTACTCAAGGTGATTACAAAGTTTATCTTATTGATGAAGTGCATATGCTCTCTAAGCATAGTTTTAATGCGCTTTTAAAAACACTTGAAGAGCCACCTCCCCATGTGAAATTTTTGCTAGCGACAACCGATCCGCAAAAATTACCGGTAACGATTTTATCTCGTTGTTTGCAGTTTAATCTCAAAGCATTATCTCGTGAGCAAATCCAGCAGCAGTTATCGTATGTGTTAACCCAAGAGCAAATTAACCATGAACCTGCAGCGTTAGCTCAGCTGGCGCGAGCGGCGAATGGCTCTATGCGTGATGCCCTGAGTCTGACTGATCAAGCCATTGCCCAAGGAAATAATCAAATCAGTGCAAGTATTGTTACTGATATGCTTGGCTTAATGGACAAAAACCAAATTTTAAAAATGCTGCACAGCCTCATTGAAGGCCACAAAGAAGCAGTATTTGAGCAAGTCGAAGCGCTAGCTCAAACCGCTCCTAACTATGCCAATGTGTTAGATGAGCTGATGAGTTTGTTGCATCAAATTGCGATGACACAAGTTGTGCCTGAGGCATGTAAACTAGAAACGATTTCTGCTCGCGCTATTTATAAATTAGCCGGTGCTATTTCTAAAGAACAAGTTCAACTTTTATATCAAATGGCGTTGCAAGGTAAACAAGATTTACCACACAGCATGGATAGTCGCAGTGGCTTTGAAATGGTGTTGTTACGGATGTTGGCGTTTACGCCTGCAATTGAAGTAGAAGATTTTGTCGAGATTATTAAATCTGACATGCACAAGCATACTGTGGAAGTGGGTGAAATGGTGACGTTTGCGCAAGCGCCTGTTGCAGCAGCACCAACCCCTGGGGTACCTCAGACACCAAAGATTGAGCCAATAGTTGAAGAACCTGTTAGTGTTGTTGAGCCGGCCTCATTACCAGAACCTGCGCCATCTATTGAACCAATCTCGGTTATTGTCGAAGAACCAGAAGAAAATCCTGAAGAAAAAGTTGATTTTTCTGAAGTGATGAACGATATGTTTGCAGAGCCAGAGCCAGAGCCAGAGCCAGAACCAGAACCAGAACCAGAGCCAGAACAAAAATCAGAGTCAGATCTAGTACAAGTTGCACCTGTTTCTAGTGATGTCCAAAATGAGGTTACCCAGGAAATTCATACCGAGGAGACTCACACTGCTGAGATGCAAGTAGAGTCGACACCTCAAATTGGCTCTGACCCCCTTTTATCTGAGATGGTCAATATCATGGATGAGAGTGAGTTACCGCCTGAAGCATATAATGATGATTATTCAGATGTCCCTATAGACGTTCAAGTTCAACAAGACAGTCAACCACAAATCAAAGCGGTCTCGCATGATACGCTTGATGATTTGTTATCTTTACGTGATGAATTGTCTGAACCTTCTCCCTCAGCAAACTCAACTGCAGCTCAGAAAGAGGCGCCCAAAGCTGAATTCACGGCTCCTATTGCGCCTATTACCCCAGAAGCACCAACCGTTCCAGCTGCACCAACGACTGCTGCACCTGAAGTTGTAGCCGAAAAAGAGCCAACTTCAGAACTAAGAGTCGAACCGCTACCTTCTGTAGTGCCTTCTGCTGATGAGAGTGAAGAACCTTTGTTACCGTTGGCTCAGCCAGAGCGTGATCCATCTAAAATGGGCTTAGTGCATCATGAAGATGCCCCTGCGGTTAACTTTCAACAGGTACAAGCTGAACAACTGACAGCAATTTTACCTAATGGTGATAAATTAACGAGTGCAGCACAAATTGATGAATGGGCAAATACCATTTCTCAGCTCAACCTTGGTGGTTTAAATAAACAATTAGCATTACATTCTGCTTTTCAACGTAGTGACAATACTGTTACATTATTACTTGATGAACAAAAAGGTCACTTACAAAGTGATGCTGCTATTGAAGTAGTACGGTCAGCCTTATCAAATCATTTTGCTGTGCCAATTAATGTGAATGTTATCTGTGGTCAACCTGCATATACGCCTTTTGCTTTGCAAATGCAGATCAACCAAATTCGCAAAGCGCATGCTGAGTCGATTTTTAACTCTGACCCAGAATTGCAAAAGCTAAAAAATACATTTGGAGCGTCAGTAGTAGACGGTTCATTAAAACCTAAACCTTAGTAAGGAATAATCAATATGTTTAAAGGTGGTATGGGAAATATCATGAAGCAAGCGCAGCAAATGCAAGAGCGCATGCAGAAGTCTCAAGAAGAGCTCGCTAGTGTTGAAGTGACGGGTGAAGCTGGAGCTGGTATGGTGAAAGTCACTATGACCTGTAACCATAACGTCAAACGCGTACATATTGATGACGCGTTAATGGACGATGATAAAGACATGATTGAAGACTTGTTAGCAGCGGCTTGTAACGACGCAGTTCGCAGAGTGGCAGAAACGAGTAAAGAAAAAATGGCTGATGTAACGGGTGGAATGAATCTTCCACCAGGTTTTAAAATGCCATTCTAATAAGTCCTTTGAGACTGAATGATTAAATTAAAAAGACCATGTTGAATGGTCTTTTTTTATGTCCTTTTATAACTTCCTGTCTATTGCTTTAAAAATCTCAATTCGCCCCTAACGTATGTCGGCCAATGCATTTAGCGACGATAAAATCATAACCGTGCACAGCCTCACTATTTTGTGTAATTAAAAGTACGGTATAGTCATCTAAGATCACCGATTTTTGCTCGGGTTCTTTGACGCATGCACTATAAGGGTATGCCTCGAAATAGAAAATAAAGTCAGCGATTAAGTTTTCAATAAAGCGTTGTCGGTTGATTAATTCGTCTTGCTCTTGTTCCTGTTCCTGTACTCTAAGGTGCAGTAGATCCTGTTGCTCTTGGGATTGGGCTTCACTAGGTGCTGATAATAACGCCTCTGTAGCCTCAGCAACTTCAGGGTTATCAGTTTGTGTGTCCGATTCATTATCATTATTTAGGCTAATTGATATGGGTTCATCAAAAACGTCGTGGCCAATGTATGGCAACATAATATTAAATAAATGCACCAACACAATAGGGATTAACACTATGCGCATTAGCATGGTTAACAGTGCTCGGTGTGTGTCTTCCCAATGAATAACAACAGGCAAGCCTATTAAGCGTAACGGAATACTAATCAGCAGCCAAGCATTAGCAATAATAAGTACGCACAAAAACATCACTACACTAGATAAAGCGATCCAAAACGGCATTAATATTAATGTGCTAAACCCCAACGTAAACACAAAAGGCATCGGCTCGACACCTGTAATCAAATTAATTTTTAAGGCTGCAAAGGCTAATGCTAAATTAGCGGTGCTAGCATAGCTAATAAGGGTTAAGCTTTTACCTAGTGTTGTCGCCCAGATCCGATTAAATAAATTCAGTAATTCTCTAATTAAACCAATAAAAGCAATAATCGCGATAGCAGGTAAAAAATCCATCTCAGTAAAAAGCGATATCAATAATAGTACCGTAGCAGCAAAATAACATAATTGAGAAGGCGTATATTGACTGACCCATTGGCTAATTTTAAGTGTCTTAATATCAGCTATTACATCCGCCATGCGTGCTTGTTGCTGCGCAATGATATGTTGAACCCAAGCCTGTAAAACGGCGAATCGACTTGGGCGAGTTTTAGATGAAGACGAAGCTGAAGCGGGGTTAGGTAAAGTCATAATGATGTATAATTATAATAATATTAGGGTCAGAGTAACATAAAAAACACCTTGATAGATCAATGTTCTACATAGCCGTCACTGTAAAAATAGCGTAAAATCTTCAGTGTAATATTTATATCTCATCATCTTTTTGACCATTGGATCATACAATGAAATACAGCCCCTTAATTACCGAGTTAATCGAAAGCTTTAAATGCTTACCAGGTGTTGGTGCTAAGTCTGCCCAGCGCATGGCGTTTCATTTGCTTGAGCGCAATCGACCTGGCGCAATGCGTCTAAGTCATGCTTTGCATGATGCGATGGAACACGTGACCCATTGTGAGTCTTGTCGAACCTTTACCGAAAGTCAGTTATGCGGTATTTGTGCTAGTCCATCTCGGCAACAATCCCAAATATTGTGTATTGTTGAATCACCGCAAGATATTTTAGCGATTGAACAAACTGCAGAGTTTGGCGGTCAGTATTTTGTGTTAATGGGACATTTATCACCGATTGATGGTATTGGTCCGAGTGAGATAGGCTTAGACATTTTAGCCAAACGCTTAGCCGAACAAAATATTCAAGAGGTTATCCTCGCCACTAATCCGACAGTGGAAGGAGAGGCGACAGCACATTACATCGGACAAATGTGTCAAAAGCATGAAATTATTGCTACCCGAATTGCGCACGGTGTACCTGTTGGTGGGGAGCTAGAGTATATTGATGGCAATACCCTAACGCACGCTTTTTCTGGCCGTCGCGCAATCTAGAGATTAATGGGGATCGATATTCGATAGCTGGTTAATAAGTTTTTCACATTTATTAACTATTCCCCTTGAAAAAAATGCTAGCAGCCTTACATATCTAATCATCAAACATAATCTATTTTGTTTCTGGAGATATGCTAGCATGACCGATACAGTCGATACACAAACTCAAACTCACGGTTTTCAAACCGAAGTTAAACAATTACTACAATTGATGATCCATTCTTTGTATTCAAACAAAGAAATTTTCTTACGCGAACTCGTTTCCAATGCTGCTGATGCAGCTGATAAATTACGTTTTAAAGCATTATCGAATGATGCCTTATACGAAAATGACAGCGAATTACACGTTAAAGTTTCATGCAACAAAGAAGCCGGCACGATCACAATTAGTGATAACGGTATTGGCATGAACAAAGAAGAGGTGATTGCAAATTTAGGTACGATTGCAAAATCTGGAACCTCTGAGTTCTTCTCTCATTTATCTGGCGATCAAGCTAAAGACTCACAATTGATTGGTCAATTTGGTGTAGGTTTTTATTCAGCTTTCATTATTGCTGATGAAGTGACCGTTAACACTCGTGCAGCGGGTGCGCCAGCTTCTGAAGGTGTGATGTGGAAATCCAAAGGTGAAGGTGAGTTTGTTACTGCGGATATTGAAAAAGCAACGCGCGGTACTGAAATTATTTTACATGTACGCGATGAAGATAAAGAGTTTGTCGATGATTGGAAATTACGTTCGATTATTACTAAATACTCTGATCATATCAGTATTCCTGTCCAGATGTTTACTGCTGAAGTACCTGAGTCTGATGGCCCGGATGGTGAAAAAATTCCAGGTCAACCTGCAAAGTGGGAAGCGATTAACAAAGCAACAGCCTTATGGACCCGTGAAAAATCAGATATTTCTGATGAAGAATACAACGAGTTCTACAAGCATGTTTCTCATGATTATGCCGATCCATTAACTTGGTCACACAACCGTGTTGAAGGTAAAACAGAATACACTAGCTTATTGTATATCCCAGCGAAAGCACCGTTTGATTTATACAACCGCGATCAAAAACACGGTTTGAAATTGTTTGTACAGCGCGTCTTTATTATGGATGATGCAGAGCAATTTATGCCGACTTACTTACGCTTTGTAAAAGGGTTGTTGGATTCTAATGATTTACCATTGAACGTATCTCGTGAAATTTTACAAGATAACAAAATCACCCAAGCAATGCGTAACGGTTGCACCAAAAAAGTCTTGCAGATCCTTGAGCGCATGGCGAAAAACGATGCTGAAAAATATCAAGGCTTTTGGTCAGAGTTTGGTAACGTATTAAAAGAAGGTCCTGCTGAGGACATGGGTAACAAAGAAAAAATCGCTGGCTTGTTACGTTTTGCATCGACTCATAATGATTCGGACGTAGAAAACGTATCCCTAGCTGATTACATTTCTCGCATGCAAGAAGGCCAAGATAAGATTTATTACGTGACCGCTGATTCTTATCAAGCGGCTAAATCTAGCCCGCATCTTGAGATATTCCGCAAAAAAGGCATCGAAGTATTATTAATGTCTGAGCGTATTGATGAATGGTTAATGTCGCATCTTACTGAATTTGATGAGAAGCAATTCCAGACTATTGCGCAAGGCAACTTAGATGAACTAGATTCTGAAGATGATAAAAAAGCAAAAGCTGAATCTGAGAAAGCAGTTGAAGGTGTACTAGACCGTGTTAAGTCTGCACTAGGTGATAAAGTGAAAGAAGTGAAGTTCACACACCGTTTAACTGAATCTCCAGCTTGTATTGTTGCCGATGAAAATGGCATGACGACACAAATGGTGAAGCTAATGCAAGCTGCTGGTCAGCCAGTACCTGAAGTTGAATATCACTTAGAGCTAAACCCTGAACATCAGTTGGTGAAGCATTTAGTCGATGTACAAGATGAAGCGTTATTTGAGCGTTGGAGTGGTGTGTTGTTTGACCAAGCGACGTTATCTGAACAAGGCAGCTTAAAAGATCCAGCTGCGTTTGTACAAAACCTAAATAGTCTGTTATTGAGCTTATCAAAATAGCTTAACGAATAGTCATAAATGAGGGCAGCATTCTTATGCTGCCTTTTTGTTTTTGGCGAGTCGCTGATTCCTTGCGCTATTAGTCGTAAAGATCCGATGGTATTACCAATTTAGGTTGAAACAAGCTCAATTAATAGGTAACTTAGCCGTAGACAAAATTATTAACATTTTAAATATGGAGGATGCACAATGCGCATCATTTTATTAGGTGCACCAGGTGCCGGAAAAGGAACTCAAGCTCAATTTTTGATGGGTAAGTTTGGTATCCCACAAATCTCTACTGGCGATATGTTGCGTGGTGCAATTAAAGCCGGTACGGAAATGGGTATCGCTGCAAAGAAAGTCATGGACGCAGGTCAGTTAGTGTCTGATGATATTATCATTGGTTTAGTAAAAGAGCGTATTGCTCAAGCAGACTGTGCAAATGGTTTTCTATTAGATGGTTTCCCTCGTACTATTCCACAAGCTGATGCAATGAAAGATGCGGGTGTAAAAGTTGATTACTGCTTAGAGTTTGACGTACCTGATGATGTCATTGTTGAGCGCATGGGTGGACGCCGTGTTCATTCTGCTTCTGGTCGTGTTTATCATGTCGTTTATAATCCACCAAAAGTGGAAGGTAAAGACGATCAAACCGGTGATGATTTAAGTATTCGTGATGATGATAAAGAAGCCACAGTTCGTGACCGTTTAGGCATTTATCATACTCAAACTAAACCGTTAGTCGATTACTATCAAGCCGAAGCGGCTGCTGGTCATTGTGGTTACCATAAATTTGATGGTACTCAGCCGGTGGACAATGTTAGTGCTCAGTTAGCCGAGTTATTAGGCTAAGCGACTGACATAATTTTTCTTGTGACATTGTAAAAACGCTATTTCTGCAAAGGACTAGCGTTTTATTTGTTTATATTTAACGCATAATAGATTCACTTTTACTTATATGTACTCCTCTATGCCAGATACCATCGAATTTGTAATTACACCTTTCACTGATCTGACAAATGTTCAAGTGTACGGCATGTTAAAACTTCGCAGCGATGTATTTGTGGTAGAGCAAGCTTGTGTATATCCCGATCTTGATAATAAAGATTTGCATACTGATTCACAGCATATTTTGTGCTTTAAAGATGAAATGCTACTGGGATATGCTCGCTGTTTACCACCAGGGGTTTCATTTCCTAATGCAGCGAGTATTGGGCGTGTGGCAGTGTGTGCGAGTGCTCGGGGACAAGGATTGGCAAGTGCAATCATGCAACAGGCGATAGCAACGTGTCGTAGCCACTGGCCTGAAAAGGATATAGAGATTGGTGCGCAAACTTATTTGCAGGATTTTTATGCCCGTATTGGGTTTGTTCCCATCTCACCAGAGTATGATGAAGATGGGATCATGCATGTTGATATGCGCTTAGATAAACAACCCTAAGTACATGTTTTATTTGTGAATTTTCTGTGAGCGTTATTGAGTGATGGCTTGTCGCGGCTCAAAGCCTAGTACAGTTGCATTAATACAGTAGCGCGGTTTACCATTTGGGCCATCATCAAAGACATGACCTAAATGAATGCCACTAGTTTTGGCTTTTAGTGCAATCCTACGCATCCCTAAGCTGTTATCTTCATGGTACGTTACACTTTCCCCAATCGCTTGTGTAAATGACAGCCAGCCAGTACCCGAATTAAATTGATAATCGGTATCAAATAATGGCTCACCACTTAACGTATCGGTGAATACACCGGCCCCTACATTTTTGAACTGTTCATACTGCTTACAAAATTGGGCATCCGTGCCTTTATTAAATGCTACGTTAAAGGCTTCAGAGTCACCCAGTTTAAATGCGCCCAATAGTTGATAGAACTTTTTCGGAGCAACATAGCCTTGTACGCCGTGTACTTCTTTGCCATCTTGCATAAATAATAAGGTAGGGGTCGCCCAAGTCGGTGATGTGACGGTTAATCCTTGTAATTGTTGTGCACCGCGAAAGCGCATTGGGATGCTGCCAGCGTAAGAGGTCGCAACATTGGATTTGAATTTTTCGCAATACGGACAATCAGGAGCATCAATGATGACTATGTGCTGTCCTGTCAATATATCGCTATTATCCATAGCGATAACGCGCTCAACTGAACCATCAAAGCGCACACCAGTAGAATGGTCGGGACAGTATCCGTTGGGGTTTTTAGCAATATAGTCTTGGTGATATTCTTCTGCTGGAAAAAACGTATCTAACGCCTTGATGCTAGTCGTGATTGCGCCATAACCTTGTTGGCTTAAGGCTTGTTGATACAATCCTGTGAGGTTTTGGGCGTGCTCAGCTTGTTGTTGACTCGTATATAAAATCGTTGAGCGGTATTGAGTACCAATGTCATTACCTTGACCGTTGGCTTGAGTAGGATTATGCATTTCGTAAAATGCGATGATTAAGTCTTGCACACTGATTAGCATGGGATTAAAGGTAACTTGTATTACTTCGGCGTAATTATCGGGATTGAAACGTTGTTGTGCTTGAGTAATATTACGATATGTTGCATCAAACCCGCGACCATCGGCATAACCTGATACGACATCAATAACGCCAGGAAGCGCAGCGAAATTTTTCTCCGCGCCCCAAAAACAGCCTAGCCCGAATACAATCTGTTCAGATTTTACTGTTTTAGGCAGCTCGCTGGTGTCTATGAGTGTTCGCATTTTTTGTGCATTTTGACTTTCTGTTGCGTTAGTCGGTACAAATGCAAAAATAGGTGTTTTATTGGGGTTTAATTTATCCCAATTCAATGACAAACCTGTCATCACGATGACACTGATGATCACAAACCAAGAGAATTTAGACATTGTATGACTCCAGCAAAAAAAGAAGATAAGTGTTAAATAGACCTTGTTATTACGTATTTCCTTTCAATGCGGCCCATTTATATATGGAATTAGGCTGTTAATATTGGCTAAATACCACTATGCTATGCATCTTTGAAAATAATAACAAAGGTATGAAGTTACACATACCACATAAAGGAAATAACTATGATCATTCCAATTACAGGTTTTTACGTAAGTATTGCAGGGCTTATTCTGCTTTATTTGTCATTTTTAGTCGTGCAAGTTCGTATTCGTGATAAAGAGATCATTGCTGATGGCAAAGATACGAATCCAGTTTTGTATAGAAATGTGCGTATGTTTGGTAATTTTGTAGAATATACCCCGATTGCATTATTACTATTAGCAGTGGCTGAACTTAATCAGGTGCATGAATATGTGCTGCATGGCAGTGCGATGTTACTAATTTTTGGTCGCTTAGCGCATGCTTATGGTATTCGTCATTATGCGGGTGAAAATTGGCAGCGTATGGTCGGTATGATAGCGACATATTTGTCAATCTTAGTCTTATCATTATGTAATTTATATTTGTTGTACTAACCAATTTAGATTGTTGTAGACGTTAAAAAGGCAGCCCGATGGCTGCCTTTGTCATTTAAAAAGAGGGTTAATTGATATTAATTATTGTTAATTACCTTTGAGCCTATTGCGATGGTTCGCGGTTTTTTGGCTTCAGGGATAACGCGTTCCAAATCAATATTGAGGAGGCCATTTTCCATGTTGGCGCTAAGTACATTAACATGGTCACCTAGTTGAAATTTACGCTCAAAATTACGCTCTGAAATGCCTTTGTGTAAAAACTGTTTGGCTTCTTCATTCACACCATTATTAGTATTAACGGTAGGTTTATTACCGCTTACCACTAATGTGTTTTCTTGAACCACAATCTCAACATCTGACTCAGCAAAGCCAGCTATTGCCATTGTGATACGGTATTTGTCTTCACTCACCAACTCGATGTTGTATGGTGGGTAAGTAGTTTGTTTTTCATTTTTAGCTGCCGCATCAATCATAGATGCTAAGTGGTCAGAACCAATAAATGAACGGTATAGTGGAGATAGATCGATAGTACGCATAGTCATATCCTTAAAAGGTAAAGCAATATGTAAATTAAAATGCCCCGATTATTCGGCGGCGGTTGTATCAGCCTCTTTTGAGCACCGATGTAATAGATATAGGCATGGCAAAATCGTTTTCAAGGGATAAATAATAAAAAAGTGATAAATAAATCGATAAAGGAGGCGAGAATGGTTTGGTTTACAGAGATGCTGTTAGCAGCGAAATGTTGAATTCGCGTGCGTTTAAACGTATGTTTTTTGCAGGGATATATCTTTAAATAGCTCACTCAATGGTGACTTCAAAGCAAGTATCGTCTCATTGATTGGTTTGATACTTGTGATGATATCTTTTGTTGTGATTATTCGTAAGGGCGTTTGGGTAGAAATTAATGAATTAGGTGTAACATATCGCAATGTATTTGGCACCAAGACATTAAAGTGGGAAGACATATCTTATAGCTACATAGTCACGATTAAATTGACGACTACAGTATCTATAAAAAAGACGAATGGTAAGTCTAAGTCACTACCCATAACAGATAGTAAAGCTAAGGTGATTTCAGAAACGATAAATGGTAGGCTTAACGATATTAGTTATTAAAGGACTATCATGAAAAAGTACGAATACAAAATTGTCGATACGCGAGATGTTGAATCAGCAGGGCTATTCAAAGGTCGACAACGTGAAGACGTAGAAACTTATCTTAGTTCACTAGGCGCTGAAGGCTGGGATCTTGTTAATGTTGATTTCCGTGAACTTGAGGGTGGGCTTGAATTTGCTGGAATTATGAAAAGAGAAATTTAGTATAAACATTTAAAAGGCCCCATTTAATAATTACATGTAAATCATTAAATGGAGCGCCATCATATTGCTATTTATAATCTGTAAACGTCTATTTATGACGCTCACGTAACACACCTACGACATCTTGCATCGACAAACCAGAAGCTTGCAACAGCACTAATAAGTGATACATCAAGTCGGCGGATTCATTTTTAAGTTCATCCAAGTCAGCCACGGTCGCAGCAAGCGCAGTCTCTACGCCTTCCTCACCGACCTTTTGCGCCATACGTTTGATACCACTATTATATAAATGTGCGGTATAGCTTGATTTAGGATCTGCGCCTTTGCGTGATGCAATCAACTTTTCTAAATCGGCGATAAACGTATAATCGCTTTGGCCGTTATCAAACCAACATGCTTCTGCACCAGTATGACAAGTTGGGCCATTAGGATTAGCTAAGACGAGTAAACTATCATGGTCGCAATCGCTTTCTATCTGCACTAAATTTAATGTGTTGCCAGAAGTTTCACCTTTAGTCCATAAGCGTTGTTTGGAGCGACTAAAGAAAGTGACATGGCCAGTTTCTAATGTATGTGATAATGCTGCTTGGTTCATATAACCTTGCATAAGGACTTTGCCTGTAACGGCATCTTGAACGATTGCAGGGACGAGGTTATCCATTTTTGCCCATGCGATTTGAGCAGTGTTTTGTGTGGTAATGATCATACAGTTCTCATACAAATAGTTTCGTTGTGCAAATAGGTTTTAAGCTCTGCAATATTAATAATGGCTTTATGAAATACGGAAGCGGCAAGCGCGCCATCGACATCGGCTTCTTTAAAGACATCGGCAAAGTGATGTATTTTACCAGCACCACCAGAGGCAATGAGAGGAACATGGCAAATTTTGCGAATAGCGCTTAGTTGTGTCAGATCGTACCCTTCACGCACGCCATCTTGGTTCATGCAGTTTAATACTATTTCACCAGCACCGCGTTTTTGCACTTCTTGAACCCAATCAGCGGTTTCCCAGCTAGTTTGTTGGGTGCGAGTCTCATCACCGGTAAACTGATAAACTTCGTATTTACCTGTCACTTGGTTGAAATGACTATCAATACCAATCACAATACATTGCTGACCGTAAGCATCGTGAAGTTGAGTAATTAATTCCGGATCCGCTAGAGCAGGGGAGTTAATTGAAATTTTATCGGCGCCCATTGCTAAAATCTTGCCTGCGTCTTCGACAGACTTTATTCCACCTGCAACACAGAATGGAATATCAATGACTTGAGCAATACGCTCAACCCAACTTTTATCGACGACACGTGCATCACTAGAAGCCGTAATGTCATAAAAAACTAATTCATCAGCACCAGCTTCAGCATACTGCTTTGCTAATGGAACAATGTCGCCAATAATTTCATGGTTACGAAATTTGACACCTTTGACTACTTTGCCATCTCTAACATCTAAACAGGGAATAATGCGTCGTGCTAACATAATTTCTCTAAACAAACTAAATTAGTTAAATTATATCCTAAGCACGATCCTAAGCATAGTGTAATAGGCGTTACAGATGGTCTGATTTGTGTTTTTTATCTTTTCCTACTGCCACACAGCCAGTGCTTCGGCCAATGTGAACTTACCCTCTAACAAAGCGCGACCTAAAATCACACCGTCAACTTGGGTCGGTTTAAGGCGTTCAATATCAGCTAGTGAACCAATGCCGCCAGATGCTTGCCAAATAACGCTTGGAAATGCTGCTTTCATTTCGGCATAAAGCTCAGCGTTAGCGCCTTGTAACGTCCCATCTCGGCTGATGTCAGTGCATAGAACATGCTTCGCACCAACTGATAGCATGTCAGTTAACAAACCTTCAATCTCGACACCTGAGTCTTCTTGCCAGCCATGCGTCGCAATGCATTTTTCACCAGCAGCATTGATGTTGACATCAAGCGCTAAGACAATTGCTTCAGGACCATATTTTACGATCCATGATTTAACTAGCTCTGGTTCTTTTACCGCCAAAGAGCCAATAACAACTCGCTTAACACCGATATCAAGTAGTCCTTTGACATCTTCTTCAGAGCGGATCCCACCGCCAGCTTGAAAAGACATGCGACCGGTATCAACCATCGCTTTAATTAACGTTAATTGGCGTTTGTTGACATCTTTGGCACCCGTTAAGTCGACAATATGTAACCATTGGGCACCTGCATCGGCATAGTCATGCACGACTTGAACAGGGTCTAATTGGTACTGGGTTTTTTGTTCATAGTCGCCTTGGTAAAGACGAACGACTGAACCATCAATAAGGTCAATAGCAGGTATAATCATGATAAGTAATAACTAAGGAAAATGGATTAGGGAACGTATTATACGTTAAAGTTGTAACGAGATCATCACCTCTAAAAAGGCAGTTTGCTTGTAAGTAAATCTATCGTATGATTACCTCATTATTCGCATTCATCAGAAGAAAAGTATGAGCACAGACTACAACCATATCTTCAATCAGCATTGGGCGATTTACCAAAAAATACTTCAGCATGATTATATGGGACATCAAGCTGTGTTTGGTTTACTTGAAGCTTCCTTGGTTAAAGGATTTTCGAATAGGCAACTGGACTTACTTGATATTGGTTGCGGGGATGCACAAACTTTAGGATCTTTTTTAAAGACATCCAATATTCGCTCTTATACCGGTATCGATTTATCAAAAGAAGCCTTGGAATTAGTGCCAAATAACGTTGGTGCGTTGAATTGTGATATTGGGTTGATGAATATGGATTTTGTCGCGGCGATTGATCAATTAGTTGAGGATAAAACAGGGCAATTTGATGTGATTTTTTCAGGGTTTGCCTTGCACCACGTTCAGGATGATACAAAAGCGTTGCTGTTTGCCAAAATCAAGCAATTACTTAAGCCGCACGGTCGGTTTTATTTAATCGATGTATATCAGCAAGAGGGAGAATCTCGTGCAGCATATCTGGATAGATATTTAGCACCGACGTTGACGCACTGGCATGCTTTAGATGAGCAAGAAACCGACTTACTCAATGTCCATGTGCGTAGTAGTGATTATCCTAGCACTCGCACTAGACTAATTAAGATGGCACATGAGGCCGGTTTTGCGACTTGCGAGTGTTTATTAGAAGATCCTGTTCATTCCAATATTTTGTTAAGTATGGGGAAATAATAGAATTCAAACCTGATCTTGTTGTAATTATTACTTGCGACTATACTAGGTATTACTTAGGTAATACTGGCTAATATGAATGATGAAAACCCTCACATTAAAAGCAACAGATGATTTCGAACAAAAACTTATTGCGACAGCAAAAGAATTGAACTTATCTAAAAGCGAATTAATTCGTTTAGCGGTAGAACAGTTTTGTGCGAAAAATTCCGAGGCTAGGGTGATGAATCAAGTACAAGAAGCATCCTTTAAAACTCGTTACAAGCTAGAGTCTGCTGATTGGGAAGGTACTCTGTTAGATGGCTTAGAAGGCCAGTAATCATGACTGACCTTACATTTCAAAGGGCGGGTATATATTTAGCTAATTTAAACCCAAATAAAGGTAATGAACCAGGAAAACTGAGACCTGTTTTAGTCGTACAACATGATTGGTTAAATATTATTTCTCATCCAACAATTATAGTATTACCACTTACAACGGTATTATTTGATGATGCCCATCCATTAAGGTATCGGGTGTTTGCAAGGCATAAATTGAATCTAGATTCGGATGTTTTATGCGACCAAATTCGCTCAATTGATGTGCATCGATTAATACCTGAATGTCTTACCAAATTAACTATTGAAGAAATGAACGTAATCCAGGAGCAATTGCAAGTCATCCTAAATCTATCAATCAAGCCACGTTCTTAAAAACTCAACACTAACCCTTTGCAAACTAAAGATTCACAAAGTTCTCTAACAAATGTGCCCCTGCATCACCACTGCGCTCAGGGTGGAATTGCACGCCAAAGAAGTTACCTTTATGGATCGCAGCACTAAATGCCATACCATATTCGCAAGATGCTAGAGTGTGTTCGTATACTGGTACTGCATAGCCATGTACAAAGTAGAAATACGTGCCATTACCAATCCCTTTAAACAACGGATTTTGACTTGGGTTGACTGGGTTTACCGTGTTCCACCCCATATGAGGTAGGCGTAAATCACCCACTTGCATACGTTCAACAGTACCTGGAATGAGATCTAAGCAAGGTACATTGTCGATGCTGTGCAAGCCACTTTCTTGTGAGGTCGTTGTCATTAACTGCATGCCTAGACAGACACCTAATGTTGGCTGAGTTAAGCCTTGGATCGTCTCGATTAAGCCTTTTTTAGCAATCGACGCCATGGCATTTTGTGCGGAGCCGACTCCGGGTAAAAACGCCTTGTCTGATGCTTTAATTACTGCAGGCACATCAGAAACCGTGACATCGACACCTAAGCGCTCTAATGCAAACTTGACCGATGATATATTGGCACAACCCGTGTCAATAATAACAATATTTTGTTGAGCCATAATTACAAGGCTCCTTTAGAGCTAGGTAAGGCATCGCCTTCTTTTTTGATTGCCATACGAAATGCACGTGAAAAGGCTTTAAAAACACCTTCCACTTGGTGATGCGCATTACCATCTGATACAGATAAATGTAATGACAACCCCAAACTTTGCGCCAGAGAAAAGAAGAAGTGCTCGACCATTTGCGTCGCCAGTTCACCTACTTTTGCTTCTGTAAAGTTGGCATCAAATTTCAAGATAGGACGGTTAGAGATATCCATTAGACATTCTGCACGACACTCATCCATTGGCAGGGCAAAGCCATAACGACCAATGCCGCGTTTGTTGCCAATCGCTTTCTTTAAACATTCACCTAGTGCTAGCGCGGTATCTTCAACCGTATGATGATCATCAATGTGAAGATCACCGTCCACTTGTACCTTTAAAAAGATGCCGCCGTGGGTCGCGATTTGGTCAAGCATATGATCAAAAAAGCCAATCCCAGTACTGATTTGAGACGGACGTTGCTGGTCGAGGTTTACTTCCACCAAAATTTTGGTTTCAGACGTATTGCGCTCAACCGTGGCAACTCGATCACTAAATAACAAGCCGCGTTCAATATCATTCCAATTGAGTGTCTCAGGATTATATTGAAAACTTTTAATACCCATATTTTCTGCTAATTGCACGTCTGTAATGCGATCACCAATGACATAAGAGCGCGTAAAATCAATGCGGCCTTGTTGTAAGTAATCTTTGACTAAGCCTAAATGTGGCTTGCGACAAGTACAGTTATCTTCAGGAAAGTGCGGGCAAATTAAGATATCATCAAACTTCACACCTTGTGAAGTAAAGATATTCATCATCGCATTATGAGGTAAATCAAAATCAGCTTGAGGAAAGTTCTCGGTACCTAAACCATCTTGGTTTGATACCATCACTAAACGAAATCCAGCAGCTTGTAAACGTAACAACACTGGGATTACATTAGGTTCAAACACTAGTTTAGCTAATGTATCGAGTTGTTTGTCTACTGGCGGCTCTTCAACCAATGTTCCGTCACGGTCAATGAATAAAATTGGTTGTCCTAAGCTTGAGTTACTCATAATGAGGTTGCTTCCTGAATCTGATAAAACTGGGTGATTAAGTCTAGTAAACGCGCGTTCTCAGCGGCATTACCGGTACTGATACGTAAACAATCAGTCAATTGTATTTGTTTGGATTGATCACGAATAAAGACTTTGTGATGCACTAAAAATTGCATCAACGCATCTTTATGTGTCGTTCTAAATAAGATGAAGTTGCCCGTTTGTGCTCCGACTAGCTCAATGTCTCCGATACTCGGAAGCACATCAACTAATGCAACTTGCTCATGCAAAATAGTCGCTACTTGGTCACGCATTCGCGTTAAACCAGCAGAAGATAACGCTTGAGCAGCAATATCTGCTACTGGAGCTGACAAAGGATAGGGTGCGATAACTTTTAGTAATTCGTGAATGATGTCCGGTTGTGCCAAAGTGAAACCACAACGTAGTCCTGCCAATGCAAATGCTTTGGATAACGTACGCAAAATCACGACATTTGGATATTGTGCTAACCAGCCTATGTGCGTGCTATCGGTAAATTCAATATACGCCTCATCAATGATCACTAAAGCACTATCGGCATAATGTGTAATGATGGATTCGATATCTTGACGAGCGGGTAGCGTACCCGTGGGATTGTTTGGCGCGCAGATAAAGACTAATTTTACATTGTCGCTGGCTGCCACAATATTGGCAACATCTAGCTGAAAATCGCCTTGGTCATTATTGATTAACGGGACTGATTTCACCCCAACATTACAAGTACGGGCACTGATGGCATACATTCCGTATGTGGGAGGGCAAATTAGTACATGATCGGTAACAGGGTTACAAAATGCTCTGATCAATAATTCAATCCCTTCATCAGCTCCACGAGATACTAATACCTGGTCTTTATTCACACCTGCATATTGTGCATAAGCACTGATGACTTTGTCAGGCTGACAATCCGGGTAGCGGTTATACAACGAAGTGTCCAAATCATATTGCGCACTCGTTGGGGCTTCATTGGCATTGAGCCAAATAGGAGCTGTAGTATCATTACCTTGTGCAGATGCGGCAAATAAACGACGCGCAGACGCATACGGTACTAAATCTTTAACGTGCTTGGCGATGTTGTTGGCAATAAATGAAGTCAAGCTCATACTGGTTTTCCTGCAAGTTTAGCTAAACGGATCGCCACCGCATTAGCATGGGCATCTAAGCCTTCAGCATCAGCTATACGAATAATATCAGGGCCTAAATCTTGTAGACCTTGCGCAGATAAAGTTTGTATAGTGTAACGGCGCATAAAATCCATTAAGCCTAAGCTTGAATAATTGCGTGAATACCCGTAAGTCGGTAATACGTGGTTAGTGCCACTGGCATAATCACCGGCTGATTCGGGTGAATACGCACCAACAAAAATGGAGCCTGCATATTTCAATTTAGCTAATGCTGCATCGGTATCGGCGACTTGCACAATTAAATGCTCCGGAGCATATTGGTTGCTCACCACAATCGCTTCATCTATCGATTCACAAACGATATATCGCGCAAACTGCATGGCTTGTTCAGCTATTTCTTTACGTGATAACTGTGCCAGTTGTTGGGCTACTGCGCGTTGTACTGCTTGTGCAAAAGCCAATGACTCAGTAACTAATATGGCTTGAGAGTCTTTGCCATGTTCAGCTTGAGATAATAAATCAGACGCGACAAAATCAGCATCTGCATTAGCATCAGCTAATACTAATACTTCTGATGGACCAGCAGGCATGTCGATTGCAGGACCACCTGGTAGCATCACTACTTGTTGTTTTGCTTCTGTGACATAGCTATTACCCGGGCCAAAGATCTTATCGACTTTGGCGATACTTTCCGTACCTAACGCTAATGCTGCGATAGCTTGTGCTCCACCACACAAATAAATCTCATCAATGCCACATAAGCTTGCGGCATATAAAATTTCAGGTGCCAGAGATTGTTGCGCGTTAGGCGGGCTGACCAAAACTTTACGTGGGCAGCCTGCGACTTGCGCGGTCGTACCTAGCATCAATACCGTTGAAGGTAAGGGTGCACTACCGCCAGGGATGTATAGACCCACGGCATCGAGCGCAACATGCTTAAGCTCACAGACGACACCAGGTTGGGTTTCAAGTAGCACGTCATTAGGCATTTGCGCCGTATGAAATGCTTTGATATTACGATATGCCACATCAATTGATGCTTTAACAGCTGGGTCGAGTAATGCCAGAGAGCTAGCTTTGGTTGCTTCTGACAACGCGACTTGCGCTAAAGTAATACCATCAAAACGGCTGGTATAATCTAATAATGCCGCATCGCCATTTGTCTCGATGCGACCAATAATATCACTTACCTGTTCAGACAACTGCGGATTGTTGGTTTGCGCAGGGCGTGCCAAACTTTGCAGTTGTTGTTGACGGTTCAATGTGGACCATTGTATGAGCATGTTGTTACGCCTCTTAACCCATCATTTTTTCGATTGGCAGTACTAAAATACTGCTACAACCTAATGCTTTTAATTTTTCCATCGTGGTCCAGAATAATGTTTCTGTGCTGACAACATGGATTGCAACGGTTTCATCATTTTGTGCTAGTGGCAAAACGGTTGGATTTTCTGCACCAGGCAATAAGCTTTTGACTTGTTCTAAATAGGCTTTAGGTGCGTGTAGCATAATGTATTTGCTTTCTTTAGCTTGCATCACGCCATCCATGCGCGGCAAAAAGCGATTGATCATGGCTTGTTTTTCATCGCTCAATGGAGCTGATTTTTGGATCAAGACTGCTTTTGATTCAAAAATGACATCGGCTTCTTGTAGACCGTTGGCTTCCAGTGTTGCGCCCGTAGACACTAAATCACAGATTGCATCGGCAATACCAGCGCGAGGTGCAACTTCTACTGAGCCAGTTAACATGACCGCTTGCGCGTTAACGCCTTTGTCTTTGAAAAAGCGCTCTAATAAATACGGATAGGTGGTAGCGACTTTCTTGCCTTCTAAAGACTCGACGCCTGAATAGTCCATTTCATTAGGAACAGCAAGAGATAAGCGACAACCACCATAATCAAGACGACGTAAAGTCACAAAGTCGTTTGGTTTATTAGATGCTTGACGTTCGAGCATCTTTTCTTCTAGTTCATTTTCACCAATAAACCCTAGATCAGCAACACCGTCCATGACGAGTCCTGGAATATCATCATCGCGCACGCGCAATAAATCGATAGGTTCGTTGGTTGAGTGAGCAATTAATAGACGGTCACGGATCTGTAGTTTTACGCCAATCGCTTTTAATAGTGCGATGCTGTCGTCAGATAAACGACCTGATTTTTGAATAGCAATTCGAAGCCTACGTGTATCACTCATGCGATGTTTCCTCTCGCGTTAACAATGAAAATAGTAAAAATTAACAACCTAAAAACGAAAAACCCCCGAAAGGGTGCCTTCCGGGGGTCAATTCTTTAAAATCTACGCCTCTGGAAGGAACACACCCTTCCAGCACGAACCTGAAAGGTTATGCACTATGATGATGGTGATTTGCGTAGATAAAATTCATTAATTTCTTTGGATAAAATTTGATGAGCGAATTCTAGCTAAAAATACAGTTGGATGCAACGGCCATGCACTTAAAATAAAGAGTTATTGTTCATTGCCGATATAATATTTGGGTCGTAGATAGAGCATTTATCTATACTTAATTTAATCCATATTCGAGGGAGACTATTTTATGAGCGATGCATTATTGCCATATTTACCACGTCCTTCGACTTCGCTGTATACACGAGATCTACGTAATAAAGTCGAACGGCACACATCAGTGCGAAAGTCAGGGGAGGATGAACCCAATCTTGCCGAAGAGACGTATCACCCTATAAATGAGGTAATCCATCAAAAAACATACAATTTGAAACAAATTAATCACCCTGAAAACAAGGATGATGATGATTCAAATACTGAGAGATTTGATTTTTTTGTGTAGACTAGAGTCAGTCAACACAGGAATTAACCGTGAATCCATTTGTAACGATAAAAGAAAAAACCCATCAAGTTATTCGAGATAAAGCAATAGAAAATGCACAAGTGCGCATTTTGTTGTGCGAGCGCGCATTAGAGGATTTCTCTGAAGATGAGCTTGAAATTATTGTCGCAGAAGAAGAACGTAAAATTTACTCTGCTATAAAAGAAAAAGGCTTATTGGCTGTCTTAGCGGTATTAGGTATTGGAGTGTTTGGATAGTATGAACAAACTCATCAATTTAATTCTGACAGCGGCGTTGTGGCGTAATTATAAATTCATGATCATCTCTGTGCTGGTGCTCATTGTGGGCGTGTTTGTTGTGGGGTTGGTCCATGATGATTACTTACAGTGGGCACAGTATCAGTTGTCGCAAGGCGATGGCAGCGTGCCAGTATCGGTGGGATGGTCGTTTATTATCAAGTATGCCGTGTATATTGCCGGCATTACGTGTTGTTTTTATGCCAATAAGTGGGCAAATAATAAAAAAGCACTCGAAAAAGCCCAAGCAGGCGAAGACAACTCTGTACTCAAAAGTATTCTGTCTTTTAAGAGTAAGGCTACCACTGCTGCGCCGAAACCTCAATCTAGTGCGACCCCAAAGAGCAAACCAAAGACGAATGATGCTTTTGCCAATATTAGGGCGAAAAAGTCATTGCGAACGCAAGCTGATATTTTAATTGATAAAAAACATAAGCAGCCTGCGCCCAAATAAACTCGTTGCTCCCTAATTAGTCGAGTTTGTCGAGTTATGACGCTAGTATTGTAACTGTCACTCCGGCATGTAATGCAAGACGTTGTATCAACGCATCGTTTAATGCCGCTGCCGGTGTCCAGAATCCTCCAGCTACATCAGGTATATCTTTAGCTAAACACAACGCAGCTTGGGTGAGCATTTTTGCTGTTGAACCATATCCAGGATCGCGGTCGCCTTTCACCTGAACCACTGCTCTTTCACCATTATCCAGCGAAGTATAGAAGCGCATATCAAACATACCTGCTAATTGTTCTTCTTTACTCGGCCCTTCACCTGGCTTAGGTAACACATGTTTGGCTAGGATATTTCTAATCGGCTTAATACTTGCGCCAACCATAAAAGCACCAAGTCCGAGAGTTATGCCCCAAGCTTGCAAGCCTTTTTTGGCTGACATTGCTTCATCATACAAAAAATGCTCGCCATAACGATTGCCCAATAGCGCATTACTGCGATGCACAATACGTTCGTTAATCGCAGCCATAATAAAAGGCATGATCCACATTTGTGTATCTTCTTCAAACTGCGCTTTTTTATGATTAGTTTGATATTGTTTATAAGGGTGCTCAGCCGGACATAAGACATAGGGGTTGACAAGCAGTTTGCGCAAAGCTGGGTTCTTACTGGCTTCTTCAACCACATTCAGCATGCTTGCAATCGTACCGCCAGAGGCACCGCCTTTTATTTTTCGTACGCGCATTTTAATCTGAAATGCCGGTTTGCCGGTGGTTTCAAGCGCATGTTGTTGTAATACATAGACCCCAAGATCGGACGGAATAGAATCAAATCCAGCACTGTTAATAATACGTGCTCCGGAGGATTTAGCGACATCTTCATACTTGTCTAACATCGCTTTTATCCATTGCGGTTCACCGGTCAAATCACAATAATCTGTACCTGATTCTGCGCATACTTTTATCAATGTTTCACCATATAATGCATACGGACCCACCGTTGAAATCACTACTTTGGTTTGGGCACACATGCTGTTTAATGCTGCCTCATCACTGGCATCAGCAACAATATGCTCGATATGAGATAAACTGTTCTGTGCTTTTACCGCAAGTAATTTTTGTTCGTCACGACCTGCAACTGCCCATTTAACAGGCTCGGCATCCTGCTGTGAAGTATATTCTGCAAGATATTCCAGCATGATTTGACCAACAAAAGAGGTTGCTCCGTAAATAATAATATCGAAAGCGGGAGTCGGTGCGGACATATGTTTTCCTTAATACCCAGTAAAGTTAATGACAATATGGGTTAAGTGTACAATACTCATGGACAGATAAAATAAGTATGAGTTTGATTACCCATCATTTATTTGAATATATACAACGGAGTTTGACTAATGGCACACAGCAATGGCGCTTTTGCACTTTGGGTAGACAAAGATAACATCTGTGATATTCGCGTGATGGAGCTAGATTTGTTGCCATTACTAGTGGGACAAATTCGTATCAAAATTGCACGATTTGGATTATCTGCCAACAATATCACGTATGCGGTGACGGGAAGTTCATTTGGATATTGGGGCTTTTTTCCGGTGGGTGATACGAGTGATACGCATGGAATAGTGCCATTATGGGGATTTGCTGATGTCGTTGAGTCGGCTCATCCTGACATCTCTGTGGGATGTCGTATTTTTGGGTATTTGCCGATGGCATCGCATTGGGTATTACAGGCAGATAAGCTGAACGAGCAAGGTTTTGTTGACATATTACCGAGCCGTAAAAGTAATTCTCCAGTATACGATAGTTATTTTTATTGTGGGTCTGACCCTAATTATGATCCTGCGAGAGAGGTGTGGCAGGCCAATTTTAGGCCGTTGTTTTTGACTTCGTTTGCCTTGGCTCAATATATAGCCAGTGAAACCGTTGAAACTGCTACTACCGTTGTGCTAACCAGTGCATCGAGTAAAACCGCTATAGGCTGCGCGATGTTGTTGTCACAAATGCCACATGTAGATGTGGTGGGATTAACATCTTCAGAGAATGTCGCGTTTGTCGAAAATTTAGATTGTTATGATGAAGTCTTAGAGTACGAGCAAGTGTCTGATATGCGTTATAAAACCCCCGTGTGGGTATTAGACTTAGCCGGTAATAAAAAATTATTGCAGCAACTCCAAGAGATCCTAGACCACCTCCATCATACGACTTTATTTATTGGTATTACGGATGTCAGATCTCAGCAAAATAAGCCTTCGGGTAAGCTGAAAGGTGAGATGTTTTTTGCTCCCGCACACATCAACTTACTGATTAAGTCGTGGGGGCATGAACGCTTTATGGCTGAATATTCCCAAGCTTGGCAACAAGTGGCTCAAGGTATTGAAACGCATTATACGATTGACGAATTTACAGGAATCGAGGCGCTAATAGAGCGCTATCAACAATTGCTTGAAGGTAAAATCCCACCCAATCGACTGCTTTTTGGTGAGTTCTAATATGTTAAGCCATAGAAAGCTTGGCGGTGTTGTATGGGGTGTTAGTAGCGGCTAAGACTCTTTCCACCATTGTGTTCTGGACAAAGGTAACCCAGAGTTTTGTAATGCATCTTTTAGTAGTATGCGGTCATCTTTATTCAAAAACTCTCCAATACTTAACCGATAGTTATCCAAGCACAGTACAATATCAGGTAAATGCCAATCTCGTTCCGTTTCTTTTATTTCAAAGCTAAGTAACTCTCTATGATACGTTCTGGCGACTTCGCGTCTGTGTATGCCGGACTCTATTAATACCAGTTCGGCAGAGATGGTAATGATTTGTTGGGCAAATCCTTGGCGACAAACACGGTACATAAAATAAGCAAATAAACCAACTTCTAGACCGGCGAAAGGTAAAATGACCCACGCGCCCGCCAGAGCCCAGCCGATTGCGATACACATGACTAAAACAACCATGATAGTAATTACGGTCTTGGTTTCTCGCCAACTCGCCGATTGGTTTGGGGAGAGTGTAATCACAGTTACTGGTGGTGTTTGTTTAATCGTAATCATGTTTTTTAATTGTGTTGTGAACTCAGTTAGGGATAATGCCCGTATTAACTAGTAGTATTTGACTTACCTAGTACAGACATCCATTAAATTTGTCATTTTGCATTAACTATAACAAGAATAAAAATCAACATGCGCGCAAAAAAACGCTTTATCATATTATTAATACTTATTATTACCCTGATTGGTTTGCTTTTATCACAATCCGACCCGTTGGCGGTATTTGTCGAGCATATTCGCTTTGTGCTGCTTGGTATTGTTGGTGCTATATTTGCCAATGCGACAGGCGCCGGTGGCGGAGTGATTTTTGTACCGATTTTCAATCAACTTAATCTCGATTCGGCTGAGATTGTCGCGACCAGTTTTGCGATTCAATGTTTTGGTATGGTGGCGGGAAGTATTGCTTGGCGTGATCATTACCTAAAAGCTCAACGTGATAAGTCACAAAGCCAGTCTATTTGGGCTGTGTTACCTAAATTATTATTAGTCACTGTACCGTGTTCGATAGTCGGTGTTTGGACGGTTCAGTATAGTCCGTTGCATACTTTGATTGGTTCTGCTGAGGACTCCTTACATTGGGTCTTTGGTTCCTTCTCAATATTATTGGCTTGTGCGATTTTCGCATCATTAAGTCGACTTAAAGCACCAGAGCAAGCACAAGCAATAACATCATTTGATTATATAGCATTGGCTTTAATCGGTTATATCGGTGGGATGATTACAGCTTGGTTATCGGTCGGTGTTGGTGAGTTGGTGGCTGTGTATTTGATTTTGCGACGTTATAGTGTGACGTTAAGCATTGCCGTTGCGGTTATGCTTAGTGCAATGTCAGTATGGGCGGGGATCTGGCATTATGTTTTAGCTGATGCGCAATTTTATGCTGATGTGTTTGCTGGCAACAATATGATCATTTATCCGATAGCCTGCTTTGCCGGTCTAGGCGCAATAATAGGTGGCAGTGTCGCAAAGTATATCGTCTTGTGGCTCAACCCATATCAAGTCAAGGTGTTTTTTGCTATTTGGGTGATGTTAATGGGCATTGTGAACATGCCCATATTTAGCTAATCATTCAGTACGTTATTCGCTGTCGCTGAAACTCACACTTTCACTATGACTCTCACTTTCACTCGGTTGAGCCAACGGCCAGCCACCTAAGTTTTTGTAGCGGTTCATCATAAAACAAAACAATTCAGCGGTACGCTGCGCATCATATAATGCGCCATGTGCCTGTTGTTGATCAAATGGGATCTGTGCCGCTTCACAGGCTTTGATTAATACTGTTTGACCCAGTGTTAAGGCAGCTAATGAGGTGGTATCAAATGAAACGAATGGATGAAACGGTGATCGTTTCATTTTAGTTCGGGCTAGTGCAGCATTAATAAATCCCATATCAAAACTCGCATTATGGGCGACGATAACTGAGCGCTGACATTCTGCATTTTTTTGGCTTTTACTAATTGCTTTACATAAGCCTTTCATGGCTTCACTTTCACTTACTGCACCACGTAACGCACAGTCGAGTTTGATGCCGTTAAATTCGAGCGCAGCCGGTTCGATATTTGCGCCAGCAAAGGGCTCAACGTGGAAGTGGATCTCCTGATCAGGGTGCATTACTCCATGTTCATCCATGCGAATGGTTACTGCACCAATTTCTAACAACGCATCAGTTTGTGCATTGAAACCTGCAGTTTCAACATCAATAATGACGGGAAAGTAATTGCGAAATCGATCTTTTAATTCTGGATGAGACAACACGTGACCTTAATTCTAATATCTAAGGCACCATTATCGCAATTTATGTGATGAAGTTCTAGCAAAGCTTAGCTACACAGATTAAACCTTTTTTTAAAATTGACGATAATAAGGTATGTTGTTTGAGAGGTCGCCTGTGATTAGAGCATTACATGTACTGATATTATTAAGTTTGGTTGTGGTTGTGCCCACTTATGCGGATCTGAGTGTCCGTCAATATGCAGCTAAAGTTGAAACGTCGACATGGACATTAGATCCTCAGTCAAACCGCCTAGAATGCCGATTAATCCACCAGATTGATCGCTTTGGAGAGGCCCATTTTAGTTCCGTTGCGTCTAATCAACTCAATATGCACTTTGCGATGAACATGCGCATGTTACCAGATACGTATGCGCAAGCTGCGGTGTATTCGATGGCACCAAAATGGATGCCAGGCACGCCTTCTCGTTTATTAACAAAAATGAAACTGCAGCGTCAATTTCAACCTGAGTTACCCAAAGCTATGGCCTGGACCTTGTTATCTGAATTAGAAAAAGGGTTGTGGCCAACGTTCCAATATCAAGATTGGTATAATCAAAATGATACAGTAATGGTCAGTCTGCATACTGCTAATTTTATGCCTGCGTATCAAGATTTTGTCGATTGTACAGCCCAGCTATTACCTTTTAGTATAGAAGATATTGCGTTTACTATTTTGACATTCCAACCTAATAGCCACCACTTAACACCCTATGCTCAAAGACGGTTAGATCAAGTTGCAGAATATTTAAAATATGATAATGACTTGAGTTTAGTCTTGGTTGATAGCCATACTGATGCCCTTTTAGGGCAAACGGCTAATCTAAATATTACTCAAGCAAGAGCGGATAAAATCAAATCATTTTTTACCGAGCATGGCATAGATGATAGTCGTATTGAAGTCACAGCTTATAGTGAAAAACGCAGTATCGCGCCGGATAAAAAGCTTCTGCAAGGGTTTAGTCGCCGCGTCGTTGTGCAGTTGTTTAAGGCGCCGTAAGACTTGTTTTAACGCTAGATATCAGTCTTATCTTTAAACTCACACAAATCTTCGATTAAACACGAGCCACAACGAGGCTTACGCGCAATACAGGTATAGCGTCCGTGCAAAATCAACCAATGATGCACATCCACTTTAAACTCTGCGGGTATCACTTTAATAAGTTTTTGTTCTACGTGATCAACTGTCTTACCCATCGCTAACTTAGTCCGGTTACTAACGCGGTAAATATGCGTGTCGACGGCAATGGTCGGCCAACCGAAAGCAGTATTTAGCACCACATTCGCGGTTTTACGTCCAACCCCAGGCAACGCCTCAAGCGCTTCACGATCTTGTGGCACCACAGAGCCATGTAAATCAATCAACATTTTACATGCCTTGATAACGTTTTCAGCTTTACTATTAAATACCCAATCGTTTTAATGTAAGTTTTTAATCCGTCAACGCCCAGCGCATAAATTGCTTCGGGTGTATTGGCTATTGGGAATAATTTATCGGTGGCTTTGTTTACTCCCACATCAGTTGCTTGCGCGGAGAGTGTAACCGCGACAAGTAACTCAAATGGCGAGCTGTAGTTGAGTTCTGTTTTGGGATGAGGGTTTTCGTTACGTAAGCGAGTAAGGATCTCTAGACGTTTAGTATTATTCATTAGGTAATCCTAGACTGATCAGTTCATCAGTTCATCAATTAGCAAGTTAACTTGCTTCAGTGGTTACCCGCGCTCTAGCAACCACTTTTTCTTTTTGAGGGGCAAACCAACGGGCCATTCGCGTATCCATGATGTTCTTTAATGCAATGATAAGTCCCATGCCGATAAACGCACCTGGAGGGAGGATAGCTAGTAAAAAAGGTTGTTCAGGGGTGAACAATTGAATTTTCATATTCGCTGCCCATGCGCCCAACAATAAGTCAGCACCGCTGAATAAACTACCACTACTAATAATTTCACGCATTCCGCCCAAAAAGACTAAGACTAACGCGAATCCTACACCCATAATAAAGCCGTCGTAGGCTGATTCTTTGACTGGGTTTTTAGACGCGTAGGCTTCCGCTCGACCAATAATGGCACAGTTAGTCACAATTAACGGAATAAAAATACCCAAAGCCAAATACAGCTCATAGGTATATGCATTCATTACCAGCTGTACTATTGTCACAAAAGCCGCAATAACCATTACAAAAATAGGGATACGGATCTCATTAGGGACGAAGTTACGCACCAAAGACACGGTAACGTTAGAGCCAACCAAAACCAACAAGGTCGCAATGCCTAACCCTAAGCCGTTGATGGCCGTAGTCGTCACCGCTAGTAACGGACACAAACCCAGTAATTGCACAAGGGCAGGGTTGTTATTCCATAAACCTTGCCACGTTAATTCTTTAAACTCACTCATCGGTTTCTCCGGAGGATAAGGCACACTGATTATCTGCAAGTGCGATATCGCGTTGATGTGCTTGCACATAGAGCACTGCATTTAGTACGGCATTAACCACTGCTCGAGGGGTGATGGTTGCTCCGGTAAATGCATCAAACTGACCGCCGTCTTTTTTTACTGCCCAGTTGTCTTTGCGTCCAGAGATGTAGACTTGTTGATTAAAACTTAAAATCCAATCATTGATCCGCAGGTCAATTTTATCGCCTAGCCCCGGTGTTTCTTTATGCGCTAGCACGCGGACGCCTGTAACCGTTCGCAGATACGGTCCTGCGACACCCACTATCATACGAATATCGCCGCTATAGCCGTCAGGCGCAACCGTTTCAATAGCGACACTTGTTAGCTTTGATTGCGATACACTTAGGTCGTTTTCAGCTACTACTTCGCGAAAACCGCGATAAGCCTTTAAATCTTCGGCCGAGCCTAATTGCGCATCGACCGGTAACACCGCACAATCGTGTTGAATATCATTACTAAAGCTATCAGTAGGTACCACATCATTAATTACACGCAGTAACATGCGCTGCTGCTGTTTTGCAATCGTATCTTTGGTGCCCAAATACGTAATAGCAATTAATAACGTGGTCACTAGGGCAAATGCGCCTAAGATCAATGCGTTTTTTTTGGTGTTAGTGAGAGAATCTGAATTCATGATTTGTGCCCATAAACACGAGGTTGTGTGTAGTAATCAATTAATGGGACTGCAATATTCATAATTACCACAGCGAAAGCAACCGCATCGGGATAACCGCCATAAGTGCGAATGATGACTGTCCAAAAGCCAATCAGCAGTCCAAAAATAATACGTCCTTTGTCTGTTGTTGATCCAGACACTGGGTCGGTGACAATGAAAAAAGCACCGAACATCACAGCCCCTGAAAGCAAGTGATAAGTAATAGAACCGGTTTGATCGGGTGATAGCATGCTTAAAAAACCAGCGGTTAAGATCACACCGAACAACATACTAATGGGCATCTGCCAGTTGATAATACGTTGTTGTAATAACACCAACCCACCCAACAAATAGGCGAGGGCGACGCTACTCCAACCGTAAGACCAACCCCAGTCAGAACTAAAAATACTCGCACTCAAGGTTTCTGAATAAGTCATGCCGCTAAGTAAGCCTGTACGCACTGCATCTAATGGAGTGGCTTGGGTAATGCCATCAATACCTAATTGTAATTGTGCTAAGTTATAGCCAGTTTGCGTAAAACCGGTGAAAATCATACTCAACGCATCAAAAAATCCAAATGACGTTTGTGCCATACTTTGCACTGGCAGCCATGCGGACATTGAAATAGGAAATGATATTAATAACACTACATAGCCTGTCATAGCAGGATTGAACATATTGAAGCCCAACCCACCATAAAGCTGTTTGACGATAGCGATAGAGAAAAATGTGCCTATAACAACTAACCACCAAGGTGCTAATGGCGGTAAGCAAATACCCAGTAATAGTGCGGTTAATACAGCTGAGTAGTCGCGAATACCGCGCGATACGTTTTTCTTACGCAGTTCTAAAATCGTGGCTTCGGTAACGACAGCAGTGATCATAGCTAACGCAATTTGAATAATAGTCCCCCAACCGAAAAACCATGTCTGTGCAAGTACACCTGGAATACAGGCATAACCCACCATACGCATTACTTGACCAGTATCACGACGAACACGATTATGAGGAGAGCTTGATAACGAAAACTGCATGTGGTTATTTATCCGAATCAGTTGATGAGTTGTTTTGCGCAGCGGCACGTTTGGCCTTTGCTCGCGCGAGTGCTGCCGCAATTTTATCTTTGGCGTCGTTGCCTTTGTTATCCATAGATTTTTTGCGTGCTTCTGCAGCTAATCGGTGCTTTTCTTCACGCGCTTGTTTATCGGCTAGTAAACGAGCTTGACGTGTTTCAAAGCGTACCCGCGCTTTTTCTGATTTTTCTTTTTCTAAGGCAATATGTTTAATATCAGTTTTGGCTTTACGATAATAATGTACTAACGGAATTTCGGATGGACAGACATACGCACAAGCTCCACATTCAATACATGCATCAAGATTATAAGCTTGAGCTTTGTCGTATTCTTTAGCTTTACTATGCCAAAATAACTGTTGCGGCAATAAACCCGCAGGGCATGCTTCAGCGCATAATCCACAGCGAATACAAGCGCGTTCATCCTCAATATCAGGGAGTTCTTGTTTGTCTGGAACTAACAAGCAATTAGTAATTTTTACTACAGGAACCGTATCATTAGCTACGGTAAAGCCCATCATAGGACCGCCCATGATGACTTTTTGTGCTTGTTGTTTACTTGGTTCATACTCAGCGATATTAAGTAAATGGCTGATTGGGGTGCCAAGTAATGCCCATACGTTTTGCGGATGACCCAGCGCTTGCCCTGTCAGTGTCACCACTCGTTGGACGAGTGCCTTGCCATGCAAAACAGCATCGGCAATCGCAAAACAGGTACCCACGTTATACATCAAACACCCTATATCGATAGGTAAACCATCATGGGGTACTTCTGCACCTGTGAGTACTTGAATAAGTTGTTTCTCGCCACCTGAAGGATACTTAGTGGGGACGCTGGTAATAGTAATGCCATTGTCTTCTAAACACGCAGTTTTTAATGCATCTAGCGCTTGGGGTTTATTATCTTCGATAGCAATAATAATGTGTTTAGGTTTGATGATATGGCGTAAAATATCAATCCCTTGTTTAATTTGCCAAGCATGTTCACGCATGATGCGATCATCGCTAGTAATGTATGGCTCACACTCAATACCGTTGATAATGATGCATTCAACCGGTTTTTGCGGGTTACTTTTTAAGTGAGTAGGAAATCCGGCTCCGCCCAGACCAGATATACCAGCTTGGCAAATCCGCTCTAATAATGTGATACGTTCGAGATGCATATAGTCACTAAGCAGTGGCATTAGCTGCCATTGTGCATGACCATCAGGCTCCAGTGTCACAGTCATTTCAGGAATGCCAGAAGGGTGGGCACTCGGATGCGGAGTAATCGCTCTGATTGTACCTGAGGTAGATGCATGTACCGGTACTGCAAATGGATTACTCGATTGAGTTAATGCTTCTCCCTTAGCCACATGCTGGCCCACAGTCACGCAAATGCTACCTTGGGTACCAATATGCTGCTTGACTGGGATATACAACACTTCAGGTTCAGGGATAGTATTGATTGGCGTCGTGTTAGATAGTGATTTTTGCTGTGGCGGATGAACACCACCAGAGTACTCAAATAACTGCCCTTGGTTTAATTGGGTGATGACTTGTTCAACATCAATCATTATTGTACCTGCTTGATCGGAATATCGCCGACCCCTTTCCCAAGTTCCCACTGCCATGTTTGTGTTGTGGGGGCAACTGGCACCATATCAATACAATCAACAGGGCAGGGCGCAACGCAAAGGTCACAGCCAGTACACTCATCAATAATGACAGTATGCATTTGTTTTGATGCGCCAATAATTGCATCAACGGGGCAAGCTTGAATACACTTAGTACAGCCAATACACTCTGCCTCACGAATGTAGGCGACTTTTTTTACATCTTCAACACCGTGATCACCATCAAGGGGCTTAGGTTCAACCCCCATTAAATCAGCGAGATTTTTAATGGTTGCGTCACCACCTGGCGGGCATTTGTTAATTTCGTCGCCATTTGCAATGGCTTGAGCGTATGGTTTACAACCTGGATAACCACATTGGCCGCATTGTGTTTGCGGGAGTAACGCATCGATTTGTTCGACCAGCGGATCGGCTTCAACTTTAAATTTAATTGCTGAATAACCTAGTATAGCGCCGAATATTAAGGCTAATACACCGATAATAAGAAGAGCAGTAAGTAACGTCATTAGAGTTTCACCAACCCTGTAAAGCCCATAAAGGCTAACGACATCAACCCTGCTGTAATCATCGCAATCGATGCACCTTTAAAGGGCGTGGGTACATCAGCTGCGGCAAGGCGTTCACGCATTGCTGAGAACAATACCAGTACTAAAGAAAAACCAACCGCAGCGCCAAAACCATACACAGCCGACTCCATTAAAGAGTGCTGCTCTTTAATGTTCAATAGAGCCACACCTAATACAGCGCAGTTAGTGGTGATTAAAGGTAGGAAAATACCTAAAAGGCGATACAGGGTAGGGCTGGTCTTTTGTACGACCATTTCTGTAAATTGCACAACTACAGCGATAACTAGAATGAAACTTAAAGTGCGTAGATATTCTAATCCAAACGCCGCAAGTAAATAAGTTTCTATAAGGTAACTGCAAACCGACGCTAGCGTGAGAACAAATGTAGTCGCCATCGACATACCAATAGCGGTTTCTAATTTGCCTGATACTCCCATGAAAGGGCATAGACCAAGAAATTGGACCAAAACGAAATTGTTCACCAGTACGGTACTTATCAACAGTAGGATAAATTCAGTAAGCATAATTATTGGGTATCAGTAATGAAAATGTTTTAAGAAAAATAATGTTGTAAACAACATATACATTATCTGATGAAATGGCTTAATAAACAATGGATAAAGCATGAATAAAGGGGTAAAACAGGGAATTATATAGGATTGGGTGTAAAGTATATGTGTGAGCCAATGTAGATGGCTCCCCCTCCCCGACTCGAACGGGGGACCTGCGGATTAACAGTCCGTCGCTCTAACCAACTGAGCTAAGGGGGAAACGCAAAACTAACACTCGATGAATCTGGCTCCCCCTCCCCGACTCGAACGGGGGACCTGCGGATTAACAGTCCGTCGCTCTAACCAACTGAGCTAAGGGGGAAGCGAAGATTTCAACGAGCGCGAATATTAAATATCGCGAGCGATTCTGTCAACTAAAAACATTATTTATTTTCACTTTTCTTTTTATTCCTAAAAGTTATATTTATAGCCCTACAAGTGATTAAAAACTCTTATACACTGGTCAAAAGTACAGTTGTTAATGTTTTTGTACAGCTTAATAAGGGTTTTGGGGTTGGCGTTTACTAACATTAAATATGAATAAAATGAGTCAATACTTTGTCATATAAGGTTTTTTTTACTTATCCACCAAAACTGTGGATAACTATGTGTATTACTTTGTAAATGCTGATTAATGAAGCAAATAAGCAGGTCAATAGGATTTTGTAAAAATATTCGTATTGACAGTTGTAAATTTAATAATATCAGTGGCTTACGTTTTAGTTAGATAGTGTTTTAAACTTTGCCGTTGTTTTTTAAGCGTAATTTATTTTTTAGTCATGAGGTGTGTATAACGTTACTAAAATGATTACATCTGTAGAGGTTGATCGCTTTTTAGTCAAAATATTGACGCGGCGACAAAGAAATTATGAAGTTATTACTACGGAATAATTTTTTAATGCTAGTTATTTAAACAAAAAGGGAGGGGGGATTCGCTCAAAGAATAAAACAATTCGTGATACCCTGTACCTATAATCATAAAAACGGCCATTCTTAAGTAAAAATGACTCAATCAGCTAACCCCGCAAACCGAATGCTCGAAGGAAATATCAAGAAAACCTTAACGGAAATGACGATCCCGATGATTTTTGGCATGATCATGTTAATGACTTTCGGTTTAGTTGATACTTTTTTTGTCAGTTTACTCGGAACCCAAGAACTCGCCGCTATTAGTTTTACTTTTCCGGTGACATTTACTGTTATTAGTCTAAATATCGGACTCGGTATTGGTACTTCAGCGGTTATCGGCAGATTGTTAGGTGCCAATGAACATGCCCAAGCACGTTTAGTCGCAACGACGGCATTGATGACGGTGGTATGTCTGGTGGGGATTTTATCCTTTATCGGCATTAATACCATCGAACCGGTTTTTACATTACTTGGTGCCAGCCCTGAATTACTCGTTCATATCACGGATTATATGAATGTGTGGTACATCGCGGGTATATTTTTAGCACTGCCCATGGTCGGCAATAGCGTGTTACGTGCGGCGGGAGACACGAAAACACCAAGTCTCATTATGGCTGCTGGTGGCGCAATTAATGTGGCGTTAGATCCTTTATTAATATTTGGCTATGGCCCGATCCAAGGTATGGGCATACAAGGCGCTGCTATTGCAACCGCCATAGCGTGGGGTGTTGGCGTTATTTGGATTATTGTTTTATTAATAAAGCGCGAGCTAATGATACCTCGTTTACTCACTATGAACGAATTTACTCAAAATGTGCAAGGGATATTCAAAATTGGTTTACCCGCAGCGGGTGCTAACATGCTTACGCCTATGGCTGCCGGAGTCGTGACTGCAATCGTGGCTGGTTATGGTGATGCCGCCGTTGCAGCGTGGGGAGTAGGCGGGCGCTTAGAGTCGATAGCTTGTATCGTATTGCTCGCACTTTCCATGTCTTTACCGCCTTTGATTTCACAAAATATGGGCGCAAATAACATTGCACGGGTCAATGAAGCATATAAAATAGCAATTGGTTTTGTTCTGGGGTTTCAGTTGTTGGTGTTTGCACTTATGTATTTGACATCAGATTATATCGCCCAAGTGTTTGCCAAAGAAGAAGACGTAGCGACATTAATTGCGTTATTTTTAATGATAGTTCCGTTAGGCTATGGCGTACAAGGTGTCGTGGTATTAACTAACTCAGCGTTTAATGCATTGCACCAACCTATGGCTGCATTAAGCTTAAATGCGTTACGGTTATTTTTATTTTTTGTGCCTTTTTGTTACTTAGGCAGTATATGGTATGGGTTGATTGGATTATTCAGTGGTGCGGTGTTGGCAAATTTTGTCATGGCCGGTATTTCTTTCTTTTGGTTCCGTCGACAAATTCACACCCTTACCGATTCATCTATTATTGGCGATTAAAGCAGTTATGACAAAAGCATTCGATTTACAATCCAAGTATTCACCAGCGGGTGACCAGCCCAAAGCCATTGCCAGTTTAGTAGAAGGGATAAATGACGGCTTAGCCTGTCAAACATTACTCGGGGTCACCGGATCAGGTAAAACCTATACAATGGCCAATGTAATTAACAATGTTCAACGACCTACGTTAATCATGGCGCATAATAAAACCTTAGCGGCACAGTTATACGGAGAAATGAAAGAGTTTTTCCCCAATAATGCTGTTGAATACTTCGTGTCTTATTATGATTATTATCAGCCAGAAGCCTATGTACCGAGTACCGACACCTTTATTGAAAAAGACTCGTCGATAAATGACCATATCGAACAAATGCGTCTATCAGCAACTAAAGCATTGATGGAGCGACGCGATGTCATCATTATTGCCAGTGTATCGGCAATTTATGGCTTGGGCGATCCTGAATCGTATATGAAAATGTTATTGCATTTCCGTCAAGGCGACACGATGGATCAGCGTGATATTTTACGCCGATTAGCCGAATTACAATATAAGCGTAATGACATTGCCTTTGAACGCGGAACCTTCCGTGTGCGGGGGGATGTTATTGATATCTTTCCTGCAGATAGTGAAAAACAAGCTGTTCGGGTTGAATTGTTCGATGAAGAAATTGATCAAATCAGCTTATTTGATCCGCTTACCGGTGCCGTTGATAAAAAAGTGACTCGTGCTACCGTCTTCCCTAAAACCCATTACGTCACGCCTCGTGAGAAAATCATCGAAGCGATTGAGCGTATTAAAACCGAGCTTGGATCGCGTAAAGAGCAACTCACCAGCGCCAACAAACTCATTGAAGAGCAGCGTATTTCGCAACGCACACAATTTGATATTGAAATGATGCTCGAGCTTGGTTATTGCTCAGGGATTGAAAACTATTCGCGTTATTTATCAGGACGCGCGCCTGGTGAGCCCCCCCCCACATTAATTGATTACTTTCCCAAAGATGGGTTGCTGATGATAGATGAATCACATGTGACGGTGTCGCAGATTGGCGCTATGTACAAAGGTGATCGTTCGCGTAAAGAAACGTTAGTCGAATATGGCTTTCGTCTGCCTTCGGCATTAGATAATCGACCACTTAAATTTGATGAGTTTGAGCATATTGCTCCGCAAACAATCTATGTATCCGCGACCCCTGCTAAATATGAATTAGAGCGCTGTAGTGGAGATGTGGTTGAACAGTTGGTGCGACCAACGGGATTACTTGATCCTGAGATTGAGATCCGCCCTGTCGCAACTCAAGTAGATGATGTTTTGTCTGAAATTCATAAACGTGTTGCCCTCAATGAACGAGTGTTAATTACTACATTGACCAAACGCATGGCGGAGGATTTGTCCGAATACCTCAATGAAAATGGTGTCAAGGTTCGCTATATTCACTCTGATATCGATACTGTGGAACGTATTGAAATTATTCGGGATTTACGTATCGGGATCTTTGACGTTATCGTCGGTATTAACTTGTTACGTGAAGGTTTGGATATGCCAGAGGTGTCCTTAGTGGCGATTTTAGATGCAGATAAAGAAGGTTTTTTACGTGCGGATAAAGCGCTGATCCAAACCATCGGTCGAGCGGCAAGACACTTAAACGGACGAGCAATCATGTATGCCGATCGAATTACTGGTTCGATGCAACGAGCCATGGATGAAACTGACCGTCGCCGCAATATCCAAATTGCTCACAATGAAGCTAATGGCATAGTGCCTCAGGCATTAAACAAACCAATTACGGATATTATGGATGTCGGAGATGACTCTGCGCATCCTGCTTCTGGTAAAGTGCGTTTGCGTAAAATAGCAGAGAAAGAAAAAACCTATCAGAAAATGACCGCGACGCAAATGATGGCCAAAGTTGCAGAGTTGGAAAAAAGTATGTTTGAAGCCGCGCGCGAACTGGAGTTTGAGAAAGCTGCATCCTTGCGCGATGATATCGAAACGCTCCGGAGTGAAATTGTTAAAATTTCATAAGTGGGCTTTATAGCCTTTTGACGTAATTTGCGTATTGATTAAGCATTAAACTTGCACACTAGGTAATCTGGTCTAAGCTTCAAGGTATTACATTTCATACCTAAAATAGGACCAACCTAAGGTACATTATGCTAAATCGCTTGCAAGAATCCGATATTAAGTTACTTCGGGTTTTTTATGCGGTAGCTTCATGTAACGGATTTACAGCCGCTGAACCAGTATTACGGATGCAACGCCCCAATATCAGCGCAGCTATCAAAAAACTAGAAGAACGTCTTGATTTGATTTTATGTCACCGTGGTCGTGGTGGGTTTCAAATTACTAAAGAAGGTGAAGTCGTCTACCAAGAAACCAAACGTATTTTCAATGCGTTTGATAACTTTGTCTTTAATCTCAAAAACCTTCACGATGATTACTCGGGGCATGTCACGCTAGTCCTCATGTCTGGATTGCCATTATCAGTGCATTTGGGTGTGAGTCGTGCTGTCAAATCGACAATGAAGAAATTTGATGATATCCATATCAATATTCAAAATCGCCTATACAACGAAGTAGAGCATGTTGCTTTATCTGGAGAGTGCCATCTTGTCTTGTCAACGTATGATATGGTTAAACCTGAGTCGGTAGTGTTTCACCCTACGGGCGCATCGTTTTCTGGTCGGTTGTATTGTGCCCCGTCACATCCCTTAGCGAAATACAAAGATGAGTTACCCGCCTCAGTTAATATTGAAGATTATCCAGCTATTGGGATTTCGGGCTTGTCATCATCTAACTATATTAATGATAACTCGCGTATGACCATACAAACATTCTCAGATTCATTTGATGTGTGTATGGCTGCAATAATGACGGGCGAGTACGTAGGCTTGTTGCCTGATTACATGGCAAAAGAGCAAGGCGTTGCATTAGGGTTAGTTGCTATTGATGGGGGGAATTTATTTCCGTTTGAACATGAGTTGTTTGTTATGAACGGAAAAAACACGCGCCTAAACCCAGTCTTACGTCATTTAATCAAAGAACTCAGTCACTTTGTAACAGAAACACAAAAACGCTAATGTGCGTGCTTAAGGTGCAAAAGCTAAATTCGAAAAGCTAAGCTTGATGAGATCACATCAGCGTCAGGAATGGTTATTCGTAAGGAATAGGATCGACCTGTTGATTACCACTAAACGCTTCAAGTCGTTCCACACATGCACCGCACTTACCGCAGGCTTTTTCTCGACCGTTATAACAGGTCCATGTATAGGTGTAATCTAAACCTAGTTCTATTCCTCGGGTCAGGATCTCTATTTTGCTCATATCAACAAACGGTGTACTAATGGTCACAGGTTGAAAATTAGCGATGCGACTGACCTCATCCATTTTCTGTACAAACTCAGTACGACAATCAGGGTAAATAGCATGGTCACCGCTATGGGCTCCGTAATAAACCGTTTCGGCTTCAAGCGACACAGCATAGGCAATCGCCAAAGAAAGCAAGATCATATTGCGGTTCGGGACAACCGTGGACTTCATGTTTTCCGCTTCGTAATGCCCTTCAGGGATCGCGATATCGTCAGTTAATGACGAGCCACCTAATAATGAATTGATCGCGCTGATATCAACAATTTTATGCTCAATACCTAAGTCACTACAGACATGTTTGGCATATTCGACTTCTTTGACATGTTTTTGACCATAATTAAATGTCAATGCAGCAACCTCTGAGCGATCTAAACCAGAAGCTAAAATATGATGAAGTAAGGTAAATGAATCCATTCCACCAGAATAAATGAGTACTGCTTTTTTCTTAATTGAAGAAGAAGTTGTTGTCGTCATAAATCGCCATGAGTTGTGAATGATTTTTTAATGACTCTATTTTAATGTATTATGCTCACTTCTCCAATGCCAGTGTCACGTTTTCTAATATTTAAGGGCCTATTATGTCAGCAACCGTTCAATACCCGGTCAACGAAATCTTTGAATCGATTCAAGGTGAAGGGCAATTTACCGGTGTGCCGTCAGTATTTTTAAGGCTACAAGGCTGTCCTGTAGGTTGTCCGTGGTGCGATACACAGCATACATGGCCTGTTGCGAATGAAGATATCATTAGCGTAACTCAGTTGCGTGAAAAAAATGCAGAAGCCCCTTCGCATGCGTATATGAGTGTTGCTGATTTTTTAGCTGAATACAGCAAGCGTGGTTATCAAGCTAAACATATCGTGATAACAGGTGGGGAGCCTGCGATGCATGATTTATTACCATTAACCACTGAGTTACTGGCACAAGGCTGGAGTGTGCAAATTGAGACCAGCGGTACTTTTGCCTTAGCGTGCCACAAGGATGTATTTGTAACGGTTTCACCTAAGATTAATATGCCTGGTAAATTTCCAATTCTGCCGCAAGTGATGGCGCGTGCCAACGAAATCAAACATGCCATAGCGATGCAAAAACACGTCGATGAGTTACAGGCGTTATTGGTTGAGAGTCCCATTACAGACGATGCGTTGATTTATCTACAGCCTATTTCGCAACAAGCGCGTGCAACAGAACTTGCTGTTTCAACCTGCATCAAGCACAACTGGCGTCTATCTTTACAAACCCATAAATTTATAGGCATTGAATAAATTACGATTACTGTTACAGTTAACTTACTTCACCTTAACCTTGAATTAGGTATATATGTCTAGTTTGTTCAACCGTTTCTGTAGTCGTTTTCAGCGACCTAGTCGTATTATTGTCCTTATTAGTGTCTTGTTAGCACTCTTTCCTAATGTCAGTTTTGCAGCAATTTGGACTATCAATTACCCCAAACAACCAGTTCAAAATAGTATTCATGCGCAGTATATCGTAGATGTACTAGAGTTAGCGCTGCAAAAAACCGGTGTGCGTTATGAACTCGTTGAATCCCAAGATGTATTACTACAGGGCAAAGCCTTTAAACTGTTAAGTAATAACAGAACGGTGAACGTTGTCTGGTCGATGACGGACGATGATCGAGAAGAAGACTTTTTACCGATACGGATCCCGCTGTATAAAGGCTTGATTGGCTGGCGGGTGTTATTGGTTAATCCTGATAAATTGTCACAACTCGAAAGCTCCAAATTACGTGATAATTATGCGGTACAAGGAATGGATTGGCCCGATACCAAAATTTTACAAGCAAATGGATTTAATGTGGTAAGCGCGACCAATTATGATGAAGCGTTTACCATCATGCATCGCAAACAAGCAGATATGTTTCCGCGTTCGATTATTGAAGTATTTGGCGAGCTGGCACAACCTGAATTGACTAAAGACTTGGTAATAGAGCCTAATTTTGTTCTGCAATATCCGGCAGCGACCTATTTTTTTGTCAACAAGCGAGATGTTATTTTAGGAAAATTATTATCAACTGGGTTGGAAATGGCAGTAGAGGATGGTTCGTTAGATAAATTGTTTGATGCGACATATTCACAGATGTTGCAGCAATTAGGGTTAAATAAGCGCACATTGCTGACACTTAAAAACCCTTTACTACCTATCAACACACCATTGACTGATAAGGCACTGTGGTACCAAATCAACCAGTGATGATATGTGTAATAATTATTGCTCTTGGTTCTTGTGTACGTCTTTCATAGAACGACCTGATGGATCAGCATTGTTCTTGAAGCTCTCATCCCATTCCAATGCTTCAACCGTAGAACAAGCAATAGACTTGCCACCTGGGACACATTGAGCTGCTGATTCTTGTGGGAAGTAACCTTCAAAAATAGTACGGTAGAAGTAGCCTTCTTTCGTATCTGGCGTGTTAATTGGGAAACGGAAACCTGCATTAGCTAGTTGTTGATCCGTTACTTGTTCTTCAACAAAGTCACGAATTGAATCAATCCAAGAGTAACCAACACCATCACCAAATTGTTCTTTTTGACGCCATAAGACTTCATCAGGTAAATACGAATTGTCATCAAACGCTTTACGTAAGATCCACTTTTCCATTTTACCATCAACACACATCTTATCTTTAGGGTTAAGACGCATAGCAACATCGATAAATTCTTTATCTAAGAATGGTACACGGGCTTCAACACCCCATGCGGACGTTGATTTGTTTGCGCGAGCACAATCGAACATGTGTAAGCGGTCAAGTTTACGGACGGTTTCTTCATGGAATTCTTTGGCGTTCGGTGCCTTGTGGAAGTACAAGTAACCACCAAAGATTTCATCAGCACCTTCACCTGATAATACCATTTTAATGCCCATCGCTTTGATTTTGCGCGTCATTAGGTACATTGGGGTCGCTGCACGAATCGTTGTAGTATCGTAAGTTTCTAAGAAATAGATGACATCACGGATCGCATCCAATCCTTCTTGAATGGTAAAATGGATTTCATGATGCACAGTCCCGATCATATCCGCTACTTTTTGAGCGGCAAGCAAATCGGGTGCTCCTTCCAGGCCTACTGCAAATGAGTGCAGACGAGGCCACCACGCATCACTTTGGTCGCCATCTTCAACACGTTTTGCAACATATTGAGCAGCAACAGCAGATACTAATGAAGAATCTAAACCACCTGATAATAATACTGCGTAAGGTACATCAGACATGAGGTGAGATTTAACCGACTTTTCAAACGCCGCTTTTAAATCATCTAGATTAGTTTCATTGTCTTTAACCGCGTCATAACTCATCCAATCACGCTGATAGTATTTGACTAATTTTCCGGTTGAACTATCTAAATAGTGTCCAGGTGGGAATTCTGAAACTGTTTTACATACAGGTACTAGAGCCTTCATTTCTGAAGCTACATAGAAATTACCATGCTCGTCGTAACCCGTGTATAACGGGATAATCCCGATATGGTCACGCGCAATTAAATAAGAATTTGTGCTTTCATCGTACAATGCAAAAGCGAACATTCCTTCAAGTTTATCGATAAACTCAGTACCAAAACGCTGATATAAAGGAATGATAACTTCACAATCTGATTTAGTTGCAAAGTCATAATCTGCTGCATATTCATCAGCTAGCGCTTTGTGATTATAGATTTCGCCATTGACCGCTAGGGCTTGTTTGCCATTACTGGAGATGAGTGGCTGAGCGCCGGTGTCGACGTCTACAATCGCAAGACGTTCGTGGCATAAAATTGCATTATCATTATTCCAAATCCCAGACCAGTCTGGGCCGCGATGACGAAGTAATTTGGAAAGCTCTAGGGCTTGCGTGCGTAATTCTGCAACATCTGATTTGATGTCCAGGATCCCGAAAATACCACACATATAATTGGTTCTCTCTGTTGACTAGTTTTAAATGGCTTACACTGTCTGTCGTTTCTCTGAATTTAAATAAAAAGAGAGAGGGAGGTGCATTTAAGTGTGCGAAATGTGTTGGTTTTATTTTTTAATTCGCTACGGGTCTAACTGTGCCATTTTACATGAAAATTGCAAGCATAAATAACGCTAAGATATAAAAAAGCACCGGAAAATCTTCTTTACCGATGCTTTTTATTAATCATGTTCGCCAAATAACTATTTTTGGCTATAAAAACAGCATATTAAGGCTGGCGTTGGAACTCACTAGTAGCAGACCATTGTGGCCACTTGTCACCATTTGCTACTTGATACCCGACATCAAACAACAATCGTGTGTCTTGCTCAATCCCTGAAAAATCAAAGCTGTCACGATATTGATCACAGACTTGGTGATAACAGCCGCGGACAATAACGTTTATTCTTTTGCGATAGGCAGCCGTTGCTTCGTCAAAAGGAATATTCCCGCCGTCAGCATATAATGCTGGTACACCTTGCTTGGCAAAACTAAAGTGATCTGAACGATAATAATAACCTGCTTCAGGACTGCCTTCTTGCGCTAATACTCGCCCTTGTTTGTCGGCTGCTATTTTTAGATTAATTTCTAAGTCCGATTTTCCCATACCAACGACAGCGATATCTTTGGTTTTACCTAACACATTGAGCGCATCCATATTGATGTTAGCAACGGTTTTGTTAAGAGGGATAATAGGGTTGTTTGCGTAGTATTTAGAGCCAAGTAAGCCTTGTTCTTCAGCGGTTACAATCAAAAAGCTAACCGAACGTTTGGGCGCAGGCGTAGACTGTGCAAAGGCTCTAGCCATTTCTAGTGCTGCAGCTGTACCTGTCGCGTTATCATGAAAACCATTATATATTTGATCGCCTTCGAGCGTATCGTCTTTGCCTAGATGATCCCAGTGAGCCGTGAAAATGACATGTTCATCGGGTAATTCAGATCCTTTGACTGTTCCCAATACATTATAACTTTTGGATTTTTCAAAGTCGTTTTTGACAGTAGTCGTAGCGGTTACGCCCATTGCCGAATGATACGGACCTTGTAATGCTTTAGCTTTTTCCGCAGAAAAATCTTTACCGGCAGAGGCAAATACTTTTTGCGCCGCTTCTAATGTGAGCCAACCTTCTACGGCGACGCGGGAGGCGCCTTTGTCGTCTGATACTAAGCCATATTGTGGCCCTGACCAGCTATTAGCTACAACTGACCAGCCGTAGGATGCCGGTGCAGTTTCATGTACGATTAATGCAGCAGCTGCCCCTTGACGACTCGCTTCTTCATATTTATAACTCCAACGTCCATAATAAGTCATGGTAGAACCTTGAAATTTACCACTATCTGGATTTTCAAAACCCGGATCGTTGACCAATATGACTACTGTTTTGCCAGTTACATCCAAACCAGCATAGTCATTCCAATCGTATTCTGGAGCGTTTACGCCGTACCCGACAAACACAAGTTCAGAATCGGTGAGATCAATTTGCGCTTGTTCGCGCTTTGAACTCACAACCATGTCGGTTTTGTAGTCAAAGGTATGCTCTGCAATTTGTAACTGTGCATCTGCTGCAGCAGTGATTTGCATCAAAGCTACTTCTTGTAAGTAACTGTCGCCATTGCCTGGTTCAACACCAAACTGTTTAAAATTGTTAATGATGTAATCTAAGGTCTTTTGCTCACCAATAGTAGTTGGTAAACGGCCTTCAAATTCATCGGATGCTAATATTTTTGCATGCTGTTTAATCACATCACCACCTAAGCTAGCATATATTTCGGCAAAATTATCAGTTGCCGCTGCCAAGTTTTTAGTCGCGGGTGTGGATACTGTCTGCTGTGTCGGTTGTACACAACCGAGTATGGTCAATGCAGCGCAAGCTGCTAGGCTTCCAGCCCAATATTTTTTATTCATGTTATGACTCTTATTGTTGTAAAATACCGACCTAGTATAAGCAAACCAAAAATAGATGCAACGACCCCGTAATTATGCCTTTAGATTCATTATCACAACTGTATTCACAGCGTCATCATCCTGTATTCACTTCGTTATTTGGTGTTGTGCCGTTCAACGAATTATCGTCATGGCCAAGTGCTGACGAGTTAAATGAGTTAGCCCCTGGGCCATTTCGTTATATTTGCGATCCTGCACCGGATAGTGATGCTGGAATGCTGTTGGATAAATTAGGTTATGAAGGGTTTATTCATCAAACCCAATCGATTCCTACGCGCCGCAATTGGCATGACGCATTTAATGCCGCTATTTGGCATCAATTTCCGAGTACCAAGCAACGTTTAAATCAATTACATATTGCATACATAGCAAGACATGGCGCCCTCCCTAGAGGTAAGGTGCGGGATCACATTACGCATTTTGATGAATGTGGAATTATTATCGCTCATACTCCAAGTTGTCCAGTGCCACAGCAGTTATTACAGCATCAGTGGCAAGCAGCATTAGTAGATAATCAACAGCAATGGGGCAATCGAGTACAGGCATTTGTATTTGGACACGCTAATTTGGAAATGCTGCTTAATCCACATATTGGCTTAACTGGAAAGTGGGTTGAGGTTGAAGTACCGGATGGCTTTTTTGTACAACGGCCAAGCTTACAGGTCGCATTACTCGATGCGTTGTTAGCTAGGCGTATTGATGAAGCATACTTTGCGAACAAATTACCACCGATACCTTTTTTGGGCATTCCAGGCTGGTGGCAAGAGCAAGACGCGAATTTTTATGCGAATACTGAGTATTTTAGACCGAAAAAACAAAGGCCTAAAAGATAAATAGACTTAAAAGATAGCGTAAAAGGAAAAGGCTCAGCGCAACGAAGCTGGCTGAGCCATATGATAAACTTCCTAAATTAACCGATTAAAACCACTACAGTCCAAATACTGTAAATAATGATTGTCGGTAAAGCTGATAACAACAAGCTCTTATTCCAGGTGAAATTAGTCCATGAGCCTATTGCTGCCGCACCAATATAGATAGATAAAAGTGACTCTAATCTAAACGCATTAGTTAAACCAAACCAAGTTGATGATATATCTAATCCAAATATATGCGCCAAAGAGGTTGATGAAACGATGCTCAGTGGCATTTGATTCGTGCCGTCATTACTTAGCAAAATCATGACAATTGAAATTAGAGAGCCAATAATCACTGGCATTCCAATCCACCAAGTTGCGCCGTACCAATCTGTGAAACCATTGAGGTTTTCTTCATCGGCTTTAGTTACAAGATTGAAATAAACCGCAATAATGGCGTTAATAATGACTAATCCAACCAAGCCGCCTAATGCCCCCCAAGTGCCCATTGACTCAACGGGAATAAGGTCACGCATGCCATCTAATTCTGCTGGGCTTAAATCAGCAAAATCTGGTGAGTTAGCCAATAAATGTTCGACATACCAAACTGGGTCTACTGTCGTAAAATATAAATAGTTGGGTAATACCGCCATTACAACCACAATAACAAATGGTAGCCAAGACCAATTGTTATATTGTTTCAGTGCTTCAAATACACTACCTGGTCGAAAAAATACGTCATTACATGCTTGTAATGGATTCGTCACTGTACTCATGTGTTTTCCTATATCGTTATTTTAATTCCTAATGCACTAGCTAATAGTATTTGATAAATATGTCTGTTGCACAAACAAATTGTGAATAAATGTGTCAAATCTGATCTTTTGTACAGGTATTACATACTTTTTAACAATTAAAACGCATGAAAATAGGTGCATATTGGTCATATTTGGCTATTATGGGTGTTACAAATAATGCTTAAAATTCAATGAAATAATTATCAAGGAAGTCATGCATGATTGAAATCAAGCAATTAGCCAAGAAATTCAAGGTTGAGAATCCCAAAAAACTCTCCGAACAAGAGAAAAAAGACCCCAGATTAAAAGGGCGTTTTTTTAATTCAGTGCAAAACGTCAATTTTATTTGTGATACTGGCCAAGTTCTAGGATTATTAGGACCTAACGGTGCGGGTAAAACAACGACATTGAGAATGTTATCAAGCGCACTGAAACCCGATGCAGGTTCGATTTTAATCGATGGTGTCGATGTATTAGCTAATCCGGTTATTGCTCGTCAAAAAATTGGATTTTTATCAGGTTCTACAGGGTTATATGGGCGTTTGTCAGGACGCGAAAATATTGAATATTTTGGCAAATTACATGGCATGTCAAAATCCGCTATCAATGATAAAATTGAAGAACTAGCCCAGCTACTCGATTTAGCTTCGTTTTTAGATCGCCGTTGTGAAAACTATTCAACAGGCATGAAACAGCGAGTATCCATAGCCCGTGCTGTGGTGCATTCGCCTAAAGTAGTGGTGCTCGATGAGCCAACCACGGGGTTAGATATCATGGCAACTCAAACTGTACTCGAATTTATTCGAACGCTTAAAGCCCAGCAAATACCCGTCATTTTCTCCACTCATCATCTTGATGAGGTTAACGAACTATGTGACACCGTGACAGTGATTGATGAAGGCAAGACCAAGTATAATGGTGATCTTCACTCATTTAAAGCATTAGCTGATGGCTCATTGCACAATTCATTTATGACCAGTATTGAAAAAGGATAACGACCTATGTGGTTAGTGTTTCAAAAAGAAATAAAAGAATTATTACGCGACCGTAAAACCTTATTTTTTATGGTGGCGTTACCGTTATTATTGTTCCCATTGATTTTTGGTGGAGTAGCGTATTTTTCAGGTAAAGCGATTGAAAAAGCACAAACGAGAACCCTCACTTATGCGATTATTGGCAGTGAATATGCCCCAACATTAAGTGCTAAAATAGCTGAATCGGATGGGTTAGAGATGTATTCCACAAAACTTCAATCTGACAATGTTTCGGGCATCACCAATTTAGTTAAATCCGAAAAAGTCGATTTTGTTTTAGTCATCCCAAATACGTTTAGCGATGATATTTTGAAAGTGGGCCAAAACAAACTAACGTTATATCTCAATGACGCTGGTTTGAACATGGTGCAGCGCCGCTTAAACAAGATTGTGGATAATTTAGCTGAGTCTAACCGCGATAAAGCCTTTATCGCGCTTGGTATTGCTGAAGAGATCCAACAAGGACTACTCGAACCTATCGTTATTGACAAAGTTTCTACCGCAGATAAACGCGAAGATTTAGGCGAAAAAATTGGCGGTTTAATACCATATATGATTTTCATTTTATGCCTGCAAGGCGCTATGTTGCCAGCGACTGATATTGGTGCTGGAGAAAAGGAGCGGGGCACGTTAGAGACCCTTTTGATTTCGCCTATTCCACGTAATCAGTTAGTGCTGGGTAAGTTTTTTACGATTGCTTTTGCTGGGGTCGTATCGGCAATGGTGACCGTTGGTAGCTTATTTGTTTGGGGAGTGTTGCTCTCACAAGGTATGGCAATTGAGTTGATTACTGAATTTATGGGTGCGATTAGTGCGTTGGATTTTGTACTGATGTTTGCCATGCTGATCCCCGTTGTCGCTATTTTCTCAGCGGTATTACTGAGCATGTCGATTTATGCTAAAAGTTTCAAAGAAGCGCAAGGGTATATGACGCCATTAGTGTTCATTGTGATTATTCCGATTATCTTAGCGATGTTACCCGGAATTAAGCTCGAAGGGGTATATGCTTGGGTGCCATTGATGAATGTTGCATTAGCGATCAAAGAATTGATTAAAGGCACTATGGATTATATGGCATTAATTCCGATATTCTTATCGACTACTGCGATTGCCGGCATGTTGCTAACATTTTGTATTTATTGGTTTAACCGCGAGAAAGTGCTCTTTAGGTAAATGTTTAAAGGAAGCGAAAAAATCTGTAGCCATTAAGGCAAAAGGCTACAGATAATACCAATTCAACATGCCTATCACTATGGTGGAATACACAATGGAGATAGGCAGTCCCATCTTCACAAAGTGCTTATATTGATAATCACCCGCGTTATGCACCAATAAATTCGTTTGGTAGCCATAAGGGCTTATGAAGCTTGCGCTGGCGGCAAATGCAACGGCAAGTGCAAATGGCATAACAGGTAAGCCCATTGTCTCTATCAATGCCCAAGCAAATGGAAACATCAATGCCGCAGCTGCATTGTTAGTAACAAATTCCGTCAACAGTAAGGTGCAAACATAAATAGCGATCAAGGCCATTAACGGCGAGGTATGCACTAAGGTACTACTCAACTTATCGGTCAATAATGCAATGACACCTGCATTGACTAAACCAGAAGATAAACTCAGTGCCCCCACAATTACCAATAATAAGTTTAAGGGTAGATTGCGTTTTACTTCAGCATACGAGGTGACATCCAGCATCACCAGTAAGGCTAAGAAAAACAGTAAACCAATGATTAACGGGACGACATTCGCAGCGGCAAGTACGACAATCGTTAAAAACCCGCCAATGGTTAGCCAGTCTTGTTTGCTAGAGAGTTTACGCGAAATCTTTTGTTCGGAGACAATAAAAAAATGTTTGGCAATGTTATTGCGCTGCTGAAAATCTTTACCGGTTGCTAGCAGTAAAAAATCACCGGATTGTAGTGTGATCTCACCGAGTTTACCGGATAATGTCTCGCCATCGCGTTTGATGGCGACAACCGCAGCATCAAACAAGGCACGAAACCCTACTTTCTTAAGTGTTTTTCCAATAATAGAAGAACGATTTGAAATCACAACTTCAGTCAACTCTTCACGCATTAAGCCGTTGTATTCAGCGAATAAACATAAGCCTTTAATGTGAGAGAGCGCTTCTACTTTTTGAACGTTACCACTAAACAGCAGCTTGTCACCGGCATAAATGACTTCGTCAGGTGCTACCGGTGATATAATTTGGTCATTGCGTACGATTTCCGCCAAAAACAACTCTGGCAAATTACGCAGGTGGTTTTGTTCAACCGTATTCCCAATTAGCTCTGAATCAGGGGCAACTTCGGCTTCGAGTAAATACCCGCTATCGGTTTGCTGACCCGGATTAATGGTTGGTAACCAGTCTTTTAGTAAAAATAAGACGCCACCACAGATTAACCCTGCCGTTAAACCAAACAAGGTAAAATCAAAAAAGGCAAAGCCCGGGTGACCTTGCTCAATCAAAAAGCTATCCACAATTAAATTGGTCGAGGTGCCAATGAGGGTAACGGTTCCGCCTAATATCGCTGCATAGGAGAGGGGGATCAGTAATTTGGATGCTGCATGGTGTTGGTTTTGTTTGACTGAGCCGATGAGGCTGGCCACAATCGCCGTGTTGTTTAATAACGCTGAAGCAAAAAAAGAAATACCAAACAAACGCAAAAACGATTGCGTATAGTTTTGGACTATCAGTTTACGGGCAATGCGCTTTAGTAAGGCTGTTTTATCAATCGCATGACTGATAATTAACAACAGTAATAAGGTTATCAGCCCTTGGTTCGTCGCATTATCTAGTACGGTGTCAATATCTACCGCACCACATAATAATAACGCTAACGTGGTTAAACTAAAGATAAACGATGGCCGTTTATGGCTGACAATCAGCGCACCAATTGTCAGCAAAAACACACCGATTACAACAAATTGTAATGCATCTGAACTCAAAATGTTTGCCACCGTTTACTGCTACACGATTACTTTAACTGCGTAATATCAGCAGCACCCCAATGTGGGAAATGCTTACGAACTAGCGTATTAAATTCGACTTCAAACTCTGAGTAGGCAT